>Ga0255338_1000571_pt1 | contig 108528 bp, 110 predicted proteins | sample MeOH1_35cm_T4_19_FD_203715 | JGI IMG/M metagenome (GOLD analysis project Ga0255338, IMG submission 203715) | Sandy soil microbial communities from University of British Columbia, Vancouver, Canada - MeOH1_35cm_T4_195 | ecosystem: Engineered > Artificial ecosystem > Sand microcosm >...
CCAAAACCCGCTTGCCACATGGGAGGCGTCCATATAAGTTGTACGGCGCCGTCCCCAGGCCAAGCCGCTTCGCGAAGTCGTAGCGAAGCGAAGACCGCCACAGTATGAGCCGCTGCCGGGTACCGCCCGCCGCGCCGCGAGCGCCCGCCAACCGCTAACGCAACGCGCGCCACCGTGGATGCCGGATCAAGCCCGGCATGACAACAACGGTCTCGGCGCGTGCGGCACCAGCGGCGTTACGCCAACACCCTCTCCGGCGCCTCGGAAGCGGCAGCCTGTGGACTCGTCACAGCCAGGGCGCCACGGATCGCATCGTCCACGTTCTCCAGCGGGACGAACTCCATCGCCGCGCGCGTACTCGCCGGCAGATCACGAAGGTCACGCATGTTGCGCGCGGGCAGCATCACGGTGCGCAGGCCCGCGCGTTGCGCCGCCAGCATCTTTTCCTTGATGCCCCCCACGGGCAGCACCAAGCCGCGCAGGCTGATCTCGCCCGTCATCCCCACGTCGTGGCGCACGGGCCGGTCGGTGAAGAGCGATGCCAACGCGATGAACATCGCCACGCCGGCGCTGGGACCGTCCTTGGGAATGGCGCCCGCCGGGATGTGCATGTGCAGGTCGATGGAGTCGAAAGCGGCGGGCGTGAGCCCGAGGCTGAACGCGCGCGACTTGACGAGCGTGATGGCCGCCTGGGCGCTCTCCTTCATCACGTCGCCGAGCTGGCCCGTGAGCGTCAGCTTGCCGCTGCCCGCGACGCGCGTCGCCTCGATGAAGAGGATCTCGCCGCCCACGGGGGTCCAGGCGAGGCCTGTCGCCACGCCGGCAATGCCGCTGCGCAGGGCCACCTCGCGCTCGAACTTCGGCGCCCCGAGAATGCCGTCCAGTTCGGGCGCGCCGACATGCACGTTGCCGGCGGAGCCTTCGGCAACCTTCATTGCGGCGTGCCGCATGACGCGGCCGATCTCGCGTTCCAGCTGGCGCACGCCCGCCTCGCGCGTGTAGTCCGCAACGATGGACGCCAGCGCCTCGTCGGTCAACTCGCACTGCCCCTCGGCCAAGCCATTGGCCTCGCGCTGCCGCCCCACCAGGTAGGCCCGCGCGATCTGCAGCTTTTCCTCTTGCGTGTAGCCGGGCAGCTCGATCACTTCCATGCGGTCGCGCACCGGGCCGGGCACGTTGTCCATCACGTTCGCCGTGGCAATGAAGACAACCCGGCTCAGGTCGAACGGCACGCCCAGGTAGTTGTCGCGGAACGTGTTGTTCTGCTCGGGGTCCAGCACCTCCAGCAGCGCGGCGGACGGATCGCCATGCGCGCTCGCGGTGAGCTTGTCCACCTCGTCGAGCATCATCACGCAATCGCGCGCACCCGCCTTGCGCAGCCCCTGCACGATGTTGCCGGGCAGCGCCCCGATGTAGGTGCGGCGGTGGCCGCGAATTTCCGCCTCGTCGTGCACGCCGCCCAGCGACACGCGCACAAACGGCCGCTGCAGCGCGCGAGCGATGCTCTGCCCCAGCGAGGTCTTGCCCACCCCAGGTGGACCCACGAAGCACAGGATGGGCGCGCGGCCCTTTGGGTTGAGCTTGCGCACCGCGAGAAATTCGACGATGCGCTGCTTGACTTTCTCCAGCCCGAAGTGATCGGCCTCCAGCGTGGCGCGGGCGGCTTCCAGGTCGATGGGCGTTTCCACCGGCGTTGCCCACGGCAACTCGATCATCCACTCCAGGTACGTGCGCAGCATCGAGGCTTCGCTGGAGCCTTCGTTCATCCCGCGCAGCCGCTGCAATTCCTTGCGCGCCTGCGCCTCGATGTCGGCCGGCATGCCGGCCTTGCCGATGGCCTCTTCCATGCGCGCCAGCTCCGCGTCCTCGCCGCCGTTCTCGCCCAGCTCGCGCTGGATGGTCCGCAGCTGCTCGCGCAACAGGTACTTGCGCTGGCGGTCGTCGAGCTGCTCCTTGGTGCGCTCGCCGATCTCCTTGGACAGGCGCAGCACCTCGATGCGGTGCGAGATGAGCTTGAGCAGCTTGCCCACGCGCTCGGACGTGCCCACCGTCTCCAGCAGCGCCTGCTTCTCCACGATCTCGGCATCGAGCACGCCCGCGGTGATGTCGGCAAGCTCGGCCGTGCCGCGCGTGGTCTGCAGCGCATGCACCATCTCGGCGGGCAGGCTCGGTAGCAGGGACAGCAGTTCGAGCGCACGGCGGCGCAGTTGCAGCGCCAACGCATGGCCGTGCGCGGAGTCGTCCGCCGGCTCCTCGATCAGTTCGACTTTCGCTGCCAGGAAGGGATAGCCCGTGACGGCCTCCGTGATCCGAAAGCGCTGCGTGCCCTGGCACACCGCATGCTGCAGGTTGTCCTCGTGCTTGAGGTGATGCGCCACCACGGCGAGCGTGCCGACGGCGTTCAGGTCTGCGATCGCGGGGTCGTCCTGCGTCGCATTTTTCTGCAGCACGATGCCCACGGGCCAGCCGCCCGCGACGGCATGCTCCAGCGCCGCGATGGACCGGGGCCGGCCCACCGTGATGGTTGCCATCACGTGCGGAAACAGCACGAGGTTGCGCATCGGGATCAGGGCGATCGCTCCGGGTGGCAGCTCGGGCAGGTTCAATTCGGTCTTGCTCATGTTCGCTCCTTTACAGCCAGTCGCGCAGCCTGTAGTACATCGTCCCCAACACGAGCGCCGGAGTCCGCATGAGCGCCCCCCCCGGAAAGCGGCGGTGCGCGATGCGCGCGAACAGGTCGAAGCGTTCGGCCTGCCCGGCGATGGCTTGCGCGGCCATCCGCCCGGCCATCCCGGCCAGCGCGACGCCATGGCCCGAGAAGCCCTGCAGGTAGTAGATGTTGTTCCCCAGGCGCCCGAAGTCGGGCGCCTTGTTCATGGTGATGTCGACGAAGCCGCCCCATGCGTGCGGAATCGCCAGGTCCGCCAGCTGCGGGAAGACGGCCAGCATGCTGGCGCGGATGCGCTCGATCAGGTTCGATGGCGTGGTCGCCGTATAGCTGTCGCCGGTGCCGAACAGCAGGCGGCCGTCGGCGGAGATGCGGAAGTAGTCGAGCACGAAATTGTTGTCCGACGCCGCGGGCCGACCCCGCATCAGCGCGTCCGCGCGCTCGGCGCCCATGGGCTCCGTCGCGATCATGTACGTGCCCACCGGCATGATGCGCGCCGAGACCTCCGGGGCGATCTCGTCGCCGTATTCCCCGAGGTAAACGTTGCCGGCCAGCACCAGGAAGCGGCAGCGCACTTCGCCCTGCCCCGTTCGAACCTGCAGCTGCTCGCCGCGTTCCACCGCGAACACGGGCGAGCTCTCATGGATTCGCACGCCGGCCGCCCGCGCCGCGTCGGCCAGCCCCAGGCAATATTTCAGCGGATGCAAGTGACCCGACATCGCGTCGAACACGCCCGCGTCGAAGCGCTCGCTGGCGACGCGCGTGCGGATCTCGCCGCGGCCCATCCATTGCAGCGAATAGCCGTAATCGCGCACCACATGGTCCATCCAGCGCCGCAGCTCCTCGGTCTTGCGCGGCCTCACAGACAGGCTCAGGTAGCCGGGCATGTAGTCGCAGGCGATGGCGTAGCGCCGGATGCGCTCGGCCACCAGCGCGAGGCCGTCCACCGTGACGTCCCAGGCGCGCCGCGCGTCCTCGCGCGGCAACTGGCGCCGGATGGCGCCCTCGCCATCCGCCCCGAAACCCACGATCGCCTCGCCGCCATTGCGCCCGGATGCGCCCCACCCGATGCGCTGCGCCTCCAGCAGCGTCACCGAAAAGCCGCGCTCGGCCAGTTCCAGAGCCGCCGAAAGGCCCGCATAGCCGCCACCGACCACGCATACGTCGGCCGCCGTCCGCCGCGCGAGGGGTGCGCCCGGCACCGGGCGCTCCACGCTGGCCTCGTACCAGGAGTTCTCCACCACGCCGAGTTCTTTCTTCAGCAGCACGTCACACGACCCGGATGTTGAGGAATTGCCATGGGTCGTCACGGTCGACGGCTTCCGGGTACAGGGCGGTGCGGCCCCGCAGCGGCGTCCAGTCGCTCCACACGCCCACTACCTGCCCGAGGTACGGGCGCGCCGCCTGCAGCACGATGTCATGATCGATCTCCTCGGGCTCAACCACGCCGGCCCGCGGGTTGTGCAAGGCCCACTCTATGGCGCCCAGGATGCCGGCGGCCACCTGCAGGCTGGTGGCGTTGTTGTACGCAACGAGCTCCCGGGCCTCCTGGATCGACAGGCGCGAGCCGTACCAGTACACGCCGGCCTCGTTGCCCATCAAAAGGACGCCGAGCTCGTCGACTCCGCTCGCGATCTCGTCGCGCATCGCGCGGCTTCTCCGCTGCACCGCCCATTCGTCGCCGGCCAGCTCATGCACCGAGAGGATTGCATCGTCGCAGGGGTGGTAGGCGTAATGCACCGTCGGCCGGTAGGTCACGGCGCCGGTGCTGTCCCGCAGCGTCAGGTAGTCGGCGATGGAGATCGATTCCGAATGCGTCACCAGGAATCCGTGGTACGGACCTTGCAGCGGCGTCCAGCTGCGCACGCGTGTGGCGAAGCCGGGCCGGTCGAGGTAGATCGCGCTGTCGGTGCCGAAGCCGTGGCGGGCGGCATCGGCGGGCCAGTGCCGCTCGTGCGAACCCCATCCCAGCTCCGAAGGCTGGAGGCCTTCGTCGATGAACGCTTCGATGGACCAGGTGTTGACGAACTCGCCCCGCGCCTTGCGCCGCGCGCTTTCCTGCGTATCGCGCTCGGCCACGTGGATCGCGCGGATCTGCAATCGCCGCGCCAAGGCGCCCCACTCCTCGCGCCGGCAGGGCTTGCCGACGTGCAGGCCGGATTGCGCGGCCATCTCGAGCAGCGCCTGCTTCAGCAGCGAAGACACGAGCCCCGGGTTGGCGCCGTGCGTGATCAGGGCGGTCGGGCCCGCGCAATGCTCGTTTCGAAACGACAAAGCCTCCTCGCGCAATGCGTAGTTCGACCGCAGCGAGGCGCTGAGCGCGGGGTTGTCGTAGCGTCCGGGCCACGGCTCGTTGCAGGTGTCAAGGTAGAGCGCCCCGCGCCTGCGGCACAACGCGATCAGTGCGAGGCTGGATACGTCGACGGATACATTCAGCAGCAAGTCTCCCTCCGCCAGCAGCGGCTCCAGCACCGCCTCGAAGTTGCCTGGGTCCAACGCGCGGCCGATCACCTGGGCGCCGAGTGTCCGGGCGATGCCGGACCGGTCGGGCCCAGTCTTGACGACAGTCACCCGCTTCGGCGGAATGGACAGCTCGCGCAGAAGCAGGGGCAGCACGGCCTGGCCGACGCTGCCGAAGCCGACCATCACAAGGGCACCGGTGAACATGCTGCCCATCGCCGTCTGCCGTTTGGGCGGGCCGTGCGGCTCAGCCGCCGGTCGCGGCGGCAGGTTCGAGCCGAACCAGCATGACCGGTACCGGGCTCGCCCGCGCGACGGCCTCGGCCTGGCTGCCAAGTGTCAGGCGCTGCAGGCCGCGGCGGCCATGCGTGCCCATGACGATCAGGTCGCAGGCATGCTGGCCTGCCTGGCCGACGATGACGTCGGACACGCGCTCGCCCATCACTTCTCGCAGCAGCGTTTCGCAGTGGATGGATGCGTCCTCGCAGGTCTTGCGGGCCTTGGCCAGGACTTCGAGCCCATACTGGCGCAAAGTTTTCATCATCTCGTCGTAACCGGTCATCGAGGATGTTTCGATCAGCAACGGATAGTCGTCAACCACGTGCAGCAGTAGCAGCTTGGTCTGCTGCCCCGCGCACAAAGCCATGGCTTCGCTCAGACCGCGCTCGGCCGTGGCGCTACCGTCCAGGGGAACCAGGATTCGCTTGTACATAAGGGCTCCTTTGGCTGCCGGCCGCCCCGGAACGGACGCGTCTTACCGCCAGTCTGAATTTGAATATAGGTAGCGCCGCCTGCGCAATGTTGCGCGGCATCAAACCGCAGGCGCCTAAAGGCGCCTTGACCCGCATCAATCCCGCAGCGCTTGGCCTGAAATAACCTGCTTGCATGCACACCGCCGATTCCCTCAGCACGTCACGGGCCCTGGTCATGGCCCTGGCCCGCTCACTGAGCGCCGAGCTCATCGAAACGCACATCTCCTGGGTATTGCTCACCGCCGACCTGGCCTACAAGATCAAGAAACCGGTGAAACTGCCCTTCGTCGACTACGCCACGCTGGAAGCCCGCAGGCATTTCTGCGAAGAGGAGGTGCGCCTGAACCGTCGGCTGGCACCTGGGATCTACCTCGGTGTGGCCCACATCGCCGATTCGCCGGGAGGCCCGCAGATCGATGGTCCCGGCGCCCTCCTGGATTACGCCGTTCGGATGCGGCGGTTTCCGCGCGGCGCCCTGTTCAGCGAGAAACTGGCGGCGGGCCGGCTGCACAGCTCGGACGTGGATGCGCTGGCTGCGCTGCTGGCCGATTTCCATGCACGCGCCAACCCGACGGCCAACGGCTTCGCCAACTGCAAGCGTCGGCGCGCCGTTGCGCTGGCGGCGCTGGAAGGGGCCGGGCCGTTGGCCCGTGCCGACGAGCAAGCCGCCCTCCAGACATGGCTGGAAGCCAAGGCCTCGCTGCTCGCGCCCGCGTGGGCGCGGCGCCTGGACGGCGGCTTCGTGCGCCAGTGCCATGGCGACCTGCACCTGGACAACGTGATCGCGCTGCCTACCGGAGTGGCGGCCTTCGATTGCATCGAGTTCGATCCATCGTTGCGCTGGATCGATGTCATCGACGACATCGCGTTCCCGGTGATGGACTTCAGCGCGCGCGGCCGCTCGGATTTCGCGTTTCGCCTCCTGAACGCCTGGCTGGACCGCACCGGCGACCACGCCGGACTGCCGATGCTTCGTTTTTCGGTCGTGTACCGCGCGCTGGTGCGGGCGCAGGTGGCGCACCTGCGGGGCGGCGACAGCGGCGTCTGCGCACGGCGATACATCGAAACGGCCATCGCCTGGACCAAGGCGCCTCAGCGCCGGCTGGTGATCACCCACGGCCTGCCCGGCTCGGGCAAGACGTTTGAATCACAACGCCTGCTGGAGCGCGAAGGCGCCATCCGCATCCGCTCGGACGTCGAGCGCAAGCGCCTGTTCGGGCTGGAGATGCTCGAGGACTCGCGCGCCAAGGGCCTGGACCTCTACACGGAGGATGCCACGGCGCGCACGTATGACCGCCTGTTTGAGCTGGCGCGCGGCGCGCTCCAGGCGGGCTACCCCGTGGTGCTCGATGCCGCGTTCCTGCGCCGTTCGGAGCGCGACGCGGCGCGAGAACTGGCGCGCGAACTCAAGGTGCCCTTCTCGATACTGGCCTGCGAAGCACCGCCGGAAGTGCTGCGCGCGCGTTTGTTGGCACGCCGGGACGATGCGTCCGAGGCCGATGCCGCGGTGCTCGACCACCTTCGCACGTCGGTCGAGCCGCTGGGCGCCGACGAACGTGAGCCGGACGCTGCGCGGCAGCCCGCGCTCTGAGGCCCCGCCGCCACGCGCCGTTTACTTCTTCGCCGCTTCCCGGGCGGCCTGCGCCGCATCCGCCGCGGCCTGCTTCGCGCGCTGCAAGGCCTCACGCGCGGCCTCGGCCGCCTTGGCCGCGTCTTCCTTGCCTGCTCTTGCGGCCTGACGCGCGGCGTGATCGGCCTTCTCCATCGCTTCCTGGGTGGCCACGACGGCCTTGCGGCCCGCTTCCTGCACGACAGTGCCGGACTCGCGGAACTTGCGCTGGGCATTGCGGGCCGCCTCGGCGGCCTTGCGCGCCAGGCGCCGTATGGCGTCGGCAGCGCTGGCGGAGCGGTCCTGCGCCACGGCCTCCGCCTGGCGCAGCGCGGCTTCGGCCGCCGATGCCGTCCTGGCGGCGGCGTCCGCGGCCTGCATTGCCGCCTTGCCGGCAGGCCGAGACTGCGCGGCGCTCGCGGTGGCAGCCGGCGCGCTCGCCTGGCTTTGCGCGTTGTCCGCGACCCCCGCTCCCAACACGGCGACCGCGGCGGTCAGTGCCATTGAAGACAATGTTCGGGTTCGCATATCGCTCTCCTTCACAAAAAAAAGGCCAGACCAGCAATTGCTCAAGCGGCACCGTGCGCAAGCACCTTTTTCCGGGCCGCTGTTCTGCGCGCCGTGGCGCGGCCCATCGTCGCATCCAGCAACGGCCTGAGTTCGTCCAGCGTGCGCGTGTTGAGCACGTCCCGCGCGCGCAGCCAGCCGCGGCGCGCCTGCCCCACGCCCGACCGCAGGAAGTCCAGCTCGAGCGTGCCGTGCGCGTCGGACGCGATGCTCACGAGCACGCCTTCGTCGCGCGCCATGCGGCAGGCGATATCGTCCAGATCCAGCCGGTCGGGTTGCGAGTTGAGTTCGAGGAAGCAGCCGCGCTCGCGTGCCTTGCGGATGACGCGCTGCAGGTCGATGTCACTCGGGCCGCGCTCGTCGATGAGCCGGCCAGTCGGGTGGGCGAGGATGCTGAAGTGCGGATTGTCCATCGCCCGCAGCAACCGCGCCGTCTGCTTTTCGCGCGGTTCGCTGAAACGGTGATGGACGGCGGCCACCACGAGGTCCAGTCGCTTGAGGATGCTGTCGGGCAGGTCGAGCGATCCGTCCTCGAGGATGTCCACCTCGACACCCTTGAGGAGAACGACGCCGTCCTGCTTCGCGTTGAGCTCCTCGATCCGGTCGATCTGCCGCGCGAGGCGTTCCGCATCGAGCCCCCGTGCCATGGCCAGGCGCCTGGAATGTTCGGTGATGGCGAGGTAGCGCAACCCCCGTTCGCGCGCGGCCTTCGCCATGTCTTCCAGTGAATCGCGCCCGTCGCTCTCGCGGGTGTGGCAATGGAGGTCACCCTTCAGATCCTTGAGGGCCACGAGCCGTGGCAAGCGCCCTTCGCGGGCGGCCTCGATTTCGCCGCGATCTTCGCGCAGTTCCGGCTCGATAAAGTCCAGCCCCAGCGCCGCATACACCGACGCCTCGGTATCGCCGGCGATGCGCTTGTCGCCGCGATACAGGCCGTACTCGTTCAGCTTCAGTCCGGCTTCCTGAGCCAGCTTGCGCAAGGCGATGTTGTGCGCCTTGGAACCCGTGAAATACAGCCACGCCGCGCCGAAGCTCGGTCGGGGCACCGCCCTCAGGTCCACCTGCAGCCGGTTGCGCAGCAGCACGCTCGAGCGCGTCGGCCCCTGCGAGATCACGCGCTGCACGTCAGGCCCACGCACAAAAAAGCCCATCACATCCGTGCGGGCACCGGTCGTGACAAGCAGGTCGAGGTCTCCCACGGTGTCGCGCAGCCGTCGCAAGCTGCCGGCCGCCACGGCCTCGTGCACGCCCGGCACGCGCTTGAGCTCGGCCAGCAATGCGTCGGCCACCTGAGCTGCGACTGACTGCCTGAAACGCTTGTCCTGCGACAGCCGCTCGGTCGCCGACTGGAGGATGAGGCTCTCGGTCGTGGGGCCGAAGCCGCGCAGTTCGCGGATGCGTCCCTGCCGTCCCGCCTCGAGCAACTGCTCCATTGTCTGGATACCCAGCGCCTCGTACAGCGCCCGCACGCGCTTTGGACCGATGCCGGGCAGCGCCAGCAGCTCGGTGATGGTCGCGGGCAGTTCCTTGCGCAGCTGGCGCAACTGCTCGCAACTGCCCGTGGCCACCACTTCGGCGACCTTGCCGGCCAGGTCCGGCCCGAAGCCGGGCAACGCGTCCAGATCCTCGCCGCGCTCGACCATGGACTTGACGCTGCGCCCCAGCTCTTCCAGGGTGCGGGCCGCATTGCGGTAGGCGCGCACGCGGAACGTGTTGGCTCCCTGGACTTCCAGAAGGTCCGCGATCTCGCGAAACACCGCGGCCACATCGGCATTGACGATGGGCATGGTGTGCTCGATGAAAAACGGGCCCCGAAGGACCCGCAATCGGACTCAGGCTGTGATTACTTCTCGCCGGAGGTCGTCTGGCCCTTCTTCACGGCTTCTTTGGCCGCGGCCTTGCGCTTCGCCTTGGCGGCTGCCTTTTCTTCCTTGGTCGCTACCTTGGCGACGCCTTGGGGCTCGGGGCCGGGGCCGCTGGGCTGGTCGGCCTTGGCGGCCTTGGCGCCTTCGGCCTTGCGGGCCGCCTTGGCCTGGGCCTTCTCAGCAGCCGTCGCGGGTGCCGATGGAGCTGCCTTGGACTGGGCCGGGTCGGCCTCGCCCTTGGTTTGCGCGAACGCACTGATGGCCAGCATCTGAGCCAGCACGATACTTACGGTCAACAGGGTTTTTTTCATAGCAACACTCCATGGAAAGTTAGTGATCGGGGTCGGATACTGTCTTTGTCCATATCCTTTATTCAGTATTTCACGCGTCCGAAGCGGCACATTGATGTGCATCAACGGAAAAGCGGACAAGCCTATTGGGGCTGTTGCTGCCGCGCATACTCCCGCCGTTTCATCGCCATGTATTCCTCACGCTCGATCTCATGGAGCTGCCGCGCATACTTTTCGGTGGCGTCGAACCACGCGCGCAGCCTTTTTTCCAACTGTTGGGCAGGAGGAGTCGAGGCCGCACCCAGGTAGGCATCGATGGCCAGGTAATAGCGCATCGTGTTGCGCTCCACCAGCCCCCGTATGCCGCCGATGTACGCAGGCGCATCGCCGGGCTGCGTCCGGGTCGTCGTGGTGAAACCCACCTTGTCGCGCGCGATCGTCGACAGGTACACCTGCATCGCCATCCGGCTGATGGCCCCATACCCAAAGGAGTACCCCATGTGGATGAACGAGCGCCCGCCTTCGGCCGGAATGGCCTCGAACAGGATGCGGTAATCGCGGGTATCGAAGGGGCCATCCGGCGCCTGCAGTTCCACCGCGAGGTAGTCGGGCGTGACGCTGACGGCCCGGAAGCCGAAGGCGACCAGCGACGCCGCTGCGACCGGCTGGTCGTGCTTTTTGCCCACCCGCAACTCGATCTGCGGGACGCCGTTCTCGACGCTGCGCCGGCAGTGCTTGGTGTTGAGGTGCAGGATCATCACGTCGCACCAGCGATCTGGGTTGCCCAGCGACGCGCTCACCGCCGCGAAGGGATGGTCGACCAGCGCGTACACGTCGCCCTGCAGCAGTCGCGGTGCCTCGGTCGATTCCAGGACCAGCGGCCCGCCGAAGGGGCTGTCGGCCAGCAGCGGCTGCGTCGCGGCGAACCGGGTGCGCAGGGCGGCGGCGCCCGAGGCCTGCGTGCCGGCCTGGGCCGATCCCACCACGCAGGCCAGCAGGGCCGCGAGCAATGCGAACACGCAGCGGTACAGGACGGATGAATCACGCAGCATAGTCATTTCCCGTGTGGCCCTGTCGTCAATATATCTCCGGCTGCTCGCCCATGCCTGGGGCGGCGGGCGGCTGCTTCTTCGGCGCGTTGGCGATCATGCAATCCACGGTAAGGATCAGGCTGGCGATCGAGCCGGCGTTCTGCAGCGCCAGGCGCGTGACCTTGGCAGGATCGATCACGCCCATCTCGAGCATGTCGCCGTATTCGCGCGTCGCCGCGTTGTAGCCGTAGCTGGGCTTGTCCGAACCTTCCACCCGGTCGAGCACGATCGACGGCTCCTCCGCCGCGTTGGCCACGATGCGGCGCAACGGGTCTTCCAGCGCCCGCAGCACGATTTTCATGCCGCAGTCCTGGTCGAGCGTGGGCAGCTTGAGCTGGCGCAGCACCTTGCGCGCGCGCAGCAGCGCCACGCCGCCGCCGGGCACGATGCCTTCCTCCACGGCCGCGCGGGTGGCGTGAAGCGCGTCTTCCACGCGCAGCTTGCGCTCCTTGAGTTCCGTCTCCGTCGCGGCGCCCACCTTGATCACGCCAACGCCGCCGGAGAGCTTGGCGATGCGGTCATCGATCTGCTTGCGGTCGTACTCGCTCGTGAGGCCCTCGCGGTCCTTCTTGAGAAGGCTCACCCGGTCGCGGATCGCGGAGGTGTCGCCCGCACCGCCGATGATCGTCGTGCGCTCCTTGTCCACCTCGACACGGCGCGCGCGGCCCAGGTGTTCCAGCCTTGCCTTCTCCAGCGTGAGGCCGGCCTCCGCCGCGATCACCTGGCCACCCGTGAGCACCGCCATGTCCTGCAGCATCGCCTTGCGGCGGTCGCCGAACCCCGGCGCCTTCACGGCGCAGGTCTTGATGACGCCGCGGATGCTGTTGACAACGAGCGTGGCCAGCGCATCGGCTTCCACATCCTCCGCGATCACCAGCATCGGCTTGCCGGCCTTGGCCACCTCTTCGAGCAGCGGCACCAGCTCCTGCAGGCCGCTGAGCTTCTGGTCGTACAGCAGCACCAGCGCGTCCTCCAGCACCGCCGACTGTTTCTCGGCGCTGTTGATGAAGTAGGCCGAAAGAAAGCCGCGGTCGAATTGCAGCCCTTCCACCACTTCGAGCTCGCTGGCCATGCCCGAGCCGTCCTCGATGGACACGGCGCCTTCGCGGCCCACCTTGTCCATCGCGCGCGCCACGAGATCGCCGATCGAACGGTCGTTGTTGGCCGAGATCGCCGCCACGTGCGCGATCTCCTGCGACGTGGTGCAGGGCTGCGCCACGTTCTTCAGCTCGGCCACGACGGCCTCGATCGCGCTGTCGATGCCGCGCTTGAGGTCCATCGGGTTCATGCCCGCGGCAAGGTACTTCAGGCCTTCCTGGATCATGCCGTGCGCGAGCACGGTGGCTGTCGTCGTGCCGTCGCCGGCCATCTCGCTGGTGCGGGACGCCACCTCGCGCAGCAGCTGCGCGCCCATGTTCTCGAAGCGGTCCTCCAGCTCGATGGATTTGGCCACCACCACGCCCGAGTTGACGATCTGCGGCGGGCCGAAGTCACGGTCGAGCACGACCGTGCGCCCACGCGGGCCCAGCGTGACCTTGACCGCGTCGGCCAGCGCGTCCACCCCACGGCGGATTTTCTCGCGGGCGTCCTGGCCGAAAAGTAGCTGTTTGGCTGCCATGGTGCGATTCCTTTCGACAGGGGAAACACCGATGGGCCCCCCATGCTGCAACACTAGGCCGTCTTCGGCTTTGATCTTTGACCTGCGGCAAGTCGCCGGCTGGACGTCGTTGGACTTGCGCTATCTCAAGGCAGAAGCGGCCCGCGCGTACACTGCTGCGATGATCCAGAATCCGGTTCTCTTCGCGCTGGATGCCTCGCGCGAATTCGGCGAAAAGGTGGCGCTGCGCCTCGGCCTGCCGCTCAGCCCGCACGAGGAACACGGCTTCGAGGACGGCGAGCACAAGTCGCGGCCGCTGGCCAGCGTCAGGGGCCGGGACGTTTTCGTGGTGCAGTCGCTGCATGCGGACGCCTCGCAAAGCGTCAACGACAGGCTGTGCCGCTTGCTGTTCTTCATCGGCGCGCTCAAGGACGCGTCGGCGGCCAGCGTCACGGCAGTTGTTCCCTATCTCGCCTACGCGCGAAAGGACCAGAAGTCCAAGCCTCGGGACCCCGTAACGACGCGCTACGTCGCCCGCATGTTCGAAGCCGTCGGCACGGATCGGGTCGTCACGCTTGACGTGCACAACCTTGCCGCGTATCAGAACGCGTTTCGCTGCGCCACCGAGCACCTCCAGGCCAACGGACTGTTCGTCGAGCATTTCGTGCCGCTGCTGCGGGGCGGTGAAGCGGTCGTCGTGTCACCTGATGCGGGAGGCATCAAGCGCGCCGAAAGTTTCCGCCTGCGCCTGGCCGCCGCGCTCGGCCGCCCTGTCGCCGCGGCCTTCGCCGAGAAGCACCGCAGCGGCAACGTGCTGAGCGGCGAGCTGATCGTTGGCGACGTGCAGGGGCGCTGCGCGATCATCCTGGACGACCTGATCAGCACCGGCTCGACGATCGCGCGCACCGTGAAGGCCTGCCGCTCGCTCGGTGCCGCCTCCGTGTACGCTGTGGCGTCGCATGGTCTCTTCGTCGGCGGCGCCGCGCAGTTGCTGGCCGGCGATGCGCTGGACGGGATCGTTGTGACCGATACGGTTCCGCCCTTCCGCCTGGGCGAAGGCCAGGCGCGGGCCAAGCTCACCGTGCTGTCGACCGCGCCCCTCTTCGCCGAGGCGATCCGGCGGATCCACGAGGGTGGATCGATCGTCGAGCTGCTCGAGGGCTAACGAGCCACGCGCCCGGCGGCGAGCGCCAGGTACTCCCCGGCGCGCCGCGGCCACTTCGGGTCGTCTCGGTAACACTCTTCACGCAGGTGCCGGATGGCGATGTTCGCTCGCACGCAGGCACGGAAGGCCTGGTAGAAATCAACGAGCTCAGGGTCCGGCACATCGCCCGTGAATTCCGCGAAGGCGTCGAAAAGCGCGCGGCCGAGCTGCGGCGCGCCGAGGCGCTCGCACTCGAGCGCGAGGAAAGCCAGTTCGTCCGCGGCGTCGAGGGTGCGCAGTTCCGCCGAGAACTCCAGGCAGTCGATGATGGCCAGAGGCTCACCGAGCCACACGTGCTCAGGACGCAGGTCCCCATGCCCTTCCACGATCCGGCCGGCACGCACACGCGCATCCAGCGCTTCGCGGCGACCGGACAGCACCTCCCTGAGCCGGCCGCACACCGCAGCCACTTCATCCACGGGCAGGGCCCACGCGGGCTCGCACAGCTCCCGCTCCAACGTGTCGATCTCGCGGCGCAGCCGGGCCGCGAACGGGACCGGGTCCGTCACGGCCGGGGCAAGCCGGCGGTAAAACGAAGCGAGGTGTTCGGCTACACGGCGCATGTGGGCCGGCGTCGCGCTTCGGGCCTCGATCAGCCGGTCGAGCGTCAGGTGGGCAGTCAGGCGGCGCATCCAGACCAGCCAATCGACGATTTCGCCTTCGCTGCCGATGCGCAACCCGCCGTGCACATCCCGGCACAAGGCCACGACGCCCAGGTACACCGAGGGCGCGAGCCGGCGATTGAGCCGCAGCTCTTCCTGGCAGAAGAAATGCCGCGTCTCGAGCATGCTGCAATCCAGGCCGTCGTATCGCGCGGGCTTCTTCAGCTTGTAGACGAATTGCTCCGTGAGGAAGACCCATGACATATGGGTTTCGATCACCTCCACAGGCTGCGAGCAGTCCGGATAGCAGTCCGGCTCGCGCAGCGCGGCCACCTTCACGGCGATGGACACGGGGCGTTCAGGCATGGATTGCGAGCAGGCCTTGCTCGTCCATCGTCGCGGCCGTGCCGAGTGCCTGGCCTTCGCGGTTCAGCACGCGGCGCAGCCAGTCCACGCCTTCCGCGGGCGCGCGCTCCAGCCGCAAGCGGCGCATCCGCATCGGCGCCATGCGCAGCGCACGCAAGGAGCCGCTTGCCGTGTCGATCTCCGGGAAGTACATCAGCGACAGGTCGCCGCGGTACTCGCGGTGGCCCTCGATGCCCTCATAGTCGTTGATGAGGTCGCCGCAGCCGTAAAGGATGAGCTTGCCCGCACGAACCTCGATGCCCTTGACGTGGTGCGAGGAATGCCCCCAGACGATGTCCGCGCCGCCCGCGTCCACCAGCCGATGGGCAAACGCGCGTTCCTCGGCCGGTATGCCGAAACCCCAGTTGCCGCCCCAATGCACCGAAACCACCACCGCGTCCCCTGCGCGCCGATGCCGCGCCGTCTCCGCAGCCACGGCATCCGCCGTGCGAACGCTGAGCCGATCGAGGAAGTTCACGCCCCCGCGGCTCGCGCCGGCGGCCCAGCCTTCGGACGTTCCGCTGCCCGGCGTGGCGAAGGCGAAGACCAGCACCCGCAGCCCGGCGTCGATCTCCATCACGGCGGGTTGCGCCGCTTCCGCCTGGTCGCGGCCGGCGCCGGCCGTGCGCAGCCCGGCCGCGCGCAGCGTCGCCAGCGTCTCATGGAGGCCGGCTTGCCCCCAGTCGAGCACATGGTTGTTGGCAAGCACGCAGCAATCGATACCCGCACTGGTGAAGCAAGCCACATTGGCCGGGTGCATCCGGTAGTGGATGCCCTTGCCGGGCTGCGCGTCCTCGCTCGTGGTGACCGCCGTTTCGAGGTTGATCATGCGCACGGCGGGCCGCTGCTCACGCAGCACGTCCAGGCCGTCGCCCCAGGGGTAGGCGGCGTCCCGCCCCGGCTCGATGGGGCCCGACTCCCGCTCCGCCAGTTCGACATATTCGACGGCCGAGTGCACCCAGTGCTCGAAGAGCTGCGGGTTGGACGGGACGGGCAGCACCTGGTCGATTCCGCGGCCCGTCATCACGTCGCCGCAGAGAAACAGGCGAACGCTCATGACAGCGGATGCGTTGCCGCGAGCAGCCGGATCGCTTCCTCGTCCTCGACCTGGCCGAACGTGCGGTAGAACTGCCCCACGGCATAGAAGTCGTCTGGCGCGTGGAGGCACACGACCTCGTCCGCGAGCGGCCGAACCAGCTCCAGGCTGTCGGGCGAGGCCACCGGGACGGCACAGACCAGGGTGGCGGGGTTGCGTGCGCGAACCGCGTGCAGCGCGGCGATCATCGTCGAGCCCGTGGCCAGGCCGTCGTCCACGACGATGGCGATGCGGCCAGACGCGTCGAGCGCGCCTCGCCCGGGCGTGTACCTCGCCCGCCGGTCCTTGAGCACGGCGAGCTGCAGCCGTTTCTCTTCCTCGATGTACGCATCGGTCGCGCCGGCCGCATGGGCATGCGGCGCGATATAGGCCCAGCCGCTTTCATCGATGGAGCCGATCGCGTATTCCGGCGACCCGGGCGCCCGCAGCTTGCGCACCAGCACGACGTCCAGCTCGCCGCCAAGCCGCTGTGCGACCAGCTTGCCCATCGGCAGCGCGCCGCGGGGGATGGCCAGCACCAGAGGGTTGCGGCCGCGCCAGGCCTGCAGTGCCTTGGACAGTCGAGTGGCGGCGTCGAGGCGGTCGGCAAACATCATGGCATCGTCCTTCCTGATGGGTCGCACCACCCATTCTTCGCCGATGGCGCGCGGCAACGTTGCGCTGGCTCAACTCGGGGCGGGATGGCGTGTGCCATTGTTAAGCGTGCCCGCCGCGTGCGCGATACGAAAGGGCCACCATGAAACCATCCGCAACATTCAGGACACCGCTGAACGCCGGCGACATCTGCACCCGGGTCGTCACCATCGCCTACCCCAGCATGGCCGTGAACGAGGCCGCACGCCTTATGCGTGACCGCCACGTCGGCTGCCTCGTCGTGGTGGAGGAACGCACTTTGGAGGACCGCGTGGTCGTGGGCATGCTCACAGACCGCGACATCGCCATGGCCGTCGTCGCCGAGGATCGGGATCCGCACGGCATGCGTGTCGGCGACGTGATGAGCAAAGGAGTGATCAGCGCGCGCGAGGACGATTCGCTCGCCGACCTGTTGTCCGCGATGCGCCGCAAGGGCGTGCGCCGCGTGCCTGTGGTCTCGCCGCAGGGATCGCTGATCGGCGTCGTCGCGCTGGACGACGTACTGGACGTGCTGGCGCAGGAGATGAAGGCGGTCGCCGATGCCGTCGGTGCGGCGAGCCGGCATGAGGCGACAGCGCTGCCGTGAAGCGCGCCGACAGGCTCCTCGGCCTGCGGCCGCCGCCGGCACCAGGGCTTCTGCGGCCGGACGAGCTGTGCGCTCGCTGCGACCCCGCGCTGCTCGATTTCGAGACCACCGCGGGCCTGCCGCCACCGGCGCAGCCATTCGGCCAGGCGCGCGCCGTCGACGCAGTCGCGCTGGGCCTGGACATCGCGGGGCCAGGATACAACCTGTTCGTCCTCGGCCGCCCGGGCAGCAGCCGCCATGAAGTGGTGCGGGCGCTGCTGCAGGCCCACGCGGCCGGGCGCCCCGCACCCGACGACTGGTGCTACATCTACAACTTCGCCGACCCGAACAAGCCACGCACGCTGCGCCTTCCCGCAGGTGAAGGCGCACGGTTGCGCACGGCGATGCAGGGTTTCGTCGGCGAGGTGGGCAAGGCGATTCAGGTGGCCTTCGAAGGGGACGAGTACCGCTCGCGGGTAGAAGCGATCGAGAAGGACTACAAGTTGCGCGAGGAGGAGGCGCTGCACGCCCTCGCCGAGCGGGCGCGGGCCCAGGGCGTGGTGATGCTGCGTACGCCGCAGGGCTTCGCATTCGCGCCCATGAAGGACGGCGAGCCGATGTCGCAGGAGCAGCTCGATGCGATGACCGAGGCCGAGCGCGAGCGCATCGGGGCGGTCATCAAGGGCATGCGCGAGCCGACGATGCAGCTGATGCATGAGCTGCCCCGGCTGCGGCGCGAGATGCAGAACCGGGTGCGCGACGCGAGCCGCGACACCATGGGCTACGCCGCCGGGCACTTGATCGGTGAGCTCAAGGAACAATTTGCCGCGCACCCGACGGTGCTTGAATTCCTCGATCAGGTACTGGCCGACGTGATCGAAGCCGGAGACCAGTTGCGCGAGCAGCCGCAGGAAGACGGCGAGGAGGCGAGCGGATTCACCGGCTCCCTCTCGCTCATCCGCTACCAGGTCAACCTCTTCGTCGCGCACGGCCCTGACGATCACGCCCCGGTGCGTGAGTGCGACAACCCCACCTATGCCAACTTGGTGGGCCGGGTGGACCACGTGCCGCACATGGGCACGCTGTTGACGAATTTCACACTGATTCAGGCGGGCGCACTGCAACGCGCCAATGGCGGATACCTCATGCTCGACGCGCTCCAGGTGCTGGCGCAACCTTACGCGTGGGACGGCCTGAAGCGGGCCCTGAAGGCCGGCGAGGTCGCGATCGAATCGCTGCCGCAGTTGCTGGGCTTCGGCAGCTCGTTGCCGCTCGAGCCGCAGCCAACGCCGCTCGCACTCAAGATCGTGCTGTTCGGCGAGCGCGTGCACTACTACTTGCTGCAGGCATTGGACCCGGATTTCGACGCCCTGTTCAGGATTGCCGCGGATTTCGAAGACGAGGTGGCGCGGGATGCTGGCAGCACCGCCGAATTCGCGAAGCTGGTGGCGTTGCGCGCGCGCTCGGCGGGCTTGCGCGAGCTCGATCGCGGTGCCGTCGCCCGCCTGGTGGAACAGGCGGCCCGTGCCTCCGGCGACGCGGGCAAGCTGTCCACCGAAACACGCTGGCTCGACGAATTTCTGCACGAGTCGGACCTGATGGCACGGCGCGCCGGTCACGCCATCGTCACGCGCGAAGACATCGACAAGGCGCTGCAGGCGAGGATCAGCCGCGCGGACCGCCTGCGCGACCAGCTCCACGATGCGGTGCTGCGCGACACGCTGCTGGTCGAGACGTCCGGCGCCCGGCCCGGACAGGTCAACGGCCTTGCCGTCATCGCATTGGGCGAATTCAGCTTCGGCCATCCGGTGCGCATCACGGCGACGGCGCGGCTCGGTGAGGGCGACCTGGTCGACATCGAGCGCGAGTCTTCGCTGGGCCGGCCCATCCATTCAAAGGGCGTCCTGATCCTCGCAGCATTCCTGCGCGCGCGTTATGCGCAGAGCGTGCCGTTCTCACTGTCGGCAAGCCTGGTGTTCGAGCAATCTTATGCCCCGGTGGAGGGCGACAGCGCGTCGCTGGCAGAGCTCTGCGCCCTGCTTTCGGCCCTGTCCGGCCTGCCGTTGCGACAGTCGCTTGCGGTGACGGGCGCCGTGGACCAGGCCGGCGCCGTGCAGGCCATCGGCGGCGTGAACGAGAAGATCGAGGGGTTCTTCGATGTGTGCCGGGCCCGCGGGCTCACCGGCGAACAGGGTGTGCTGATCCCACGGACAAACGCCAAACACCTGATGCTGCGCGAGGACGTGGTGCAAGCCGCCGCTGCGGGCCTCTTCCACGTCCATGCAGTGGGCCATGTCGACGACGCCATCGAGCTGCTCACCGGCGTGCCCGCCGGCGAGCGCGACAGCAGGGGGCGCGAACCCGAGGGCAGCGTGAACCAGCTGGTGGCCGCCCGCCTGGCGCAGATGTCGATCGACCGCCAGGCCTATGGTACGGGGCAGCCGCGCGGCTCAGCGCGGCGCTGGCGCAAACCACCGCGCGGTCACGCCGGCGGTGCTTCGCGCTGAGCAGCCGGCAACGAGAAGCCGAAGGTGCTGCCCGCTCCCGGTGTGCTCTTCACCCAGATTTGCCCTCCGTGTTGTTCGACGATGAGGCGGCTGTTGTACAGCCCCAGCCCAAGCCCGTTCGACGTGTCACCGGACCCGGCGCGGTAGAAGCGCTGGAAAAGCTTGGGCACGACGTCCGGCGGGATGCCTTCTCCTTCGTCGGTCACCGTGACGATCGTCTCCGTGTCCGCCGCATCGACGCTGATCGTCACCTGCTTTCCGGCCGGTGAATATCGGATGGCGTTGCCCACCAGGTTCTCCAGCACGCGCTCCAGGCGTCCCGCGTCCGCCAGCACGACGGCCGGGCCCTTGGCTACGCAGCGTATGGCGTGCGTCGCACTCGCGCCACGCTCGCGCGCAACGGTCTGCGCAAGCGCCTCGATATCGACCGGCGACCTGTGCAGCTTCAGCTGTCCCGACTCGAGCCGGGTGGTTTCGAGCATGTCCTCGATCATCTCGGACATGCGCTTCGTGCTGCGACGGATCGCCTCGAGCGGTTCCGCGGCCTTGGCGATGTCGCCGCGCTCCAGCTGGAGCTTCAGCGTCGCGGCCGACAGGTTGATCGTGAGCAGCGGCGTGCGCAGGTCGTGCGAGATCAGGCCGACGTACTGGTCGCGGAACTCCTCGTGTTGCCGGCGGTCGGTGATGTCGATCGCCACTTCCATGCGCACGAGGCGGCCATCCGACCAGGGGATTGCCTTGTCGATGCAAAGGTACCAACGCTTGTTGATGGTGTTCTGGAACTCCCAGACGATGGGGTGGGCGACCCGCCCGTTCTCGATGAGGCGTGCGTTGGTGCAGAACTCGCAAGGGGCGTTCTGCCCGGCCTGCAGCACCTTGTAGCACTTCTGGCCAATCCGTTTGCTGCCCCAGAACCGTTCGGCCTCCGCGTTCATGAACAGCAGCTCGTAGGTCTGCATGTCGGCGACGTAGAGCACCATCTCCGCGGCATCGAAGATGCTGGATACCGCGGAGAACTGCTCCAACCCCGCGTGCAAAGCGTGGCTGGATGGGTCGAAGCCGTCGCTGCATGCGAGGGGCTTCAGGGCCGCATTGCCGTCCATGGCACTCCTGTCCTGGAGAATACGCGCCGGCCGGTGAGCCGGTGGGCAAGCACAGTGTCACGCAAATACCAGCCGCTGTCGAGCCTGCTTTGGCGTGAATTGACGCATCGCAAAGCTTGGGCCCCGTGAGAGGTTGTGTTTGATGCCGATCAATGTTCCCGCGAGTTGACCTCAGTGCTTGCCCTGAGGGGTTGTTGTCCTACACCCACCATTTGGCCGGAGTGAAACAGTGGAAACAACAAAGAGGACGCGCATCATGGAACTTCAGGAACGTGTAGTCACCCAGGAAACGACCGCCTCCGAGCACGATGTGCTCACACTGTATCTGCGCGAAGTACGCCGCACCGAGCTTTTCACCGCAGAGCAGGAATTCATCTCCGCCACGCTCGCGCGCACAGGCGACTTCGAGGCCCGCCAGTCGATGATCGAACACAACCTGCGCCTGGTGGTGAGCATCGCGAAGAACTACATCGGCCGGGGCGTGCCCCTGTCGGACCTGATCGAGGAAGGCAACCTCGGCCTGATGCATGCCATCGACAAGTTCGAGCCCGAACGCGGCTTCCGGTTCTCCACCTACGCCACCTGGTGGATCCGCCAATCCGTGGAGCGTGCCGTGATGAACCAGGGCCGCGTGATCCGGCTGCCCGTGCGTGTGCTGCGCGAGCTGCAGCATGTGATGCGCGCGCGCCGCACGCTGGAAAGCGATCCCGCCTTTGCGGCCAAGCGCAACGGCTTCGACGGCGAAGGCGTGCGGGTGGAGGACATCGCCGCGCTCATGGGCAGCGATGTGCAGCATGTGGCCCAACTGCTCGCGCTGGGCGAGCCGCCAAGATCCATCGACGCCGCGCTGGATCACTCCGACGAAGAACACACGCTCGCGGACATGATGCCCGACGAACTGGCGGTGGACCCCACCGACCTCACGCAGGCGCACGAGATCGAGCGCCACATGGACGAGTGGTGCGACGCCCTTTCGCACCGCGAGCGCGAAGTGATCGCGGGCCGTTTCGGCCTGCACGACCGCGAACCCGAGACGCTGGAAGTGCTGAGCGCGCGCCTGGGCCTGACGCGTGAGCGCGTGCGCCAGATCCAGAACGACGCCATGCTCAAGCTCAAGCGCCACATGACGCGCGACGGCTTCAGCAGGCAGGCGTTCTTTTAGGCGGTGCCGCATCGAGCAGCTGGATGCCGGCGGTCGATGCCCGCCCCACCAGCTTGCCGTGATGGTAGAAGCTGATCTCGCGAGCGCGGCCTGTGAGGCAGACATCGCCTTCGGCAAAGGCCTTCAGCAAGCCGAAGCGCTGCTTCGCGGCCGTGCCTTCCCACACCCTGCCCCAATCGAGGCTCACCACGCCGCCACGCTCGGACCACTGCGTCCCCATGTCGGAGAGCGCGGCCTGCACGTTAGCGGCGTCGACCTTGTCGCATGCGAAGGCCTGGGTAGCGCATGCGAGCGATAGCAACACAACGGACATAGTCTTCATGTCTTCCTCCATCGAGGAAACGACCGCGCGCCAAATGGGTGGCGGTCAGTTCACTGTTTGCCGTCAGCCCATGGCCACGGAGCCGTAGGCGGGGTAGACGATCCGGGTGCGCGCCGCCACCGAGGCCACGGCCCTGCCGGATTTCTCCTGCGCGATGCCTTTGCGCAGGGCCCGCGCCAGTGAAGCGAATTCCTGCGACAGCGCCTCCAGCAGGTCATCGGCGGACACGAGGCCCACGACGCCGCCGTCATCGTCCACGACGAGCAGGCGGCGAACGCCGCCCTCTTCCATCGACATCACGGCCTCGCGCAGCGTCGCGCTCTCGCGCACCGCGAGGGGCGGCTGTTTGGCGAGATCGCCGATGCGAACGTCGGCGCGCGTTTCGCCGCGCCCGATCACTTCGAGGGTGAGGTCCCGGTCGGTCACGAGGCCGACCACCTGGGGCGGATCGTCACTCGTGACGACCACGAGGGCGCCGACGTGTTCATCGCACATCAGGGCCGCGGCGTCGCGCAACGAGGCGTTGGCATCGATGCCGACGACTTCGCGCGTGCAAAAGGAGCTAAGGTCCATGGCATTCTCCAGATAGGTTGATCAACCGTTCATGGCTCGTGCCCGGGCAGGTCAATGGCGCGAGGGATGTCGAAGCGGGGCCCATCGTGCGTGGTGCGCAGGCTCTCCTGCGCGATCCCGCTGCGCAGCGCACCCGCCAGCGATTCGAGTTGGCCCGCGATGGCCTCGAACAAGTCGTCGGCCGACAGCAGGCCGACCAGGCCGCCGCCCGGCCGCACCACCAGCAGGCGGCGCACACCGGCACGCCGCATCTCCTGCACGGCCTCCGGCAGCGATGCCGTCGAAGGCACGCCGATAAGGCTGGTGCTGCACAGCGTGCCGATGGGCTGCCCCTCGACCGGCAAGCCCTGCGCCAGCAGGTCCACCACCAGGTTGCGGTCCGTCACGACGCCGATCGCGCGGCCCGGCTCGTCCGGATCGGTCACAACCAGCGCGCCGACGTGGTTTTGCCGCATGATCTGCGCGGCCTCACGCACGGTCGCATTCGCGTTGACCGAGACGATGTCGCGATGGCAAAGGCTTGAGATGTCCATGGTCGCTCCCGGTGGTGCTCAGTAGCCCCTGACCCGCTGCACCGACTCCGCGAGCTGCCGCGTCATGTCGTCGAAAGCGTCGCGCAGCGCGACATAGACGTCCTCGTCCTGCGCGCGGTCCACGGTCAGCTCACGGTCCGGCACCGTCACGGCGATCCGAACGGCGAAGGGACGCCCCTGTTGCTGGTGCTTGTGAGCCAGTTCGATGGTGACGCGGCACGACATGATGTCGGGGCGAAAACGGTCGAGCTTCTCGGCCTTGGCGCGGGCGGCGGCCTCGACGGCCTCGGACGGCTCCACGCCGACAAAAAGGACTTGCAGCGGTTGTTTCATGGTCACTCTTCCTCCAGATGCGGTGGCGACTGGCCTTCGGCGGGCTCTCCCGTTTCGGCGTCTATCCAATCGTTGATGCCGATGTCGCGCTCGACTTCGTGCAGGGCGTCGGTGCCTTCGGCCGGCTCATCCGTGACGGCGTCGCGATTGGCCCGCGCGGCCTCCAGGCTCTCGAACGGGCCGTACTCGTCGGGGCCCTCGGGCGACTTCCAGTAGAAGCCGTCAGGCCGCTCCACGATTTCTCCCGGTTCCTCGATGCCTTCGGGCTCAATGGCGGCTACCAGCTCGGGTTGGGTTTCTGGCTGGGCTCTGTAGGTCATGCGTGTCATGCGGTGCTCCTTGATTTCACTCTAGGCGGCGCACCGGACGCTACCCTGATCCAAATCAATGGCGGCGTCGGCGCGCCGCCTGGAGCAAGGCGTGTTATGTGGCGCTCGCCGGCCGGAAAGTGGCCTGCCGCTGCGCCGATCCCGGCAGCAGACGGTCGCCAAACGCGAGCAAGCGCGCGGTGCCGCTTCCGTCCTCGATCTCACGCGTGGTGAACGCGTCGGAGAGGATGGGTGGGCGGCCCAGCACATGCGCGATTTCCGCCAGTGCGTTCGATGCGCCCGCGGAGCCCATCGTCGAGATGACCGCAACGCGCCGCAGCGTGTCGCGGCGCGTGGTGATAAAGCTGCGCATCGGCCCGGCAAGGCGATACACCCAGATCGGCGACATCAGTACTACGGTGTGGAAGTCGTCTGGGTCCGGGCCCTGATAACGTATTTCCGGGTGCCGCCGGAGCATCGAATCGAGGAAGCACCGCCAGGTGCCGCCCGCGCCGGCGCGGGGGCGTTCGTCCAGGATTTCACCGAGCGGCCAGCCATGGTGCGAGCACAGCAGCTGCGCCAGGCGACGCGTCGTGCCGGTGTATGAATAACAAACGACGAGGATGCTGTCCATGATGGGCTCCTTGGCCTTGGCAGCTAACAATAGGAAGGTGTCGACCAATGACTTTGACCCATCGCAAGAATTGAACCGATGATTTTGGTAACGCGGCGCGACCAGTTCAAAGACGCATCGAACCCACAACGGTGAAAGGATCCCGCCCCGGTCCCGCCCTCATGAACTAGACAGGGTCAGCCCTTGATGCAAATCACCGGCCGCAGCCGAGCTACCTTGCGCGCGAGGCCGGCCTGGTCAGCGGCGTCCACCACCGCGGCGACATCCTTGTAGGCGCCGGGCGCTTCCTCGGCGATACCGCGCGAGGACACGCTGCGCACCGTGATGCCCTGGGCCGCGAGATCGTCCACCACCTGCCGCCCCTGCCAATGCCTGAGCGCCTGGTGCCGGCTCATCGAGCGGCCCGCACCGTGGCAGGCGGACGAAAACGCCAGCGCCTCGGACTCGCCTGTTCCCGCGAGCACATAAGAGCCCGTGCCCATGGAACCTCCGATGAGCACCGGCTGGCCCGCGGCGCGCAGGGCTTCGGGCAAATCGGAATGGCCAGGTCCGAACGCGCGCGTGGCACCCTTTCGATGAACGAAAAGCTCGCGCCGCCGCCCGCCTATCCAGTGCGACTCGAGTTTGCAGGTGTTGTGCGACACGTCGTAGAGCAGCGGCATGCGCGCCTTGGGAACGATGTCGGCGAAGACCAGCCGCACCAGGTGCGTGAGGATCTGCCGGTTCGCGAGCGCGCAATTGATGGCCGCCCGCATGGCACCGAGGTAACGCTGCCCCAGTTCGGAGCCCAGCGGCGCGCATGCGAGCTCGCGGTCCGGCAGCTGCAGGCCGTAGGCGGCTGCCGACTCGACCATGAGACGCATGAACTCCGTGCCGATCTGGTGGCCCAGCCCGCGCGAGCCGCAGTGGATCATGACGACGATGTCGCCCAGCCCGAGGCCGAATGCCTGCGCCTTGCCCGCGGAGAATATCTCGGTGACCTCCTGCACTTCGAGGTAGTGGTTGCCGCTGCCGAGCGTTCCCATCTCCTCGCGCTGACGTTTCCTGGCCAGCTCCGACACGTAGGCGGGCTTGGCATGCAGCACCTGGCCCCGCTCTTCGGTTCGCTCCAGGTCCTCGCGCATGCCCCAATCGTGATCGACCGCCCATCTCGCGCCGCCCGCGAGCATGTCGTGCATCTGCTGGTCGTTAAGGCGGATCGCGCCGCGGCTGCCCACGCCTGCGGGCACTCCCTCGAATAGCGCGTCGGCCAGCTTGCGCTGCACTGGCAGGATGTCGTCCAGCTTCAGCCCGGTGAGCAGGCAGCGCACCCCGCACGACACGTCGAACCCGACGCCGCCGGCCGACACGACCCCGCCCTCTGCGGCATCGAACGCGGCCACGCCGCCGATGGGAAAGCCATAGCCCCAATGCGCGTCCGGCATGACGTAAGAGGCCTGCACGATGCCGGGCAGGGCGGCTACGTTCACCGCCTGCTCGCGCACCTTCTCATCCATGCCCTGCACCAGGTCGCGCGTGCCGAAAATGACGACAGGCACCCGCATGTTTCCCTGGGCGGGAATGTGCCATTCGCACGGGCCGCGCTTGACGAGTTGCGTGATGTCCATGGTCACACATCCACTACGGTCTGGGCCAGCCAGCTGCCGTCGGTGCAGCGCTCGACCCGCAAGGCCGTGTAGGTCGCGCCCTTGACCTCTACCGCCGGCTGGTGGCGCAGCGGCGACACGCGCTCGCCCGTCGCCACGCCGCTGAGCTGGCGGCCGCGAAGCTCCACCTGGAACCGCGCGAACAGCATGCGCCGCACGCTCATTTCGGTGATGACCGCGTTGAGCCACGCGGCCAGCAGCAATTCATCGTCGTCGGCCTCGCAGACGATGTTCACCGTGTCGCGCTGGGCCACGCGCGAAGGGTCGGTCACCACGGCCGTCAGCGCCAGCGCCGCCTGCTCGAACGCGGCGGCCTTGGAAGGGCCCCAGCCGCGCACCCCGATGTCCGCGCCGTGGTCGAAGTGCTCCCAACGCGTGGCGGACGCAATGGCCGGTGCGGGACGCGGGTGCGCCACGTCACCGGCGGGTACGCAGCTGGCGGTGTTCATGTCGTGGCTCCCTGGCACGGCCGACGAGGGCCGCGCGTGCGTCAACGCACTGGCGGAACGAGCTCGTCGAGCAGGAACATCGGCGGGCATCCGGCCAGCCGGTCCGCATCGATCTCCGCGGTCTCGCGGTCGATGCCGCTGCGCAGCGCGCGGGCCAGACCGTCGAGTTCAGCCGCGATGGTGTCCAGCAGGTCTTCGGCCGAGACGATGCCCACGATTCGGCCTTCGTCCCCCGTCACCAGCAGCCGGCGCACGCCGCAATCGTCCATGGCCGCGACGGCCTCGAGGATGCTCGCGGTGCCCGGCACGGACACGAGCGCGCCGCTGGCCAACTCGCCGACGCGGATGTCTTCTTCGTCGCCGGCTTCGCGCGCGAGGAATTCGATGGCGAGGTCGCGGTCGGTGAGCACGCCCACCACCCGCGCGGAGTCTGCGCTGTCGATGACGACGAGGGAGCCGACGTGTTCGTCGCGCATCAGGCGGGCCGCTTCGCGAATCGAAGCCTGGGCGCCGATGGTGACGACAACTCGCTGGCACAGGCCGGCAATGTTCATGGAGGGCTCCCCGGTCGCGACGCCGCTCGTCGCTGAGGACGAGGCCACCGCGCCTCGGGCTCGCTTACAGCGAGCCGCCCGCTTGACGGGTGCGAGCGTGTTGTATTTCAACACGGCAGGCGGACCGAGGGGACACGCGGTCCTGATTCGCAACCCTAACCGCACCGGTGGCGTTGGCCTCTGGCGCGATGGCCTATTGACTCTAGGCGCGGGGCCGCGAAAAACATTGACGCATGTCAATCTTTTCTCTCGAGCGGGGCTTTCAGTTGCCCCGGCGCACGACAGGCACATACACGGCCGCGGCGCCGCGCAACACGAGCACAGCGATGACTCCGCTTGTCTTCGCACCTTCGAGCGCCGCGTCGAAGTCGGCCTCGCTGGCGACCTCGACATCGTTCACAGCGGTGATCCGGTCGCCTGCTTCTATGCCCGCCAGCAGCGCCGAGCCGCCCGCCGACTCGACGTACACGCCCGCCGGCATCCCGGCAGTAGCCCGGCGTGAGGCCAGCTCGAGCCCGAGCCGCACCTCGGCGGCAATGGCCCGTGTGCGGCCCGCATCCGCTGGCGCGGGTAACGGCTCCAGCACCACGATCGCACGCTGCGCGGCCTTGCGCCGCCACAGTTCCAGGGCGATCGGCGCGTCGGCGCGGGCCGATGCGATGGCTTCCTCGATCTCGGGCTGCGAAGCGGCCGGCCCGGCGTTGACGGACAGGACGATGTCCCCCGCGCGCACTCCCGCGACTGCAGCGGGCCCCTGCGGGTCTACGCGCACGACCAGCGCGCCGCGCACTCTGTCCAGCCCGAAGGCTCTCGCCAGTTCCGGCGTGACGAGCTGGGTTCGCATGCCGATCGACGCGCGCGCCGCGGCGCCGCCGGTCCGCAGCGCGTTCGCAATGCGCATCACCCGGTCGATCGGCAGCGCGAAAGATAGCCCCACGGAGCCACCCAGCGCGGAGAAAATCATCGAGTTCATTCCGACGACGATACCGGCGCCGTTGAAGAGCGGCCCCCCGGAGCTGCCCGGGTTGATCGCCGCGTCAGTCTGGATCAGTGGCAGCCCGCCGGTGCCGGGCACATACCGCGGATAGGAGCTGACTACTCCGGCCGTGACACTGTGCTCGAAGCCGAATGGCGCGCCGATGGCCCCCACCCACTCACCCGGACACAGCCGCGTGCCGGCGGCGAGCGGCACGACCGGCAAGCCAGATGCCTCGACCTTCAGCAACGCGACGTCCGTGCGACGGTCGATGCCGAGTACGCGTGCCCTGTACCGGGCCCCGTCCACGGTGCGCACCCAGGTTTCCTGCGCTCCCAGCACGGCGTGCGCGCTGGTCAGGACCTGGCCGTCGGCGGCAATGATGAACCCCGACGAGACTGCCCGTTCCGGCACGGCGCTGCCCGGCAGAGGTAGCCCGCCCACGGAGGACAGGAAGAATTCCATGCCGTCCAGTTCCTCGAAGGGTTCGCCCCGCGCCCGGATCACGGTGATGTTGACCACGGCCGGCGCGACGCGCGCGACGGCGGCGACGAATCCCTGACCGGTCGCGGCTCCTGCCGGTCGCTCGAGGCAGCTGTGATCGGGTGCCGGCGGCGCGGCCGTGGCCGGCCCGGGCGCGAGCAATGCGAAGCCGGCGAGGAAAGCGCCCGCGCGCAGCGCCGCCAAACCGCCCTGCCCTGCCTTTGTCGCTTTCGCCACTTGAGTCTCTCCGGTCTGTTTCAACCGTAATGCGCGGTGCGCACAGGGCCTTGACCTGCCGCAAGCACCATGGAACTTGTTGACCGGCGTCAAGGAGCGGATCGGGGCGCGTCCAACAATGAAGCATGGGAATGCTCACGGGCCGCAAGGGAACCTGGGTGACGCTCGGCGCGCTCGCGTTGATGCTGTTTCTCGCCTGGGTGCAATACATCCCGACAGTCGCTGTGCTGCCCTACAGCGACTTCATGCGCGAGCTCAAGTCCGGGAACGTGAGTGAACTGCGTGTCTACGCCGACCGGGTCGAAGGCGACCTCATCAGCGCGCTGCCGGACGGGCGCAAGCAATTCGTCGCCACTCGCGTCGAGCCCGGGTTCGCGCGCGAGCTGAACGAACTCGGAGTGAAGTTCACGGGCGTCATGCAGACGGGCTTCTGGACGCAGGTGCTCTCATGGCTGCCGTTCCTGTTGATCGTGGCGATCTGGATGGGCGCACTGCGGGGCGCGGGCGGCAAGAGCGGCTTTGGCGCCGGCCTGCTGTCGATGGGCCGAAGCCGGGCCAGGATCTTCGTGGAGACGGGTGTCAAGGTCACCTTCGATGACGTCGCCGGCGTCGACGAAGCAAAGGCCGAGCTCGAGGAAGTCGTCGCTTTCCTCAAGGACCCGAAGGGCCACAGCCGCCTGGGCGCGCGTATGCCCAAGGGCATCCTGCTGGTTGGCCCGCCGGGCACGGGCAAGACGCTGCTGGCCCGGGCTGTCGCCGGCCAGGCCGGTGTGCCGTTCTTTTCCATCAACGGCTCGGAGTTCGTCGAAATGTTCGTGGGCGTGGGCGCCGCGCGGGTGCGCGACCTGTTCGAGCAGGCGCGGCAAAGGGCCCCGGCCATCATCTTCATCGACGAGATTGACGCGCTGGGCCGCGCCCGCGGCGCCTACAGCGTCGGCGGCCAGGACGAGAAGGAACAGACTCTCAACCAACTGTTGGCCGAACTGGACGGCTTCGATCCCACGGCCGGGGTGGTGCTGCTGGCGGCGACCAACCGGCCCGAGATCCTCGACCCTGCCCTGCTGCGCGCGGGCCGCTTCGACCGCCAGGTGCTGCTGGACCGGCCCGACCGCCGCGGCCGCGTACAGATCCTCAACGTGCACCTGAAGCGCATCAAGCTCGCGGCGGACGTCGACCCGGGGAAAGTCGCCGCACTGACGCCGGGTTTCTCGGGCGCGGACCTCGCCAACCTGGTGAACGAGGCGGCGCTGCTCGCGACGCGGCGGGGCGCCGACGAAGTGGCGCTGGATGACTTTACGCAAGCCATCGAGCGCATCGTTGCGGGCCTGGAAAAGCGCAATCGCATCCTCAACCCCACCGAGCGCCGCGTCATTGCCGTGCACGAGATGGGGCATGTGCTGGTGGCGCTGGCCCTTCCGGGCACGGACAAGGTGCACAAGGTGTCGATCATCCCGCGTGGAGTCGGTGCGCTGGGCTACACCATCCAACGCCCCACCGAGGACAGGTACCTGATGACGCGCAGGGAGCTGGAAGACAAGATGGCGGTGCTGCTCGGCGGCCGCGCGGCCGAGGCCCTGCTGATCGGGCAGGTGTCCACCGGCGCCGAGGATGACCTGGCGCGCGCCACCGACATCGCGCGCAGCATGGTGATGCGCTTCGGCATGGACGACGCGCTGGGCCACGTCGCGTATGAGCACCGGCCCGCGAGCATGCTGCCGGTGCCCGATGCGCTCGTGGCGCAGCCGCGTCAGTACTCCGAGACCACCGCGCACGAGATCGACGACGCCGTCCGGCGGCTGGTCGGCGCTGCCTTCGACCACGCCACCTCGCTGCTGGAGGACAGCAAGGCGCTGCTGGAAGAAGGCAGCAACCGGTTACTGGCGCGCGAGACACTCGACGAGGCCGACCTGGCGCAGCTCACGCAACGGGCGCCGGCGCCCGCACCGGCAGAAGCCCTCGCCTGATCTACTTGCGTTCGTCGTCGTCGCGACCCTTGGGCTTGCTCGCGGCGGGCCGCGCCTCCCGGCCACGCGGTTCTGCCTTCGGTTCGGGCTTGGCCTCGCGTTCACGCAGTGCAGCTTTCGGTTCGGCCTTGGCCTCGCGCTCGCGCGGTTGCGCCTTCGGTTCGGCCTTGGCCTCGCGCTCGCGCGGTTGCGTCTGCGGTTCGGCCCGGACAGCCGCGGGGGGCGCGGCTTGTGGGCGCGATTCGGGCTGGCGCGCGGCCGGCGCGGGCGCGGCCACCCTGGGTTGCGCAGCGCGCTCGACAGGCGCCACCCGAGCCGGTGCCGGCGCGGCTTGCTCGCGCTCCGGCGCACGTTCACGCGCCTGCGGTTTGGCTTTGGGCTCGGGCTCGGGCTCCACCTGCCGGGCCCTCGCTGCTGGCGCTGGCGCGGTCGCAGGCGCAGTCTCGGGCGCAGCCGGCCGCGGCCGCTGGGTCGGCAGCGCCACTTGCGCCGGCGGCACCACTTTCACCGTCGGCGCGGGCGCGCGCGGCTCGCGCTTGAGCTGCTTGCGCGCATCCTCGTCGAGCGGGCGGCCCGGCTTGGCGTCCAGTTGTTGCCGTTGCGCGGCGAAGCCGGCGGGCGGCGGCGGCGGAGCAGTGCGGGCGACGACCGGCCGCTCGAACACCTTGGCCGGCGGCTTGTCGCCAGCGGAGGCCGAGCCACGGACGCTCTTCTCGGTCGGCGCAACGGGTGGGGCCACCGCGACCGGCCGGCCCTGGATCGCTTCGCGCGGCACGGGCACCGCGGCCGCAGACACCGGCTGTGACTGCACGAAAGCGGCCATCGGCACCGCCACCACGGCGCCAGGCACCTGCCGGTTGGCGTACACGATGTTGGTCACGTTCGTGTTGCGGTAGTAGTTGTTGATGACGGTGGTGTTGATGACCGTATTGCTGCGGTTGACATTCTGGAAATAGCCGAGGCTGACCGGATAAGCGGGCCGATAGACCTCGCGCGGCCCCAGCGGGAACCACCCGACGCCGCCCACATTGCCGCTCGAGAGCGTGAGCTGGAAGTTGTCGCCGCCCAGGAACACCACCAGCGCCGGCGCGTACCAGGCCGCCGCGCTGCGCGGGCCCGGCACCCAGCCCCATTGATCGCCCACGTGCGCCCAGCGCCCGTAGTGCGACACCGCGAAACCCCAGGGTGCGTCATCGACCCAGGTCCAGCCCCAGGGATCGACCCAGGCCCAATGGCCGTCACGGTACGGCGCCCATCCGGTGGACACACGGCTCGGGAACCAGATGTTGCCGTACGTCGCGTCAACGCGCCAGGCGCCATGGCCGTCGAGGTCGGCATAGCCCAGCACGTCCTGCGAAACGTAGCGGGCGGAGACGGAGGCGTCCCACGCGCGGTCGCGCTCGCGGGCCCAGCGGTCGAACTCGTCGAGCGCCAAGAGGTCGAGCTGCTGGAACTGGCCGAGGCCCGTTCCGGTGAATCGGTAGCCCCGCCCCGCGTCGATCGCATATGCGGCGCCGTCCCCATAGACTTCGCCCCGCCCCCGCCGCAGGAAGATCGTCGTGGCATCGGCGGCCGGGTCGACCGAGATGCGGTACTCGCCGGGTTCGCGCAGCGTGAACGCGAGGTTCGGCGTATCGACCTCGAAGATCTCGCCCACGGCGAGGCGTCGCACGCGCACGTGCATCGTGCCTTGGGTCAACTGCAGCTGGACGATGCGGTCCCCCAGGTTGAGGATGGACAGCCCGGTGCCCGCATCCATGCGGATCAGGCCCGGGCCGACCTGGATCTCGGCCCGCCCGCGCGCGTCGGCCCAGAGCCGGTCGCCGGTGGTGAGCGGCCGGTTCACCGAGGCCCGCACCCAATCGTCCTCGCCCGCGGGCGAGAAACTGATCGCGCCGGAGATATACCCCAGGCGTGCCACCCGCGAAGGCGGGTCAGCCGCCGCCCAGCCGCTGAACAACAGCGCGGCGGCGGCGATCAGCAGGGCGAAAGCCCGGCTGCGCAAGGTATGCGATTGCATGGCGGCTCCCGGGACGCTGCAGCTCAGGGCCGCACGGCGATTTCGTTCTTGACCGAGCGCACACCGTTGACGTTGCGGGCGATCCTTTCGGCCTCTTGCCGCTCGGTCGCGTTCTTCGCGAAGCCGGACAGCATGACGGTGCCGTTGAGCGTTTCGACGCGGATGCTGGTCGCGGCGACGGCCTTGCTCTCGGCGAATTGGGCCTTGATCTTCGTGGTGATCGTGGCGTCGTCGACATAGGCGCCGGCGGTTTCCTGGCCGCGGGTGACGGCGCAACCGGTGGCGGTGAGCAGCGCGATGGCGGTGACGATGGCCGTGAGGGTAGTTCGTGCAAGCATGATGACTCCATTGGTTGAGTGGTCCGCAAGTTCAATCATCGCCATGGCGATGGCGACGTCTGTACGCCGGCGTACAGATGCGGCCCGCGTTCATTGACGCCGGTCAATGAACGCGGGCCGGTTCAACGCGCGAGTTCGCGCAGAATGCGCTTCTCCAGTTCGGCGGGCCCCACGGCTGTCAGGTCTACGTCGTGCGTGACCGTCAAGAGCTTCTCCGCGGCCGGCCCCAGCTCGGCCTTGAGCTCGCCCAGGAAGGGACTCGATGCGAGGAGCGCGAGCGAGCGGTACGTGCCCTGCTCAGCTGCGCGCTCCAGATAGGCGCCAAGCTCCGTCGCGAAGCGCTCATGTTCCTTGCGCTTGGCGTCGATGCGCGGCGGGTAGGCCGACCCGCCCCAGCTGTGATCGCTGCTGCCGTGGCCCGCGCGATCGTCTGCCAGGTCGCTCACCTTGCTGCGGCCTTCGGGATGGCTGAATATCTTGATGACGGTCATCGGCTCGCCGCGTCCCCGCTGCAGGATGCGGGCCCGCGAGGCGTTGGCGATCACGATCCAGTCGGGCTTCGTCGGGGTCATGCGTTTCTCCTTGCTGCAATCAATTCTGGTCGTCCGTGCCGATCGCACTTTGATGGCGAACAAACTTGGCCGCTGACAGGCGATGAATTGCCAGAACGGCGCCGGACGCCGCATACCTTGCGCTCTATCAATGAAAATGCGCACTCGCGTCCTACAGTGAAACCACGACTGCCCACGATGCCCGCTGCTTCCACCCCGACCTCCAACCGGCTGCGCCTGCGCCGCATGGGCATCGACACCTACCAGGAACCGGTGCTGTACATGCACCGCGACTGTCCCGTGTGTCACTCCGAAGGCTTCGAGGCGCAATCGCGCGTGGAGGTGGCACTGAATGGCCGCACCATCGTTGCGACGCTGAACGTCGTGAGCGGCGCTTTCCTGTCGCCCGATGAAGCGGGCCTGTCCGAAGCCGCGTGGCGCCTGCTGCGGCCTGGCGAAGGCGACGAGGCGCACCTGCGCCACCCCAAGCCACTGGAGTCGCTCGGCCACGTGCGCGCGAAGGTCTATGGCAAGCGCCTGGACGGCGCGGCACTCGAGGCGGTGATCGCCGACGTTGTCGCGGGCCGCTACTCCGACTTGCAGCTCGCTGCGTTCATCACCGCGTGCGCGGGCAATGGCCTCGACCTGCGCGAGACCGTGGCGCTCACCCGCGCCATGGTCAACGCCGGCGAACGCATGGCGTGGGGCGACCGCATCGTCATGGACAAGCACTGCGTGGGCGGCCTGCCTGGCAACCGCACCACCATGATCATCGTGCCGATCGTCGCGGCCTGCGGCCTGCTGATGCCCAAGACATCCTCGCGCGCGATCACCTCGCCCGCCGGCACGGCCGACACGATGGAGACGCTCGCGCCGGTTGACCTCGATGTCGAGCAGATTCGCCGCGTTGTCGAACGCACCGGCGGCTGCGTGGCGTGGGGCGGCGCGGTGCGCCTGAGCCCCGCGGACGATGTGCTCATCCGCGTCGAGCGTCCGCTCGATCTCGACAGCCCGGGCCAGCTGGTGGCCTCGGTGCTGTCCAAGAAGGTGGCCGCGGGCGCGACGCATGTGCTGATTGACATGCCGGTGGGGCTCACAGCCAAAGTGCGAAGCGCGCAGGACGCCGCGCAGCTGGCGCAGTACCTCCAACAGGTGGGCGAAGCGCTCGGACTGCACGTGCGCGTCATGCGCACCGACGGCCTGGCGCCGGTCGGCCGTGGCATCGGGCCGGCGCTCGAAGCGCGCGACGTGCTCTCCGTGCTGCGGCGCCAGGCCGATGCGCCTGCGGACCTCGCGCGTCGCGCGCTCGCGCTGGCCGCCGAACTGCTGGAGTTCGGCGGTGCCGCGCCCGTCGGCGGCGGGCTTGCACTCGCCGCCTCGGTGCTGGACGACGGGCGCGCGTGGTCCAAGTTCCAGGAAATCTGCGACGCGCAAGGCGGCATGCGTGAGCCTCCGGTGGCGGCGCACCAGCAGCCCGTCACCGCGCCGCGCAGCGGCACCGTCATCGCCTTCGACAACCGGCGCCTTGCACGCATCGCCAAGCTCGCGGGGGCACCCAGTTCCGCGTGCGCCGGCATCGACCTGCACGTGCAGCTGGGCGCGGTCGTCGAACGGGGGCAGCCCCTCTTCACGCTGCACGCCGCCACGCCCGGCGAACTCGCCTACGCGCTGGACTACGCGATGTCGCAACCCGAGGCGCTGCACGTGATGGAGGAGGCGCGATAGGACGCGTCCGGCATGGATGCCGCTGTGTCCTGTACCGGACATAGCTGGACGGCATCGTTGACGGGCATCAAGGCGCGCGCCGCCGTCCGCGCCTATAAGTTATTGATCCACCACCACCGGATCACCGCATGGTCATTGCGCCCGATCCCTGCAGCAATCGCCTGCTTGCGGCACTGCCGGACGCCGAATGGCTTCGCTGGCTGCCGCACCTGGAGCCGGTGTCCCTGTCCGTGGGCCAGGTGTTGTCGGAGCCGGGGCACACGCCCAGCCATGCTTACTTTCCCGCCACAGCCGTTGTCTCGCTGCTGTGCCTGAGCGAAAACGGGGCAGCCGACGAAGTGGCCGTCGTCGGCAACGAAGGCGTCGTCGGGATCTCTCTGTTCATGAGCGGCGGCCCCACTATTACCCGGGCAGTCGTGCAGACTTCGGGAGCAGCGCTTCGTCTGGCGGCGCGAACCATCGAAGACGAATTCCTGCATTCGCCCGCGGTGATGCGATTGCTGCTGCACTTCACACTGGCGCTGAGCACGCAAATGGCTCAGACCGTCGTCTGCAGCCGCCATCACGCGCTGGAGCAGCGGCTGTGCCGTCGCCTGCTGCAAGGCCTGCGGCGCCAGCACGGCAGCGAACTGGTGATGACCCAGGAACAGCTTGCCATCCTGCTCGGCGTGCGGCGCGAAAGCGTCACCACGGAAGCCTTCAAATTGCAGAAGGCAGGCGTGGTGCGCTATGCACGTGGCCATATCCTCGTGCTCGACCGTGAGGGCCTGGAAGAGCGCGCATGCGAATGCCGCCGAGTTGTGGAAAAGGAATACGAACGGTTGCTGCCGCTGCCGCCCCGGTTCCACATCCATCTGTTGCCCAGCGTACAGACCCCGGCATAGCGGCGCCGAACAATACCATCGTCGGGCAGGACATCGATGTCCGGCGTGAAGGGAAAAGCCATGATGAACCACCACAGACATTCGCCCGCCGAAGAACCAGGCCTCGCGGGCCTGGCGACCTATCTGCAGCAAATGCGCGAAGAAGAGCGCGGCGAGCTCGCGCGCGAACTCCATGATGAGCTCGGCGCGCTGCTGACCTGCGCGAAACTCGATGTCGCGGGCCTCAAATCGCGCGTGGGCGGCGCGTCCACCGAGATCGACCAGCGGCTGCAGCATCTGGGCGAGATGATCAACAACGGCATCGCCTTCTCGCGGCGCGTTGTCGAGGGCCTGCATCCCTCATCCCTCGCCAACCTCGGCCTGAAGGCGTCGCTGGAAATTCTGGCACGCGAGTTCGCACTCAGTTCGGGCATCTCGATGTCCACGCGGATCGACGAGGTGGACATCGACGCCGAAACCCAACTCACCGTATACCGGGTAGTGCAGGAGTCGCTGAACAACGCCAACAAATACGCCGCGGCCGCGCAAGGACGCGTGGTGCTGCTCGACTGCGACGACGATGTCGTGCTCGCCGTGAGTGACGACGGCCAGGGATTCGATACAGCGGCCATGGGCACGTCCAGCCACGGACTGGCCGGCATGCGCCACCGGGTGGAGGCGCGGGGCGGCCAATTCACCGTGAGTTCGGTCAAGGGTCGCGGCACACTCGTTGTGGCGGTGCTGCCCGCGACGCGGGCGGGTTCAGGCTCTTACCCCTCGCACTGAAGCAAACACCCGCGACAATCGGGGCATGAGCAAAGCCCCCGAGACCCGTTTCTCCACCCTCCCCCTGAATCCCGCCACACTCGCGAATCTCGAGCGGCTGGGATACCTCACGATGACGCCGATCCAGGCGGCGAGCCTGCCTGCGGCGCTGCTGGGCAAGGACATCATCGCCCAGGCGAAGACCGGCAGCGGCAAGACGGCGGCCTTCGCGCTGACGCTGCTGGCCAACCTGAATGCGCGCCGGTTCGCCGTGCAGTCGCTGGTGCTGTGCCCGACGCGCGAGCTCGCCGACCAAGTGACGACCGAGATCCGTCGGCTTGCACGTGCCGACGACAACATCAAGGTCGTGACACTGTGCGGCGGCGTGCCGCTGCGCGGCCAGCTCGCGACACTCGAACACGGTGCACACATCGTCGTGGGCACGCCGGGCCGCGTGATGGACCACCTGGCGCGCGAAAGCCTGAAGCTCGACGCGCTCAACACGCTGGTGCTGGACGAAGCAGACCGCATGCTGGACATGGGGTTCTTCGACGACATCGTCACAGTGGCTCGCCAGTGCCCGAAGACACGTCAGACGCTGCTGTTCTCCGCCACCTATCCCGAAGGCATCGCGAAACTCGCGGCGCAGTTCATGCGCGAGCCGGTGACCGTGAAGGTCGAGGCGCAGCATGCGGGCGGGCAGATCGAGCAGCGCTGGTACGAGGTGAAAGACAGCGAGCGCGTGGGCGCCGTGAGCCTGCTGCTCAACCACTTCCGCCCCGCCAGCGCGCTGGCCTTCTGCAACACCAAGGCGCAATGCAAGAAGCTTGTGGATGCGCTGCAGGCGCAGGGCTTCAGCGCACTCGCGCTCTACGGCGAACTGGAGCAGCGCGAGCGCGACCAGGTACTGGTGCGCTTTTCCAACCGCAGCTGCTCCGTGCTGGTGGCCACGGATGTCGCCGCGCGGGGGCTGGACATCGCCAACCTCGCGGCCGTGATCAACGTGGACGTCACGCCCGACTCCGAGGTGCATATCCATCGCATCGGCCGCACGGGGCGCGCCGGCGAGACCGGCCTGGTGCTGAACCTGGCGAGCATGGACGAGATGGGCTCGGTCGGCAAGATCGAACTGCTGCAGGGCCGCGAATCCGAGTGGCACAAGCTGGACGAACTCAAGCCGACCGGCAATAGCCCGCTCGTGCCACCGATGTCCACCTTGCACATCCAGGGCGGGCGCAAGGAGAAGATCCGGCCGGGGGATGTGCTGGGCGCGCTCACGGCCGACCTGGGCTACACGCGCGAGCAGATCGGCAAGATCGACGTCAATGAGTTCTCCACCTACGTTGCGGTCGACCGCGGCATCGCGCACGACGCGGCGCGGCGGCTGAACGACGGGCGTATCAAGGGCAAGAGCGTGAAGGTCCGGCTGCTGGAGTAAGCTTGCCGGACCCAGTTACGGAGAGCGCCCCATGGCTAGCAAGATTCCAGCAACCCTCATCCCCGGCGACGGCATCGGCCCCGAAATCGTGGACGCTGCTCTAGCGGCATTCGATGCCCTGGGCGCCCCTTTCGAATGGGACCGCCAGGAGGCAGGCCTGGCCGGCGTGAAAAGCGCCGGAGACCCGTTGCCCCCGGCCGCGCTGGACAGCATCCGGCGCACCCGCCTGGCGCTCAAGGGCCCGCTGGAGACGCCTTCTGGCGGCGGCTATCGCTCATCGAACGTCCGGCTGCGAGAGGAGTTCCAGCTGTACGCCAACCTGCGGCCCGCGCGCACCATCATCCCCGGCGGGCGCTTCGACAAGATCGACCTCGTTGTCGTGCGCGAGAACCTCGAGGGCCTCTACATCGGCCACGAGCTCTACATCCCGATCGGCAACGACCCGCGCGGGGTGGCGATGGCCACGGGCGTGAACACGCGGCACGGCAGCCTGCGCCTGCTCGAATTCGCCTTCGACCACGCCGTCAAGGTCGGCCGCAAGAAGGTCGCCATCGTGCACAAGGCCAACATCATGAAGGCGCTCACCGGCCTCTTCCTGGAAACCGGCCTGGACCTGTACGAACGCAAATACAAGGGCAAGTTCGAGCTGGAGACAGTCATCATCGACGCCTGCGCCATGAAGCTGGTGCTCAACCCCTGGCAGTTCGACATGCTGGTCACCACCAACCTGTTCGGCGACATCCTGTCGGACCTGGTGGCCGGGCTGGTCGGCGGACTCGGCATGGCGCCGGGCGCCAACATCGGCGCGGATGCCGCCATTTTCGAGGCGGTGCACGGCTCGGCGCCCGACATCGCCGGCAAGGGCCTGGCGAACCCCATCGCACTGCTGCTCGCGGCCGCGATGATGCTGGACCATTGCAAACTGACCGGCGAGGCGACGCGCCTGCGCAAGGCGATCGACGACACGTTGAACATCGACAAGGTGCGCACCGGCGACCTGGGCGGCACCGCCAACACGGCGGCGTTCACGAAGGCTTTGGTCAGCCGCATCCAGAACGGCTGAAGCGACGCACCAACGCAGGGCGTACCGTCGATCCGGGATCGGACTCGTCCTACGTTGCGTGTCTGCGCGATTGCCCTACGATGGTGACGGAGCACGTCACGTGCATCACAAGGAGAAGCCGTGCAGCACATCGCCTTTCGCACCCTGTTGTACCGCTACTTCTTCTTCGGCTGGCTGTTCAAGGACGCCAGCTGCGGTAACCCGCTGGAGCGCGCCGCGGCCTGGCGCTACAACAAGGAGCGCGCCCATTGGCTCCTTACCTACATGCGGCGCTGGACGAGCTGCACGGTGCTGCTCTACGGGTTGGGCGGCCTGGTCGAGCTATTGTTGCAATCGCCCGCGCTCTCGGCGTTCTTCTACATCCCGAGCGCGCTAGGCATCTCGGTCAACGCAGTGATCGGCGCGGCCTGGCTCGGGTTCAAGGCATTGCCGGGGCCGTTCTAGGGCTTGTGGCGGGCGCTTCGCGGCGCGGCAGGTTTGTGGCGGGCGCTCGCGTCGCGGCGGGCGGTACCCGGCAGCGGCTCATACTGTGGCGGTCTTCGCTTCGCTTCGCTACGACTTCGCGAAGCGGCTCGGCCTGGGGACGGCGCCGTACAACTCGCTACGCGCTTTCGGCTCTTCGCTCAAACAGGTACGGCGAGTCAGTAACGTAGCGCTTCGCGCCCGCCCCCAGGCCAAGCCGCTTCGCCGCCACAGTATGAGCCGCTGCCGGGTACCGCCCGCCGCGCCGCGGGAGGGGTGGTATTCCACCGGGGGCGTGCCAACATGGTCTCGGCAAATCCGCGTGTGGGTGTGCTGTGTCGCGCAATCAGACGAGGCGCCTGCGATGAGCGGTTTTGCGGTCGGCGCGAAGCGCTTCGTTGACTAGCTCATCGCGCCTGTTTGAACGTAGCGGCCTCAGGGCGCGAAGTGAGTTGCGCGATGCGAGCGCAAAACCGCTCATCGCAGGTTCAGTCGGCCCATAGGGCCGACCGCCTCGTCGCGCGGCGCAGCACACCCGCACGCGGATTTGCCCGCGAGGTAGTCGAGTGAAGGGCACCCCAGCCCCACCCACGCACGGATTTGCCCGCGACGACGAACGCGAGCAAGCTTACTGATTCAGCAGCAAATTCGCGATCAGGCCCGTAGCGATAGCCACCAGCAGGAAGTCGCCGCCGTCGGCTTGCACCCATTGGTAGCCTTGCGGCGGCGCGTAGAGGCGATGGTTGCTGCGCCAGTCGTTCACGTAGTACTGGCGCTGGCGGTACTGGTAGGGCAGGTGGTCGCCGCGCTGGTACTGGTGCGCGTGGGACGTCCATTGGCTTCGCTGCCCATACTGGCGGTAAGCGTCGTACTGCCCGTATTGCTGCTGCGGCTGTTGCACGTACTGGTTGTGCCGGTCATATTGGCGCTGCTGGCGCTGCGCGGCACGCCATTCCTGTCGGTTGTCACGGCGCTCGGCGCGCTGTTCGGCACGGTCGCGCCGGTCGCCACGGTCCGCACGCTGCGAATCGCCGCGCCACCCGTCGCGGTCGCCACGCCCATCGTAACCCTGGGCGTATGAGAGTGAGCCGAAGCCCAGCACGCCGGCGGCGATGGCGCATGCGATAGCGGTTGATTTCATGGAGGACCCCTTCTGGGTGGTTAGTGCCTCCATGGTCACCCCGCAAGGTGTACGGCATGCAAAGACCCCGTGCGCACCGTGCAAAGTGTGGTGCCAAGCCGTGCGGGGCGGGGACGAGTGCAGGCGAGAATCACACCATGACCGGCCCGTTCGAGAACCTCAGTTTCGATACCCCCTTTGTCGTGAACGAGGATGGTGTGCGTTCGCTGCATTTCACGATAGGCGAGGTGCAAAGCAGCATGCGCGCGGACCGGCCGGATGAACTGGAGCTTGACTACACGCGCACGATGATGGGTTTCCTGCTGCTGAACCCGCTGCCCCGGGCCATCGCGATGATCGGGCTGGGCGGCGGCTCGCTCGCGAAGTTTTGCCACCGCCACCTGCCCTCGGCGCGCATCACTGCGGTGGAGAACAATCCCTGCGTCATCGCCCTGCGCGGGGAGTTCGGCGTTCCCGCCGATGACGAGCGGTTCCAGGTGGTGTGCGACGACGGCGCCGCTTTCGTGGCTCGCAGCCGCGGCGCGTTCGACGTACTGCTGGTGGACGCCTTCGAAGCCTCAGGCCTGCCGCCGCAGCTGTCCTCGCAGGTCTTCTACGATGCCTGTTTCGACGCTCTCGTCCCCGGCGGCCTGCTCGTTGTGAACTTGCATGCGGACGACGCCGGCCACGACGCGGCCATACAGCGCATTGCCCGCGGTTTCGACGGGAACGCCATGCAGGTTCTTGCCGTGGAGAAGAGCAACTGCATCGTCTTTGCCGGGCGCGAGCTTGCCGTCACGCTGGAGGCGCTGCGGGGGCTCGGATGGGCGGGAGCGCTGGATTCGCAGGTCAAGCGACAGCTGAGGGCCGAATTTGCGCATATCGGATGGAATGCGCTGAAGATACCCTGACCGGCCGCCGCGCGTCCTTGACGCAAGTCAGAACGCACGCACCGCTACAGCGGACGCGTGAGGTACACCGCTTCACGGCCCACGATGGGCGTGCGCGCGGGCATGAACACCGTGCAGTCATCGCACAGCGCGCGGATCTCATGGGGGCCGTCGGTGGCAATCAGCTCGCCCTTCGCGAAGGTTTCCAGGCCGGCCAGGGGCCGTACGAAGCGGAAGCTTTCGGTCTTGATCAGGGGCGTTTCCAGCAGCTCGAACCGCCGGGGCGCCGCGGATGCCCGCGTCTCGCGTTCCACCAGCCCGAAGTGCGCGAGAAACCTGAGGGTCACGTCCACCGCCATGTCGGCCGAAGACTGCTGGAAGTGCTGCCCGCATTCGGCCACGAGCGCCACGCCCTCGCCCTCTTCACTGCCGTGCCTGCCATGCTGGATCAGCGGCGTGCCGGTGTTCAAGCCCTTGGGCATGACGAGGTGGATGTCGGGCGCGCCAATGGCCAGCGCCGCCGCCGCGTTGTGCGCGAAGCCGGGATACACCCAGAACGGGGCGACCTCCTGCGAGGTGGAATGGAGGTCGAGGATGTGGTCCGCCACCGCGATCACCGGCCGCAACTCGCGGGCGCGCCGCAGCTCGGGGCTGTCCTGCGTGCCATCCAGCCACTCCGGCGACCAGATGCGATTGAGGTTGTGCACCAGCTGTCGGCTGGCGAAGGGCTTGTCGCGATCGAAGGATTCGTAGGCCGCCACGTTCGCGAAGCTCACCGTGAGCGTGCCGATCTTCGGCCGCACTTCGTTGTCCAGGAGGTGTGTCGCGGCCACCATGCCGCAGACCTCGTTGCCGTGCGTCAGCGCGTTCACCAGCACGTGCGGGCCGGGCCGGCCCGATTCGAAGCGATGGACATAGTCGATGCAGGTATTGCCCTCGCGGTAGGCGGAGATGTCGCGCGGAAGGACTTCGAAGGCAGTCTGGAGTTCGGTCATGGGATTCCCATCGGGTAAGTGCTCCCATTATTCCCCGGGGGCAACTGCGGATACCATGTACCCCATCAGTTCGCATCTCTCACCACCAACCCACGGAGGACCCCATGGCCAAAGGCGACCAGCGCAGCAACAAGATGGCGAAAAAACCGAAGAAGGACAACTCACCGCCCAAGCAGGGCGCGTCGGACCGTCCCACACCGCCCGTCACGCAGGTGATCACGCGCGGCAAGGAAAAGAAGTAGCCCTTTGAGGAAGGTTTCGAAGCACCGGACGGGCGCACTCGCCGACTTGCGCGGCGGCGCCCGGCTGGTGATAGACGGTGTGAAAGGCGTGACGGGCATCGTCGAGGCGATGCATTCGCGCATCGTGCGCGTGCCCCCGCCGCTCGGCACGCTGGCCGACAAGCCCACGACCGGCATCACAGGCCTGGTCTATCGCAGCATCCAGGGCACGACCGGGCTGGTCGGAAAGGCGCTCGATGCGGCGTTGGCGGGTATCGAATCCGTCCTGCCCTCGTCGATGCAGGGGCTGCCGGACGGCCAGGCCACCGCGAACCGCGACGCGGTAGTCGCCGCGCTCAACGGCGTGATGGGCGACCATCTCGAACGCACCGGCAATCCGCTCGCCATCCGCATGTCGCTGCGGCCGCGACCCGCCCATGCGGCCAAGGGCCCGCGTGTGCTGTTGCTCGTTCACGGCCTGTGCATGACCGACCACCAGTGGACGCGCGATGGCCACGACCACGGCCAGGCGCTTGCCTCGCTGGGCTATTGCCCGGTGTACGCACGCTACAACACCGGCCTTCACATCTCGGCCAACGGCACGGAATTCGCAGCGCAACTCGAAGCGCTCCTGGACGGATGGCCGGTCGCAGTCGAGAGCATGGCCATCATCGGCCACAGCATGGGCGGCCTCGTGGTGCGCAGCGCATTGCACCAGGCGATGCACGCCGGGATGCGCTGGCCCACCAAGCTGAAGCAACTGGTGTTCCTCGGCACGCCGCACCATGGCGCGCCATTGGAACGCGGCGGCAACTGGCTGCATGGGGGGCTAGGCGTGAGCCCGTACGTGGCGCCGTTCACCCGGCTCTCGGGCCTGCGCAGTTCGGGCATCACGGACTTGCGGCACGGCAACTTGCTGGACCAGGACTGGGCCGAAAACCGCTTCGCGCACCGTGACACGCGCGCCGCGTTGCCGTTGCCGCACGGCGTGGTCTGCTATGCCGTCGCCGGCACAATCGGCGAGGGCGCGACGGACGAATGGCTGGGCGACGGGCTGGTGCCCCTTGCGAGCGCGCTGGGCCGGCACGCCAAGCCGACGCGAGACCTGCACATCCCGCTGTCGCACCAGTGGATCGCGCGCGGCGTGAACCACCTCGACCTCCTGGGCAGTGAGGCCGTGTACCGGCGCCTGCGGCGCTGGCTGAAACCCTGACGATCAGCCCGTCACGTTCTCGATCATGTCCACCACGAGGTGGAGGGCCTTGGACACGAGCAGGATGTCCTCACCGGCCATGACGTACTCGTAGCCGTCCGGTGCGGGCGGCAGCTTCGCCCTGACCGCCTCGGGAACCGGATGGGACTTCACGGCAGGCTGCAACGCCTGTCCGACGACCCAGTATCGGCCTTCGACCGGCGGTGCGCATTTCTTCGCGGTGCGCTCCATGCCTTCGGGACAATCCTTCGCGCGCGCATAGCGTTGCGCAAATGCAGTGCGCGCCGCCTTCTTGTGCTGCTCATTGAAAAAGCCGCCGAACTTCACGCCGTAGGCGGCTTGTCCCGGGGGCGCCGCCGCGGGCTGCTCGGCAGGGGGCTGAGCCTGCTTCGCTTCCGGTTTGGCGGCGGTGACAGGGGCCGCTGCGGCGATCGCGACGAAAGCCAGCGTCAACAGGCGGTATTGCTTCGAGGGAATCATCTGTGTCTCCAGCAGGTGCTGCTTGCCGAACATCCGCACACTGTGGGTTCAACGGCCAGCCCTCGCTGTAGGACAAGGCATGAAAAAAGCGCCTTGCGGCGCTTCTTTCGGGGGGCGAAGGGGCGACTCAGCCCAGCAATGCCTGGATGATGTCCACAATGATGTTGCCCTGCACTTGGATCAGAACGATGTCGCCGCCGACACGCGCGTAGCGATAGCCGTAGGGCGCGGGCGGCAGATGGACCATGACCGGCTGGGGAACGGAGTACACCGTGACGCCGGAGGGGATCGGCTGGCCGACCTGCCACTTGCGCGCCTGACCGGGGGGCATGCAGCCGTTGTTCTTCTTGGCCAGGCCCGGCGGGCAGCGATGCTTCTCGGCGTAGTACTGCGTGTAGTACTGGCGCACGTAGGTGCGATGCTCATCGTTGAAATACCCGCCGTGCTTGATCTCCTGGCGCTCGCGCTTCTCGGCGCGCTTCTCGGCCTTGTCATGCTGCTTGTCCGCACGCTTCTGGGCCTTCTGCTCTTGCTTCTGCTCCTGCTTGTCGCCGCCCTTTCCCTTGCCGCCTGCATGCTCGGGTTTTTCGGCCAGGGCCGGTGCCGAAAGCAGGAAGGCGGTGGCCAGCAGGGCGATCGCGCGCCGGGTTGTCTTGAAAGCGGTCATGGCAGATTCCCGAAAGTGGTGACTTGGTTACAACGGCGACTATCAGCTCGGCGTTGACTGAGCTGTGTAGGACTGAGCCGCGAACTCAGCGGCGGGCCGGCGGGGGGCCGCTACGGCCGGCGATGTGCCGGAACGTAATCCGGCCCTTGGTCAGGTCATAGGGGGACATTTCCAGGGACACGTTGTCGCCGGCGATGATGCGGATGTGGTGCTTGCGCATCTTGCCGCCGGTGTAGCAGATCACCTGGTGACCGTTCTCCAGCGTCACGCGAAAGCGCGAGTCGGGCAGCACTTCGTCCACGTGCCCCTTCATCTCGATCAGTTCTTCCTTGGCCATGGTGTGTCTCCTGTGCTGGGTCTAGATTGCGGCGAGGGCGGCGCCCGGGACGCTGGTGTGGGAATGGCCGATCCATTGCAGGCCCTCGGCGGTGGCATAGCGCACCGCAGCGAGCTTGGTCTGGAACAGGCGGGTGAGGCGCAACACGCGATCGTGCGTGCCGCTGCCCGAGCCCGAACGGATCGAGACGGAGCAGGCGTACCAGCCGTTCTCGAGTGGTTTGGTCAGGGGCGAGATCAGGTACTTGCCTACGGTGATATTGTCTTTAGGATTCAATTGGACTTTTTCGAAATTTAACGGTGCCGGGCGGCAGCAACGCTGCAGCCGCGCGGAGAGTGTGTTGAAGCTTGCTTGGGCAAGCCGGCGCGCTTCGATCCCGGTGGCATGGGCCTCTTACGGAGGGCCGGGAGCGCGTCTTGGTCGGAAGGCCCGGCGTGGCGGCCGGAACAGGGGCTTGGGGTACCCGAAGACGCGTGCGCAGTGGTGAACTGGAGCGCCTGGGGTTGGAGTGATATTTTTAGGCGCGTTTCGATTCGCCTGCGCAATCGAAGCACTTATTGTACCAGCCCCACCGTTTTGCCGCAGGAGGCTCGCATAAAGCTTGGCGGACAGCCGCCTGCGCTTAGACCGATGCGAGCGCCGGAGCGATGGCCGCCGTTGACAAGCCCAGCCGTTCGGGCGAGACGTATTGCTGGCGATAAGCCTCGAAAGGCATGCTGTCGGGCACCTCGATGCTTTTCTGGTCCCGCACGGATTGCTCACTCAGCGCCGCGAAGCGCGCCTGCTGGGCCGCGCTGAACGGCAGCGCGAGCAGCTTGGCCTTCGTCTGCTGCGATTGCGCGCGGGTGAGGCCGGTGAAGGAGTTTGCGAAGTCGCGCTCCATCACGGCAAGCACGCGCGCGCTGGGCACCAGGTCGGGGTCTTGCAGCAATGCGCGCGCCGCGCGCAGGGCATCACCGTAATCGGGTGACTGGTGGGCCTCGTCGAGGGCCGCGGCGATGGGGGCGAAGGCATCGACCAGCTCCGTGCCCCATTGCATGAGCGGCACGTCGGAAGCGCCACGCTCCAGCGACAGGCCAGGCTCGCGCCCGAATGCGGCCGTCTTGTGCTGGTTGCGCCCGAGAGCCGCTATCTCCTGCGGCGTGTCCGGCGGGCTGTCGGATAACAGGCAATGCAGCAGGAAGATGTCCAGAATTCGGATGGTCTGCGCCGTAATGCCGATCGGCACGAACGGATTCAGGTCCAGCAGGCGCACTTCGACGTATTCGACTCCGCGCTCGCGCAGGGCATGCAGCGGACGCTCGCCGGGGTGAATCACGCGCTTGGGCCGTATCGTGCTGTAGAACTCGTTTTCTATCTGCAGCAGGCTGGTGGCGAGCTGGTTGTATTCGCCGCCTGGGTTCACGATGCCCACCGCCTCATACGCGGGATAAGGCCGCGTCAACGCCTCATGCAGCGACTGGGCATAGCCGTCCAGCCCGTTGTAGCTCACCGCCAGGCTGGCCTGCGCGTCGCTCTGGTAGCCAAGGCGGCCCATGCGCAGCGAAGTGCCGTGCGGCATGTACATCGTGCCTTCCCCCAGCGACTGCAACTCGTGCTGGCGGCCGGCGACAAAACTGGAACACACCGCAGGCGATGCGCCGAACAGGTACAGCAGCAGGAACGCGTGACGGCGGAAGTTGCGAATCAGCGCAAAGTACTGTTCGCTCGTGACGTCGGGCAGCGACCAGTTGTAGTGGATGCCCGATATGGTCTGCATGCGCCGTCCATAGCGGTGCGCGAGGCCCATGCGGTACACACTCTTGGCGCGGCCGACATTGGACGAGCCGTAGCGTCCGATCGGGATGTTCTCGTCCGCCGGCAGGTTGCACGGCATGCTGGACACCCACAGCATCTCGTCGGCAAGTGCGCGGTAAGTGAACTGGTGGATCTGCAGCAGTTCTTCCAGACAGCTTTCGGGCGTTGCATGCACGCCGGTGATCAGCTCCAGCTGCGCTTCGCTGTAGTCGGTGGTGATGTGGGGATGCGTGAGCGCGGAGCCCAGGAGCTGCGGGTGCGGCGTCATCGCCAGCGCGCCCTCAGGCGTGGCGCGCAGGCTTTCTTTTTCGATGCCGCGGCGCACGCCCTTCAGCCGTTGCGGCGTGAGGGCGCCAAGGCGTGCCTGCAGGTTGCTCATGTAAGGGATTTGTTGTCTCGTTGATGGGCCGGAAGGTAGCACGCCTTCGGATTTCGTGCATCCGGACGGGCAAGTGCAAATCTGGTAGAGGCGCAGCCCGACTTAGACCGCCCCCCCTAGGAAAGGACGTGCCATTAGGTCGACGGCACTAGGCCGGCTGGCCAGAATTGGCTCATCTACCCGCAACAGGAGCCCCGCATGAACACGAACGCATTTTCCGCCACCGCCACCGAACTGGTCGCGAAGTTCGGCAACACCGCCCACGAAGCTATCGGCGCGTACCGGGAAGGGGGCGAGCGCCTGGCCGGCACGCTCGAGCATCGCTGGAAGAGCGCCCTGAAGGAAACCAGCCCGAAACTGACGGCCGAAACCCGCCGCAATGCTGCGCGCGCGCAGCAAGCCTTCAGTACGTACTACGCCAAGGGCCTGAACCTGTCGGCCGACGGCGCCGTGGTGGTGGTCGACACGCTCGTCGGCGCGACCGTCGCCGCGATCGAGCGCGCGGCGGCGCTGGCTGCGCAAGCCCGCAAGACGCACTGAACTCCCGTCGGGCCGTGCGGGCCCGGGGTGCCAGAATGTCACCGTCCCATAACGAACGAGGAGACTTCCCATGGCCGTGACCGTCAACATCGACCTGGGCTACGAATTCGACGTGAAGGCCAAGGCCGCCGAGGTCTTCGAGGTCCTGTCGGACGTGCCCACCTCCGTTTCGCACTTCCCCAAGGTCGACAAGCTCACCGACATGGGCGAGGGCGTTTACAAGTGGGAGATGGAAAAGGTGGGCACCGCGCAGGTGAACATCCAGACCGTCTACGCGAGCAAGTACGTTAGCAACAAGGCCAAGGGCACCGTGGTGTGGACGCCGGTGGAGGGTGTGGGCAACGCCCTCGTGGGCGGCCACTGGAAGCTCAAGGACAACAAGAAATCCACCGGCATCGAATTGAAGATCGCGGGCGAAATCACCCTCCCCCTGCCTGGCCTCATGAAGATGGTCGTTGCGCCGGTCGTCGAAAGCGAATTCGAGAAACTGGTCGACAAGTACATCGCCAACCTGATCAAGCGCTTCGGTGGAGAGGTCTAGCGCAGCGTCTTCAGCAGCCAGGCGTTGAGGTCGGCGATTTCTTCCATGCACACCGAGTGGGCCATGGGGTATTCGTGCCACTGCACGTCGTAGCCCAGCGCGCGCAGCGCGTCGCGCGACGCACTGCCGCGGTCGACAAGAACCACGTTGTCCTGCGAGCCGTGGGCCATGAAGATCGGCGTGAGGGCGTTGGCATCGCTGCGCTCGCCGGCGATGCTATGCGCGAGCGGCAGGTAGCCCGACATGCCGACGATGCCCGCGAGGCGCTGCTTGTGCCGCAAGCCCGTCATGAGCGCCATAGCGCTGCCTTGGGAAAAGCCGGCCAGCACGATGCGGTGCGCGGGCATTCCGCGTTTTTCCTCGCGTTCGAGAAGCTCCTCGATCTCGCCGAGAGACCGGCGCAGGCCCTCCTCATCCTCGCGCTTGACGAGATCCATGCCCAGGATGTCGTACCACGCACGCATGCGGTAGCCGTTGTTGATGGTGACGGGGATCACGGGCGCATGCGGAAAAACGAAGCGCACGTTGCCGACCGGGGACAGGTCGAGCTCCTGCGCGATCGGGACGAAATCGTTTCCGTCTGCCCCCAGCCCGTGGAGCACAATGATCGTGGCGACCGGGTTCGGCCCGGTTTCCGATTCGATGGTTTCAAGCACAGCCATTTGGTTTTTTCTCTCCGGCGAACGGCGAGCATACAGGTTGCGCGCCGCAAACCAGTCGCACTGGCTGGCGAGCGCCGTCCGACACTGTCTTCAGCCCTTTCTCCTACACGGCAATGGCCGAACGGTCCCCACACTGAAGGCAATCAGTCACGAAAGGACTCCAACTCATGCAAGTACAAGTCAACACCAGCAACGGGGTCGAGAACAAGGAAACCCTGGAACGCTGGGCCGGCGAATTCCTGAACGATGCGTTGTCACGCTTTCGCCAGGAAATCACCCGCGTCGAAGTCCAGATGAGCGATGAAAACAGCGCAGCCAAGGGCGCCGCCGATCTGCGCTGCATGCTGGAGGCGCGGCTGAACGGGCACGAGCCCCTGGCCGTGAGCCACCATGCGGAATCGCAGGACCTGGCGTTCCGTGGCGCCGCCCAGAAGCTGGTCCGCCTGATAGAGCACACGATGGGCAAGCTCGACCGCCACGAGCACCGGGCCAGGGAAACCATTCGCAGGGACCCGAGCATCGTCGACATCGCCGAATAGGCCGGCGCCGCATTCGACCGGAGCTTGATCCCGGTCAAGACATGAATCTCAGTAGGAACTATTCTCATTTCCGTTGACTCGTCCGTTTCGAGTTGGAGTGGGAATGACATGACAGTGGTTCCGTTGAGCAGCCTGAAGACAGGAGAAGAAGCCACGGTGGCGGCGCTGCGGCCCCCGCAGGGACCGCAGGACCACGATCTGCTGTTGCGTCTCATGGAGATCGGGTTCCTGCCGGGCGAGAGGCTTCGCGTCATCGCCCGTGCACTGCCGGGCGGCGAGCCTATCGCCGTGCGGCTGGGGCACGCCACCTTCGCCCTGCGGCGTTTCGAGGCGGCCCTGGTGGGCGTCCAAAGGGAAGCGACAGCGCCATGCATGCCATGACGATGCGCGTCTCCCACGTCGCGCTGCTGGGCAACCCCAACTGCGGCAAGACCGCCCTCTTCAACCTGCTGACCGGCAGCCGCCAGAAAGTCGCCAACTACGCCGGCGTGACCGTCGAACGGCGCGAAGGGATGATGCTCACTGGCTCGGGCCGGCGCGTGCGGATTCTGGATCTGCCGGGGGCCTACAGCCTCAATCCGCTGAGCGCCGACGAAGCAATCACACGCGACGTGGTCACGGGCGCACGCGCGGACGTCGACGCTCCTTCGCTGCTGGTGTGTGTGACCGATGCGAGCAACCTCAAGCTGAACCTGCGGCTGGTGCTGGAAGCACGCCGCCTGGGCTTGCCGATGATCGTCGCGCTCAACATGAGCGATGTCGCGCACAAGCGCGGCATCCGGATCGATCGCGCCGCACTCGAGCGCGAACTCGGTGTGCCCGTCGTCGAGACCGTGGGCGTGCGCCGGGAGGGTGCAAAGGCCCTGATCGCGCGGCTGGAGGCGCGCTGGCCCGAAGTGCCGTCCAACCCGGCGCCGTGGGTGGCCCCCGACTTCGCCGAGGTGTTGCAAACGCAGCATGAGGTACGGCGCATCCTGAAGGCCGCCGTGCAAGAGCCGGTGGTGAATACGCGCGTGGACGAGGCGATCGACCGCGCAGCGCTGCATCCCGTGTGGGGCCTGCCCATCCTGGCTGTATTGCTCTTCCTCATGTTCCAGGCCGTTTTCAGCTGGGCGCAAGTCCCGATGGAGGGAATCAAGTCGCTGATGCAGAGCGTCGGTGCGCTGATAACGGGCGCCATGGGCGAAGGCCCGTTGCGCAGCTTGCTGGTGGACGGCGTGGTTGCGGGCGCAGGCAGCGTGCTGGTGTTCCTGCCGCAAATCCTGATCCTGTTCCTCTTCATCCTCGCGCTCGAGGACTCGGGCTACCTGCCGCGCGCGGCCTTTTTGCTCGACCGCGTGATGGGCACGGTGGGCCTGTCCGGCCGATCGTTCATCCCGCTGCTGTCCAGCTTTGCGTGCGCCGTCCCCGGTGTGATGGCGACGCGCAGCATCGGCAGCTGGCCCGACCGTCTCGTCACGATCATGATCGCGCCGCTCATGACGTGCTCGGCGCGGCTGCCCGTGTACGCGTTGCTGATAGGAGCCTTCATACCGCAGCGGGAAGTCGCGGGCGTGTTCAACCTGCAGGGCCTGGTGCTGTTCACGCTGTACGTCGCAGGCATCGTCTCGGCGATGGGAGTGGCGTGGCTCTTCAAGCGCCTGCGCCGCAACGCGCCCCAGGCGCCGCTGCTCATGGAGCTGCCGTCCTACCGCTGGCCGCATCCGCGCAGCCTGGGGTTGGGGCTGCTCGAGCGCGCGGCGATCTTCCTGCGCCGTGTCGGCGGCATCATCCTTGCGCTCACGATCGTGCTGTGGCTGCTCTCGAGCTATCCGGCGGCACCGGAGGGTGCCATGGGGCCGGCGATCCAGTACAGCCTGGCCGGCATGATCGGCCAGGCGCTGGAGCCGGTGTTCCGGCCGATCGGGTTCAACTGGCAGATCTGCATCGCGCTGATCCCGGGCTTGGCCGCGCGCGAGGTGGCCGTGGGCGCGCTAGGCACGGTGTATGCACTCTCCGCCACCGGCGAGGCGCTGTCGGAGCAGTTGGCGCCGATGCTGGGCGCAAGCTGGTCGCTGGCCACAGCGCTGTCGTTGCTGGCGTGGTACGTGTTCGCGCCGCAATGCATATCGACCCTCGCGGCCGTCAAGCGCGAAACACATTCCTGGCGGTATCCGCTATTGATGGCGGCATACCTGTTCGCGCTGGCGTACGTCGCCTCGCTCATCACCTATCGCGTTGCGCTTGCATGGGGGGCCGCATGATCCAATACCTCATCATCGCGGCCATCGTGCTGTGGGCGCTGCTGTACAGCGCCTGGAGCCTGATGCCGACAGGCGCGCGGCGGGCATTGGCAGAGCGGACTGCCGGATGGGCCAGGCGTTTCGGGCTCGGCGAAAAACAAGCGCAGGGCTTGCAAGCCAGGTTGGCACAGCCCGGCAATTGCGGCGCCTGCTCGACCTGCCCGGGCTGCGGCAAGCCAGCCACGCCGGCGGCGCGCGTGATTCCTGCCGAACACGGCCCCCGGACGCACTGACGCGGCGGCGGTCCGTCTTTTTTGTAGCGTTCTGTGTCGCACGCGTGCCGCGCGTTGGGCGCTGACAACTGATGGGCACACAAGCGATGCACACGCGCGTATATTGATTTGGCGCCATGGTGGGTCTTGCCGCTGGCGCTGACTTCCACAACCCATCCCAAGGAGCCTGACGATGACATCGACGATGAAAAAAATGACATGCCGCGCGCTGGTCGTATCCCTGCTGGCGCTGTCGTTCCAGACCGCGAACGCGGGATTGATCGGCGCGGACCAGGCGGCTGCGACGACGCAATCGCAGACACAACGCAGCATGGTGTTGAGCGTGCTCGATCGAGCCGAAACCGCTGCCCAGTTGCAGGCTCAAGGCATCGACCCTGCCGACGCCCGTGCGCGCGTTGCCACGATGACCGACCAGGAAGTGCAGCAACTGACGCAGGACATGCACACCGCTCCTGCGGGCGCGCTGTCGAGCGGCGGCTGGCTGGCGATCGTCATCATCGCGGGACTGGTCTGGTACTTCGCGTACCGGAAGTGAGCGGCGGATCGGGTTCGGCCGCATGACGGGGCCGTACCGCGTGGCCCGCCTCTGCGCGGGCCTTTTCCTGTGCGCGCTGCTTGCAGTGCTGGCCGGCTGCGCGCAGCTCGTTCCGCAGACAATCGCGCTGCGAAGCGGATGGCCGGCGGGCGTCCCGCAGCAGGTCGAATGGACCGGCGTGCCATTCTTCCCCCAGGAGGACTACCAGTGCGGGCCCGCCGCGCTTGCCACTGTGCTCGGATACAGCGGCGTGCGTGTTTCGCCAGACCAACTCGTGCACGAGGTTTACCTGCCCTCGCGAAAGGGCAGCCTGCAGGTCGAAATGCTCGCGACGCCGCGCCGCCATGCCCGCGTGTCCTATCAGCTCGCGCCGCGCTATGCGGATCTGCTGCGCGAAGTGGCGGCGGGCAACCCCGTTGTCGTGCTGCAGGATGTCGGCCCGATGTCCCCCATGTTCCCTCAGTGGCACTACGCCGTGGTGAATGGCTTCGATTACGGGGCGGGTTCGCTGTTTCTGCGTTCGGGCACCAAGGCGCGGCAGGAAATGCCCTTCACCGCGTTCGAGCGCGAATGGATGAAGAGCGGCTACTGGGCCATGGTAGTCACCCCGCCTGACCGCATTCCGGTGACGGCTACGGAAGACGGATGGATGTCGGCGGTGCTGGCGATGGCGCGCGCCGGGGATGCGGAAGCCGCGACCAAGGCCTATGGCGCCGCCCTGAAGCGCTGGCCCGACAACCTGCCCGCCGCGATCGGGCTGGCCAACCAGCATCACGCGCGCGGTGCGCTGGCGGACGCGACGGCCGTGCTGCGCGCAGCGCTGCAACGGCATCCGCAATCGGTGATCGTGATGAACAACCTGGCCCAGACCTTGTCCGACCAGGGCCGTCATTCAGAGGCGCTTGCGCAGCTCGACAAAGCCTCGGACCCGCAGAGCCCGTTCGCCGGGGAGGTGCGGGCGACGCGTCAGCTCATACTCCAGCGCATGGGACAAAGAAAAGCGGGCAACCGTTGAGGCCGCCCGCTTTTCGCTGTGTCAACGATGCGATTTAGCCGCGGTCGGCCTTCGCCACCAGTTGGGGCGCCGGCTCCGGTGCGGGGGCCGCACCCATGGTGGCGGTGCTCGGCGCGGGTTCGGCGACAGCAACCGGTTCGGGCGCGGGCGCCGGTGCGGCGGCAACAGGCGCGGGAGCAGGCTCGGGCGCGGGCGCCACGGTGGCTACCTCAGGCTCGCGCGTGATCGTGGCGGCCGTGCGGATTTCACCCGGGTGCGCCAGCACGCCAGTCTCGCCCATCGGCGTCATGTGCGTGCTCTGCTGGCCCGCGGCGATAGGATGATTGGTGATGTACGGATTCGGCGGCTCGCTCTGTGCGACGGCCACGCCGATCACGGCGACAGTGGAAAGGCCGGCGAGCAGGCCTGCGCATTTGGTGAATGCACTCATGAGAAACGCTCCTTGAAGTTGGACTTTGATGAACTGCCAGCTTTCTCGGCCAGCTGTCTCAAAGCCTAATCCCGGCCCTGCTCCAAGGCGTCAGGGCACGGCGGCAATGCGTGTCGGACTAGGCCTGTCACCTCTACCGCAGTGCGCCGACGACGCAGTATCTCGCTAGCTTGTGGCTCTGCTAGGCTTGCACGATGGAACTCCACATGGACCCTTCGGACACCCCGGTGCTCGCCGCCGCGACGGTGGTGATGCTGCGCGACGCGCCCGGGGGACTGGAAGTGTTCCTGCTCAAGCGCCACGGTTTATCGGATGTGCTGGGCGGCGTCTACGTGTTCCCGGGCGGCAAGGTCGACTTCAAGGACGCCAGGCTCGACATGCACGCCCATCTCGATGCGCCGCTTCACGCGCTGCATGCCGCGCTTGGCGAGGCGGACATCGACGAACTCTCGGCGGCCGTGCTCCACGTGGCCGCGGTGCGCGAGGCGTTCGAGGAAACCGGAGTGCTCTATGCCCAGGGCATCGATGCCGTCGGTGCCGCGCGGGCGCTGCAATTGCTGCGCGAGGGACGCGCCTTCGACGACATGTTGGCGGTGCTGGGCCTGCGGCTTGCCGCAAGCCGGCTGCAGCCGTGGTCCCGCTGGATCACCCCGAGCGTGGGCGGTGTGATGCGCAAGCGTTTCGACACGCGCTTCTTCATCGCGGCAGCCCCCGAAGGTCAGGTGGCACGGCATGACGACCACGAAGCGACCGACAGCGCGTGGCTCGCGCCGCGCGAAGCGCTGCGGCAGTACTGGGACGGCCTCATCGAGCTGGCCCCGCCGCAGATCATGAGCCTTGCGCACCTGGCGCGCTACGACACCGTGCGGGCCGCGCTGGAGCACGCGCGGCGGCGCCCTCCGCCGGTAATCCTGCCCGAAGCGTTCGAGCACGACGGGATACGCATCATGTGCTACCCCGGCGACGAGCGCCACACGGTACGCGAGCGCGCGTTACCCGGGCCGACGCGGCTGCACTATCGCAACCGGCGTTTCGAGCCCAGCGGCGGCTTCGAGGGACTGTTCGCCCTGGATCGCTGAGTTGCCTGCCAGAGCCGACCTACACGCGGTCGAGCACACGGCTTGCGCGCCGGCCTCGCCGCACTGACCACACTGGCTACGGCCGGCCGGGCTTCGCGTCACGAGACAGGTATCGAGCTTTCGCGCACAGCGAGAAACGCGAGAACATTGTCCAGCGGAGCCCGGCTGCTTTATTTCTGGCGCATCAGCGGCTGCATAAGAAAAAACCGGGCTTGAGCCCGGTTTTCCCCAGTGTGACAGCTGACGTTCGCGCCGGATGCCCGGCAACACTCTCAAGATAACCGGGTCGCTGCCGCTCCCGCGTCGGAACCTGCCAAAGCTCCGTGTAAGACGAAACCTGACGACGCGCTCAGAGCGCGCCGAATACGTCGCGCACCGGCCGGGTTTCGGGAAGCACGTAGACGACGGCCCGACTGCGCCCAAGCACCGGCTGCACCACCGCGTCGTAGAAAGCTCCGGGCACCACGACGCAGCCGAGCGACGCCCGGTTGTCATCCGGCGTGGCCGATGCGAGGCGCGCTTCGCGCGAGCGCAAGCTCGCGCCCGGACGCAACCGGTGGATCGCCAGGGCAGCGGCATAGTCCACCCAGACCACGTGCTCACCGTCCAGGTTGCGGCCAGGCTGAGAGATGTAGCGCCCAGCGGGCGTCGTGCGCTCGGGCATTGGCACTTCGCCCGCCTGCGCATGCGCACCGACGTCGGGCGCCGAATCATCGCCCAGGGCCTGGCCCAGCAGTGTCGGCGCCGACCCGGACAGGCGCCCGCCACTTTCGAATATGTAGATGCGTGCATCCTTCTTGTCGACGACGGCGAACGGCATGTCACGATGGTCGGCCGAATCCATCGCCCAGCCTGCGACGAAGCGCGTATCGTCCGACGCGTGCTGCGCGCCGAAGTCGGGCTTGCCTAGGGACTGCGCGAGCGCAGTCGCACTTCCCAAGGCCGCCCATATCCCAGCGGTGGTTACCACTTTCCCCAACCAACCCATCCGAGCCCCCTGTGCGATCGCGCTCGCGCGCGGCAGCCGGGCGAACACCCGACTCAAACGGCGTAGATGGTATCAACGGCCGTTACGCGGGGAAAGCTTTGTAACGGTAACAGTCGGCCCGTGGGGTTTTATTGCTGTGCGATCTTCAATGGCGCCTTGCCATCCATGGGCCCGAACACCTGTCGCAGTGGCCGCGTTTCCGGTAGCACGTAAATAACGGCGCCGATGTTTTTCACCGTGGGCGCGAGAACGTCCTCGTAGAACGCCTTGGGCAGGTTGATGCAGCCGTACGACACGCGGTTGTCCTCGTGCGTCGGCGATGCCAGGCGCTCGAGCCTGCGCTCCGCCGGATTCGTGGTCAACACGCGATGCATCGACACGGCAGCGTCGTAATCCACCCAGACAACGTCCTCCCCGCGCGCATTCAGGCCGATCTCGGCGACGAAGCGGCCCGCGGGTGTCGTGCGCTCTTCGGGAAGAATTTGGGATAGGGGCTTGGTGCCAATGCCCGGTGCGTTGTCGTCGCCGATGGCATAGCCCAGCAGCACGGGCGACGCGGCTTTGAGCCGGCCGGATGGCTCGAAAACATAGACTCTCGCGTCTTTCTTGTCGAGGATGACGAAAGACTTGTTCTTGTAGTCGGCAGTGGCCACAGCCCACGTGGCAAGCTGGCGAACGTCATCAGTGGGCGTGATCGCGCCGAAGTCCACTCGGCGGACCGCGACGTTGCCCGGCGCCATACGCGCGGACGCGGTTGGCGCGTCGCTCTTGCGCTGGAGCCAACCCGAAGGGGGCATGACGAGTGCCAGCACGGCAGCGCCCAACAACAGACCCTTCTGGACCGCATCGAGGAATTCGGATTTGCCATTCGCGGAGTTCGCCACTGCTTTCATCTTTCAGGGTTCTTCTTCAATCCGTTCAGGTGAAAAGCCCCACCGGGCCTGCCGGCTCGATGGGGCCTATCGTGCGCGTTGTGCCGTTAGCCGCGGTCGGCCTGCGGAGCAGGGCTGCTGTTCGACATGGTCGTGGACTCGGTCGTCGTGCTGTTGGACATCGTGGACGAACTGGTGTCATTGCTCGTCGCCGGTGCGCTGGTTTGCGCGCTGGTGCTCGAACTCTGGTTGCTGGTGTCGGTGCTCGTGCCTGACGTCTGGGCGATGGACACGCCACCAGCCATGGCGGCCGCGACGGCCAGGGTCGTCAGTGCTTTCCGGGTTGCATTCATTGTCGCTACTCCTTGGGTTTGTGCCCAATGGGCACTTGGCAGTTGGAAGAAAAACGCCGGCGGGTGCCAGCTGGTTTTCAGATTAGAACTGCCCCGTCGCAAGGAAAGTGGGGATTTGGCGGCAGGGCCTGTAGGACCTGCACTGTCACGATATGCGTCGAGCTGGCTCGGTCTCAGGCAATGTGCTGCGGGAACTGCAGGGCTTCCTGGCCCCAGCGCTCGATCTGCAAGGCCGGATCGGCGCATTCACAGCCCAAGGCGATGTCCTCGTCGCCGTAGAGCCGGTACGCGGTCGCGCCGACCAGCGCGGCCGCAGGCGGATTGCGGTCGAACTGATGAGGCATTTGGGACTGGTCGGGCATGAAAGGCTCCCGGTTTGTTGGGGATGAGCCATTGTTGACCGCTGAGCCAGGATGCCCTATCCGCCGAGCGCGCGTCGTCGCGTAGGACCTTGCCTACTCATCGTTCCCAGCGCCCGCAAGCCGCCACAGCGACGTGACTTCACGGGCCCGGGCCGCATGCAGCGGGTCGCTGACATCTTGCGCTTTGGGGTGACGCGGCCGCATGTCGTCGCGGGCGATCACGCGCAACCGGCCGGCGGCGATCCAGGCCGAGAGCTCCTCGCGTGTACGCAGTCCGAGATGCTCGGCCAGGTCTGACAAGATGAGCCAACCCTCTCCCTGCGGGGCCAGGTGGTCGGCCAGACCGGCCAGGAAGCCGCGCAGCATGCGGCTGTCCTCGTCGTAAATGGCATGCTCGATGGGCGAGCTCGGCCGAGCGGGCAACCACGGCGGGTTGCACACCACGAGCGGAGCGCGGCCGGCGGGGAACAGGTCCGTCTCGAGCACCTCGACTCGTTCTCGCAAGCCCAGCCGCCTGAGGTTTTCGCTAGCGCAAGCCAATGCACGGGGATCCTGGTCGGTGGCGATGACGCGCTCAACGCCGCGGCGCGCGAGCACGGCAGCGATCACGCCCGTGCCGGTGCCGATATCGAACGCGAGCTCGCGAGACGGCAACGGCGCGGCGGCGACCAGATCGAGATACTCGCCGCGCACCGGCGAGAACACACCGTAGTGCGGATGGATGCGATTGCCCGGGGCGGGGCCCAGCGCCGGAATCTCGACACCCCTGCGCCGCCACTCGTACGCGCCCACAAGGCCCAGCAGCTCGCGCAGCGACGCCACCGATGGCTGGCCATCGGGCGGGCCCCAGGCCTGCGCACACGCGGCACGCAAATCGGGCGCGCGCGGCAGCGGGATGCGGTAATCCCCATCAAGTTCCACCAGCACCTTGCCCAGCACGCGAGTGCGTTGCCCTTGCGCCTGTCGGTGCAGGTGAAAAGCTTCGGTCAGCGTCGCCGGCGCGGCTGCAGGCTTGCGCGGTTTGCGGTCGGCACGGCGGCCCATGGCCTGCAACAGTTGCCTCGCGTTGTGAAAGTCGCTGCGCCAAAGCAGTGCGGTGCCTTCGCTGGCCAAGCGGTAAGCGGCATCGGCCGGCAAGGTGTCGTCCACCACCTGTACGCGCCGCGGCGGCGGCAGCGCGGCTTCAGAACGCCAGCGCGCACTGCGCTGCTGGCCATCCTCGGCCCACTCGATGCGCGGCGGTTCGTTCACGCGGCGGCCTTGCGGCCAAACATGCGCTGCGCGAGCGCGACCCCACCCAGCACGATGGCGCCCGCCACGATGCCGGCCAGGCCGTTCAGCAGCCCCGTGAGCAGCCAGTCCAGGTTGCCGGCCGCGCCCTCGGCCCAATGCTCGATGGCATGCGCGACGGGCGGCACCCCGTGCACGAGAATGCCGCCGCCCACGAGGAACATCGCAGCGGTGCCGGCCACGGACAGGCCCTTCATCAGCCACGGCGCCGCGCGCAAGATCACTGCGCCGATCTTTCGCGACGCCGCACCGGTGCTCCGGGTGAGGTGCAGGCCAAGGTCGTCGATCTTCACGATGCCGGCGACGAGGCCATAGACCCCGACGGTCATGAGCACGGCGATGCCGACGAGCACGCCGATACGAACGGACATCTCGCTGCCGGCAACCGTTCCGAGCGTGATGGCGATGATCTCGGCCGAGAGGATGAAATCGGTGCGCACCGCGCCCTTGATCTTGTCCTTCTCGATGACGCGCAGGTCGATGGCGGGATTGATCAGCGCCTTGGCCAGCTCTTCCTCGTGCGCCTCGTCCTCCGCCTTGCTGTGCAGCATCTTGTGCGCGAGTTTCTCGGCACCCTCGAAACACAGGAAAGCGCCGCCGATCATCAGCAGGGGCGTCACGGCCCAGGGGATGAAGGAGCTGATCGCGAGCGCCGCCGGCACCAGGATCGCCTTGTTGATGAACGACCCTTTGGCTACTGCCCACACGACGGGCAGTTCACGGTCGGCGGTGACGCCGGACACCTGCTGGGCGTTGAGCGCGAGGTCGTCGCCCAGCACGCCGGCGGTCTTCTTGGCGGCAACCTTGGCGAGGATCGAGACATCGTCAAGGATCGTCGCTATGTCGTCCAGCAGGGCAAGCAGGCTCGATGCCATGACGTGCTTTCTAGTTGAGCGGCCGCCGCAGCCGGATTTCCTCCAGCTTGACGCCGCTGATGGTGACTGTCTTGGCTGTGTTGAGCTCCCGCTTGAACCCGGCCAGCTCGAAGAAACGCAAGGCCCGGTCGTTGCATAGCGGGATCCACACCGTGACCTCGGTGCAACCTTCCTCCATCAGGCCTTCGCGTGCGGCATCCCAAAGGGCCAGACCGGCGCCGCGGCCCCAATGGGAGGGCTCGACGTAAAGCGCCCAGATCTCGCCTGTGGTCGGCTTGGACTTGGGGTCGCGCGAACGGTCGTACCCGACGAAGCCAACGGCGCGGCCCTCGTCGACGACCACCTGGATGAGCGGCTCGCCGTATTCAATGGCGTCTTTCCAGAAGGCCAGCCGCTTGGCCATCGGCAGGCTCTGGGGGGCGTCGGGCGCGATGCCCTCGTAAGCGGCATGGGAAGAGTTGGCGTGGACCGTGGCGACCTGTTCGGCATCGCGCTCCACTGCCGGGCGGACCGGATAGCTGGACATAGATCAATGGGTTGAGGAAATGCGCTGATTATGATGGGGCCATGACCGAGAGCGCCGAGGCTCCACTGCCTTCGAAAATATCCACGCCCCGGTGCTTCACCGCTCGCTTCGAGCCGGGCGGCGCGGCTTTTACCGTCTCCTCCGACCGGCCCCTGCTGGTCGCCACGGAGCACGCAGGCGTTCCACTGCCGAGTTCATGCCGCAACGGAACCTGCCGCACTTGCATGTGCCGGCTGGTCGAAGGCGAGGTGCGATACCACATACAGTGGCCGGGGCTTCTGCCGGAGGAAAAGGCCGAGGGCTGGATCCTTCCGTGCATTGCCTTCCCGCTGTCAGACGTGGTGCTCACGCGCCAGCGCCCGCGTTAGGGCTCCTAGTCATTGCCGCTGGTGTAGGGGCTTCGGCGAATGTACTTGTGCTCGCCATCGGGGATGGGTTTGGCGTGCGGATCGGGCTCGTGTTCGACGGCGTTCGTGCCGGGCTCCTCGCCGGTGGGCTCGGGCGAGCGGCGCGCATCGTCGGCCGCTTCGGGCGGACTGGGTTTCTTGCTCATCGGCATCTCCTATTTGCCATCAATCTAGGGCACCGGGGCCGGCCTTGGTGTAGGACCGGTGCGCGCCTGGCCGTGCGGTGGCATAGTCGGATGCAACATGAAACTCCTGAACTGGCTGGCGCTCGCGCCGGTGTGGACGCTGGCCGCTGCGGCCGCGACGACCGTGCTCGCAGCGCCCAAATTCGAGGACAGCATGGCGCAGCGCACCCTGGCCTGCACAGGCTGCCACGGCAAGGAAGGCCGCGCCGGCCCCGACGGCTATTACCCGCGCATCGCGGGCAAGCCGGCGGGCTACCTCTACAACCAGCTGCTGAACTTCCGCGACGGCCGTCGTCACTACGGGCTGATGGCGCGCTTGCTGGACCCTCTCTCCGACGCCTACCTGCTGGAGATCGCCCAGCACTTCGCATTACTGGACCTGCCATACGCATCCCCACCGTCGGCGGCCACCGTCCCGTCGCTGTTGCAGCGCGGCCAGGCCCTCGCACGGCAAGGCGATGCAGCCAGGGAGATTCCGGCCTGCGTCCAGTGCCACGGCGATGCATTGACGGGCGTTGCGCCCAACACACCCGGCCTGCTGGGCCTTTCGCGCGATTACCTCAACGCGCAGCTTGGCGCGTGGCGCACCGGCCAGCGGCGCGCCCATGCACCGGATTGCATGGCACGCATTGCGCGGCAACTCTCGCCCGAGGACCTGGCGGCGGTGGCGGCCTGGCTGGCTGCCCAACCACTGCCGCGCGACACCCGGGCCGTTGCTTCGCTGCCCCAGCCGCCGGCCATCTCGTGCGGCAGCGCCATGCTGCCTGCCGGGAGGCAGCAGCCATGAAGCGAGCCATCATTGCCTTGCTACTCGGCGTCCTGGCCGTGCTCGCGCTCGTGCTGCTCCTGAACTTCCGCGGCGAGGACAAAATCCACGACGCGCCCCCGCTCACCCCGCCCGCCGGCGAGAGCGTGGCGCGTGGGGCCTACCTGGTCCGCGCGGGCAACTGCATGGCGTGCCACACCGAACGTGGCGGCGCGCCCTTCGCCGGCGGGCGGGCCATCGAGACCCCTTTCGGCACCGCGTACGCAAGCAACATCACCCCCGACAAGGCGACCGGCATCGGGGACTGGTCGGCCTCACATTTCTGGCGCGCGTTGCATAACGGCCGATCGCGGGACGGGCGGCTGCTGTACCCGGCTTTTCCCTATCCGAACTACACGCTGGTCACGCGCGCGGACTCCGATGCAATGTTCGACTACCTGCGCAGCGTGAAGCCCGTGGCGCGCGCAAACACGCCCCACCGCCTGCGCTGGCCCTACAGCACGCAGGCGGCGCTGGCCGTGTGGCGGGCGATGTATTTCAGCCCTGCCGCGCACGCCGACGATCCAGCGCAATCGCCTGCGTGGAACCGCGGCGCCTACCTGGTGCGGGGCCTCGGGCATTGCAGCGCGTGCCACACCACCCGCAACGCGCTCGGCGCCAGCAGTGACTTGATGGACCTGTCCGGCGGGCTGATCCCGATGCAGAACTGGTACGCGCCATCGCTCGCATCGCCCGTCGAGGCGGGCCTGCACGATTGGGAGCCGGCGCAGGTCGTACGCCTGCTGCAGACTGGCGTCGCCGACCGCGGCACCGTGCTCGGCCCCATGGCCGAGGTCGTGCTGCAGAGCACCCAGCACATGTCACCGGCGGACCTGCGCGCCATGGCCGTATTCCTGAAGGCCCTACCTCGCAACGCGGGTGAAGCCGCCGAGGGCCGCGTGGCAGGTGCGCGGATGGCCGAGCGAGGCGCAAAGCTCTACGAACAGCATTGCGCCCAGTGCCATGGCGACAAGGGTGAAGGCGTGCCCGGCGCGTACCCGCCGCTGGCAGGCAGCCGCGCGGTGATGCTTCCCGTCACGGCCAACCTCGTGCAGGTCGTACTGGGCGGCGGTTTCCCGCCGGCCACCACGGGCAACCCGCGCCCTTTTGGGATGCCGCCCTTCGCGACGTTGCTGAGCGACGACGATGTGGCCGCGGTGATCAGCCACATCCGGAGTGCCTGGGGCAACGATGCGGGCGCGGTGAGCGAATTCACCGTTAGCCAGCAGCGCGGCAGCATCGGGCCCTAGCACCGCATCGCTGCGCTCGGCACAATCGGCGCATGTCCCTGCGTTCCGTCGACCTGCCTCCAGAAGTTCCCGGCTCACTGTGGCTGGGAGCCATGCCCGGCCGCTTCGAATCGTGGAGCGCTTTCGAAGCCCAGGCGAAGCGCGCGCGGCTGGCGCTGGTGGTCTGCCTGACCCCCCGCAGCGAATTGGCGGAGCTCTCGCCCCGTTATCACCACGCACTGGCCCAGGGTGAGACACCGTTTCGGTGGCTCAACCTGCCCATGCCCAATTTCGGCGTGCCGGAGGACGCAGTCGGTTTCCGGCGCGACGTGCGCGACATCGCGCACGCCCTGGAGCGCGGCGAGGCGGTAATGCTGCATTGCGCCGCGGGCCTGGGCCGCACAGGCAGCACCGCCGCCTGCGTCCTCAAGTCGCTGGGCCTGTCCACCGAAGACGCGCTGCAACGCGTGAGAGACGCGGGGTCGAACCCGCAGAACGCGCAGCAGTCGGGGCTGGTCGAGTGGTTCTAGTGAGCTATCCCCAAGCTCAAGGCAGCGGGAGCAACTTTCCCTCGCTCGCGGAAGGCGGAGAAACGTGCAGCATGCGTGCAAGGGTCGGTGCGATGTCGATGACTTCAACCGGCGTATCCACCCGCCCGGGCTTCACCCACTTCGGCCCATACACCAGGATCGGCACTTGCGTGTCGTAGGGATGGGGCGAGCCGTGGGTGGCGGAGGAGCCGCTGCTCGATGCGAACATCCAGTTCGGCTTGAGCGTGAACTGCACTTCACCCGAGACATCAGGGTGCCAGGCCAGACGTGACGCGGCGAAGTGCGGCGCGCCGGCGCGGCTGCCGGAGAGCAGCTCCTTGCGTGTGTACGCGGTGCCGAAGCCCGGCTCCGCCAAAAGCAGGCGCCGCGCTTCCTCGGCCACCGCATCCGGGTCCACCTGCTTCTGCGCGATGAGCGTCTTGTCCAACAGCAGCGAGGCGGACGAATAGTTGATGACCCACCTGCCCTCGCCGAAGCGTTGCACCAGGCCGGCGTTGATCCGCTCCAATGCCTGGCGGGAGTTGACGCGGCCGGCGTCCAGGCCCATTGATTGCGCGTACTCCGGCGCCGGCATGAAGCCATGGTCGGCCGTCAGCAGCGCGATGTAGTTGTCCTTGCCGACGGCCTGGTCCAGATCGCGAAAGAACGCCTGCAGCATTCGGTCCAGCTGCAGCATGTGGTCGTGTGAGAGGCGCGACTCCGCGCTCCAGCGATGATTCACGTAATCGTGGCCCGAGAGGCTGACCGAAAGGATGTCGGGCGCATCGTCGCGGCCCAGTTGCTCGCCCGCAATCGCGGCGCGCGCGAACTCCAGTGACAGCATGTCGGCAAACGGGCTGGACAACAGCGCCGAATAGAAGGCGGGGCCAGGGGCGTCGTCGGCCGCAACACCCATCATCATCGGCAGCTTGCCGCCGCGCGGGCCGAACCAGGGTTGACTGTCGGGGATCGAGCGCGCATAGGCTGCCTCGGGTAGCAGCGGCTTCCACTCGGTCTTGAAGAAGCGATCGGCGGGTTTCTTCACATTGAAATCGTTCACCCACGCCGGATGCTGCTGCATGTAGAACGTGGTAGACGCGAAGTGCCCGCTAGCGCCCATGTACATGTAGGCGGTGCCGGTCTTGCCCGCCGGCAGGATGGCGCCCCGGTCCTTGCCCGAGATTGCGATCACCTTGGAGCGCGGGTCGGCCTTGCGCAGCACGTCGCCCACGGTCTCCACTTTCAGGTTACGCGGGCTGGTTCCGTCCAGAGGGTTGGTCTTGTGGCCGATGTAGGTCGCGCCGGTGTCGCCGGTGTTGTACACCTGCGCGCCGCTGGCCGGGTCGCGCCATTCATTGCCGATCACTCCGGTACGGTGCGGGTAGGCGCCGGTGAGCATGGTGGCGTGGCCCGCGGCAGTGACGGTGAATGCGTGCTTGTAGTGCGCATTGGCGAACCACGCGCCACGGTCCAGGAAGCGTGCGAAGCCGTCCGGCGTGAGCTGGTCGCGGTACGCCAGCACCTGGCGCTGCGGCAAGCCGTCCACGGCCATGAAGACGACGAGCCGGGGCTTGACTTGCAGGGATGGCGTGCCGGCGCAAGCAGCCAGCAGGGCGACGAGCAGCGTTGCGCAGGCGAGGCGAAGGGGTGAGCGTTGAAGGTGCATGGGGCGCAAGGTTACCGCAGCCGCCCGAGGCGCATGACCGGGTTTCTCCCGCTGCCGCTCAGTGCAAGTCGGGTGAGTACACGCCGCTCAGGATGTAGATGCCGCCCATGAGAGATGTCCGCACATCAACGTCCGACAGCCGCCGGGCCAGCATGTCCCACGGCCTGCCCAGGCCGTCGAAGGACGTCACCGAGTACATCGCCGCCAGCAGCACGAACCCATTGGTGGGCCAGGCCCAGGAGGGTGCCCATTGCAGGCCGGATGCGACCACCCGCGCGCCGGGCTTGAGGTGCGCAAGCACGTTGGCGAGGGCCGCGCGCTCGCGCAATACATCGTGCGTGAAGTGGAAGAGCGCTGCATCGGCCTGCACCGGGATGCGCGCCGTGGCGGCCGGTGCGCACACCAGGTCGACATGGCGCCAGTGGTTCTCGTCGACCCGGGTTTTCGCCTTGTCCAGCATCTCCGGGCATTGCTCGATGCCCACGATGCGGCCTGCCTTGCCGATGCGATCGTGCAACAACTCGAACGACAGGCCAGTGCCGCAGCCGACATCCAGCACCGTATCGCCGCGATGCAGCTCGAGGCGGGCTATCGCCTCGCAACGGATGGGCTCGAAGAGCGCGAGCTCGGTGTCGTAGCCGGGAGCGCGCCGGCGGTACTGGGCCAGCGCGGCGGAACGGTCGGGCGCCCGGCGGGTGACCGGAAACTGCAACGCCATGATGACCTCGCTATGGGGTGATGACGACCAGCACGCTGCAAGGCGCGTGCTCGATCAAGGCGCCGGAAATCGAGCCGCGCCACCAGCGTGCGGCCCAGCTATCCAGGTGCTTGTGGCCCACGACGATCAGGTTGGCTTCGATCTTGCGCGCGTACTTGGTGATCTCGTCGACCGCCTCCCCCACCAGCACTTCGCCGCGGGCGGCATATCCCGCGTCCGAGAGGCGGCGCAGGCCGTCGTCGAGGACGGCGCGATGCTTCTTCTTCTCGCGCTCCTCCAGTTCCATGTCGTACACGCCGCCTTCCAGGCCCACGAAGCTCATGGCAGAGGGCATCACGGCGATGAGGAAGAGCTCGGACTGGCTCCATTGCGCAAGGTCCTGGCAATCGAGCAGGGCCTTCTGCCCAGCGTCGGAGCCGTCGTATGCGAGCAGGATTCGTTTGTACATAGGGCTCTCCCGTTGTTGTGGGGCGACATGGCTGACGCGCCAAGCATAGACCCTCGATGGCCGCTGTACAACAGCGTTTAGTCAGAGGTTGCCCTAACTCAAGGGGGCGGGTTATCACTGCTTGAGAATCAATTCCGGGATGACGCCGTCGGCAAAGTGCGCATCGATGAAATCGGCCAACCCGTCGAACACGCTCTCCAGCGTGGGCACGCGGGCGCCGAACAGCGCGTGCAGGACGCCTGCGTCCTCGAACAGCCCGTGCAGGTACACGCCCAGCACATTGCCCTGCTCGTTTTGCCACGCCAGGCCGCCCGGTATCGCCACCCGGCCTGCCCCCATGCCCGCATGCTGCGACGTGCGGCCGTTGCGGATCTCGTACCCCGACAACTCCGCGCCTGACAGCGCCGCCCACGGCCCGATGACATCGCCGAAGCGCGCACGCGTTTTCTTCACCAGCTTTTCAGCATCGAACACGGTGACCAGGGGCAGCAACCCCAGACCGGGGCCATTGCCGTCGATGCCCTGCGTGTCGATGAGCGCCTCGCCGAGCATCTGCAGCCCGCCGCAGATGCCCAGCACCGCGCCGCCGCGTTGCGCATGCTGCGCGATCGCGCGATCGAGCCCCTGCGACCGCAACCAGGCGAGGTCGCCGCTGGTGTGCTTGGAGCCGGGCAGGATGACCCAGTCGGCCTGCGCGATATCGACCGCTGAGCGGGCCCAGACAAGGCGCACGCCCGGAACGTTCTTGAGCGCCTGGAATTCGTCGAGGTTGCTGATGCGCGGATAGGCGACGATGGCAACCGTCTTGTGCACGGCGCCGGCGTGGGCGCTACGCTCGTCGAACACGCCGTCCTCGTCCGGCAGGCCATGCTGGCGCCACATCGGCAGCGTCGCCACGGTGGGGATACCGGTCAGCTCCTCGAGCATGCGCGGCCCCGGTTCGAGCAGCGACGCATCGCCGCGGAACTTGTTCAGCACGAAGCCTCGCAGCAGGGCGCGCTCGGCGTCGTCCAGCAGCGCCCAGGTGCCGTACAGATGCGCGAAGGCGCCGCCGCGGTCGATGTCCGTCACAAGCAGGCAGCGCGCATCGGCATGCCGCGCGACTCTCATGTTGACGATGTCGCTGTGCTTCAGGTTGATCTCAGCGGGCGAGCCCGCGCCCTCGATCACCACCACATCGTTGTCCGCACGCAGAGCGTCGAGCGCCTGCGCGACCGCCGGCCACACCGTCGCACCTCGCTCGTGCCAGGGCATGCGGGTGAGTTCGGCGTCCACCCGGCCGAGCAGCACCACCTGGCTGTGCGTATCGCGCTCGGGCTTGAGCAGTAATGGATTCATGCGCACATCGGGTTCGGCACGCGCCGCCAGCGCCTGGAAATACTGCGCGCTGCCGATCTCGCCACCCTGCACCACCCGCGCGTTGTTGCTCATGTTCTGCGCCTTGAAGGGCGCGACCTTCAGGCCCTGCCGCGCATACCAGCGGCACAACGCCGTGGCCAGCCAGCTCTTGCCCGCGCCGCTGGTCGTGCCCAGCACCATGACGCACCGTGCCACAGCGACCTGCTTCATTCGTTGGGCAGCGCGACCCACTGCCCCGCCAGCGAATGGATGCCGATGCGCCGCTGGAACACCGCCTCCAGCGCACGATGCGTGGCGGCGTCGGTGCAGCGCCCCTGGTGCAGGATCTGGCCCGCCCCCATGATGACCATCTCGTCGGCGTGCAGCGCCATCGTGATTTCGTGCAGCACCGACAGCGCCGTGCCGCCACGCTCGACATGGCGGCGCACAATGCGCAGCCAATCCGACTGGTGAGGCGGATCGAGGTTGGCAAGCGGTTCATCCATCAGCAGCAGCGGCGCCTGCACGGCCAGCGCCCGTGCCAACAGCACGCGCTGGCGCTCGCCGCCCGAAAGACTTCCGAGGGAGCGCCGGCGCCAATCCCAGCATTGCGTCTCCTGCATCGCCGCCTGCACGGCCGCGTGGTCCTGCGGGCTGGCCGCGCCCAGCCAGGGCTGGTGCGGCAGGCGACCGAGCATCACGACGTCCTGCGCCAGCAAGTCTTCCGCGCCGCCCTCGTTCTGCCCCAGCCATGCCAGCGTGCGGGCGCGCTCCTTGTGGCTCCAGGCCGAAACGTCGCGCCCCAGCATCCGCACGCGCCCCTCATGCGGCAACAGTTGCGATAGCGCCTTGAGCAGCGTGCTCTTGCCCGCGCCGTTCGGGCCCACGATCGTCGTCCAGCGACCTGCGGGCAAGGCGAGGTCAACCCCGTGCAGCACCTCGGTGCCGCCCAGCGAGACGCGCACGCCGTCTGCCTGCAATGCAGTGGGCACGCCCACGTTCACAGCGGCCTCCGATGCATCAGCCACAACAGGTAGCCGCCGCCCAGCACCGCCGTGAGCACGCCCACCGGCAACTCGCGCGGCGCGAGCAGCCAGCGCGCAAGCACATCGGCCGCCAACAGCAGCACGCCTCCGGCGAGCGCCGCAAGCGGCAACAACCAGCGATGCGTGGGCTTGACGGCGGCGCGCACCAGGTGCGGTGCCACCAGGCCGATGAACGCGATCAACCCCACCTGAGCAACGGCCGCACCGGTGGCCAGCGCCATCACGCCGATCAATACGACGCGCACCGGCCCCAGGGCGACGCCCAGGCTTTGTGCCGTGGTGTCGCCGAGCGACAGTGCGTCGAGCGCGCGGCTGAACATCACCGCCGCCGCCAGGTTCACGATAAAGATCGCGGCCAGCAGGCCGACGCTGCCCCACCCCAGGAAGCCGGTGGTGCCGAGCAGGAAGGCCTGCATCGCCCGCATGATGTCCGGCACCCAGAACATCACCAGCGCGGCAAAGGCGCCGAACACCATGCCCACGACGACGCCGGCCAGCAGCAGGCGCAGTGTGTGCTGCACGCCCTTGGCCAGGCCCAGCGTCACGAGCACGGCCGCGACGGCGCCGCCGAACGCAGCGCCCGTGAGGCCCAGGCGCGCCACCCAGCTGCTCGCGGCCATCGGCGAAGCCCCGATCAGCACGAGCAGCACGGCCACGCCAAGCGCGGCGCCGGTCGCGCTGCCGAGTAGGTACGGATCGGCCAGCGGATTGCGAAAGAGGCCCTGCGCCACGGCACCGGCGAGGCCGAGCAAGGCGCCGGCCAGCCACGCGCCGAGCGTGCGCGGCAAGCGGATGTCCCACAGGATGGCTGCGGAAGCGTCGCCGTTGCGGGTCCAGACCGGCTCCCACCCGAGGCTGCCCACGCCGACTCCCGCGATGCACAGCAGCAGCGACGCCGCCAGCAACCACAGCGCCAGGGTGAGCGGCGAGCGAAGAGGGCTCATCGCGCCGCGCTTCGCTTTGCCAGGCAATCGACCATCAGCTGCACGGCTTGCGCCATTCGCGGACCCGCGCGCACGAGCACGTCGCCTTGTTCTGCGTCGAAAAAGCAGATACGTCCGTCGCGCACCGCACGAATGCGACCCCACCCAGGGCGTGTGTTGAGCGCGCGCGCATCGTAGTCGGAAATCATGATGACCTGTGGGTCGGCACGCACCACGAACTCGGGATTGAGTTTCGGGAACGGCCCCAGCTTGCCGGGCACGACGTTGACGACGCCGATGCGCGCGAGCAGCTCGCCGATGAACGAGTCTTCGCTCGCCGCATACGGCGCGCTGTTCACCTCGAAGTACACCGTCGTGCCACGCAGGGCGGGCGGCAGCCGGCGCGCCGCCGCATCGACACCCGCTTCCAGCCGCTGCCACCGCGCCGGGCCATCGGGCACTTCCAGCACCTGCGCCAATTGCGCCCACACCCGCCGCAGGTCGGACAGCGTTTTGGGTTCGAGCGTCGCCACCTTGATGCCCAGCGCTTCCAGCCTGCCCACGGCACGCGACGACGATGCCAGCAGCACGAGGTCGGGCTTGAGCGCGATGACGCGCTCGATGTTCGTGTCGTCCAGGCCGCCCAGACGCGGCAGCTGCCGCACCTGCGCCGGCCAGTTGGAATAATCGTCCAGGCCGACGAGGCGGTCGCACGCGCCCAGCTCACAGACCATCTCCGTCAGCGAAGGCAGCATGGTCACGATGCGCTGTGGCGGGCGCGGCAGTTCCAGCGCAACACCCCGATCATCCACCACCCTCCCCGCATGCGCGTTCCATGCAACAGCGCATAAGGCCAGCAGCAATGCGCGCACCATCTTCATGAAGCGCCCTTGAGCACCATCGCCTGGCCGGCGGACATCAGCGTCACGCGCTCGCAGGCGGCCGACGCCTGCTGGTTGAGGCCGCTCAGCGTTTCGAGGAACGCGCGCGCATCGTGCCCCGCCGGATGCGCGCCGGAGCCGATTTCGTTGCTGATCAGAACGATCGGGCCGGCGCAGGCGCGCAGCGCGTTGGCGATGGTGTCGGCCGGTGCTGTCGTGCCAGTCGAAGCGTCGCCGGGCACGGACGGCATCAGCCGTGCCGTCAGCCACAGTGTCAGGCAATCGACGACGATCAAGGTGTCGGCGCGGCTGTGGCGGCCGATGGCGTGGGCCAGCTCCACCGGCTCTTCCACCGTCAACATGCGCGGCACACGCTCGGCGCGCCGGCGCCGGTGCTGCCAGATGCGCTCGCGCATGTCCTCGTCCCAGGCTTGCGCCGTCGCGATGTACACGGCCCGATGCTCGGGCGACGCATCGAGCCAGGCGGCTGCGAGCGATTCCGCGCGCACGGTCTTGCCGCTCTTTTGGCCGCCCAGTATCAATTCGCTGCGCGCGACCGTGATTGCTCTCATGATGGGGACTCCGCGCCGCCGGGCCGCCCCAAGGCGCGGACGGCTCCCTCGGGAGGCAGCGCAGCGGCTTCAGCCGCATGCGTGGGGGCCACATGCTTGCTCCAATTGATGACGATGCGGTGCAGTTGCTCGACGCCGTCGGTCAACGCCGCCGGCCCGGGTTGCAGGATGTCCGCAGATTTGATCTCGAAGAGCTGCCCGTTTTTCACTGCGTTCACCCCTTCCCACCCCGGCCGCGCTGCCACCTTCTCGGGCCTGAACTTCTTGCCGCACCACGAGCCGACGATGATGTCCGGGTTGCGCCGTGCAATCTCCGCACCGTCGGCAATGATGCGATCCTTGCCCATCGGCTTCGCTGCGAGTTCCGGGAAGCAGTCGTCGCCGCCCGCGATGCCCAAGAGCTCCGACACCCAGCGGATCGCGCTGATGTGCGGCTCGTCCCACTCCTCGAAGAACACCCTGGGCCGGCGCGGCAGCGCCTTCGCGGCGTCCTCGATCGCATGCAGCCGCTCGCGCATGGAGGTCATCAGCTCCAGCCCGCGCTCGGCCTGCCCCACCATCGCGGCCACCTGGTACAGCATGGAGAAAATCTCTTCCACGCTGCGCTGGTTGAACACCGTCACCTGCACGCCCTTGCGGATCAGCTCGGCCGCGATGTCGGCCTGCAGGTCGGAAAAGCCGAAGACGCAGTCGGGCCGCAGTGCGAGGATCTTGTCGATCTTCGCGTTGAGGAAAGCGCTGACCTTCGGCTTTTCCTCGCGCGCGCGGCGCGGACGCACCGTGTAGCCGGAAATGCCGACGATGCGATCCTCCTGCCCCAGCAGGTACAGCCACTCGGTTGTCTCCTCGGTGAGGCAGACGATCCGCTGGGGTCCGCGGGGCAAGTCGAAGTGAGTCAACTGCGATTCCTTTGCGTCAGAACTGCAAGCGTACGGCCGCGGTGAAGACACGCCCCGGCTCGGGGTAAACGGCGGACGTGACGCCGGCCGTGCAGCCGAAGGCCTGCGTGAAGTACTTCCTGTCGAAGAGGTTGTTCACACCCACGGACAGCTCGACCTTCTGCCACTGGAAGGCATAGCGCGCATCGGCGATCGTGTAGGCCGGCATGGTGCAGGCGTTGTGGAAGTCAGGATGCTGCGAGGATACCCAGTTGACCCCGCCGCTCAGCCGATGCCCGGCGGCGGGCGTCCAGTCGGCGCGCACGGCAAGCGTCTTGCGCGGCACCAGCGGCACGTCGTTGCCCTCGTACGGGCCCCAGCGGAATGTTGCCTGCCGCAGAGCCGCGTTCACGCGCAGCGTGACGGCTTTCGACAGCGCATGGCTGGTGTCCAGCTCCAGGCCCTGGCGCCGGGTGGGATCGAAGTTCACATTGGCGCCCGCGAAGCCGAAGGGCCCCGCCGCGTTCGGGTCGAAGCCGATCTCGTTGTCCAGCAGGCTGCGGTACACCCGCACTTCGGCCTTGCCCGACGCATAGGCGAAGCGCGCACCCAGTTCCAGGTCGCGCGATGTCTGCGGCTCGAGAATCGTGGCGGGCGAGGTGTAGCCGAACTCGTCCACGTTGGCCAGGCGGTAGCTGCGGCCGGCGCGCGCATAGGCTGTGATGCCTGGCCCGAAAGGATGGCTCACGCCCAGCTCCCACGCGTGCTGGCGGTCTGCGGTGCCCGCGGCCGCGCTGGTGTTGTCCTTGGCGATCTTCTCGGTGCGCAGGCCGGCGGAAAAACGCGTGCCCCCGGCCAGCGTCACGTCGTCCTTGAGGTACCAGGCGCGTGAGGACTGCTTGGCCGTGGAGCCGAATGCGCCGAGCACATCGCGCGTCCAGCGCGCGTAGTCCGTGCCCAGCACCAGCAGGTTGCGCACGCCGCCGGCGGTCACCTGGTTGCGCGCGCGCAGGCCGTAGCTGGCCGCGTCGATGTCGTAGTCGAACGGGAAGCCGCTGTTGAGGCTGGTGAGGCTCTTCTCGCGCTGCCCCGCGTCCGCGGCCAGCTGCCAGCTGCCCAGTTGCGCCTCGGCGAAGATGCTTGTGCGCTGGTTCCGTATATCGGCTCGGTCGTCCGGCTTGGTGGACAGATGCGGGTCGGCTTCGTATTGCGCCAGAGTGAGCGCGCCGGGCAGCCGGGTATCCAGTGTGTCGCGCCCCGCACGCGCGCCCAGGCGCAGCCAGTCATTGGCCCATTGGGCCGTGGCGGAGAGCGCGTCGCTTTCCGAGCGGAAGTTGTCCCGATGGTTGTCGGTGTCGCGCTTCTGGCCCGCCACGTCGAGCGAGAAGCCGCCGCCCGAAACCGTCGCGTTGGCGCGCAGGTCGCGCAGGCGGTGGCTGCCCGCCGCGGCGTACAGCGAGCCGGTGTTGCGGCGGTCCGCACCCGTGCCGGCCTTGGTGGTGATGACGATCACGCCGCCGGTGGCGCCCTCGCCGTACAGCACGGCGCCGCTGCCGCGCAGGATCTCGATGCGCTCCACCGACTCGATCGGGATGCCCGCCAGGCGGGTGCCGCCGAGATCGGCTTCCGATACGCGCTGGCCATCCACGATGACGAGCTGGTTGTTGTCGGCCGTGCCGCCGAAGCCGCGCAGGTCGAGGTTGTATTCGCCGCCGCCATAGAAATCCTGCCGGCCGACGACGCCGAGGATGCGCATCAGCGCCTCGTTGATCGTGGCCGCGCCCGAGGCACGAATCTCCTCGGCGGTGATGACGCTGACGCCCAGCGGCAGCGATTGCACCGGTTCGGCGAACCGCGTGGCGGTGATGACGGTTTCAGGCAGGGAGATCCGCTGTGCGATGACCTGCGCGGACGCGCAAGGCCATGCGGCGGCAAGCACCAGGGACAGCGCGGTGGCGCGCGGTGAAAAAGACGAAGCGTTCATGATGGAAAGGACACGTTTCAATACCCGGACTGGCTTCCCCGCCAGTACATTGGGCGTCAAGGCCGCGTCTTTCCCCGAAAAGGAATGGCGCGGCCGCCGTGTTGGCCGGTATCCGGGCTGGCGGGGCGTTTCCATCGCCTTCCCAGGCGCGCTGTTTCAGGCGCGCCCAGTGGCTTTGCGTGATGGAAGCGGAATTTCGGGGAAATTCGTCCGCTTACCGTTGCGGGGGCAGCGCAGGTTAGCCAAGGCCGAGCGAACGGTCCGGGCCTCCTGCTTCCCGTTGAACTGCGGCATGCGAACCACACCGCGAGCACCAACGCTGGACATTTTAGATTGAAACCTGTCACAAAACCCTACAATTGCCACCGTATGCCCAGTGCCTCCCAAATCGATCAGATTGCGGAACGCGTCGAGCGCCTGCTCGTGCGTTACGAGGAATTGCAGCGCACCAACACGCTATTGACCGCGCAGGTTGAGGCGCTCACGAACGAACGCGACTCCCTCAAGTCCCGTCTTTCTGCCGCCCGCGCCCGCGTGGACGCGCTGCTCGAGCGGCTGCCCGATATCAAGAGCGCGGCCTGATCGCAGCATGAGCGCACGAATGAAACAACTCGAGGTCCAGATCATGGGCCAGAGCTACCTGCTTGCCTGCCCCGAGGGCGGCGAGCAGCGCCTGCTGGAGGCGGTCGAGAAAGTCGATACCGCCATGTGCAAGATCCGCGACGCAGGCAAGGTGAAGGCGCGCGACCGGATCGCCGTCCTGGCCGCGCTCAACCTGGCCTTTGACGTGAGCCAGCGCAGTGCGCCGGCTTTCCAGGCTTCCTCTTTCGCGCCTTCGGAGCTGCCCTCGCAGGGCAACGGCAACGGGCATGATGCGCACGATCCGCGCCTGGCAAACCTGTTGCAGCGCCTGGACACCGCGCTGGGTGACGACGGCCGTCTCATCTAGTCTGCATCCGGGCGGCTGATCCCGCCGCCCAACGCCGGCATGAACAGCACTACGAAAACAGCTGCTTATGCTTCTCGCGCAAGAGGTTTTTTTGCACCTTTCCCATGGTGTTGCGCGGCAGTTCGTCCACGACGAAACACTGCTTGGGTATCTTGAAATTGGCCAGCTGCGACTTCAGCTGCGCGACGATCCTTTCGCCGTCTAGCTTGGCGCCCGGCTTCGGGATGACGACGGCCACGCCCACTTCGCCGAAGTCCGGATGGGGCACGCCCACGAGCGCGCTTTCGGCAACGCCCGGCATATCGTTGATGTAGCCCTCGATCTCGGCGGGGTACACGTTGTAGCCGCCGCTGATGATGAGGTCCTTGCTGCGACCAACGATGGTCACGTAGCCGAGCGCGTCGATCTTGCCCACGTCGCCTGTCTTGAACCAGCCGTCGGCCGTGAACTCTTCTTTCGTCTTCTCGGGCATGCGCCAGTAGCCCTTGAACACGTTGGGGCCCTTGACTTCGATGTTGCCGATTTCGCCGGCCGGAACGTGACCGCCTTCGTCATTGCGCACGCGCACGCCGACACCGGGCAGCGGGAACCCGACGGTGCCGCCGCGCCGCTCGCCATCCCTGGCGTCATACGGATTGGACGTGAGCATGATGGTCTCGCTCATGCCATAGCGCTCCAGGATGGTGTGTCCGGTGCGCTCCTTCCATTCGTTGAAGGTCTCGATCAGCAGCGGCGCCGAGCCGGAGATGAAAAGCCGCATGTTCCGCGTCGTCGCCTTGTCCAGGGTGGGCTCGGCGAGCATGCGCGTGTACAGCGTGGGAACGCCCATGAATACCGTGGCGTCAGGCATTCGTTCGATCACCTTCTTCGGCTCGAACTTGCCGAACCAGATCATCTTGCTGCCATTGAGAAGCGCGCCGTGCAGCGCGACGAAGAGGCCGTGCACATGGAAGATCGGCAAAGCGTGGATCAGCACGTCGCCGGGCTTCCAGCCCCAGTAATCCTTGAGCACCTGCGCGTTGGACAGCAGGTTGCCGTGCGTGAGCTCCGCTCCCTTGCTGCGCCCCGTCGTGCCGCTGGTGTAGAGGATGGCCGCGAGGTCATCACTGGCCTTCTGGGCAATCGTGTGCCGGTCGCTGCAATGCGCGGCGCGGTCGAGCAGCGAGCCGGTGCGGTCGTCATTGAGCGTGAAGACGTGGTGCGTGCCGGCCTTGAAAGCGATCTTGCTGACCCAGCCGAAGTTCCTGCCGGTGCACACCACCACGGCCGGCTCGGCGTTGCCGATGAAGTATTCGATCTCTGCGCTCTGGTAGGCCGTGTTGAGCGGAAGAAACACATAGCCCGCTCGCAGCGTGGCCAGGTACAGAATCATCGCCTCGACCGACTTTTCTACCTGCACCGCGATACGCGAGCCCTCGGGCAGCTTCAGTCCGGCGAGCAGGTTGGAGATCATGGCCGTCGCGCGGTCCAGGTCGCGCCAGGAGTAGACCAGGCCGTTGTCGGCCTCTACGGCGGCCGCATCGAGGTCATTCGGGAAAGCCCCGCGCAGCGCGGCAAAGAGGTTTTGATTGTTCATGGATTTTTTTCTCGTAGCGCGGGCAAGGCCCGCTCAAAAGGCGGCTTTGCGTTTCTCCAGGAATGCCGCTATGCCCTCACGGTGCTCGTCGCTGTCGGCATAGTGGTAGGCATCCGCCACCCCGACTCCGAGGCGCAGCGCGCGCAGGCCGCGCTTGTTCAGCCGCGCGGCCTGCGGCGACAGCGCCGCGATGCGTTGCGCTGTGGCCAGCGCCTGCGCGGCCGTCTCGCCGTCGGGCGTCACGCGGTTCAGGAAGCCACGGACCTTCATCTCCGCGGCGGGCAGCACGGCGGCTTCCAGCAGCATTTCGCGCGCCGTCAGCTCGCCGGTGGCGCGCGCGACGACGTCGGCTTCGCGCGGCGCCATCGGAAAACCCAGCTTGGCAATGGGCGCGCCGAACTTCGAGGACTCGCCGGCAATGCGCAGATCGCAGCAACTGGCGATCTCCATGCCGGCGCCCATGCAAGCCCCTTCGATCTGGGCCACCACCGGCACGTCGCAGTCCAGGACCGCCGCGAGGCCGCCCCATACGTCCTCCTCGTGAAAGTCGCGCAACGCGGCTTCGTCGAATCGAAACTCCGGGTATTCCGAGATGTCGCCCCCAGCGCAGAACGCGCCCCCCTCGCCGCGGATCACCACGCAGCGCCATTGCGCGCTGTCGTGGATGCCCTGGAACATCGCGCGCAGTTGGCGCCACATCTCGCGCGACATGGCGTTGAGCTTGCCGGGATGGGACAGCGTGACGAGCGCGATCGGCCCGTCGTCGGCGAAGAGAACCTGTCCCGGCATCACCAGTCGGCGCCGGGCCGCCCCAAGACGACTGGAGCCCCTTCGGGGGGCAGCGCAGTACACGAAGTGACAAGCGTGGGGGCCATTTTCTGTTACTCCAGCCTGGCGCCCGACGCCTTGACGACGCCGGCCCAGCGCTTGATCTCGGCGCTGACGAACGAGGCGAACTGTTGCTGGCTGAGGTTCGGGAACTCCGCGCCCTGGTTGGCCCAGATTGCCTTGAGCTCGTCGGACGTGACCGCCTTGCGCACCTCTTCCACGATTCGTGCCTGGGCGTCGGCAGGGGTGCCCTTGGGCGCCCACAGCCCATACCAGGTGGTCACGGTGTAGTCGGGCAGGCCCACTTCGGCGGCGCTCGGAACGTCCGGGAAGGCCGGATTGCGCTTCGAGCCGGACACCATCAGCGCCTTGATGCGGCCGCCCTTGATGTGCGCCGCGGACGAGCCCAGGCCGTCGAACATCATGTCCACGTTGCCGGAGATCAGGTCTTGCAGTGCGGGCCCGGCGCCCCGGTAAGGGATGTGCGTGATGAACGTCTTCGTCTGCTGCTTGAACAACTCGCCGGCCAGGTGGTGCGACGTGCCGCTGCCCGCGGATGCATAGTTGTACTTGCCGGGGCTCTTGCGCACCAGTTCGATGAAGTCCTTGAAGTTGGGCGATTCGATGCGGCGCGGGTTGACCACCACCACCTGCGGCACGCTGGCCACGAGCGTCAGGGGGATGAAATCCTTTTCCAGGTCGTAGTCGAGCTTGGGGTACATCGAGGGCGCGATGGTGTGGTGCACTGCGCCCATGAACAGGTTGTAGCCGTCGGCCGCGGCGCGCGAGGCCACGCTGGCACCCACGGTGCCTCCGGCGCCGCCTTTGTTGTCGATCACGAGCTGCTTGCCGGTCTGCTTGGCGAACTGTGCGGCCAGCGGGCGCCCGAACGCGTCCGTGCCGCCGCCGGCCGGGAAAGGCACGACCATCATCACCGGCTTGGCCGGCCAGGATTGCGCTTGGGCGAAGGGGCTGAGCGACACGGCTCCGGCGGCGGCGGCCGCGCGCAAGATGTCTCGCCGGGTGAGGCTGTGGTTCATAGGTCTTGTCTCCTTGTTATGGAATCGAACTGCAAAAAACGCTCAAAGATACAGGTCTTCAATGGCTCCGGAAATCGGGATTTGTCCTTGCGAAAACATCGCGCGGTGCTTGTCCAGGCGCTTGAGGTCGTACAAATAGTTGACCATGAGGCCATAAGACTGCTTGAGGCCCTTCGCTGAGGGGTCGCCCGCCCAGTTGAGGCGTTCGATGCGAGCTCCGTTGCCCAGGTGGAAGCGCGCCACGAGGTCGAGTGGCCGGCCTTCATGCAACTCGCGGCCAAGGTACTGCGCCGCGCAACGCATCAGCATGAGTCGCACGGGCGACTTGGCATCCAGTTCGAGCGGCTTGTCGAAAGCGGTCAGCAATTGCTCCACGTGGGGCTCTCCGCCCAACGCGCGCCCGAGTTCGGCGCGTTGCTTAGGCGGCAGCTTTTGCAGCATCGCGCCCGCGTTCTTTACCAGCCACGGTCGCAAGCCCGGGATGGGCGACAGCGTGGCGAATGTCTTGAGCTTCGGGAACTCCCCCTTGAGCGTCTCAACCACACGCTTGATGAGCGAATCGCCGAAGCTCACGCCGCGCAAGCCCGCCTGCGTGTTGCTGATCGAATAGAAGATGGCCGTGGTGGCCTTGTCGACATCGCTGGGCGCGGCCGCTTCGTCCAGCAGCGGCGTGATGCATTCGGCCATCCCGTCCATCAACGCCACCTCGACGAAGATCAGCGGCTCGCTGTCCAGGCGAGGATGGAAGAAGCCATAGCAGCGGCGATCACTGTCGAGGCGGTTCTTCACGTCCCCCCAGCTGCGGATGTCGTGCACGGCCTCGTACTTGATCAGCTTTTCGATCAGCGAGGCGGGTGAATCCCAGCTGATGCGCCTCAGCTCCAGGAACGCGACGTCGAACCAGGTCGAGAACAGGTTCTCGAGTTCGGCGTCCAGTGCAAGCAGGCGCTTGTCGCCCTTCAGGTGGGGCAGCAGTTCGGCGCGCATGTCCACCAGGAAGCGCATGCCCTCGGGGAACACCGCGAATCGCTGCAAGAGCCGCGTGCGCGGCGACACGAACGCCTTGCGCAGGCGAATCTCCGCCTGCCCTTCCTCGGACGTGCCCTGCGCTGCCTCGTACTGCGCGCGCATCGCCTGGATCTTCATCGGATCCGGCGCGAATTGCTCGCTCATGAGCAGCCAGCAGTCACGTCGCTGCTCCGGCGTGGCCTTGGCGTACCAGCCGGCCACTCCCTTTGCGCGGCGCCCACCTTCCACTTCGCTCACCTGCGGATCGATGATGGCCTGCAGCTCGGTGAGCGTACGGCGCAGCACGCGCGGCGACAGGGCTTCCTGGTGGCGACGCAGTGTCGCCTTCAGGCGCTCGCGGGTGGAGCGCCCATTGCCGGAGGACGCGTCACGCGGCGCCGCATCGCCGGCGGCGGACATGGCCGCGACGGCCCGTGGTTCCAGCGCGGGTCGCAGCAGCGAAACGCCGCGGGAGAGCCAGTCAGTCTTCATGGAAGCAGCCTCGATTTCTGGTTGCGGGCAAGCTCACGCAGCGCCTTGCGCTGGCGCGTGAGGTGGGTGCGCATGGCGGCCTCCGCGCCTTCCGGGTCGCGCGCCTTGAGGGCGGCGAACACAGCCATGTGTTCGCTCAGGCTCTGCTCCAGGCGCCCTGGCGCGTGCAGCTGTTGCAGCCGAGACAGCTTGACGATCTTGCGCAAGTCGCCGATCACCTGGGCCAGCCACCGGTTGTTGGCCAGGGCGATGATGGCTTCGTGGATGGCAAAGTTGACGGCGTAGTAATCGTTGATTCGCTTTGCCTTGGCGTGGCGATTGAGCTTGTCGTGCAGGGCATCGAGCTCCAGCAGGTCCGCATCGGTCGCGTTGATGGCCGCCTCGCGCGCGCACCGGCCCTCCAGCAGCGCAATGACGGGAAAAATCTCGTCCAGATCCTGCTCGGTCACTTGATTGACGAAGCACCCGCGCCGCGGCTCGTGCCGCACCAGACCCTCGGCCGTGAGCACCTTCAGCGCCTCGCGCAGCGGCGTGCGGGAGATGCTCAGCTCTTCGGCCAGCCGCGCTTCGTCCAGGAATGTGCCGGGAAGGAGCTCGCCTGCGAAGATACGGTCGCGCAGCTGGGCGGCAACTTCGTCGTGCAGGGAATTTTTGACCAGGCGCATTGCAGCTCCGAGAGGCGTAATTTTCAATAATTACGCGTAATTATGACGCTCGGGCGCGACGTCGTGGGTAGAAAACAGCTGTGGAAAATACCTAGGGCGCCGAACTCACCGAGCGCGCCCAGGTAGACGCACGTGACTTCTTACTGGGCGCTGTCGGGCGTGTCGTTGAACGTGTGCACGTGGATGTGCAACGGGATGCGCTCCACGTCGTCCGCAGTTGTCGGGCCGGCAAAGACAAACAGATGATCGTGTCTTTCCGGCCCGGAGTGCGTGTATTCCTGCGCGACGCCGTCCCAGGTGTGCCTGTGGAACGCTCCGGGATAGTCGATCGAACTGCTGAAGGTGACAGGTGTGCCCGGCCTGACCGGGGGCAACTCCACGGCGCCGGGTCGAGGGTTGTGGGAGGCCGGCAAGTTTCCGGGAATGGAGGCGATCGATGCGTCTATGCCTCGCGACACTCTCGCCAGGTTCGTCGTTTCGGCGGGCCTCAGCAGGTCCAGAAAAACGGACGAAGCGGCGATGAGCGCCTCGGATGCCACGCCTCTTTCGGCGAAAGCGCCTGCGTCCGCTTCACTTGTCGCGGCTCCTGCAAAGGGCGCATTCCCAAGTGCCAAGACGGGCTGTTACTCGGGGACGGGGGGCCATCAGCTCCTATCGCCAGTGCGGGGACTGGCTGTTCTGGCTATCGGACTCTGGAAGATGGATCCTCACGGGCTGTTCGGCTGGCTCGAGCCGCCGATAGCTTTCAACCACGTTTGGCCGCAAGCCACCTGGGTTACTTGAGTTCATCTTGCGACTCCTGTGAAGAAAAGCAGCGGAAAGGCTGCCAGTTGGTCACGGCCTGCGGAATTTCGTTCCACACCCTGACCCATCTACCAGGCGTCGAACGAACTCGACCACCCGCCGCCCTCGGGCCGTCGCCCGCACACCGCGTTTGGCGGCCTTGCGATCGCCTCGCTACTTTCGCGACAGCGCACCGGCCTTGGCGGACACGGCCATCGGACGCCGGTCGAACCACAGCCACAGCGCGATGCCGGCCAGAATCATGGGGATGCAGAGCCATTGGCCCATGCTCAACCCGAGCGAAAGCAGGCCCAAGTGCGCATCCGGCTCGCGGAAATACTCCGCCACGAATCGCAGCACGCCGTAGCCGACGAGAAACACCGCTGAGACCTGCCCTTCCTTGCGCTCCTTGCGGGCGTAGATCCACAGCAGGATGAAGAGCAGCAGCCCTTCCAGCAGGAACTGGTAGACCTGCGAGGGGTGGCGAGGAACGAGCGAGCCGCTCTGCGGGAAGATCATGGCCCAGGGCAGCGACGGATCGGCTGCGCGGCCCCACAGCTCGCCATTGATGAAGTTGCCCACCCGCCCCGCAGCGAGGCCCGTGGGGACGCAAGGCGCGATGAAATCCATCACCTGCCAGAACGGCTTGCTGCGCGAACGTGCGAACCACCATTGCGACACGATCACGCCCAGCATGCCGCCGTGAAAGCTCATGCCGCCCTGCCAGACGAAGAAAATCTCCAGCGGGTGCGTGAGGTAGTAGCCGGGCTTGTAGAAAAGGCAATAGCCGAGCCGGCCGCCGACCACCACACCGAGCACGCCGAGGAAGAGCATGTCCTCCACGTCCTTGCGGCTCCAGGCGCCGGGCCCCTTGACCGAGGCGAACGGCTCATGCCGCAGCCGCCAGATGGCCAACAGCATGAACAAGCCGAAGGCCGCGAGGTAGGTCAGACCATACCAGTGAATGGCAATGGGCCCGACTTGCAGGGCCACCGGGTCGATATGGGGGTACGTCAACGTCATGATTGCGCGTATTGTGCTGCAACGATCGCGCGGCGGCAGCCCATCAATGGCGGGCGGTAAGGCGGCCGCGAGCGAACTCGATGAAACGCTCACGCGTCGGGTTGGCCGAGCGCGGCCACACCAGCGTGGTCTCGCAGCCTGGCACGTCCTGCGCCTTCTTGCCGGTCACCTGGCGGTACACGACTCCCGGGCGTTGAAACTGCCGCACGCTGTCCGGCACCCAGGCCAGGCCCAGCCCGGCCGAGACCAGGTTGACGATGGTCTGCATCTGGATCGCCTCCTGCGCGATACGGGGCGTTCGGCCCGCTGCGTGGTACATGCCGAATATCGCGTCGTGCAGCGAGGGCAGGATGCGCCGCGGGAAAATCACGAGCGCTTCGTCGAGCAAGGGGCCAAACGACAGGCTGCGCGCGCCGGCCAGCGCGTGGTGCTCAGGTAGCGCGACGACGAGCGGCTCCCGCGCGATGCGAAGGTGATCGAGCCCCTGGGGCACGAAGCCGGGCGAGTGCAGCATGAAGCCCGCGTCGATGTCACCGCGCTCCAGCGCCAGCAGCTGCACGTCGCCCGTCGCCTCGATCAGGTCGAACTCGACCTGGGGGTAGAGCGTGCGAAATGCACGAACCCACTGCGGCAGCAGGCCGAAGCCAACAGTGGAAACGAAAGCCAGGCGCAGCCGCCCGACCTCGCCATGCGCGGCGGCACGGGCGTGCGCGGGCAGCGCCTGGGCGCGCGCCAGCAGCTCCCGCGCCTCCGGCAACAGTGCCGCGCCCGCCGTGGTGAGCTGCACGCTGCGCTTGGTTCGCTCGAAAAGGCGCACGCCCAGCAGTTGCTCCAGATGGGCAACGGCCTGGGTCAGCGGCGGCTGCGTCATGTGCAGGCGCACGGCGGCGCGGCCGAAGTGCAGCTCTTCGGCGACGGCGATGAACTGGCGCCAGAGGCGCAGCTCGACAATGGGCTGACTCATATGCACAGCATATTAATCGACCCTGAAAGACGGATTGGAAAGAATCACGGAGGCGGCGCATACTTGCGGGCTTCCCCCTTTCTCCTTTGCTTCAGAGAGCAGCCATGGCCACCAAAATCATCCCGATCAACAGCCGCAGCAGGAACATCACCGAGGGCAAGTCGCGCGCGCCCAACCGCTCCATGTATTACGCCATGGGCTACGAAGAGAGCGACTTCAAGAAGCCCATGGTCGGCGTCGCCAACGGCCACAGCACCATCACGCCGTGCAACAGCGGCCTGCAGAAGCTGGCCGACGCGGCCATCGCCGGCATCGAAGAGGCCGGCGGCAACGCCCAGGTGTTCGGCACGCCGACAATCTCCGACGGCATGGCCATGGGCACCGAGGGTATGAAGTACTCGCTGGTGAGCCGCGAGGTAATCTCCGACTGCATCGAAACGTGCGTGCAGGGCCAGTGGATGGACGGGGTCGTCGTCATCGGCGGCTGTGACAAGAACATGCCCGGCGGCCTGATGGGCATGTTGCGCGCCAACGTGCCTGCGATCTACGTGTACGGCGGCACCATCCTGCCGGGGCACTGGAAGGGGCAGGACCTGAACATCGTCAGCGTGTTCGAGGCCGTCGGCCAGAACGCCGCCGGCAACATGAGCGACGAGGACTTGCGCGAGATCGAGATGCGCGCCATCCCGGGCACCGGCTCTTGCGGCGGCATGTACACCGCCAACACGATGTCGTCGGCGTTCGAGGCGCTGGGCATTTCGCTGCCCTACTCGTCCACCATGGCCAACCCGCACGACGAGAAGATGAACTCCGCCAAGGAGTCGGCCAAGGTACTGATCGAGGCCATCAAGAAGGACATCAAGCCGCGTGACATCGTGACCAGGAAGGCCATCGAAAACGCGGTGGCCGTGATCATGGCCACGGGCGGCTCGACCAACGCGGTGCTGCACTTCCTGGCCATCGCGCACGCGGCGGGCGTGGACTGGACCATCGACGACTTCGAGCGGATCCGCCAGAAGACGCCCGTGCTGTGCGACCTGAAGCCCAGCGGCAAGTACCTGGCGGTGGACCTGCACAAGGCCGGCGGCATCCCCCAGGTGATGAAGATGCTGCTCAAGGCCGGCCTGCTGCACGGTGATTGCGTCACCATCTCCGGACAGACGATTGCCGAGGTGCTGAAGGACATCCCCGACGAGCCGCGCAAGGACCAGGACGTGATCCGCCCGATCACCAACCCGATGTACGAGCAGGGTCACCTGGCCATTCTCAAGGGCAACCTCTCGCCCGAAGGCGCGGTTGCCAAGATCACGGGCTTGAAGAATCCGGTGATCACCGGCCCGGCACGCGTGTTCGACGACGAGCAATCCGCGCTGCAGGCGATCCTGGACGGCAAGATCAAGGCCGGCGACGTGATGGTGCTGCGCTATCTCGGCCCCAAGGGCGGCCCGGGCATGCCCGAGATGCTGGCACCCACCGGCGCACTGATCGGCGCGGGCCTCGGCGAGAGCGTGGGCCTGATCACCGACGGCCGCTTCTCCGGTGGCACCTGGGGCATGGTGGTAGGCCACGTCGCGCCGGAAGCGGCAGCCGGAGGCACGATCGCCTTCGTGAACGAGGGTGATTCGATCACCATCGATGCGCACCAGCTAAAGCTCGAGCTGAACGTGCCCGAGGCCGAGATCGCGAAACGCCGCGCCGCGTGGACGGCGCCTGCGCCGCGCTACACGCGAGGCGTGCAGGCGAAGTTCGCGTTCAATGCAGCCAGCGCCAGCAAGGGCGCAGTGCTGGATAACTACTGATCGCGGGGCACCGTTCGGGCTGAGTCCATCTCCGTTCGGGCTGTGCCTGTCGAAGCCTCTCTGCACGCCTGGACCTCGCGAGCAAATCCGCGTGCGGGTGGTCCATGCCGCGCGCGGATTTGCAGCCAACACTGTAGGCACGCCACCGGTGGAATACCACCACTCTCGCGGCGCGGCAGGCGGTACCCGGCGGCGGCGATTTCTGTGGCGGCGAAGCGGCTTGGCCTGGGGACGGGCGCGAAGCGCTTCGTTACTGACTCGCCGTACCTGTTTGAGCGAAGAGCCGAAGGCGCGTAGCGAGTTGTACGGCGCCGTCCCCAGGCCGAGACGCTTCGCGAAGTCGTAGCGAAGCGAAGACCGCCACAGTATGAGCCGCTGCCGGGTACCGCCTGCCGCGCCGCGAAGCGCCCGCCAACAGCCTAACGCAACGCGTGCCACGATGGATGCCGGATCAAGTCCGGCATGACAAGGGCATGGTACCGACTGACGAGACCCGAGCGCACGCCAGCCGCCACTATCCAATCAACTTCGGCAACCACGTCGCGATCGGCGGGAACCAGAACACCGCCGCGAGCAGCAGCAGACTCATGACGACGTAGGGCACGACGGCGGCGAAGATGTGGCCCATCGTCACGGCCGGCGGCGCCACGCCGCGCATCGTCATCAGCAGCAGGCCGTGGGGCGGCAGCAGCAGGCCCAGCTGCATGCAGATGAGGAACATCACGCCGAACCAGATCACGTCGATGCCCAGCGACTGCACGATGGGCATGAAGATCGGCAGCGTGATCATCATCATGCTGACCTGGTCGACGAAGATGCCCAGGAAAATCAGCAGCAGCATCATGCCGGCCACGACCATGGCGGTGGAGAGCCCCTGCCCGGTGATGAACTGCACCAGGCCGTTGCTCGCGCCCGAGAACGACAGGATCTGCGCAAACGTCGTCGCGCCGAGGATGATGAAGAGGATCATCCCCGAAATGCCGGCCGTGCCCTTGAGCGCCTTGAGCAATGCGTCCCAGGTGAGCGCGCGGTACGCGACGGCGAGCACCATGGTGGCGAAGGCGCCCAGCGCCGCGCATTCGGTGGGCGTGGCCCAGCCCTTGGCCAATGCACCCACGACGATGCCGAAGATGGAGAGCGTGGGCAGGACGTAGCCGAAGAACGGTTTCCACCGCTCCCAGCCGGTGTGGTGGATTTCGCCCTCGTCGCGCGGCGCGAGATGCGGGCTGATGCGCACCCGCATGACGATCCACAGCACGAAGGCAACCGACAGGATGACGCCGGGCAGCACGCCACCGATCAGCAGCTTCGAGATCGAGATGCCGGACAACGAGCCGAGCAGCACCGTGAGCGCCGAGGGCGGAATCAGCATATCCACCGCACCGATCGCCATGATCGGCCCCGTGGCGAGCGTGGGGTGGTAACCGCGCGCCAGCATCACCGGCAGCATGAGCGAGCCCAGCATCGCCGTGGTGGCGATGGTCGAGCCCGAGATGGCGGAGAACACCGTGCCCGCCACCACGGCCACGACAGCCAGCCGCCCCGGCACGTGGCGGATCAGGCGCTCGACGCCCTCGATCACCTTCAGCGCCAGGCCGGTGTGGAACAACACTTCACCCATCAGCACGAAGAGAGGGATCGGCGTCAGCGAAAACGCGGTGACCGAGCTGACGCTGCTACGCGCGAGCTGCGCGAGCCCCGCCTCGCCGCCCATGTAGAGCCAGGCGCCCACGATGTTGACGGTGATGAAGGTCAGCGCAACCGGCATGCCGATGAACAGCAGCGCCGTGGACCCTCCGAGCATCATCAGGGCGGCAAGGCCCCAGCTGGTCATGAAGGCCGCCTCATGCCGCGCTCACCGCGTCATGGCGAGGGCCACGCTCGGCCCGCTGCAGGCGGATCATTCGGAAAATCATTTCGACGGCGAGGAGGATGAACACCGCGGGCAGCGGCGCCAGCCCCCACCACTCCGGCGTGACGAGGGTCTTGATGTTCACGGCGCCGGACAGATAGCTGGACCACGCGGCCCGCGTCCCGTTCCAGGCGATGACGCAGCAACAGGCGAGCCCGATCACGTCACCCAGCCACTCGAAGTACCAGGCCAGCCGCGGCGGCAGCGCCTGCAGCATGATGTCGACCCGGATGTGCTGCCCCTGGCGCAGCAGCCAGGGCGCAACGCACATCGTGATGAGATACAAAAACAGCTCCGAAATCTCGTTGCTCCAGGCCAGGCCGCGCGGCAGGCCGGGCATGGCGATATTGCGCAGCGCCACGTCGGCCACGATGATGACCATCATGCCCAGGAGAATGGCGCAGCCCACCAGGGCCAGCCCCGCCAGCAGGCGGCCGTAGATGCCGGAGATCCGGTCGATCACCGGGCGAAGAGGCTCTTGAAGCGGGCCGCGATTTCGGGGCTCTGCTTGGCCGCGCTGGCCCAGCCCACGTCATAGGCCTTGTCGCGGAAGGCCTTGGCCGTGGCGGCGTCGAACTTGATGGCCTGGATGCCGGCCTTGTCCTGGCGGGCGGTTTCCTCGGTGGTGTAGCGTGCCCAGAACGTGTTCTCGGCTTCCAGCGCCAGCAGCTGCTTTTGCAGGTAGGCGCGCTGCGGTTCGCTCAGCTTCTTGTAGGCGGGCAGGTTCATGATGAGCGACACCTCGGCGTCGTAGAAGCCGGGGTCGATCCGGAACTTGGTCATCTCGTGCCAGTTCAGGTCGAAGATGCCGCCGATGGGCCAGCCGTAGCCGTCCACCACGCCGCGCTCCAGCGCCGTGTACACCTCGCCGGGCGGCGTGGTGATGACGTTGGCGTTCAGGGACTGGAAGAAGTCTCTGTACACCGGCGTGATGCGAATCTTCAGGCCGGTGAGGTCGGGCTTGTCGATCTTCTTGGTGGTGTAGATGTGGAACGGCTGGTTCTCCACCATGCGGGCCAGGTACTGCATGTTGCCCTTCTCGTTCCAGACTTTGTTGATGGCGTCGAAGGCGCCGTTCTTGCGCTGCTCGGCCACCGGGATCTGGGTGAGCTTGAGGAAGTCGGCCTCGGGCATCACGTTGGTGTAGAAAGCGCCGGTGGCCAGCGCCAAGTCCACTACGCCGGTCTTCACGGCGTTGCCCGCTTCGAAGGGCGGGATGGCCTTGGGGCCGCCGATGAAGTTGATCTGCAGCACCCCCTTGCCTTCGGCGTTGAACTTCTGGATCCACGGCTGCAGGCGCTGCACGTAGATGCCGTTCTCCGCAAATGCGCTGACCAGCCGCAAGCTGGCCTCTTGCGCGCCGGCCGTGGCGGCAAAGCCGGCGAGCAGCAAGGCCGCCGCGGTCCTGAATACACGTGACTTGATCATGCTTTGTCTCCTTTTGTACTTCGGTCGAAGTTAAACACTTGGCTGGCCGCCGTCAATTCGCACAGACGCCCAGAGTTTGTCCAGCGCCTGCCCGTCTTCATCGGCGAGCGCGGCCTGGGCCAGGTCACGCAGGCTCTGCGCGCCGTTCGGCATCGCCTGCAGCATCGGCAGCGCCCCGATCAGCCGCTGGAAGTGACTCCAGCCCCGCGCATGCGTATCGCCGTAACCCTTTACCAGCCGCTGCAAGCGCGCCACTTCAAGGGCCAGCGCCGGATGCTGGGCCGACAGGCGCCCTATCGCCGCCAGCCACTCGCCGATGCGGCCCTGTTCGATTTCGAAGCGCAATGACTTTCTGCGCATGGGCCGCATGGAAGCAAGCAGGTACAGCATCAGGTAACCGCGCAGCGAACTGGTCTTGATGACCCGGCCGTGCTTCGTGAACGGCAGGACACAAGCGCGCGCCCAGGGAGTGGCCAATAACCAGCGCCCCAGTCCGGCGGGCAGCGTGTCGGCGACCTCTTCGATGCGTGGATGCATGAATTCGCTGATGTCCAGTTGCTGCGTCGGCGTGAGCTTCACCTCGCCGGCGACGCGGTCGAAACGCGATCGCCGGGTCTTCAGGTCGGCCACTCGGATCGTGTCCTCGTAAGTCATCCACAGCGCGAGGTGGCGGGCGGTTTCATCCAGCAATTCGTGCCCGCAGCCGCGCAGCGGGGCCAATCGGTCCAGGTATTCAGAGGCGTAGGCGATGTCCTGGTAGTCGGCCAGCCGCACGATGCCGATTCGCAAGGTGGCGTGCACTGCCGCGGGGAACTCGGCTTCGATACGCTGCGCCAATGCGGCAAGGCGGGGGCCGACCGCGGGGAGATTCATATTTGCCACTGCGTCGGCCGGGCCGCCGAGGGCGGCTTCGAAGCCCGCAGCGAAAGCTTTAAGGCTGGAACCGACACCCACCCCGCCAGCGCGGATGGTTTCCTCGAACTGCTCGCGGGTGAATGGCAGCGCGCCACACGCCGCCAGCGCGCCGTACAGCACGGGGCTGATCAGGCTGCCGGTGCGTTCGGCCAAGGACCCGAGATCGGCAACAACGAAGTGGCGGGCTGCCGCGCGGGCCCCGTCCAGGATTTTTTGCGCATCGACACGGCCGTCGCCCACCGCGGTGCGCTCTGTCATGGAATAGACGCGATGTGTGGAGGCGATCAGGGTGGTTCGCTCGGGCGTCACCAGGCCACGCTGCAGCGCCCGGCCCGCCTCCATCAGCTCGGAGGCGACGACGATATCGACCTCGCCCGGCACGGGGTTCAAGCCCAGCACCGGCTGCGCGCCCGTGGGCACATCACCGAGCGGAAACATCTCCAGGTAATAGATGGTGGCGCCGGTGCGCTGGGCCACGCCGGGGACCGACGTGGCCTGCACCGCAAAGCCGTTGCGCTCGGCCAGGTCGACCAGCCAGTCGGCCAGCACGCCGCCGCCCTCGCCGCCCATGGCGAGGATCGCGATGGAAATCGCGCGGGCCGTCATGCGGCAAGCCCTTCCAGCCGCCGCTCGATGCGCCGCTGAAGCCAACCGATCACGGCGGCCCGCACCCGCTGCCGAAGCCGGTCCCAACCCGTGGGGTTGTTGATGATCTCGGCGCGGTAGAACGACGGGCACAGCACGGCCGCGTCCGCGACCTCGCCGCACAGGCCGCAACCGACGCAACTGTCCAGCACAGTGGTGATCGGGTCGCGGCGCAACGGGTCGGGGTTGGGCTTGATGGTGAGCGAGGGGCAGCCTGACAGCCGGATGCAGGAGTGGTCGCCGGTGCAGGTGTCCGGGTCGATTCCGAAGCGTTCGCGCACGACGCGCTGTCCGTCGTCGATCGCCTGGCGCACCAGCGGCTTCACGCGGCGCTGCCGGTTCAGCATGCATTCGCTGGAAGCGACGATGACCTTGGGGCCCTTTTCCTTGCTGGTCAGCGCTTCGCGCAGCGTGTCGCGCATCTGTGAAAGGCTGTAGGTGTTCGTGACGCTGCGCACCCACTTCACGCCGACGCCGCGCACGGCGCGTTCGATGGTGTTGTTGGTGCTGCGCAGCGGGTTCGAGGCCTTGGAGGACAGCAGGTCCTGCCCGCCCGTGGCCGCCGAGTAGCCGTTGTCGATGACCACCAGCACGTTGTCGGACTGGTTGAAGACCGCATTGCCGACGCCGCTGGTAAGGCCGTTGTGCCAGAAGCCGCCGTCTCCCATGATCGACAGCGTGCGCTTGGCGGTTTCCTGCGTGTTGAAGGCCGATGCGCCGGCCCAGCCCAGGCCGTAGCCCATGGTGGTGGCGCCGATGTTGAACGGCGGCAGGATCGAGAACAGGTGGCAGCCGATGTCGCAGCTGATGTGGTGCGGCCCTAGCTCGCGCTCGAGCAGTTTGATGGCGGTGAAGATAGGCCGCTCGGGGCAACCGGTGCAAAACGAAGGCGGACGCGGCTGCACCTCCTCGGCTGCCGCGCGAATCGCGAAGGCCCGGGGATTTCCCTCCATCGACGCCGGCCTGGGATCAGGCCGCGCCGCCGCGGGCAGCAGGACGCCCTCCAGCAGCCGCGGTGCATAACGTTCGACGAATCGCGTGACGGCCTTGACCACCACCCCGCCCGTGTACTCGCCTCCCATCGGCAACAGGTCTTTGCCGTGCACCCGGGTCTGGACGTCCGCCTTGCGCAGGATCGAATTGACAGCCTGCTCGATGAAGTCGGGCTGGCCCTCCTCGACGAGCAGGATGCCGCGCTTGCCGGCGCAAAACCGCGTGAACTCCTCGTCCACCAGCGGGTAGGTGACGTTCAGCACGTACAGCGGCACCTGCGACCGGCCGAACGCATCGGCCAGGCCCAGGAGTTCGAGTGCGCGCAGCACGGCGTTGTACAAGCCTCCCTGCATCACGATGCCGAAATCCTGCGCGCCTTCGGCGAAGAACTCGTTGAGCTTGCGCTCCTGGATGAAACGGAGCGCGGCCGGGCGGCGCAAGGCCGCCTTCTCCTGCTCGTGAAGGTAGGTCGCGGGCGGCAGCGCGATGCGGTTGGTGTCGCGGCGCGGGTTTTCCATCGCGTCCTTCAGCGTGAAGGCCGGGCGAAGGTTGGCCTTGGTGGTGAAGTGGCCGTACACGTGGCAGGCCCGGATGCGCAGCTCCAGCATCACGGGCGTGTTGCTGGCTTCGGAGAGCTCGAACCCTTGCTCCACCGCGCGGACGATACTGGGCAGGTTGGGTCGCGGGTCGAGCAGCCACATCTGGGATTTCATGGCAAAGGCGTGCGAACGCTCCTGCACGATGCTGGAGCCCTCGCCATAGTCCTCGCCGACGATCAGCAGCGCGCCACCCGTGACGCCGCCCGAGGCCAGGTTGGCCAACGCATCGGACGCGACGTTGGTGCCTACGGTGGACTTGAAAGTGACCGCGCCGCGCAGCGGGTAATTGACCGAGGCCGCGAGGGTCGCGGCCGCGGTCGCTTCGGACGCGCTGTGCTCGAAGTGGACACCGAGCTCTTGCAAGATCTCGTTGGCGTCGGTGAGCACATCCATCAGGTGGGAAACGGGGGCGCCCTGGTAGCCCGCCACGTACGAGACGCCCGATTGCAGCAGGGCCTTGGTCACGGCGAGGATGCCTTCACCGCGGAATTCATCGCCCTCGCCCAGGCGCAACTTGGTCACTTCGGTCGCAAAGGAACGCTCAGCCATTGGGAATGTCCAGATTCGTGATCGCCGCAATTTACGCAGTCGGCGCCCATCTGGCGAATGGATTCTTCGCATACGGTCCATCCGTTTCATCAATAATGCCCCATGAATTTCCGTCAGTTCGACCTGAACCTGCTGCGCGTGCTAGCCGCCATTCATCGCACGCGCTCCGTCACCGCGGCGGGCAAGGCACTCTCGCTGTCGCAATCGGCCACCAGCAACGCGCTGGCACGGCTGCGCCATTTCTTCGACGATGAGCTGTTCGTACGCGCGCCGGGCGGGTTGCAGCCCACCCGCCTGTGCGAGCGTATGGCGCCGGCCGTGCTGGCCCATTTGCGCTCGCTCGAAGAGACCTTGACCGGCAAGGAAGAATTCAACCCCGCGACCAGTGCCATCCACTGGAAGCTCTCCCTGTCGGATCTGGGCGAGATGCTTTTCCTGCCGCAGCTGGCCGCCGCTTTGCGCGCGGGCGCTCCAGGAGCGCGCCTTGCGAACATTTCAGTGGCGGCGGCCGACGTGGCGGCGGCGCTGGAAATGCGGGAGATCGATTTCGCGGTAGGCATCCTGCAGCCGCGCCACCGTGGCGTGCACGCCGAGCTGCTCTTTCGCGAACAGTACGTGGCCATCACCTCGCGCCAGTGGCGCCCAGCCGCCGGCCGCGCGGGCCGTTCGCTCTCACCGGCCCAGTTGGCGCAGGCTTCGCTGGTCGTGGCCTCGCCGACGGCAACTTTTCACAGCAGCGTCGAGCACATGCTGGCGCGGATGAAACTGGCAGACCGGATCGTGCTTCGAGCCCGCCATTTCGGCGCGCTGCCCGAGCTGGCGCAGACGACAGACCTGCTGGCCATCGTGCCGGACGCCTACGCGAAGAGCCTGGGCCAGCGGTTCGACCTCAAGGTGTGGCAATTGCCGGGCGCGCCGTTCTACGACGTGCGGCTGTGCTGGCATGCCAGCGCAGCGCGCGATCCGGGGCATCAATGGATGAGGACGCTCATGCACCGGCTGTTCGCGCGGGCGGCCGATTCGGGTCGGCCGAGGCGGGGCGTGACTAGCGGCGCCTGGTCTTGATGCCCAGGGACTCGCGGCTCTTGTCGATGCGCGCCTGCTTGCGAGCGTTTTCCTTCTCTACGGCCTTCTTCTTGGTGTAGCCCGACCAGTCGGCCCAGGCCCACCAGACGACGGCCAGCCCGAAGGGGGAAAGCACCCACCACCAGTCCCACAGCGCCACCGGGCCGATCTCGAGGTACTTCAAGGCCAGGAGGATGATTCCGAGTCCCAGGAACAACATGGTGGCTTTCTCCGACGATTCGTGCGGTCTTTCAGGCTTTACCGGGCAATGACAAACGGGTCAACCGTCGTCACTACAATAGCGTTTAAGCAATGTAACCCAACTCAAGAGGAAACGATGAAACGTGCCCTGTTTGCTATCGTCGCCGCCGCGGCCTGCCTCCCGGTGATGGCCGATCAGGCCTTGGCCACCCAGAAGAACTGCATGGCCTGCCATGCGGTCGACAAGAAACTTGTGGGCCCCTCCTATAAGGACGTGGCCGCCAAGTACGCCGGCCAGAAAGACGCCACCGACAAGCTGGCCGTCAAGATCATGAAGGGTGGCTCCGGCGTGTGGGGCCCCGTGCCCATGCCCGCGAACGCGCAGGTCAATGAAGCCGAAGCGAAGAAGCTGGCAGCCTGGGTGCTGACGCTGAAGTAAGCTGCATCTGCCCAATGAAAAGGCCCGCGTTACGCGGGCCTTTCTCGTTGGCTGTCACCCCGGGCTTGACCCGGGGTCCATCGGGGCGCGCCCGGATGGATTGCGGGTCGAGCCCGCAATGACAAGCCCTACAGCTTCTCTGCCAATTGCTCCAGGATCGCCGGGTTTTCCAGCGTGCTGGTGTCCTGCGTGATCGCCTCGCCCTTGGCGATCGAGCGCAGCAGGCGGCGCATGATCTTGCCGCTGCGCGTCTTGGGCAGGTTGTCGCCGAAGCGGATGTCCTTGGGCTTGGCGATCGGGCCGATCTCCTTGGCCACCCAGTTGCGCAGCACCGTCGCGATCTGCTTGGCTTCCTCGCCGGTCGGGCGTGCGCGCTTGAGCACGACGAAAGCGCAGACCGCTTCGCCGGTCATATCGTCCGGACGCCCCACTACGGCGGCCTCGGCTACCAGTTCCGTCATCGACACCAGTGCCGATTCGATCTCCATCGTGCCCAGCCGGTGACCGGAGACGTTCAGCACGTCATCGATGCGCCCGGTGATGCGGAAGTAACCGCGGTCGGCGCTGCGCACCGCACCGTCGCCGGCCAGGTAAAGGTTGCCGCCCATCTCCTCCGGGAAATAGCTCTTCTTGTAGCGCTCCGGGTCGCCCCAGATCGTGCGGATCATCGAGGGCCAGGGGCGCTTGACGACCAGCATGCCGCCCGAACCGTTCGGGATGTCGTGGCCCACTTCGTCGACGATCGCGGCCATGATGCCCGGCAGCGGCAGCGTGCACGAGCCCGGCACCGTGGGGGTCGCGCCCGGCAGCGGGCTGATCATGTGGCCACCGGTTTCGGTCTGCCAGAAGGTGTCCACGATCGGGCAGCGCTCGCCGCCGACGTTCTTGTGGTACCACATCCACGCTTCCGGGTTGATCGGCTCGCCCACCGTGCCGAGGATGCGCAGGCTGGTGAGGTCGTAGCGCTTCGGGTGAATCTTCTCGTCGCCCTCGGCCGCCTTGATCAGCGAACGGATCGCGGTTGGCGCTGTATAGAACACCGAGACCTTGTGCTTCTCGATCATCTGCCAGAAGCGCCCCGCATTCGGGAACGTCGGGATGCCTTCGAAAATGACCTCGGTGGCGCCCGCGGCCAGCGGGCCGTAGGCCACATAGGTGTGGCCCGTCACCCAGCCGATGTCAGCCGTGCACCAGAACACATCCGACGGCTGGATGTCGAAAACCCAGTCCATCGTCAGCTTGGCCCACAGCAGGAAGCCGCCGGTGGAGTGCTGCACGCCCTTGGGCTTGCCGGTGGAGCCGGAGGTGTAGAGGATGAAGAGCGGATGCTCGGCGCCCACGGGCTCGGGCACGCACTCGGTGGACTGCCCCTGCAGCACCTCGGTGAAGGTTTGGTCGCGGCCGGCCTGCATGTTGCAGGCCGTGGGCGTGCGCATGTACACCATCACGCTCTTGACGGACTCGCAACCGCCCATGGCGATGCCTTCGTCGACGATGGCCTTGAGCGGCAGCTCCTTGCCGCCCCGCATCTGGTAGTTGGCGGTGATGACGGCTACCGCGCCGGCGTCGATGATGCGCTCATTGAGGGCCTTGGCCGAGAAGCCCCCGAACACCACGCTGTGGGTCGCGCCAATGCGCGCGCAGGCTTGCATGGCGACTACGCCCTCGATGGTCATCGGCATGTAGATGATGACGCGGTCACCCTTTTTGATGCCATGGGCCTTCAGCGCGTTGGCGAACTGGCTCACGCGGGCGAGCAGCTCCTTGTACGTGACCTTGGTGACGGCGCCGTCGTCGGCTTCGAAGATGATGGCGGTCTTGTTCTCGACCGGCGTGCCCACATGCTTGTCCAGGCAGTTGGCCGAGGCATTGAGCTCGCCGTCCTCGAACCACTTGTAGAACGGGGCGTTGGACTCGTCCAGCGTCTTCGTGAAGGGCTTGGTCCACACGACGTTGTCGCGGGCCAGGCGGGCCCAGAAACCCTCGAAGTCCTTCTCGGCTTCCGCGCACAGGGCGTTGTAAGCCTCCATGCCGGAAATCCGGGCCGCCTTCACGGTGGCGTCACTGGGGGGAAAGACACGGTTCTCGACCAGGATCGACTCGACAGCACTCATTTTTTCGTCTCCGCAAGGTGATGAATTCGGTGGGTAATGTCAGGGTTTGCACTTACAGTCCACTGACGGGCCCCTGCTGCTCCGCCGCAATCCCGTCAATTTACCCCCATCCCGGTTCCGCGGGCCAGGAAATCTACAATCGCGCACACCCGTAAAAACCCCTCCTCGATGCTAGACCCCACCACCCTGCCCCGCTCCCCCCTGCGCCCGTTGCCCGGGCTGATTTTCGCCAGCCGCTGGCTGCAATTGCCCCTTTACCTGGGGCTGATCGCCGCGCAGGCCGTGTACGTCTTCCACTTCTGGGTCGAGCTCGTCCACCTGCTGGAGGCCGCTTTCGGCAGCCAGACCGCGCTGCAAGCGCTGATCTCCAGCATCGGCTACAAGCAGACCGCTCCGATCACGTCGCTGAACGAAACCGTGATCATGCTGGTGGTGCTGGCGCTGATCGACGTGGTGATGATCTCCAACCTGCTGATCATGGTGATCGTGGGCGGCTACGAAACCTTCGTGAGCCGCATGGGCCTGCAAGGGCATCCCGACCAGCCGGAGTGGCTGAGCCATGTGAATGCCTCGGTGCTAAAGGTCAAGCTGGCGACGGCCATCATCGGCATCTCGTCGATCCACCTGCTCAAGACGTTCATCAATGCGGACAACTATTCCGACCGCGTGCTGATCGCGCAGACGGCGATCCACATCACCTTCCTGCTGTCGGCCATCGCGATCGCCTACACCGACAAGATCATGTCGGGCATCGCGGAGCGCAAGCACTGAAGCTGGCTGTCATTGCGGGCTTGACCCGCAATCCATGTTGGCACGCGTCGCGCATTGGATGCCGGATCAAGTCCGGCATGACAACTTCATGGTCCAACCATCTTGTCCGGTCGCACCCACTCGTCGAACTGCTCAGCGGTAACGTAGCCCGACGAGATCGCGGCCTCGCGCAGGCTGGTGCCTTCCTTGTGCGCCTTCTTCGCAATCTGCGCCGATTTGTCGTAGCCGATGCGCGGGTTGAGCGCCGTGACCAGCATCAGCGAACGGTCCACCAGCTCGGCGATGCGTTCGCGGTTCGCGGTGATTCCTGCGGCGCAATGATCGTTGAAGCTGGCCATGCCGTCGGCCAGCAATCGCACGCTTTGCAGGAAGTTGTGGGCGATCATCGGTCGGAACACGTTCAGCTCGAAGTTGCCGGAGGCGCCACCGAAGTTGATCGCGACGTCGTTGCCGAACACCTGGCAGCACAGCATCGTCACCGCCTCGCTCTGCGTCGGGTTGACCTTGCCGGGCATGATCGAAGAACCCGGTTCGTTCTCAGGGATGCTCAGTTCGCCGATCCCGCTGCGCGGACCGCTCGCAAGCCAGCGCACGTCGTTGGCGATTTTCATCAGGCTCGCGGCCAAGGTCTTGAGCGCGCCGTGCGCATGCACCAGTGCATCGGCAGCGGCCATCACCTCGAACTTGTTGGGCGCCGTGACGAACGGTAGGCCCGTGAGCCGAGCCAGTTCCGCCGCCGCCTTTTCCGCGTAGCCTGCCGGCGCGTTGAGCCCGGTGCCCACCGCGGTTCCACCGAGGGCCAGCTCGCACAGGTGCGGCAGCGCGCCGTGCAGGTGGCGGTCGGCCTGCTCGAGCTGCGCGACATACCCGGAGAATTCCTGCCCCAGCGTCAGCGGCGTCGCATCTTGCAGATGGGTGCGGCCGATCTTGACGATGTCCTTGAACTCTTCCGACTTCGCCGCCAGCGTCGCCCTCAGCTTCATGAGTGACGGCAGCAGGCGATTGCGAATGCCCTCCACAGCCGCGATGTGCATTGCAGTGGGAAAGACATCGTTGGACGACTGGCTCATGTTCACGTCGTCATTGGGGTGCACGAGGCGCCCCTCCCCGCGCGGCCCGCCGAGCAACTCGCTCGCGCGATTGGCCAGCACTTCGTTGACGTTCATATTGGTCTGCGTGCCCGAGCCGGTCTGCCACACGACCAGGGGGAATTCCTCGTCGTGCTGCCCGGCCAGCACCTCGTCGGCGGCCGCGATGATGGCGGACGCCTTGCGATCGTCCATCAGGCCCATCAGGTGATTGACCACGGCCGAGGAGCGCTTGATCTGGGTCAAGGCACGGATGATCTCGCGCGGCTGGCGCTCGCCGGAGATGTTGAAATTCAGCAGCGAGCGTTGCGTCTGTGCGCCCCACAGGCGCTGCGCCGGCACTTCAATGGGGCCGAAGGTGTCGCGTTCGATCCGGTTTTTCATGTTCAGCTCGAGCCATTTCAGCCGTGAGGCGGTAGGGAGCACCGTACCAGACTCAGGCGGATTTGTGTGATGGTCTGCGAGGCGCGGTCATTCCGCCCGTTCTTGCGCTGCCTCAAGCACCGGCCTGCCGGCGGAGCGCCGCCGCCGCCAACTGAGATAATGGAAGGCAGTTTTCCCCACCCTCCGAGCCCCTCTCCATGACTACCACCATCAAGCAGGCGGACCTGACCGAGTCGATCGCGGCCGCGCTCCAGTACATCAGCTACTACCACCCCGCCGACTTCATTGCCCACCTGGCCCGTGCATATGAGCGCGAGCAAAGCGCGGCGGCGAAAGACGCCATCGCGCAGATCCTCACCAACAGCAAGATGAGCGCCACGGGCCACCGACCGATCTGCCAGGACACCGGCATCGTCAACGTATTCCTGAAGGTCGGCATGGACGTGCGCTTCGAGGGGTTCTTAGGCAGCCTGGACGACGCCATCAACGAAGGCGTGCGCCGCGGCTACAACCACCCGGACAACACGCTGCGCGCCTCGGTCGTGGCCGATCCGCAGTTCGAGCGCAAGAACACCAAGGACAACACGCCCGCCGTGATCTTCACCGAACTGGTGCCCGGCGACAGGCTGGAAGTGACCGTCGCGGCCAAGGGCGGCGGCAGCGAAAACAAAAGCAAATTCGTGATGCTGAACCCGAGCGACAGTGTGGTCGACTGGGTGCTCAAGACGGTGCCCACCATGGGCGCCGGCTGGTGCCCGCCGGGCATGCTGGGCATCGGCATCGGCGGCACCGCCGAGAAGGCGATGCTGATGGCCAAGGAATCGTTGATGGACGACATCGACATGTACGAGCTGCTGGCGCGCGGCCCGAAGAACAAGACAGAAGAGATGCGTCTGGAGCTGTACGAGAAAGTGAATGCGCTGGGCATCGGCGCGCAGGGCCTGGGCGGCCTTACCACCGTGCTGGACATCAAGATCAAGATGTACCCCACGCACGCGGCCGGCAAGCCGGTGGCGATGATTCCCAACTGCGCCGCCACGCGTCACGCGCATTTCGTGATGGACGGTTCCGGGCCCGTGTACCTCGATCCGCCCAGCCTCGACCTGTGGCCCAACGTGCAATGGACGCCCGACTACGTGAAGAGCAAGAAGGTCAACCTCGACACGCTGACGAAGGAGGAAGTCGCCAGCTGGAAACCCGGCGACACCCTGCTGCTCAACGGCAAGATGCTCACCGGCCGCGACGCCGCGCACAAACGCATCCAGGACATGCTGGCCAAGGGCGAGAAGCTGCCGGTGGACTTCACCAACCGCGTCATCTACTACGTCGGCCCGGTCGATCCGGTCAAGGGCGAGGCGGTCGGTCCGGCGGGTCCCACCACGGCCACCCGCATGGACAAGTTCACCGACATGATGCTGTCGCAAACAGGCCTGATCGCGATGATCGGCAAGGCTGAGCGCGGTCCGGTCGCCATCGAGGCGATCAAGAAGCACAAGAGCGCCTACCTGATGGCCGTGGGCGGCGCGGCCTACCTCGTTTCCAAGGCGATCAAGACGGCCAATGTGGTCGGCTTCGCCGACCTGGGCATGGAAGCGATTTACGAGTTCGATGTGGTGGACATGCCGGTGACGGTGGCCGTCGATGCCGGGGGCACCAGCGCGCACATCACCGGCCCGGCCGAGTGGCAAAAGAAGATCGCGACCGGCGAGTTCAAGAACATCCCCGTCGCGGCGGCTTGATCGGCGTTTTCGATTCGGGCGTCGGCGGCCTGAGCGTCCTGAAGGCGCTGCGCCGCGAGCTGCCGGCGCACGATTTCACCTACTTTGCCGACACGGGCTATGCGCCCTACGGCGGGCGCGATGACGCCTACATCGTCGATCGAGCTCGGATCGTCACGCGGACGCTGATCGAAGAGCACGGTGCGATGGCAATCGTGATTGCCTGCAACACGGCGACGGCAGCCGCGGTCCACGTCCTGAGGCAGGATTATCCGCAGGTGCCGATCGTCGGCGTCGAACCGGCGCTCAAGCCGGCGGCGGGGCTCACGCGGACCGGCCGTGTGGGCGTGATGGCCACGCGCTTTACCGTGGGCAGCGCAAAGCTTCGGGCCTTGCACGAGGCGCTACATGGCCAGGCGGAATTCGTGTTGCAGCCTTGCGATGGCCTGGTAGAGGCAATCGAGGCGCACGATGACGATCACATTTCGCAACTGTGCGAGCAGTACACGCGGGCGATGGGCGCATTCGGCACCGCGCCAGGCCACATCGACACGCTGGTGCTCGGCTGCACGCACTACATCTTCGCGAGGGATGCGCTCGCGTCGCTCGTGGGCCCCGGGGTGACGATCCTTGAGACCGGAGAGCCCGTGGCGCGCCAGACGCGGCGCATGCTGGAATCGTCCAGCCTGTTGCGTACCGAAGGCCGTGGCCACTTGCATCTGCTGACCACGGGGTCGTTACATGACTTGCAGGGCGAGGCGCAGCGCCGGTGTTGCGCTTGAAGCCTGGGATCACTGCTCCGTCGCGCGATGCCCCTTCGACTCATCAAAATGCATGACGACTTGCGCGTCACCAATCCCGGATGGAGCCTGTTGGCTTCTCTGTGCGCGCTGCGGCCGGGCGTTGAACACATGGGTGCGAACGTGAATGATCTCCCCGCGCTCGTTCGTGACAAAGAATTTTCGGGCGAACGGTTTGTCTCCGGTGTGCGCATACGTCTGGGGAGGGTATGCCTTTCCGGTGACCGGATCCACATACGTGAACGTGAACTCGTTCGCAGCCATCGGCGAGCTCGCGGGCGGTGAACTCGAAAACGAAACGGTCGGGGTTGAGTTCACCGCGTAATGTTCGATGAGCGACGTTGTCGCCGTAGCGAGCAAGCCCTCGCGAAGTACATTCAACTGCTTGCGCAGCGCGGCCCCTTTGTCGTGATGCCCCAGCCTGAACGCCTCGGACATTGTTTGCAGCGCTGATACGGGCAGTCCCGCCCTGCTCCATGCCATTCCGACTTTTTGGAGGTCCATGCGATCGAGGTCGACGGGGCCCGTGCTGCACAGCCGGATCCACTCGTCGCATTCCACCAGATGCTCATTGAGTTCGTGCTCGAAACCCATGGCCAGCAGCCTGCTGGTTTGTATCCTGCCATTGCGGGCGGGATCGCTGTCATGCAAGCGTTCCGTGACGCCAAGTATGTTGCGAAGGATCCCAAGGGGCCTCGGGTCCTCGTCTCTCAGCGACGCCAATCCAGCAGCCAGTGCCGCCAATCGGCCGCGCTGGGCATTGGAAAGGTGGTGGATCGCATCGCGCTCCTTGACATGGGCGTATTTCGCCTTCAGCGACGCGATCGAGTGCTTGGGAAGCAAGTTGAGCTGGTCTTCCTGTGCCTTCAGGCTTTCCGAACGCTTTGCAAGATCGTGGACTTCGCGGACGCAGTAGCTGATCACCGTGCGCATTGCCAGATCGCGTAGAGGGTCTCCGTTGCCCTGCGCGGCCTCGGCGATCGCCTCCTCCACGAGCTCGGGTGACTCGGATTCGGTCAGTGAGAAGCACAGCCAGCGCTGTTCCTTTTGGCTGATCGTTCCCGCCTCGGCTTTTCTCAGTAGCCCATCAATCTCGGTGTACCTCGCGAACCGCTCCGGGGACAGCTGGCTCATGAGTTTCACGACGGCCCGGATGGGCCAGCCAGACTGCTCCATCAACGCCTCGACCTTCTCCAGGAGTGCGTCTTCCTGCTGCATGAATTCGCGCATTTCCTTGCGTGCCACGTTCAGCAATTTGGAGTCGGCCAGCGGTTTCACTAAGTGGCTGTGAACGGCCATGGCGTTCAGGTACGCTGGGTGCTGCGATATAAGGGCGCGGAAGCCCGTGGCCGTTGTCGCCAGCATCGACAGGTCACGATACGGCAGGAACTGGAGCAATTGCTGGCCCAGGTTCTGAACGCGCAAAAGCAGCTGTGTTCGAACAGCCGCGCCCGACGAGCACTGCGGGCCGGGCTGCGACTGCGGCTGCGAAGTGCTCGCGTGCAGGCAGACTGTGCTCGCGCCGGCTGCTTCGCGCATGGCGCGGTTCTGCAGGACGATGGCGAGCTGCGCGTCGGCGTCGCTTGCGGGCGGGAACTTTCGCTCCTCGTTGTCGTTCGCGGGCAGGTCGCGGCCGTGCAGTGGACTCGAACTCGATGGGCCTGCACCGATGGAAGAACATGTGTTGCCCATGTCGGTCGCGCTTCAAGGCCGTCAGGCGTGCATTCCGGGCTCGGGGCGCATGTCGGATGGCGTCATGCCCTGCGAGGTCTGTGCGACGGCAACAATGCCCTCCCACATCTGGCTGCTGTGTCTCGAGATATCGGAGATGGCTTGCCAAAGCTCCTGCGGGGAAAGCGCTTCCACGAGGCGAAATCTCATGGTGACGACCACATCGTCCGAGGCAGGGTAGAGGCTGAAGACGCATTCGCCGCCATAGCCACTGACGTAGTTCGCCTCCAGGATTGCGCGGGTCAGCGCGTCGCCTTGCTCAGGCAGCGTGCCCATGCGCGTACGCACCTGCAGCAGGTTTTCGTCATAGTCGGGGTTGTGTTCGAGCACGGCGTCGACGTCGCCGATCTTCACGCGGCCGTGGTCGATGAGACCGGAGGAGTCGGAAAGCCCCGCGACTCGGGCGAGGTCTTGCAGCAGCAGTTTGTACTGTTCGGATGTCACGTCGGTTCCTTGTAAGAGATGGAACCCGTATGTGACCGCCCGAGGCAAATCGTTCCAGCAGCCTCCTGGTTAGACTTCCATCGCTGCCTCACGCCCGCGCTTCACATTCACCGGCACGAGAAAGACAAGCCCGCCGACGAACAGCGCGGTCGTCGACATGATCGCCATGCGCTGGTCGCCGCCGGTGGCCCAGGTGATGCCGCCATACATCAACGGCCCGATGATGCTGGCCAGCCGGATCGCGAAGGTCCACAGGCCGTAGAACTCCGCGAGCTGGCGCTGCGGCGCAAACATGCCCGCCATCGCGCGCCCAGCCGACTGGCTGGAGCCCATGCACAGGCCGGCGATGGCGGCCGCCCACCAGAAGCCGCCCTTGGTGGTGGTAAGCCCGGCGATGATGCAGGTGGCGATCCAGCCCAGGAGCGTGCTGCCCAGCGCGATCTTGTGGCCAATGCGGTCCTGCAGGTAACCCCATGCAAAGGCGCCTCCCGCCGCCGCCAGATTCAGCACGAAGATCAGCACCATGGTTTCTTGCTGCTTGAAGCCGATCACCGTTTCCGCGTAGATGGCGGCCAGCGTGATCGCCACGGCGACGCCGCCCTGGTAGAACACCGCGCAGAGCAGCAGCCACGTGAAATCCTTGAAGCGGCGCGCCTGCTGGAAGGTCTTGTGCAGTTGCTGCAAGGAAGCCTTCAGGCCGCTTTCACGAAGCGCGTCTGGATTAGGCTGGGCGCGCTCCCGCAGCAGGCGGAAGGTGACCAATGCGGCCGCGCCGTACAGCACGGCGGTGATGATCATCGTGACGGGCACGAAGCTCTCGGCCTTGATGCCCTGCCCCTGCGCCCAAATCACATACCCCAGGCACAGGCCCAGGGCCAGCATGCCGCCGAAGTAGCCGAAGCCCCAGCCCCAGCCGCTGACCTTGCCCATCGAATCGGGCCGCGCCAGTTCCGGCAGGAAGGCCGCGGTGAGCGATTCGCCGTATGAATAGAAGGTGTTGGAGACGATGATGAGGAAGATCGCCAGCGGCACGCTGCCCGGCCCGGCAAAGGCGAGAGCGGCCGTGGACAGCACGCAGCCGGCCGTGAAGATGGCCAACAGCCTCTTCTTGGCGGCGCGCAGGTCGGCGTAGGCGCCGATGCTGGGCATGGTGAGCATGACGATGGCGTAGGAGGCGCTGAGCGCGGCCGTCCACGCGAAGGTGGCCCATTCGGCCTTGCCGGCGATGCCGCCCACGAAGTAGGCCGCGAACACCGCGGTGATGACTACGGTGGTGTACCCGGAGTTGGCGAAGTCGTACATGGCCCAGCCGAACACCTCGCGCTTGCGCACACCGGCGTTCAGGGCGTCCTGGGAAAAAACGGCCATGTCTGCCTCCTCGTGAGGCCAGAGCATAGCCGAGCACGGCCTCAATGCAGTGGCGGGTTGGCGATCAGGACCTGCAAGGCCTGTGGATCGACCGGCTTGGTCAGGTGATGGTCGAAACCGGCCTCGCGCGATTGACGCCTGTCCTCGTCTTGGCCATAGCCCGTCACCGCGACGAGTGGCGTATCGTGGAACCGCGGCCGCTTCCGCAGTTCGCGCGCCACGTCGTAGCCGCTCATGCCCGGCAGGCCGATGTCCAGCACGATCACATCCGGCCCATAGGTGTCCGCTACCTCCAGCACAGAGGGCCCGTCGTACACGCACCGCACGTCGTAACCCGACATCTGAAGGATCATGGCGATGCTGTCGGCGGCGTCGACGTTGTCGTCCACCACCAGGACGCGCCGCCGCAGGGCGTCGGTCACACGCGGCGACGATGCGTTGCCCGCAATCTCCAGCGCGCGTTCCTGCGGCAACGCCGGAAGTCGCACGGTGAACTCGCTGCCCCGGTTCTCGCCCTCGCTGGCGGCGCGGACGCTGCCACCGTGCATCTCGACAAGGCGCCGCACGAGGGTCAGGCCGATGCCCAACCCGCCCTGCGAGCGCGCCAGCGAGCGGTCGCCCTGCGCGAACAGGTCGAAGACGTGCGGCAGGAACTCCGTGCTGATGCCGATGCCGGTGTCGCGCACCCGAACGATCGCCTCTTCTGCCTCGCGTTCCACGACCAGGACGATGCGGCCCGCTTTATCGGTGTACTTGGCCGCGTTCGTCAGCAGGTTGGCGATGACCTGTGACAGGCGGATGGGATCGGCGTCGACCGCCAAGGGCGGGTCGGGGAGGGAGACCGTGAGCTGGTGGCCGTGGGCGTCCACCACGGGCTGCGCCGTTTCCACCGCCCGGGAGACGACGGCGGACAAGTCCACCGGCTCCCTTCGCAGGTCGATCTTTCCACGGATGATGCGCGAGACGTCCAGCAGATCATCGACCAACCGCACGAGCTGGTGCATCTGCCGCTCCATCATGGCGCAGCTCGTCCTGACGGTGTTGCCGTCCGCGCCTGGCATCTTCATGAGATGCAGGGCGTTGCGCATCGGCGCGAGCGGATTTCGCAGCTCGTGGGCCAGCATCGCGAGGAATTCGTTCTTCTGGCGGTCGGCCTCGGCGAGATCGGCTAGGCGCTGGCGCAATTCGCCTTCGAGTTGCTTGCGCTCGGTGATGTCGCGTACGATCCCGGTGAAGAGACGGCTCTGGCGGATGTGGAAGGTGCTCACCGCCAGCTCCATGGGGAAAGTGCTGCCGTCCTTGCGCCGCCCCACCACCTCGCGCCCGATGCCGATGATCTTGGCCTGGCCCGTCCGGACGTAGTTCGCGACATAGCCGTCGTGCTCTGCATGGTAAGGCTCGGGCATCAGCATATTGACATTGCGCCCGACCACCTCCTCGCGCCCATAACCGAACAGCTTCTCGGCCGCCGGGTTGACCGACTCGATGTGCCCGCGTTCGTCGATCGTGATGATGCCGTCGATCACGTGGTTGACGACCGAACGCATTCGCTCCTCAGCCTGCCGCAGGTCCTCCTCGGCGCGCTTTCGCTGCGTGATGTCGCGCACGATGCCGGTGAAGTGGCGATGCTCGCCGACGCGAAAGACACTGATCGCCAGTTCCATCGGGAAGGTCGCACCGCCCTTGCGGCGCCCCACGACCTCGCGTCCGATGCCGATGATCTTGGCCTGCCCGGTTTGCAGGTAGTTGGCGATGTAGCCGTCGTGCTCCGAGTGAAATGGCTCGGGCATCAGCATGTTCACGTTGCGACCGACCACCTCGTCGGCAGCGTACCCGAAGATGTGCTCGGCGGCCGGGTTGAACGTGGTGACGGTGCCGCTGTCGTCGATGCTGATGATGCCGTCCACGACATGGTTCACGACGGAACGCATCCGCTCCTCGACTTGAGCCAGCTCGGGATGCCGGTCGGCGGTTCGTTTCATGGACAGACGGCCCGCGAACACGGGCTCATTAATCTAGCACGCCGGCGCCAATGCATGGGTAAAAAGCATGGCATTGGCGGGGGTTTTTACTCCCCGCCGAGGGTCAGTGCAGGTGCCGCGGCCGGCGGCCGCCGCCATGGCCCGGCCCGCCGCCGGAACCGCGCGGGGGCTTGCCGATTTCCAGCGAGTTCACCAGCGCGTCGAAGCGCTGCGAGAAGAGCTTGTCGATCTCGGCAACCACGCCGCCCAGCTCCGCCCCGTCGAAGTGGCGCTCCATCAGGTTCACCACGTCTTCCACCAGCAAGTCTCGCTGCACCTGCATGATGGCGGCCGGATTCGGGCCGACGAACATCATGATGAAGTCGTCGCGGGACTCGGCCTCGGGGGCTTCCTCTTCCTCGTCGAATTCGGCGTCGTAGAAAGTGATTTCCAGGGCCGCACCCTGCTCGGCCAGATCGTTCAGGCTCATGCACATCTCGTCGAGCGACTGACGGAAGTCCTCGTCGCCGCGCACCGTCCAGCACATGCGCAGCACGTGCTCGGTGGCGTCGAACTTGATGCCGGGTTCTTCCTCGTAGGCGCTTTCGGCGCCGTCGGCCAGCGACTTGGCGCCGCAGTACGTCCACAGGGGCTTCAGAGCTTCCTGCAGTTGCGCGTAGCTGACGTCGGGACGCAGCGGCACGTCACCATGGACGTGGATTTCGAAGGGAGCGTTGTAGCTTGACATTGGGTTACCCGACTCTTTCTGGTGCCTCGGGCCGGACTCGAACCGGCACGCCCCCGTGAGGGAAAGCGGCGGATTTTAAGTCCGCTGTGTCTACCCATTTCACCACCGAGGCCCAATGGCATTGTGGAACAAAAACAAGACAGCCCCGACAACACGAGGTTGGCGGGGCTGCGAATCTGGAGGCGCGACCCGGAGTCGAACCGAGCTAAACGGATTTGCAATCCGCTGCATAACCGCTTTGCTATCGCGCCGTGCGTAAAAAAGGGAAGCCTGGGCTTCCCTTT
>Ga0255338_1000572_pt1 | contig 108347 bp, 91 predicted proteins | sample MeOH1_35cm_T4_19_FD_203715 | JGI IMG/M metagenome (GOLD analysis project Ga0255338, IMG submission 203715) | Sandy soil microbial communities from University of British Columbia, Vancouver, Canada - MeOH1_35cm_T4_195 | ecosystem: Engineered > Artificial ecosystem > Sand microcosm > Unclassified...
TAGAACTGTTTGTGCGCATCGATGACGACGGAATCGGCACGCTCGATGCCCGCGAAGCGCCAGCGCTCGCGCTCCGACAGCAGTGTTGCGCCGCCCCATGCGGCATCCACGTGGAAATGGCAGCCGGCCTCCTGAGCAACATCCGCAATCGCGTCGAGCGGATCGACCGCGCCTGTCTCCGTCGTTCCCGCTATGCCGACGATCGCCATCGGCCGGATGTTGCGCTGCTGCAGGTCACGCATGGTGTCGCGCAGCAGGTCGATGCGCATGCGACCGTCTGCATCGACCCCGACCGGCACGAGATTGTCTCGCCCGATGCCAAGGACATCGGCTGCCTTTCGCAACGAGTAGTGCCCGCGCTCCGAGACGACGATTGCAAGCCCGTCATGGCCGTAATGGCGTAGCGCAGCCACCAGTCCGGCGCGATGGATGCCGGCGAAGCCATCACGCGCGCCCAGCAGGTTGTTGCGGCTCGCCCATAGCGCGGTGAGGTTGGCGACCGTGCCGCCAGAACAGATCGCGCCGAGCGCGTGGTCGGCATCGTGCAGCCATCTCGCATAGAACGCGCTGTCCTGGGCAAACACCAGCTTGTGCAGCATGCCGATGACCTGGCGCTCGAGGCCTGTCAGCGCGCCCGACGTCTCGAGCTTCACGACGTTCTGGTTCAGCGCTGCCACCACCTTGGTGAGCGAGGGCATGAACGACGGCAGCGACGACGTCATGTGTCCGACGAATGTGGGCGATGCCACGGGCATCACGTGCCGAAACACGTCGTTGAGCAGATGATCGGCATGCGCTTGCGGCGATGTCGGCGTCTCGGGCAGCTCAACCGACGCGAACACCGCCTCGCGTGTGGCGCACGCGCCAACCGGATCAAAACGCTCGCCCGCAAAGAAATCCGCCGGATGCTCGGCGATCAATCGCTCGAGCGATTCGAATGCACCCCGATCCGCGTCGAACCAGCGCAAGGGGCAGTCGTCGCCCCCGTCCGTGCTTTGTGAGGTCTCTTCGCGAGAGATGTCCGGCTTCATTTGCATCACTTAGTTTAATCCCGTAGCGCCATGGTGCGCCGCGCATTATGCCGGATCGGACGGATGTGGATTGGCCGAGGGCCCCGACCGGCACGTTTGGCGACGTCGCGGCTGCCCGTTGATGACCATCAATCGCCTTCTCTATCGGGCGCCGGAAGGGGGTATCCATTGATGGATGCAGGGCGCGCCTCGCTGTCACTCCGATTGCTCCAGCAGCCGGGGCAGTACCGCTAGCTGCGCCGAGCGCGCGCTCGAGCAGTAGACGTCGTGCGCATAAAAGTCACGTTCCTTATTACTTCTGGAAATATGTGTCATTTCGAGGCTTTCTCCCGACGCACCCCCGTGTCGGGTGTCTGAAAGTTCTGGTTCCCCAGAAGTAAAGTCCCCACACCCTGGGGAAGAGCGGGGTTCGGGAGAGCGGAACCGGGTTGGGGGAGAGTGTCCCCGACCGGGGGCGACACCCACCAGCTTTGCCTTCCTGCAGTGAGCATTCGGAGGAGACCAAGATGGACTTCGTTCGCTCAAGGGAGTCGCCAAAAAACCGGGTGGGCAAATCCGGCAGGAAGTGCGAGCATTGCGTACTGAGACTATCGGAGAGCCTCCATGCGTCGATCACGGCGCTCCCCGGCCCGACGCGGGTCGGAAGTGACCGTAAGACGGGACGTCAGCCGGAGATCAGGTCGTATTTCATGCAGACATCGGACGGATTGGCCTGCCATTGATATGCCTGTGACGCTTGTACCTCTGCCGGTAGCGCGCGGCGCGGCATCAAGGTAAACCCGTGACGACTAAAGTAAGTCGCAAAGCGCATCGCTAACATCACCGCTTGTCGACAGCCTCCTGCCCGGGCGCGCATGAGCGCAGCTTGCACCAGAGACGAAGCGATACCTCGGTCGCGGTAATCGGCAAGCACGGCAACGGGCCCGATGATTGCGGTGTCACCATGGCGTTCCACGCCAGCACAACCGACGATCAAGGATTCGGTGACGGCGATATGGAATGTAGTTGCTAATAGATTGAGGGCCGAAGCATCAAGCCCGCATTGTTCGAGGATGCTGATAATCTGTGGCGCTTGGCCGGTGACGGCAGCGCGAATGGAAATGCCTCTCATTTTGACCCCTCTTGCTTCGGCGTTTAGCCGGATGTTTTTTTGCGCGACTTCATCAAGGCGTGCTGCCGCCTTTTTAATTGTTATGCCGTGTAAAGATCCCCACAGGGCCGGGTGGCCTTTGGAGTCAACCACGGTTCGGCAGTCGGACTGCCGTTGGCGAGTATGAATATGAGTCTCCATTCCGACTATCCCCCAATCGTGTTATGCGCGGCAAAAACGCCATCACGGCGCAATCACGACGGCCGAACGCCCAGCAACTTGCGCCATTTGTGTTGTCCAGTATCTTGGCGACGATTCAATACCCTGCGACATTAATCTGATGGCGGCACCATACCAAGTCATCCGATGCTGAGACAGACCGCATGGCGGAAATTTCCGTAACCAGATTGCTAGATACCTGGCTGCCCGATCCTACGCTGAAGAAGGAGAACCGCTGCGATCTACATCCGCGCTGGAGCCGCGACGGGCGCCTGGTGTGTATCGACTCTGTTCATGAGTCGGAGCGCCAGATGTACGTGATCGACGTGTCGTCACTGGTGGGCTCGTAGTGGCATGGCGGCCGCGCTAGTTCACCGGAGGAGTGGCTAAGAGCAGAGAGCAAATCGTCGGGTAAATCGTCGGGGGAAGGGGGCATCGTCTGCTGACTCTATCGGAGAGCGCGCCACGCTCATCTCGATCCGCCATGCATTGAGGGAGGGGAGCGCAGCCTTCCAGGGCGATCACGGCCGGAATGATCGAGCGAAATGTCGACTGTGATGGGCCTGTCTTACTATTCGATGGGAACTACTTTGTCACAGTCACAGGAAGCGCCAGTCGCTAGCAGTCGCAAAGGCCGGCCGAATCACAGCGAGGAATTCAAGCGGTGGTTGTCGGCCGCTGCGTGTGAGCCGGGCATCTCGGTATCGACGTTGGCGCGCAAGCACGGCATCAATGCGAACATGCTGTTCACGTGGCGCCGCCGCTATCGAGCCCAACAGCGGCAGGAAGCCGCGGTGTTGCTGCCCGTAACCATCGAACAGCCAGGCTCGCCACCCGCGCTGAAACGGCATCTGATGCGTGCTTTGCTCTATCGCAAACACTTCGCTGCGAGATTCGCTGCCTGGCACGAACTCACCGAAGTGGCTCAAAATCCGTCAACTGCTTTGTGAGCAGTGGTCCCGCGTGCCGCGGCCTTGTGTCGCTATCGGCAAGTTGACAGCGCCGGTATGGCTAACCACGCAGCGTCACGAACGTCTAGTCCAGATGCCAGGTGCTGCCCGATTTGCGCCGCGCTGCCTTGACATGCTGGGCAAAACCCGCGCCGAATTTGTCGCACCAGCGACGGATCGTCTCGTAGCTCACGACCACGCCGCCGGTGCTTTAGACGACCGTCGAGTCTTCAGATCGCCGACGGATGGCGAGCTAGCGGGGTAACCTGGATGGTCATATAGGGAAACAGCGGCAGCGACGACAATAGCTCGTGCAATTCATCATTGCTTTCCACATCGAAGATGCTGATGTTGGAATAGCGGCCCACCACGCGCCAAAGGTGTGGCCACTTGCCAGCCTGCTGAATTTCGAAAGCGCGCGCCTTCTCAGCGGCCTTGATGGCGTCGGCGCGATCTGCCGGGAGGGAATCCGGGATCTTCACGTCCATCTGAACGCAGTAAAGCATGGGTGTCTCCTTGTCTGTTAAATGTAGTGGGGGAGGCCGGCCGCGTAACGGTGCTCAGCCTGCGAAGTCGTCGCCGGTGACCGGCGCGGTAAGAAAGGGCTTGAGTTGGCCGATGAAGGTTTTGCCGTGCTCGAACCACCCCTTGCGGATGTCGGATGCCATATAGATGGCGTAGGCAGCGTCGTTCTCGAACCAGCATTCGCCGATGGCGTCGACGTGGCCGATGTCAAAGAATGGCACATGGGTGTCTGTTGGCTGCTCGGCGATGAGGCGAACCTCATACTTGTGCAGGCCCGGCACATCGTGCGACATCTCGTAGTGGCGCAGGCATTCCGCGCGGAACGTTTCGTTGGACATGCCTTCTGGCTTGACCAGCAGGTACAGCATGCGAATCATGTTGACTCCTCTTGGTTCTGAATTGGCTCGATTCCAGGTTTTGCGCTCCCTGCCAGGATCGCACCGCTCGTCAGGTATGCGCCCGCGCTGAGTCGGCCAGCGGCCCTACTTTATAGTTATCGTCCTCTTCGCCGATGTGCTCGATGGCGATGCCGCGTGTTTCGGGCAGCAGCAGTATGCCGAACACTGCGAAGGCATAGGCCACGAGGCAGAATGCGCCCATGGCATTGGCCAGGCCGATATGGGCGGACAGCACGCCGACGCCGACGACGGAGCCAGCGCCTACCGACTTGCCCACGTTGTAAGCGAAGCCCATGCACGTTGTGCGCACATTGGTGGGAAACAGTTCGCTGAGGAAAGGCCCGAGGGCGGCGAACATGCCGATTGCCGAAAAGCCGACCAGGAAACCCAGGATCGCGGTTAGCGTGGTGTTCAGCGGCAGCAACATATAGCTGACGGTGACAACCCACGCGCAGATCGACAGCAGGATCAGCGTGGGGCGCCGCCCGATTCGATCGCAAAGATCGGCCGCCACCGCGAAGCCGCAGAACGAGCCGAAGGCCATGATGAAGACAGTGACGATCATCGATGTGGCGGCGACTCCCCGCTGGTTGAGCAGGGACGGCAGCCAGACCAGGATGGCATAGCAGCCAGCCTGTAGCCCGATCACCAGCACGCTCGACAGGACGAGTGAGCGCCCGTATTTGCGGTTGAACACCGAGGCCAGCGAAGCAGGCCGTGTGCGGCTCTGCCGTGCGCGCTCGAACATCGGCGCGTCCTTGATATGGCGCCGGATGAACAGTACGATCGACGCCGGGATGATGCCGCTCCAGAATGCCACTCGCCATGCCATCTCCTGCGGAAGCCAGGCCAGCAGCAGCGTGGCCAGGACGACCGCCAACGCCCAGCCCAGAGCGAAGCCCGATTGCACGTAGCCCATGGCCTTGCCGCGGTGCTTGGGGTCGATCACTTCTGCCATCAGTGCTGCGCCGACCGCCCATTCACCGCCAAAGCCCAGGCCCTGCAGCGTGCGGGCGACCACGAGCTGGTGATAGCTCTGGGCGAAGCCGGCGAGTACGCCGAACAGTGTGAACCAGATGATCGCCAGCACCAGGATGCGCGCGCGGCCGTAGCGGTCGCTGAGGATCCCGGCACCCCAGCCGCCGATGGCGGTAACGATCAGCGCCACGGTGCCGAGCACGCCAACTTCCGCCTTGGTCAGGCCCCACGCGAGCGTCAGGGCGGGCAGCAGGAAGCTGAACATCTGCATGTCGAAGGAATCCAGCGCCCAGCCCGAATAGCAAGCCCAGAACGTCTTCTTTTGCTGGGGTGTCCCAGTCTTGTACCAAGTTAGCATGGTTGTCTCCTGTTTCTCTCTGTCTTTCTCTATGATTCTCCGCACGCCTGTGCGCGGGTAGCCGCCAGGCGCCGGCCTTCGTGCCCAGTGCTAGGCGTAATCGGCTCTTACCATGGTGGTGAAGTCGAGTTCCACGTCGGTAACCGACTGGAGTGTCTGCGGTGACATGTCGCCGATGATCTCGATGACCGATACGCCAAGGGGACCGATGGCAAACGTGCCTAGTTCTGTGTACACGCGGCTCACGCAGGCGACCCCTGTCAACGGATAGCTGCACTGGCGGCGCAGCTTGCTGGTGCCGTCCTTGGTTAGATGGTCCATCATGACGAACACGCGCTTGGCCCCAATGGCCAGGTCCATCGCGCCGCCCACGGCGGGGATGGCATCAGGCGCGCCGGTATGCCAGTTGGCCAGGTCACCGCGCACCGATACCTGAAATGCACCGAGCACGCAGATGTCGAGATGGCCGCCGCGCATCATGCCGAAGGCGTCGGCATGGTGAAAAAATGCCGCGCCTTTCTCCAGGCGGATCGCCTCCTTGCCGGCGTTGATCAGGTCCCAGTCTTCCTGGCCCGGCTCGGATGCCGACCACTGCCCAAGCACGCCGTTTTCGCTGTGCAGGATGACCTCGCGGTGCCGGGGCAGGTGGTTGGCTACCAGTGTGGGCAGGCCGATTCCGAGGTTGACATAGGATCCGTTGGGAATGTCCCGCGCCACGCGCGCGGCCAGTAGGTGTCTTGCCACTTGGTCCATCGCTCTCACCCTGCCTGCATGACTTCATCTCGCGCGACTGCGGCGTCGCGCAGCACCACGCGGCTAACGAAAATCCCGGGCGTCACGACGTCCTCGGGGTCCAACTCGCCCAGTTCGCAGACGCGAGCCACGGCCGCGATCGTCTGGTTTGCCGCCATCGCCATGACGGGCGCGAAGTTGCGTGCAGTCTTGTTATAGATGAGGTTGCCCCAGCGGTCGGCCGCCGCGGCGTTGATCAGCGCGACATCGACATGGAGGGGGTGCTCGAGCACGTAGCCGCGACCGTCGATCTGGCGTGTTTCCTTGCCCTCAGCCAGCAGCGTGCCGTAACCGGTGGGAGTGTAAAAGGCGCCGATGCCGCTTCCGGCGGCGCGCAGGCGCTCGGCCAGCGTGCCTTGCGGCACGACTTCCAACTCGATCTGGCCGGCGCGGTACAGGTCTTCAAATACGTACGCATCGCGTTGGCGTGGGAAGGAGCACACCAGCTTGCGCACGCGGCGGGTCTTGAGCAGCGCCGCCAGTCCGGTGTCGCCGTTGCCGGCGTTGTTGCTGACCACCGTCAGTTCCCTGGCGCCTTGCTTGATCAGAGCGTCGATCAGTTCGTCGGGCATGCCGGCGCCGCCGAATCCTCCGATCGCGATCGTGGCGCCGTCGGGGACGTCATTCACGGCCTCGCGCGCCGTTCCATAGAGTTTGTCGATCATGTCTCGCTTCGCATGTTGTCTGTCGAATCTAGGTTGCCACGCGACCCGAGCGCGCACAATTTCAGCTTTTGCAAGCGCCCTTAGCATTGGGTTAAGGCGTGGGGCGAGCGCAGGCAAGTGCTTTCCATGAGGTGATGCGAATCGCGTCCGCGGCGCTCGACCGCAGAACGGCAAAGCTGCGCCAGCGGTCGCCAGCGGATGAGAGGAAGGCAAGAAGGGAAGGGCGCGAAGGATCCGCCGTCCGCGATCAGCCGCTGCGACCCGGCGCGTACCGGGCGATCAGTCGGTTGGCAAACTCGCGGGAAAAGCTGGACAGGCCATCCAGATCGCGTGCACAGACCTGGAATGTGCGAACGGCCCAGTCATCACGCAGGTTGCAGGCGCCGATGCGCTGGTCGCCCTTGAGGCGCGCGAACGCGGCCTTGGGCATGATGGCGATGCCTGCGTTTGCGGCCACCATGCGACAGATGGCATCGTAGCTGGCCACATGGACGCGAATGGTCATGGGCTTGTGCAACGCGCCGGCAGCGCGTGTCATGAACACCTGGAAGGCGCTGCCCTCGAGCAGCGCGACAAAGGCGTAGTCCAGCGACTGCTCGAACCAGACGTTACCCTCTGCCAGCAAAGGATGGCCGAGTGGCGCTACCAGGATCAGCGCGCTTTTGACGAAGGGCACCGCTTGCAGGCCTGCGGTGGGCACATTTCCCGAGATGATACCGAGGTCCGCCCCGCCTTCTCGCACCACGCGGACGATGTCGTCGCTCAGGCGTTCGCGCACGTCGATGCGCACATCAGGGTGGGTGGCGAGGTAGTCACCAATGACTGGGGGCAGGTACTCGGTGATGGCCGTGGTGTTGGCCACCAGTTTGAGTTGCCCGGAAAGGCCCGCCGTGAAAGGCTGGAGGTTCCCCGTGAGCCGCTCCAGCTCGGCAAGCACCACGCGGGCATGTTGCAGATAGACTTCGCCGGCGGCCGTCAGCGCCACGCCCTGGGGCGAGCGCTCCAGCAGGCGGACCCCCAGCGTGTCTTCGAGGTTCTTGATGCGGTTGCTGACCGCCGGCACGGAAAGGAAGGAGCGCTCCGCACCGCGGGTAAGGCTGCGTGTTTCCGCTACGTTGACGAAGAGGCGGAAATCCGTGATGTCGAAGGGAACGGCCATGCTGTCCGGCCGCTACCAGCTTGCCGGCTCGAAGCGAAAGCCCTGGCCCTGGCGCCTGACGTAGCCGCAGTAGGGCTCGCCGAAATGCACCGGCAGGATCAACGCCTCGCGGTCGGCCGCCCGGTTGAGGAAGGCGAGGCGTGTGGCGCGCGCTAGGTCGGGACGGATGCAGTAGCCGGAGTTCACGTCCGGGCGCACGATCTGCAGCGGGCTGTGCAGGATGTCGCCGCAGAAGATCGCTTCCTCGCCCTGGGAACGAACGCGGAACACCACCTGACCAGGGCTGTGGCCCGCTGCAGGCTCCACCTGCAGGCAGCCGGCGACTTCCTGCCCGGGCACCATCATCTCGGCGAGGCCTTCGCTCACCACCGGCATCACGCTGTCGAAGAAGGACTCGCCGAACACGTCCACCACGCCGGGCTCCTTGTTGCGGCCCTCGTCGCAGAACACGAAGTCATCCTTGGGGATGTAGTAGCGCGCATTGGGGAAGGTCGGTACCCAGCGGTTATCCTGCCAGGTGGTATTCCAGCCGACGTGATCCGCGTGCAAGTGCGTCATCACCACATGGGTGACCTTCTCCGGTGGAGCGCCGGCCGCGATCATCCATTCGCGCACGAGGGTGTTGAGCATGTTCATGCGCGCGATACCGGCGCGTGGCTTGAGGTTGCCCACGCCGGTATCGACCACGATGATGTTGTCACCAGCGTGTACGATCCAGAACTGGATGGTCACAATCAGCTTGTTCATGTGCGGGATCCAGTGGTGCGGCGCCATCAGGTCCACATTCGCGTCGAGCACGGTACGGTCGATGTCGGGGAAGAGGAAGGCCGGATCGTGCGTTGGCCCCATGTACTCGAGGATGCGGGTGATCGTCAGGTCGCCGACGGTGCGCGATTGCATCATGTGCGTTGTCTCCTTGGTTCTTGTGAGCGGCTTTGGCAGGGGTCAAGCATCCGCGATCTCCATCGCCGCGCCAATTTCGCATTTCAAAAGAGGGCTTTCAGGCGTCTTCATGCGCGGGAACAGATGCCCGACAACGGCGCGTGCGGTGCCTCGTTGGAAAAGTGCCGGGGCGACCGGATGGTCAGAGGTTCGGCAAGGAGGGGACCCGATGGATGCGTACCGCTTCGCTGCATACATACCGCCGGAGGCGTTAGGATTTTCGTCGGAGTATGGGACATAATGTTTTCGACGTCCAAGACCCATAATGTCTCAATCCATACCTGCAGGGTATTGCGCGAACAGGCAACCGCTCAGAAATGAGTGCGGCGTACTTCATCCGACCGATCCCGTTGATGAATCGCAGTGAGTCCAAATCGCCACGCACCGAAACCCATGCCGTCCCGCGTCCCAGAAACAAAGTAACAGGCCCGAAACGAGGCGGACGTGACTGTAAGACGGGACGTCAGCCGGAGATCAGGTCGTATTTCATGCAGACATCGGACGGATTGGCCTGCCATTGATATGCCTGTGACGCTTGTACCTCTGCCGGTAGCGCGCGGCGCGGCATCAAGGTAAACCCGTGACGACTAAAGTAAGTCGCAAAGCGCATCGCTAACATCACCGCTTGTCGACAGCCTCCTGCCCGGGCGCGCATGAGCGCAGCTTGCACCAGAGACGAAGCGATACCTCGGTCGCGGTAATCGGCAAGCACGGCAACGGGCCCGATGATTGCGGTGTCACCATGGCGTTCCACGCCAGCACAACCGACGATCAAGGATTCGGTGACGGCGATATGGAATGTAGTTGCTAATAGATTGAGGGCCGAAGCATCAAGCCCGCATTGTTCGAGGATGCTGATAATCTGTGGCGCTTGGCCGGTGACGGCAGCGCGAATGGAAATGCCTCTCATTTTGACCCCTCTTGCTTCGGCGTTTAGCCGGATGTTTTTTTGCGCGACTTCATCAAGGCGTGCTGCCGCCTTTTTAATTGTTATGCCGTGTAAAGATCCCCACAGGGCCGGGTGGCCTTTGGAGTCAACCACGGTTCGGCAGTCGGACTGCCGTTGGCGAGTATGAATATGAGTCTCCATTCCGACTATCCCCCAATCGTGTTATGCGCGGCAAAAACGCCATCACGGCGCAATCACGACGGCCGAACGCCCAGCAACTTGCGCCATTTGTGTTGTCCAGTATCTTGGCGACGATTCAATACCCTGCGACATCAATCTGTTGGCGGCACCATACCAAGTCATCCGATGCCGAGACAGACCGCATGGCGGAAATTTCCGTAACCAGATTGCTAGATACCTGGCTGCCCGATACAGGATTGGCGCGAACCGAGCCCAATAGTTGGCACAGCGCCTCGTCGTGGGTCGCGATGCTATTGATAGAGCTTCGCCGTTTCGTCATCGCCCGGATGCCGGCCAGCTCGGCGAACCGAACGCGCGTGGTGAATGCTGGTGCGCAGCCCACGGATGATGTTGAAGAACAAGGTTCGTGCGAGCCATGAACACCATGTGTAAGAGCAAGCATATCGCTACGACTCTTTGATTTCTAAGCGAAATTCCTCAAAAAGTACGCTTTTCGACAGTTGCTGAGAGGCAACGGCAGCGGCGAGAACGCCCAACATTCTTGAGACTACGCCGAAACGGCCAAAAATCGCCTAATGTAAGGCGAGGAAAAATCCTCCGGGGCTTTCGATGAAAAAGGAGCCCGACAAGCGCGAACTGGCAGCGGCGCAAATCTTTCGCCCCCTTGGCCAGGCGCCACTCACCCGCAAGCAGGCAGCTCTTGCAGGACAGCTCGAACATGACTGACGATCGACTTTGAGCCGAGGTAGAGACTAGCGGAGTCGCTTGTCCTCTGACAGGGCGCGCAATGGATCACGCGGCCAGGATGCTTGCAGGTGCAACCATTTTCAGCACCAGGGCCGGGCATCAGAATGCCTACACCGGCCATCGGCATCGATGCTCAAGTAACCAAACCGAGGATCGATTTCCGGACAAAACCGTCCCAGTCGGCCGATCGCCGGTAGCAGCAGGGGCGCTCTTCGTCGGGCGTCGGCGGCAGCACATACGTGTGCCGGTAACGGGCGAGTCCGGCAACCGCTCAGCGGTCGCGGGCAGCAGCTGCCAGACAAATGGCCGGCTTCCGTGAGCCACCGGACTTACCTTATCCCTCGCTTCTCGGCCTGTGGCGAATTCTCCCCGCCCAAAGTCAATCCACGGTATGTGGCGCCAGTTCGCGACTACACCCTTGCGCGTTGCCGACGCCAACGTGAGAGGGCACCGCAGATTCTTGTCACAAAAGGGAAAGCGTAAGACGCATACGGGAAAGCGCAAAGCCATGCCCGGCCTGATGATTCGCCACACAGGTTGTCCCTCTTGGCGAGCCAATCGGCAAGCCGCAGGTGCACTTTCATATCCGATACACGAACAGGAGACGTCATGGCGAAAGTCGTTAGGATTCACGAAACGGGCGGGCCCGAGGTCCTTCGTTTCGAGAACGCCACCGTTGGCGAGCCGGGGCCGGGAGAGGTCCGCGTCCGTCACGTGGCCGTAGGACTGAATTTTGCCGACACCTACTTCCGCAGCGGCACTTATCAGGTTCCGCTTCCCAGCGGCATCGGCAACGAAGCCGCCGGCGTGATCGAAGCCGTCGGGGCCGGCGTCACCCATCTGGCGATCGGCGACAGCGTGACCTATACGGGCTTCACCAATACGTTGGGCGCGTACAGCACGGAGCGGCTGATCTCTGCCGCGCCGCTGATCAAGCTGCCGGAGGCAATCAGTTGCGAAGTCGCCGCGGCGATGACCATGCGGGGCTTGTCAGCCTCCTACCTGTTGCGCCGGATCTACCCGTTCAAGGCAGGCGACACCATTCTGCTGCATGCCGCGGCGGGTGGTGTCGGTCTGATCATTTCGCAATGGGCCAAGCTGCTCGGGCTGACCGTGATCGGAACGGTGTCTACCGATGCCAAGGCCGAAGTGGCGCGCGCCCATGGCTGCGATTACACGATCAACTACAGCCATGAGGACGTAGCCAAGCGCGTGCGGGAACTGACGGATGGCGTGGGCGTGTCCGTGGTGTTCGACAGCGTGGGCAAGGACACTTTCATGGCCTCGCTGGACTCACTCAAGCGCCGCGGCCTGCTGGTATGCGTGGGGTTCGCCTCCGGCCCGGTCACGGGGTTCGATCCGGCAATCCTGGCCCGCAAAGGGTCGGCATACCTGACGCGTCCCGGCCTTGCCGACTATATCGCCGATCCTGCCGAAAAGGCGGAACTGGTCGATGAGCTGTTCGGCCATGTGGCGGCAGGCCGCATCCGCATCGAGATCAATCAGCGCTACGCGCTGGAGGATGCCGTCCAGGCACACCGGGACCTCGAGGCCCGAAAGACCACAGGCTCTTCCATCTTTGTGATTTGAAGGTTTCCCGAGCGGGAAACGCTCTTATCTGGTTCGACATTCTCAATATTCACGATTCATTCCGGAGACCCATCACCATGAACTTCCTTGACGGCCACCTGTATCCCGAGAACCAGCAGCCGCTGATCATTACGGCCGCTCCGTATGCGCCGGGCTGGATTCCCGCGGACTTCCCGGAGGATATCCCTGTCACCATGGAGGAACAGATCCAGAAGGCGGTGGATTGCTATGAGGCCGGTGCCCGGGTCCTGCATCTGCATGTCCGTGAAGCCGATGGCAAGGGGAGCAAGCGTCTGTCCATGTTCAACGAACTGATCGCCGGGGTGCGCGCCGCCGTGCCCGACATGGTGATTCAGGTGGGAGGCTCCATCAGCTTCGCGCCCGAAGAGGGCCAGGCCGCCAAATGGCTGAGCGACGACACGCGGCACATGCTGGCCGAACTCGATCCGAAGCCCGATCAGGTCACGGTAACCGTCAACACGACGCAGATGAACGTGACGGAGCATGCCGGCCTGGATGATTTCAAGGGCGTGTCGCGCGGATTCCCGCATCTGTACGACACATACAAGGACATGATCGTGCCCTCGAATCCGAGTTGGGCCGAGGAACACATCCGACGCCTCACGGCCGCCGGCATCCAGAGCGAGTTCCAGGTCTACAACATCAACAGCTTCGAAACCATCGAGCGCATGATTCGCCGTGGCGTCTACAAGGGCCCTCTGGTGATGAACTGGGTGGCGATCAGCGGTGGCATGGACCAGGCCAATATCTACAACCTGGCCAATATGCTGCGTGCGGTACCCGATGGTGCCGTGGTCACGGTGGAAAGCTCGGTACTCAATGTGCTGCCCATCAATATGATTGGCATGGCCCTGGGCCTGCATGTGCGATGCGGCATCGAGGATGTGCTCTGGAACCAGACCCGTACGGGCAAGATGAGTTCGGTCGAGCAGATCAAGCAACTGGTGCGCATTGCGCGCGAATTCGGTCGCCCCATCGCGACGGCGCAGCAGACGCGAGAGATCCTGAAGCTTGGCGTGTTCTATGACACCGTGGAAGAAACGCTCCAGGCCAATGGCTTCGCGGCCAATCGTAATGGTGGCCACCAGGGATTCCTGCGCAAGCAAGAAAATCTGCCGGCCTGAGGTCTGGCAACGGTTCACGCAGCCTTTTTGCACCGCGCTTCGCGTCAGGTACCGCATCGGGCTGCGTGGCCTTTGTAGTTAGTAGCGTTGCCTCGCTGCCAGAGCGATGCACCTGGAACGGACGCAGGTAGAGCGATCGCCAACAAAATTATATGGAGGGTGACAATGACATTTCAAATGCAAAAGCTGCTTGCGGTCGCGCTGGGCACGGCAGCGCTTGCGGCGTTGTGCGCTTCCGCGCCGGTGCGGGCGGAGGATGCCTGGCCCGCGCGCCCGATTCAGATGGTCGTAGCGTCATCCGCAGGATCAGGCACCGATTCTCTGGCACGCCTGCTGGCGCAACGCCTGTCGGTTTCCTTGAAGCAACCGGTCGTCGTTGACAACCGGCCGGGTGGCAGCGGAGTCGTCGGGACAAGCGTCGTTGTCAGGGCACCGTCCGACGGGTACACGCTGCTTTACACCACGGCATCGAACATGGTCATCGCCCCGGCCGTGCTGAAGACCATCCCCTACGATCCGAAGAAGAGCCTTGTGCCGATCGCGGAGACTGCGGAGGGCGGGGTGGTGCTGCTGGTGAGCAACGATCTGCCGGTTCGCAACCTGCCGGAGCTGATCCAGTTCGTGAAGGCGAATCCGGACAAGTATGGCTACGCCACCTGGTCCACGGGATCTTCCGGGCAGCTGACGATGGAATGGCTCAAGAAGCAGACCGGCATGAAGACCGATCACGTTCCATATCGGACTTCGAATCAGCTGTTGACCGACCTCGCTTCAGGTGTCGTGAAAATCGGCTGGACCGATCCGGGCGCGCCCATTCCCTTCCTGCGCTCCGGCAAGGTCCGCGCCATTGCCATTGCAGGCAATGTGCGCGCACCGCAGTTGCCCGATGTCAAGACCATGGGTGAACAGGGCTACAAGTTCGATGCGGTGGGCTGGTTCGGCGTCTTCGCACCGGCGGGCACCAACCCGGCGATCCTGAAGAGGCTGGCTGATGAAATCAACAAGGTCCAGAAGTCTCCTGATCTGGCTGCCACGATGAAAACCATGAACTTCGAGCCGCCACCTGCGAAGACCCCGGAGCAGTTCCGCGAGATGGTCAGCCGCGATCTGCAGCTATGGTCGAAGATCGCAACCGATGCAGGGATCCAGATCGACTAGCGAACTATGCTGCGCAACACGTTGATGACGGCTTGCTGGTAGCGACGTGTACGAGACCAGACGCGATTTGACAGTGGATCTGATAGTGGTCGGGCTGCGGAGCGGGAGCAACCGACCCTGTCAGGACATCTTGAAGCGGTCCTGTCATCCGAAATGCTTTCCATGCAGGCCTGCAGCAAATTAAAGCTCCGGGAACGGTCGACGCGCAATCGCCCCGCAAGGGCGAGAGGCCGCGCTCGTCTTCGAATTTGCGCGGCTGTTCTGTGCAAAGGGGAAAATCGAATTCTCGATTGGTCCCCTGGCATCACTTTGGCCTCGTGGCAACCGAGCTAGACAAGGTTGGGGACTACAACAATGAACAGCCATGCTGAAGGCGATCTGGTACGAGAGACGAGGGCGGGCGGAAGAGGCATTGGCATTCGGCCATTTGCCTCCCAGCTGCAACCGACCCCCGGGCGAAGTCCGCGTGCGACTCCATGCGTCGGCAGTTAACCCGGCAGATGCAAACCGGCGAGCGGGACGCATGCATGGTGCCCTGGAGTTCCCCCAAATCATTCCGAATAGCGATGGACCGGGTCTGATCGACAGGCACGGGTCTGGTGTCGATCCGAAGATGCTCGGGTCGCGAGTGTGGCTGCATTTCGGACAGCGAGGGCGTCCTCTTGGTACTGTGGCGTAATACATCTGCGTTCAGCACGAGTTGACGTCACCATTACCGGAGCATCTGGGATCTGCTGCTGACGCGGCAACGCAAACGGCAAAGCCGATGAACGTGACCCGAAAGGGTGGCTTCTTTAACAACCAAACAACCGATAAGTGTGGGCGCTTGATAACGGGTGCGAAAGACTTCGGTCTTTTGGCTCAAAAGTTATCAGTGCTCACACAGCAAAACGTGACTGGATTTTCGGATCTGGTCAGTCAGTTTTCTGAGAGTGACCGCTCGAAAGAGCGAGCAGTTGGTCACACGTTTCCTGACTGGGGAGCGAATGGTCGCCTTTCGGAGAGAGATTCGTCGCCGGCTGACCGCTGGCGAGGGTCGAGAACGGCGGGGTAGCACGCCGTGCCAAGCAATGTTGGACAATCCTTACTTTAGTAAGGTGGTGGCACCACTATCGTGGGGCTCACCGCCCGACCGTATCCCGCGCCCGAGCGACGTGGTTGCGTGCTGCGTTGCCGTCCGCGTGTGCTGTGTGACCACAGCACAAACACTTGAAGGCATTCCCGTTACGATTTTTCTTGTCCACGTAGCCACAGCGGTGGCACGTCTGACTGGTGTAAGCCAGATTTATGTCCGAGACAGTGAACCCATACTGCTCTGAATACGCCTCCAGCGCATTCTTGAACTGACGCCGTCCAAAGTTTTGCACGAGCCGATTTCTGCGTCGCGCCAATATGGCGCGCGATCACAAGGTTGCCGTCATCGAGAAGGCAAAGGAGCCTGGCAAGTTTGACTGGTGGGTGAAGCTGTCCACGCTGTCAGCTGGCAAGCCCATCCACCTGCCGGTGCAGACCAACACCTGGTTCGAGAACCGCCAGGGCGAGTGGAAGAATTTCTGCCAGATCAACCTCTCACACACTAGCGAGTTGACGTGGAGTCCAAATACAAGCCCAGGATGGTGGTGCTCGGGCTCGACGTGGGCATCAAGAATCTGCTTTCTACCTCCGAAGGTGACTTGCTCGGACAGACGTTCATGGCGCGGCTCGTCAAGTTCGATCGGCAGATCTCGACTCGGACTGCGAATCGCCGGCGAATCGGCCTGAAGGCCCGCAGCGCCCGCTATGATCGGCTGGTCGAGCGCATGCGGGCACGCTGCGGGTGGCCATCCTGCGCCACCGCCCCAAAATGGTAGCGGTTGAGCGGCTTGACTTCCGTTCGCCTGAACTATCGCGCCGGATGAGTACCTCTACCGGGCCGTGGACAAGGCCGGCAAGACCACTTATTTCCTGCCGCGCCCGCGCCCGCGCCCGCGCCGGCAAGCAACTCAGCCGGCTTCAGGTTCAAGTTCGCAATCCAGCGAGTTGACGATGCGCGCTACCGCACAATAGAACGCGCCGGTCGCGAGCAGCTCCATCAGGTGCTTCTCTCCGAAGCGCTCCAGCAAGGCGTTCACGGTTGCTGCGCTCGCGCCGCTGGCATGCGTCAGGTCGTCCGCGAGCTGTAGCACCAGGGTTTCGTCAGCGTCGAACAGCGCGCCATCTCGCCCGTCCGGCAATGCGGCCAGCTGCGCCGGCGTGACGCCTTCGGCCCGCGCCATGTGCACGTGGTGTCCATATTCGTACCTGGATTCGTGCCGCAAGGCGATCTGCACGATCAGCAGCTCGCGCAGCTTGCGCGAGACAGACAGGTCGTTGCGAAGGCCGCGCGAGCAAGGCGCCCAGGCCTTGGCGAGCGCGGGGGACCAGGCCATCATCCGCCAGACGTTCAGCACAGTGCCTTGCTGCTTCATCTTCTCGAAGACGTCCTTCAGTTCCGGGTCCACGGTGTCCGTATCGACCATCCTCATGCGTGCCATGCTCTTGCCTCCTTCAGTTTGCAGTTTCCCGCGACAAGCGAAATTATGACGATCAGCCGGTTGGCAGCTATTGATCAGCGGTCACATGGACTTGTTCTTTTGTCTCACGCTGGCGCGCGCGCCGCGATTGGATGAAGCTGGTGCCAAAGCTGGCCTGGAACCAGTGCGCAAAGGCGCTGGCTGAGGAGAAACCGAGCATCGAGGCCGCGTCATCCAGCGAATGGTCGCTGTCGTCGCGCAGCGTCAGCGCCCGCTCGCGGCGGACGGAATTCAGCACCGACTTGAACTGCTCACCCTCCAGGCTCAGTTGCCGGTGCAGGGTCTGCCGACTGACACCCAGGTGCTGCGCAACCTTGTCGACCGTGCAACGGCCGCTGCCCATTAAGGCCGCGATCAGGTGGCGCACGGTTTCCCTGCACCCCTGCTTGCGTTGGCTGAGCGAGGAGTCCATGAAGCGGCGCGCGAAACTAGCGAGCCCGGTCTGCGTCGAGGTCAGTGCACGGGTCATGTCGCTTGCTGCGCAGACGATTCCGTTGAAGGCGCCGTTGAACTCGAGGCGCTTGCCGAGGAAGGAACGGTGAAAGCTCAGATCCCGTGGCGGCCGATGGGTGAAGCAAACCAGACGAGGCTCCCATTTGGGGCCCAGAAGGTCGCGCAGCACCTGGAACATCACGCCGACCGTCAGCTCCATCGCCTGGCGCGTCGGGACCGACTTGCCCAATATCAATTCCTCGCGGATGACGACAACGTCGTCCTCTTCATCGACTCGGGCCAGCAGAGCGTCACTGAGCACACGGTTGTAGCCCAGCAGCGTCTTGATCGCTCTCAGCGCCGTGCTCTCCTGCTTGATCACGAGGCTGACGGGGCCGAGTTCCCAGATATGTCGGCGGCTGGCTAGCCTGAGGCCGAACGCCTCCATGTCCGAGGCTTGCGCGCAGTGGTTCAGCAAGCGGCACACCGCCTCCATGCCGATCAGGGTCTCGCTGTCGTCGAGACACCGGCGCGGCAGGCCCGCCTTGCGCATCATCGCCAAGGGGTCGAGTCCAGCCGACTGCGCCAGATCGGCGAAGCCCGTCAGGCTGGCACTTCGGATGAGGTGGGGCATCTGGTCAGTGGACATTTTCGAAAGTTTTGGCCTATTACAACTTATCAATTCTACGCGACAACGGATCAATTCTGCCGAGGCGGCTACCCGCATCATATCTACAAGCGCGGACACGGCCTGCCTTCGCAGACTCCGCCGCCTACAAAGGAGAACACCATGCACTTCCTCGATGGGGCCCTGCTGCCCGAAAACCAGGAAAAACTTGTCATCACCGCTGCTCCGTATGGCCCGCAATGGGAGCGGGGCGACTTTCCATCCGACATCCCGGTCGCGATCGAGGAGCAGGTGCAAAAGGCGGTGGACTGCTACAACGCCGGCGCCACCGTGCTCCATTTCCATGCGCGCGAGGACGATGGTTCTGGCTGCAAGAACCTGGACCGCTTCAACGAGCTGCTATCGCGCCTGAAGCAGGCGGTGCCCGACATGATCATCCAGGTCGGCGGCTCGATCTCGTTCGCACCGGTCGAGGAAGGCGCGCCCGCCGAGTGGCTGAGCGACGAGACGCGTCACATGCTGGCGCGCCTGAAGCCGACGCCCGAGCAGGTCACCGTGGCAATCAACACCGGCCAGATGAACACGGTTGAGATCATGACCCCTGAGGACTGCGCGGGAACCTCGTTCGAGCGCAAGGCGGTCTACGACGCCTATGAGGAGATGATCGTTCCGGCCGGGCCCGCCTGGTTGCGCGAACACCTCGCCCAGCTGGCGGCCAACGGCATCCAGCCGCACTTCCAGATCACCATGAAGTCGGGCCTCGTCACTCTCGAGCGCCTGATCCGGCGTGGCATCTACAAGGGGCCGCTCAATGTGAACTGGGTCGCGCTCAGCGGCGGCTTCGACAACCCGGACCCCTACAGCATGATGGAGTTCATTCGCCTTCTGCCCGATGGGTCGACGCTCACACTGGAGTCGCTGATGCGCGCCACCCTGCCGATCAACACCATGGCGATCGCCATGGGCCTGCACGTGCGCTGCGGCATCGAGGACACGATCTGGGGCCCCACCGGCGAGCCGATGTCCAGCGTGAAGCAGATCGAACAACTGGTGCGCATCTCGCACGAACTGGGGCGGGGCGTCGCGTCGGCCCAGGAGGCGCGCGCAATCTTCAAGATCGGCACGCAGTACCAAACGACCGAGCAGACGCTTGCCGAGTTGCGTTACCCCACCGCACGCCGTCCGGTCAGGCCGGCGCTGGCGGAACGCAAGGTGGCGCGATGAGCGACGCACGACAGTCCGCAGCGCCCACACTACTGCTGGTTCCGGGTCTGCTTGACGAGGCACCGGGCCACTGGTCAGCCTGCAGCGAACGAACTGGTCTGCGAACTGGCGCAGGACGCGTCGATGCCTGGAAATAAATCGTCCGCAGAACACTGCGTCGTGTGAAAAAAAAACCGAGGAGATATACATGAAAGCTGCTAGCTTTGCGTCTTGTCGTTTCGCGCTCGGCGCGTTGTTGCTGGCCTGCTCATCGCTGGCCCAGGCCTGGCCCGAGCGGCCTATCAAGATCATCGTCCCCGCGCCTGCAGGCGGGAACATGGACACGCCGGCTCGCATCTTTGCCAGCTATTTGTCCAAGGAAGTTGGCCAACCAGTAATCGTTGAAAACAAGGCGGGCGCCGGGGGATCCATCGGAGTGCAGGCCATGCTAAACGCGCCTGCCGATGGCCACGTCATCCTGTACACCAGCTCGAACGTGCTCACCGAAATACCGCACGTTATGAAGCCTCCCTACGACCCGATGAAGGACGTGCGGCCGGTGGCGGCACTCACCCAGTACCGTTACGTGCTGGTCGTTGCGCAGGACTACCCCGCGAATGACCTGACCGGCATGGTGCGGCAACTCAAGACTGCGCCGGACAAGAGCAGCTTTGCTTCCCCGAGCCCCGGAACGATCGCGCAGCGCGGTGGTGAGATGCTCAATCTCAAACTTGGCGTGAACATGCAGCACGTGCCATATTCCGGTACTCCTCCCGCGCTGATCGCGGTGATGTCCAATCAGGTCACGATGTGTCTGGACAGCGTCGTGACATCGGGGCCCTATCTGCAGGGCGGCAAGCTCAAAGCGCTGGCCATCGCGGGCACCACCCGCTACCCCGCTATGCCGCAGGTTCCGACCTTCGCTGAACAGGGTTTTCCGGAGTTCAATGATTTCAGTAGCTGGCAGGGCATCGTGGTATCTCCCAAGGTACCGCCCGCCGTTGTCGAAAAGCTCTACGCCGTCACGCGCCACATCGCCGGTCTGGCGCCGTTCCGCGACCAGGTCGCCAAGCTGAGATTCGAGCCGATCATGCCCGAATCGCCGCAGCAATTCGGGCAGCGCCTGCAATCGGACTACGACCACTTCGACGCGCTGAACCGCAAGTTGACTCTGAAGCAGTAAGACCTCACAAAACCTTGATGGAAATGATTCAGCTATGAAAGCAGCCATGATTATTTCGGGCCCGCAAGGCGGCCACCTGGAAATCCGGGAGATTCCCCGCCCGACGCCGGGTGCCGGCCAAGTAGTGGTGCAGGTGATGGCCTCGGGCCTGAACCGGGGCGAATTGGTCCGGGTGGGTGAAGCGAAAAGCGGCGGCCCGATACTGGCCGGCATCGAGTTCGCCGGCATTGTCAGCCAGGTCGGACCCGATGTGCGCGGCGTGCGTGAAGGCGACCGCGTCACCGGCCACGGCTGGGGCGGCCAGTCCGAGTTTGTGCTGGCCGAGGCGCGCGCGCTGATCCCGATCCCGGCCACGCTGTCCTGGGTCGAGGCGGCCGCATTCCCCAATGTGTTCATCAGCGCGCACGACGCGCTGGTTACCAATGGCGAGTTCCGTGCCGGCCAATCCGTGCTGGTGAATGCCGCCACCGGTGGCATGGGACTGGCCGCCGTCCAACTGGCCGCCCAACTCGGCGCCAGCCAGGTCATCGCCACCTCGCGTTCGGCGGCCAAGCTGGCGCGGCTGCGTGAATACGGCGCGACCCACACCATCGATGCCTCGCAGCCGGACACCGTGCAGGCCGTGAAGGACGCCACCGACGGCCGCGGCGTGGACGTGATCATCGACTCGCTGGGCGGGGCGGTGTTCGACACCAACCTGAAATGCCTGGCCGTGCGCGGCCGGCTAGTTATCATCGCGCGGATGAGCGGCGTCGATACCGCCCAGGTCGACATCAAGCACATGTGGGTCAATCGCCTGAAGGTTATCGGGACCACCTTCCGCACCCGTACCGAGGAAGAACGGCTCGCCTTGATCGAAGCGTGCGCGCGCGATGTGCTGCCGCCGCTGCGGGAGGGTCGCCTCAAGATGCCGGTCGACCGCCTGTTCGCACTCGACGACATCGCGCACGCCCACGCCTACATGGCAACCAACCAGCACTTCGGAAAAATCGTCCTGGCCGTCCACAAGAGTGTGATGGCGGCCGCCGCGCCAATCACCATGTCGCAGACTGCGACGAAGGAGCTTGCATGAACATAAAGATCACACCACTCACCGGCTCGATCGGTGCCTCGGTCGAAGGCATTTCGCTCTCGGAGCCCTTGACCGACGAATTGTTCGAGCAACTGAGCAAGGCATTCCTGCAGCACTGCGTGCTAGTGTTCCGCGACCAGTCGCTCAAGCCCGCGGCTCAGCTGGATTTCATCCGTCACTGGGGCGAGCCGGTCGTTCCGGCCTTGCTGTCCAAGCTGCGGCTCGATGAGTATCCCGAAGTGGTCCAGATCCGAACGGCGCCGAAGGAGCTTATTTCGACCGAGGCCTGGCACTACGATGCGCCGCACACGCCCGTGCCGCCCAAGATCACCATGCTCAGCGCGCAGGTGGTGCCGGTGGGTGGCGACACGATGTGGTGCAACCAATACCTCGCCTACGAGAGGCTGACTCCCGTCATGCAACGCATGCTGCAAGGCCTGCGCGTCCAATTCCGCGCCGTGCGGCTGGCCCGCTCCCAAGGCGTGTGCGAGTCCGATGCGCCCTCCGCCGCGCATCCGATGGTGCGCACGCATCCGGAGACCGGCCGCAAGGCGCTCTACATCGGGCATCCGGACAATGTGATGGGCATCGAGGGCATGACGGAGGCCGAAGCCCGGCCCTTACTGAACTTCCTGTATGAGCACAGCACGCAGCCGGACAACATCTACCGCCACATGTGGCGCGTCGGCGATGCGCTGATGTGGGATAACCGGTGCACCATGCACTATGCGGTCCACGACTACGGCAACCAGGAGCGCCTTTTGAACCGAGTCACCCTGAAGGGCGAAGTGCCCGCTTGAAAAGGGGCTTTTGCCTGGCGGCGCGGCTGCTTTGGGTCGGCAAAACCCCAAGCGGTCGGTGTCGCCTTTTGTTTAAGGCGCTCGAGGCCGAGTCGACCGCGTGGATGGCATCCGGGACGTCATGCATCCAGCGCGACAAGCCCTCCTGCGCCATCCAGCGCATCTCGTAGGGCAACTCCGGCAGGTAGAGTCCTTGCAGGCAGAGGTTCTTGCGAATCAGCGTGCAGCTGCTTGAGAACCTTGGCAAGGCCTGCCGGCAGGTTCGTGCGCGGTGTCCTCGCTGGCTTGGCCCGACGCCCAACTGCGGTGTTCAGGCTCAGGCAGCCCAATCCGACGCTGCTGCTGGCAGGCCGTGAGGCCTGCTCCTATTCCGATTGCGATGGCGGGTCAGGTCAAACCGTCGGCTCTTCCGGGTCGGGGCCGTAATCGGGGGGGCCACCCCATGATGAACCGGTCGGCCAAAGATGGGGCAAGGTCGAGCCCGCACTACAGGGGCAAAGGCGTTCTCATTCACCCATCGTATCAAGGTGTTTGCGGATGGCACGGTACGGAAGAGCAGCGCGTGACCTCAGGAGAACTCGTCCGGTTCCCGGGTGGCACCTGTGCCGCGAAGGGACATCCGCGGGACTACGCCTATACCGCTGTGTTGGGACCGATGCCTACCGTTTCGGCGGCCACCGCATCTGTGACATTCTGCAGGTACGAACAGACAGGCTCGATGATCTGGTACGGCAGCAGGTTGTGGAATTGCTCAGTCAAGCGCGTCGAAATCCACAAGGATGAAATCGTGTTGTGTTCAGGGTTGACCCACAGCCTGGGGCTTTTGACAGCGAAAATTCGAATGATTCAGACGACGGAGTGAAAAGTATGCAACGTTGTAAGCGGCGTAGTGAGCCCGTTGCTGGCCAACCTGTTCCTGCACTACGCCTTTGATGTCTGGGTCGCTCGCCGCTGGAGAATGTGCACCGCTTCATCGCGGTTCAGCACGTGCTGCATCTCATGGCGAAATGCGGCATTCGTGAAATAGTCGATCAGGAAGATCGTTCGAAACAACCGTCCGAGATGCATGCCGGCCTTATAGACTGGCTGTCCGCGCGCTGCCACCCCAAAGCGCGAGAGTGCCTGAGCTGCAGTGCATTGCCCGCTTTGCACGGATGCCGCAATCCGCACCAGCTTGTACAACATCCCTTGATTAGGTTTAATAATTGTCGGGCAGCTAATACGGCTCCAGGAGCGAGACGACCACCTTGGCCATCTCGTCGAGTGTGCCGGCGCCAGGCAGAGGTTCCCAACGCCCACTATGGCTGCGAAAGGCTGCGCCATAACGATTGCGACTGAGCTCGGTCAGCTGAGCCACCACGGTCGGCTCCTCGTCGTCCAGGCGTTTGATCAGAAGGTGCCGTCCGTAGGCTTGCGTGACGATCTGCTCGTGGCCGAGGAGGCCGCGTAGTTGCCGCTGCAATTCGGCAGCGTAATGTTTGGCGGGTAAAGCTGGCATGTCGATGCCTCGATTGCGATGCGCCGGTTCGCAGCGGATAGCTCCGGAAACTCCATTTGAACGGGCGTGCCGCCTGATTGTGCGCACGGACAAACTGCTCCGTGCGCTCGCGCAGGTGCGCGGTGCCGGTGTGGCTCGCATGGCGCAGCACCCGGCGCGGTCAAAATGAAGTGTTGTGGTGTATTCCTTTACTCTAGCCAGCTGGTGCGCTGCGCCGGACTGGGCCCGCATGTAGATCCTGCCACGCAGGTGGCGTCGGTCAACTATTTTGCGTTCGGGGGGGGGTCGACTTTCCCGGCAGGCTGTACGAGCACATGATCATCACTAAGCTGCCATTCGCGCCGCCGGACAGCCCGGTCGACGAAGCGCTGGCGGAGTTCATCGAGTCTCGCGGCGGTAGCCTCTTCGATGAAATCTCGCTGCCCAAGGTGTCGGAAATGCTCACCCGGTGGATCGGCCGTCTGATCCGTACGGCGACCGATACGGGGTGCGTCACGCTACTGGATGCGCGCCTCTACTCGAAGGGGTGCGGCCGCAAGTTGCTCGACACGTTGCCAGGCCTGCGCCGCGAAATTGGTGTTGTGCTAGCGGCGTAATCGCCGTCGGGTGTTGCGGGAATGACAAGGGTCAACTGTGGGGCCGAACTCATCGAGCGGCTTTTCCGCGGATGCGGTCAGCCTGAGGCCGAACGCCTCCATGTCCGAGGCTTGCGCGCAGTGGTTCAGCAAGCGGCACACCGCCTCCATGCCGATCAGGGTCTCGCTGTCGTCGAGACACCGGCGCGGCAGGCCCGCCTTGCGCATCATCGCCAAGGGGTCGAGTCCAGCCGACTGCGCCAGATCGGCGAAGCCCGTCAGGCTGGCACTTCGGATGAGGTGGGGCATCTGGTCAGTGGACATTTTCGAAAGTTTTGGCCTATTACAACTTATCAATTCTACGCGACAACGGATCAATTCTGCCGAGGCGGCTACCCGCATCATATCTACAAGCGCGGACACGGCCTGCCTTCGCAGACTCCGCCGCCTACAAAGGAGAACACCATGCACTTCCTCGATGGGGCCCTGCTGCCCGAAAACCAGGAAAAACTTGTCATCACCGCTGCTCCGTATGGCCCGCAATGGGAGCGGGGCGACTTTCCATCCGACATCCCGGTCGCGATCGAGGAGCAGGTGCAAAAGGCGGTGGACTGCTACAACGCCGGCGCCACCGTGCTCCATTTCCATGCGCGCGAGGACGATGGTTCTGGCTGCAAGAACCTGGACCGCTTCAACGAGCTGCTATCGCGCCTGAAGCAGGCGGTGCCCGACATGATCATCCAGGTCGGCGGCTCGATCTCGTTCGCACCGGTCGAGGAAGGCGCGCCCGCCGAGTGGCTGAGCGACGAGACGCGTCACATGCTGGCGCGCCTGAAGCCGACGCCCGAGCAGGTCACCGTGGCAATCAACACCGGCCAGATGAACACGGTTGAGATCATGACCCCTGAGGACTGCGCGGGAACCTCGTTCGAGCGCAAGGCGGTCTACGACGCCTATGAGGAGATGATCGTTCCGGCCGGGCCCGCCTGGTTGCGCGAACACCTCGCCCAGCTGGCGGCCAACGGCATCCAGCCGCACTTCCAGATCACCATGAAGTCGGGCCTCGTCACTCTCGAGCGCCTGATCCGGCGTGGCATCTACAAGGGGCCGCTCAATGTGAACTGGGTCGCGCTCAGCGGCGGCTTCGACAACCCGGACCCCTACAGCATGATGGAGTTCATTCGCCTTCTGCCCGATGGGTCGACGCTCACACTGGAGTCGCTGATGCGCGCCACCCTGCCGATCAACACCATGGCGATCGCCATGGGCCTGCACGTGCGCTGCGGCATCGAGGACACGATCTGGGGCCCCACCGGCGAGCCGATGTCCAGCGTGAAGCAGATCGAACAACTGGTGCGCATCTCGCACGAACTGGGGCGGGGCGTCGCGTCGGCCCAGGAGGCGCGCGCAATCTTCAAGATCGGCACGCAGTACCAAACGACCGAGCAGACGCTTGCCGAGTTGCGTTACCCCACCGCACGCCGTCCGGTCAGGCCGGCGCTGGCGGAACGCAAGGTGGCAGCATGAAAGACCTTCATGAAGTGACAGTTGTCACGGTGCCGGGGCTGCGCGAGGAAACACCGGCGCACTGGCAGGCGCTGCTGGCTGGCGAACTGCCCAACGTGCGCTCGCTCCCTGCTCTGGGGCGCACCAACATTGACCTGAATGCGCGGGTCGCGGCGATCGACGCCGCCGTACTGGCGGCCCCGGCGCCCGTCATCATCGTGGCGCACAGTGGCGGATGCATTGCGACAACGCACTGGGCGCGCCGCACCGGCCGGAAGATCCTCGGCGCCCTGCTGGCGACGCCGCCGGACCTGGAGCAGCCTCTGCCGCCCGAATTCCCTGCGCTGTCGGCTTTCGCCGAAGCAGGCTGGACACCTATGCCGAAGGGTCCGCTACCTTTCCACTGCATCGTGGCGGCGAGCCGCAACGATCCGCTGGGAGAGTTTGCAAGGGTGACGGACATGGCGTCCGGCTGGGGCGCGGAACTGGTCGACCTGGGCGAGGTCGGGCATCTGAACCCAGCGTCGGGCTATGGGCCATGGCCCGCAGCATACGTGCTGATTCGCAGGCTGGCCCAAAGCCAAGCCGTGTCGGGAGTCCTCGCATGAGCCCAAGCCAAACGCCCACTTGTGATGCCTTGCGCGCGCAAGGCCACTGGAATCCCGATTGGGACGCCATGGCGTCTCTGGCGCCGGACTGGACCGAGCAGTTTATGCGCATGGTCAGCTTTCCACTGAACTCCCCCGCGCTCGACTCGCGGACCTTCGAGCTGGTCTGCATCGCGATCGACGCGTCTGTGACCCACATGTTCGCGCCCGGCACGCGACGCCACATTCGCCGAGCGCTCGATCTCGGCGTGAGTGCCGACGAGATCGTCGCCGTGCTGCAGCTCACCGCCACGTTGGGGCTGCACACCATGAGCATGGCGGCGCCCCTGCTGCAGCAGGAGCTGCGCGAGCGCCAGGCCACGGCCAACGAGCCGGCATGACCGCCGTTCTACCCTCTCAGGAGACTGCCTTGAAAGCCACCAGCAACACCTGCATCGACCAGCAGGGGAGCCGCATGACCTCGGTTCAACAGGTCGAACAACTCGCGCGCATCGCTAACGAGTTGGTTCAGCGGCAAGGAAGCGCAGGAGATCTAAAAGGTCGGCGTGAAGTACAACACGATTGATGAACCGCGGGCCGTTTTGGCATGGCACCCAAACGCAAGCCCGGGAAGCGCAACGTACTGTTCCGCTTCCTGGCATAAGCGGCAAGGTCCCTGTCGCGGGTAGCTGGCCTGTGCCGTTGGCATCCTCTCTCGAAGAGGATTGCCACGGGAACCCGGATCGCTGAATTCCAGTGTCGGCGCTCGTGGAGCGGTTACTGAATTACCTCACTGCATATTTGAAAGGACACAATGACCCTGCCTGACAAAATGACACTGAATGCTGTACGCCGTAGTTTTGTGCTCGCCGCGATGGCCGGATTGTTTGCGGCTTCGACGTCGATCGCTGTGGGCCAGCCTCTGGCAGATCGCCCCATTCGCATCATTGCCGTTGGCACGCCGGGAGCGACGGCGGATATTCTGGCGCGAGTAGTGGCCGACTCCTTGACCAAGAGTTTGGGGCAACCCGTCGTCGTGGAACCCAAGCCAGGGGCAGGTGGTGTCGTGGCCATGGAATCCTTTTTGAGAGCGCCTGCAGACGGACACACTTACCTGCTGTCCATCAGTAGTCTGGTTTCGGAGCTGCCCTACACGTTCAAGCCTAAGTACGATCCGTTCACAGCGATTCGGCCGCTGGTGGAACTGGGAAGCATGGGCGCGATGCTAGTGGGCAATGTCAACCTGCCACCCAAAAACTTTCAGGAGTTGGTTGCCTATGTGAAGGCCAACAAGGGGAGGGTCAATATCGGGTCGTTCTCGCCGGGGACGATGTCGCACATACTCGGACTCCAATTGAACCAACTGGCGGGGCTCGATATGAATATCATCCAATACAATGGGTCCACTCCCGGATTGGTGGATGTTATGGCGGGAAACGTCCAGTTTCAGATGGATTTGCCATTGACTTCCGCGCCATTGATCAAAGCGGGAAAACTCAGGCTATTCGCCGTCAGCTCGCCCAAGCGCTCCGAATTGATGCCAGAAGTCCCGACTTTCGCCGAATTGGGGTATGACGCGATGACACGGACCTCCTGGATGGGACTGTGGACGCTCCCTGGTGTGCCGGATGCGATCCAGCAACGTATCCGGAGCGAAGTTTTGAAAGCGTTGAATACGCCAGAGATAGGCGAACGGCTCTCTTCGCTAGGTCTGAGCGTGACGTCTAAAAATCCGCGCACTCCCGAGGAATTGTCCATGAGCTTGAAAAAGGACTACAAAACAACGGGCGAAGTGCTGCAAGCGGTGGGCTATAAGCCTCAGTAGAGATTCGACGATCGGGCGATGAAAGGAGAGCTATCGGGATCGCCCGGCATCATTGGCCTGGGGAGTAGGCCCTCCCTCCGGCTGCCGATCGAAGAGGCACCTTCCTGACATTGCAGTGCTGGTTGCTTTTATCACTGGCGGATGACTGGAAGTCCATGTGAGCGCGTCGTCCGATGCTCACCAATACAAAGACCGAGGAGAACAGAATTGGGCAATTGCATCAGCAATACCATAGGGTTTGATCGAACATCTCAGCCAGTTTGGGAAGGCAGCAACGGCCTCGCCGCGAAGATGAAGAAGACGGGACTGGTCCTTGTCATGGTCGGCGCAGGATGCGGTACGGCGCTGGCTCAGACCAGCGTCACCCTGTACGGCGTTGCCGACGCCAACCTGGAGTTTGCAAACCATGTGGGCGTGGCGCCCACACCGGCCAATGGCTACAATCCGGGCCCAGGCAATAAGGTCTACCGGATGAACTCGGGCGGCTTGTCCGGCTCGCGTTGGGGCTTGCGAGGTACGGAAGACCTCGGTAGTGGGTTGTCGTCGCTATTCGTGCTGGAAGGCGGCTACAATCAGGACGCTGGCACCTCGCAGCAGGGCGGCCGGCTGTTCGGCCGCTCGGCGTACGTCGGCCTCGCGAGTAAGAACTATGGACAGGTGGCCTTTGGCCGGCAGTACACGTCGCTGTTCGACTCGATGTCGAACTTCGTGCCGGCGCTCTACGCCACTTCCTATGAGCCGAGCGCTTTGCTGCTGGGACCTAACTATCGTGAAGACAACACGGTCAAGTACAAGGGCGCATTCGGTCCGCTGACCGCATCGTTGCACTGGTCATTCGGCGTCGGTCTGGCTGTGCCACAGACGAGCCCGTTGCTGGTTGCCGGTGGCGGTAACGGTGAGGTGCCTGGTCAGTTCCGTCGGGACACCGGTTATGGCGCGGGCCTGTCCTATATCGCCGGTGGCATCGGCATCTCCGCAGGCTACGACCAGTTCAACCCGACATTTGGCAGCGACACCGGTACCTTCAAGAACGCGGCAATTGCCGGGAGCTATGCCTTTGGCAATGCCAAAGTCATGGGCGGTTATCGCTGGGGTCAGAACCGGGGAGCGAACGGGAGCATGGTCAAGCGCGACGACTACTACTGGATCGGCGGGCAATATCAGTTCACGTCGGCCCTGGGCTTGATCGCGGAGTTTGCCTACGACAATATCAAAAACCTGTTCGGCAACCAATCGATACCCAATCCCTGGCAGATCAACCTGATCGGCACCTACTCGTTCTCGAAGCGCACCGATGTCTATCTGACGGCGGCCTATTCGAAAAATGCAGGGCTGGGACTGGATTCGCTGGCCAACGGCTTCGCCAACAGCCTTGCGCTGGGCAACAGCTATACCCTCGGCCGGGGCGAGTCCAACATGCTGGGGATCGGGCTGGGCGTGCGCCACAAGTTCTGAGTGCGCCGGGAGACCGGCAACGGAACTCTTGAGATTTACAAAAAACATGACAACGGCTGCGGGGCTGGCGCGCTTTATCTCTAACGGGTTGAATGGAGGTGCGCGCCGTGCCGAAGAAGCCGTTAGACGAAGCAACGAGGAAGCGCTTGCGAGCTGGTCGGATGCTGTATGCCATCGAGGCCGGCATCAAGGGCAAGCCACCGGATCACAGACTGGCCGTGCGGCAGGAGCAATCCGTGCCGCTGCTCGCCCAGTTCCACCAGTGGCTGGCTAGGCAATGCCCATGGCTTGCTGGCCAAGCAGTCGTTGGAGCAGGCCTTCGGCTAAGCACTACGACATTGGCAGGCCCTCGTGCGCTACACCGAAAGCGGTATCCCGGAGCCGGACAACAATCGCCTCGAGCGCGCCATCCGCCCAATTGCCGTTGGCAGAGCAAATTTTATGTTCGTGGGCTCGCCGCGTGGCGAACGTGCCGCCGCGACGATGTACTCGCTGCTGGTTACCTGTCGCCTGAATGGTATCGAGCCCTATGCCTGGCTCAAGGATGCCCTGGAGCGCCTGCCAGCCCACCCCATCAGCCGGGTCCACGAACTGCTACCGCTGTCACGCTAACCGGTAAACTGTGCGTCATGGACATTCTTGACGCATTGCGCCTCGCCCCGAGCGCCGACCTGTACCGCTTGTATCTGACCATCGGTCGGATGCTCGACGATCTGAAGCGGATCCTGGAGAGCCGCCGGCACCTGCATATCGGTATGACCGTCAGTTACGTGGCCGACGATCTGACCCAGCCGGTGCGGCAGGGCCGCATCCTCGAACTTCGGCAGACCCAGGCCGTGGTCGAGGATACCGCTACGCGCCGGCGCTGGGCCTTGCCCTATGCCGCGGTCATCGCCGATGCCACCGCTGCGGCCCAATCGCCACCGCACGACCCACCGCCACGTGCGCAGCGTGCTGACTTCATGGTCGGTGACACGGTGGCTTTTACCGACCAGCACCTGCACGAGCGCATCGGCACCGTCGTGCGTGTCAACCAGAAGACCGCGTCCGTACAGTGCAATCCCGACGAAGGCCACTGGCGGGTCTCCTTCGCGCTCCTGCGTAAAGTGGTCGATCTGTAGCCGTCATTCACGAACAGAGGAAGCCGTCAAGTCCATTACGGATGGGTTCCGCTGACGCTTACGTTAATTCCGCTAGCGGTGACCGCTATATCCGCTAGCAAGCACATGGCTGTAAACCATTGTCTATATTGCGAAACGGCCGTTCAGTGGCGATTCTTGTCGTTGTGCAAGAGCAACGCCATTTTCCGGCCATGACCAACGATTCCGCTAATACGGCGCGGCGGACCATTAATTCAGCTAACACGGGCTACGCCGAGCCGGTGTCGGCGAAATTCTATTGCTGACCGGGCAGGGCGGACGGGGAGGGTGATAGTTCGGTAGAGCCATGAGTATGACCTCGCGAAAGATTGGAAAAATAAGCGTATTCTGGCGATCCGCGTTCACGCCACGACCTGCGCGCCAGGGAGATCTCCATTGAAAGCACTGACGAGCGTCGGCAGGAGTAGAGCGTTTTTCCTTCATCTATCCTGGCTGGCACCCACATTTGCGGAATTTGAGGTCGCCATTAGCCGAAATAACGATCTGCAATAACTACTGCCAGTCAACAGTGCGCGACCATGGCATCCTGCATATCCGGGCTGTCGAAACCCTCGGTGAATGTGCTTTGGATCCCGTCCAGCAAGTCATTGACTGGCTCTGTCCTGCCTTGTTGCCGCCAGAGCCGTGCCAGACTCAGCGTTGCCCGCAACTCGAATGACCTGGCATTCTGCTGGCGGGCTATCGCGATCGCATTGCGAAAATACGCTTCGGCTTCCGCGTCACTCACAGCCTTGAGATCGTGGGGACTCGAACCTTGAAATATCAACTCCCCCTTGATGCGATGCCACTCTGCTTCGCAAAAGTGCTCTCCGGCCCTTTTCACCGCGTCTGCCGCCTCGGCCAGCGCGCTCAGGCCTGACTCGATCTGTCCCGTGCGTCCATAGGCCTGGGCCAGCAGTTCCTGGAAATGAGAGTGCCCCAACGCTGCCCCCGTGGCATGATAGGCGGACAGCCCCTGGTGGATCTGCGCGATGCCCTCCTCATGGTGTCCCTGCTCGGTCAGTGCCCAACCGCGAAGGACGGTCGCCCACGCAAGCCAGAACGGGAAGCCTTGTTCGGTCGAGAGCGCGATAGCGGCGTCGGCGTATTCCTGCGTGAGTTTGAGATCACGGCGGAACTGGTGCAACTCCGCCGCCAGGCAGAAGGTATGCGCCAGACTGAACGGGTGGGAAAGGTTGCGGGCCAGCGCAAAAGACTCCTGCTCTCTCTTGCTGGCCTGCTCAGGATAGCCGAGAGTCCAGCGGACGAGAGCCGAGGTGGATAGCGCACGCACTTCCGGATCCACGCCATGAAAGTTGGGGTGCGGGTGGCGCGGTTCTGAGCCGTAAATTGCCAGCGCATCGATTAAATGGGCATCCGCGGCCCTGAATTTACCCGAGTAATACAGGGTTGTTCCAAGCAAGACATGCGCTTCCCCCAATAAATCCGGGTCTTTCGCGCTCTCGGCAAGGCCAAGAAGTTGCTTTCCTAGCTTGTATGCCTTTCCATGTTCTGCTCGCAGAGAGAAATAGGTTCGCAATCCCACCTGCGTTGGGAAGAGCTGTGGTGTTTCCCCAACCTCGCCGCACAGTGCCAAGGCACGGCTGTAAGTCGCCTCCACCTCAGATGAGGCAAATCCTCTGGCAGCAATCAACGCCGGCCCGATGGCAAGTCGCAAAGTGAGCTCCTGGCGTGTGCGGTCGGGCGTATCGGGCTGGCGTTTGAGCAGTTCCAGGGCTGCATTCAGATGGCGGATCGCTTCCTGATAGGCTGAGCGCTGGATGGCCTGCTGTCCGGTGCGCTGAAGGTACTCCACAGCCTTCGGATCATTGCCGCTAAGGCTATAGTGCCGCGCCAGTTCGCTGTAGTAGTCTTTCAGCTGATGCTGGAAGAGGGTCTCAATTGCCTGGGCCGTGCGCTCATGCAGCGCGGTGCGTTGTTCCATCAGCAGGGAGTTGCCTGCGACTTCCTGGGTCAGCGCATGCTTGAACGTGTACTCTGTGTCGGGAAACGCGGGCCGCTCGTAAATGAACTCGCCAGCTTCCAGATGGGCCAGGAGGTGGCGCAGTTGGTCATCCGGCTGCGCGACAACCTGCTGGATCAGACTCAGGGAGAACTCCTTCCCGATCACGGCAAGGCTCTGCAACAAGTCTTTCTCGGCACGGGGCAGCCGATCGATGCGGGCAGCCAGTACGCCCTGTACCGTGGTCGGGATATGTAGCGCAGTTGGGGTCTTCTCAATGCGGTAATGGCCAGGCTCGCCGAGGAGTGCCTTCTCCTCGGACAAGGTCTGCACCACTTCCTCCATGAAAAAGGGATTGCCCTCAGTCTTGTCCTGGATAAGTGTCTTGAGAGGCGTGAGCGAGGGTTCATCTCCAAGCAGGGCCGTGAGCAGTTCCTGAGCCTCTACCTGACCCAATGGATCCAGCCGCAACTGGGTGTAGCCGCTCTTGTGGCTCAAGTCATGCTGATACTCGGGCCGATAGTTCAGCATGAGCAGAATCCTGGCGTCTCGCAGGTGGTCGACGAGGACATCCAGGAAGGCCTCTGTTTCGCTGTCCAGCCATTGCAGGTCCTCGAACAGCAGTTCGAGCGGCTGGTTGCGGCTCTCGCGGACCAGCAGGCGCGTGATCGCTTCGAACGTGCGCTGGCGCCGGATCCGAGGGTCCATGTTCGGTAATGCCGAGCCAGGCTCGTTGATGCCCAGCAAGTAGAGCAGGTAAGGCAGCAGGTCTTCCAGTGTACGGTCCAGCATCAGCACCCTGCCTGCGACCTTCTCCCGGCACCTCCGTTCATCGTCGTGCGCCTCGATCTGAAAATAGTTCTTCACCAGCTCGATCAATGGCAGAAAGGCAAAGGACTTACCGTGCGAGACCGAGAAGGTCTCCAGCACCATGCAGCCTCGCTGCGACAGCACCTTGAATTCGTGGAACAGCCGAGATTTTCCGACCCCGGCATCGCCAACCACCCCGACAATCTGTCCGAGGCCTGACTTGGCGCGATCCAATGCACCATGCAATTGCTCCAGTTCGCCCTCGCGTCCAACGAACCGTGCCAGGCCGCGACGCTGAGCCACTTGCAGGCGTGTGCGCAACACCCCGAGGCGCAACACCTCATAGACGGCAAGAGGCTCCGGAATGCCTTTCACCTGGGTCGCCCCCAGTGCTTTGAAGTCGAAATATCCCTCGGTCAGCTTGCAGGTCGCCTCGCTCACGAGAATGGACGACGGTGTGGCGATGCTCTCCATCCGTGAGGCGATGTTGATCGTGTGCCCCACCGGATCGTAGTCCGTGTGCAGGTCGTCCCTTCGGATGGAACGCACCACCACCTCTCCGGTGTGGATCCCCACCCGAATCTGAAGCGGTATGCCTTGTTCGAGACGGATGCGGTCACTGTGACGGCGCATGGCTTCCTGCATCCGCAGCGCCGCATACAGTGCTCGCCGGGGATGATCTTCATGGGCGATGGGCGCGCCGAACAGGGCCAGTATGCCGTCGCCCAGGGACTTGGCCACATAGCCCTCATAGTGGTGCACGGCCTCCATCATCAGGGCCACGACGGGATCGATCAGGCGGCGTGCCTCTTCCGGGTCCAGATCGTGGATCAGCGCCGTGGAGCCGGCCATGTCGGCAAACAGCGCAGTGATGGTCTTGCGTTCACCAGATGGCGCTCCCCTGGCTTCCATGGCAGCCTGTTCGGCCAGAATGCGCTCGGCCAGGTGGCGTGGCGTGTAGTCTATGGGGGCGGGAGCCGTCGGCTGGGCGCCGCCAGGCGGCAGCTCGGAGAAGAAGGCCAGGGACGTGCCGCATTCGATACAAAACTTGTCGGCGGAACCCGATTCATGACCACATTTCGGGCAGTGCCGGGAAAGCCTCGCACCGCAATCCTTGCAGAATCTGGCTCCAGCGGGGCTTTCGGAACCGCAGTTGGTGCAGTGCATATCGCTCTCTTCCCGTCCGGCCTTCGTCTATACGATTAAATGCCTTCTTCTCTATGGTATCAATGGCCGGCACAGGGTCATCGCTACTTCCTCCCGAGTTGGCATCCCCCGGCTCAGTGGACATTCGAGGACTGCGCGTGGCCCTGGCCGAGCGGTCAAGATGCGCGGGTCGTGGTCTACGCCTTGGGCTTCGACGAGGCCAAGCTTGCTTGCGTCTCGTTGCTATCGAACCACGAGAAAGTTGGAAGCGTACGGCACAGCACGTACGCTGGGCAGACTCAACGGCGAGCCGAACGCGAGCAGTGACTCCTGGTGCGCCCCCCCACGAGTGCCAATGATGACCAGGCCGCCAGGGACTAAAACGCAATTAATCGACAAGATTCTGAGCCCGGCTCAAATTGTCGGAGGGCTGGCCGCGTGGATGTGTGCGCACCCATCAATCGAGATCGTCGCCAGAAGAGCTGCCAGAATCCCGCCTTGGCGCGAATGTCCTAATGTGACGACGCACAGGTTCTATCTCCAGATCTGCAAGATTTGATGTACTAGTGACACGCCCTAGGGCGGACGGCGCTCCGTTCGGAGTGATCGGAACTGGTACTGCAGGGATGGTCGAGGACAGTATGTCCGTCAGCACATTTGATATCTTCAAAGTTGGAATCGGGTCCTCTGGTTCGCACACCGTGGGCCCCATGATCGCGGCTTGCCACTTAACTGTGCAGACGGTCGACGAGCACCCGATTCCTTACCCCTTTCGGAGCGGCGAGGAACTATTGCAGATGTGCAAGGATTCAGGTCGCACCATTGCCGACCTGGTGCTCGAGAATGAGAAATGCTGGCGAAGCACCTATGACATTCGCGCCGGGCTACTGGCAATTGCCGGTGCCATGGACGCTTCCATCGCGCGAGCCTGCTCAATCGGTGGCGAATTACACGGTCCGATTCGGGTGCAGCGCCGTGCTGCCGGGCAGTATCAGCAGCTATCTAAGCGCGGTGAGGGGTCTCTACGTGACCCGTTGTTGATGCGCGACTGGGTCAACCTATACGCGATGGCGGTCAACGAGGAAAATGCCGCGGGCGGCCGAATCGTGACCGCTCCGACAAATTGCGCCGCGGGCGTAATTCCTGCGGTGCTGCGGTACTACCGCAAGTTCGTACCCGGAACTAATGAGGATGGTGTGGTGGATTTTCTATTAACCGCCACGGCAATAGGCATTATTTATAGGGACGACGTTCCGCCATCTGGGGCCGAAGTCGGGGTGGCATGTGCGATGGCTGCTGCGGGTCTTGCTGCGGTGCTTGGCGGTAGCAACGAACAGATCGGGAGCGCAGTGGAGATCGCATTGGCGCACAACCTTGACATAACCCGCGACCCGATGGAGGGGTTTGCCCAGCATCCCAGTATCGAACGAAATTCCATGGGGGCCATCAAGGCAATTGACGCTGCACGAATGGCTCTACGTAGGTCCGCAACCAGTGAAATTCGACATCGAGATTGGATATCGTGCGGTGTCGGCACGGATTAAGGCCGGCGAATTTTGCGCGGTGGGGCCCCAGTGCAACCTGAAAGGATACGTGATGAAACAGATTGATGGCTTGGCTCTGCGCAAGGCGTTGAGTGCTTTCCCCACAGGGGTGACTGTGATGACCACGTTGGACGCCACCGGAAAGGCGTGTGGAATGACCGCCAATTCGTTCAGTTCTGTCTCACTGAATCCACCCTTAATCCTATGGAGTCAATCTCTTTCATCAAGGAGCTACACCGTTTTTCGGGATGCCGAGCGGTTCGTAGTAAATATCCTCTCAGAGCATCAAATTCAGATATCAAAACAGTTTTCGACCGCTAGCGACGACAAATTTCGCAATATAAAATTTCGATATGGTTTAGGAGGCGTTCCCATCATTAGTTCATGCGCTGCAAACTTGGAATGCATGAAGGTTTCCGCCCATTCTGAAGGCGATCATGTCGTTTATATTGGACGAGTTATCCGCCTGGAACGGTCCGAGCACAGGCCGCTCGTCTTCGGGGATGGGCGCTACCTTGTGGCACGAGCCCATGAGCAAGATGAACTGAGTGCTGTTCTCCGGTTGGAAAGCTAGGGATGGTGTTCTACAGCGTGCCAAATCTGCTTCAATCGCCTCCGAATCCACGAAAAGACAGGGCGGCATTTGAGTTGGCCATCGGTCATGACCGTTGCCTTCATGTGACAACGTACAGTCCTATATGGCCCGATTCCGTGGGCTACGCGGCTGACATGAAGTAATAGCCGCGATGCCGGCTTTGCCGCAGTTCAAATGTACGCAGGGAATGGGCTAGCATTCATAGATTGACGGAAGGAGTCAGAGAGGCAATTGACGGCCCCCGTGCCTGCTGGCGAGCGCCGAAGTGTGTAGGACCGTTACCAAACGCGAGCTATCCCGCGGGCGATGCGTTCACTGTTCCCCGAGTGTGACGAGCAACGCGTGGGCCTCCCGCAAGTCCACTGTGTCGAACCCCTCGCTGAACCAGCCGTAGGTCTCGCACAGCAAGGAGCGGGCCTCGGCATGCCGGCCCTGCTGCTGCCACAGGCGGCTCAGCGCTACTACCGCGCGGAGTTCCGGCGATCGGGCATCCTGCCTGCTAGCGATCGCGATCGCCCGCTGGAAGCAGGCTTCGGCTTCACGGGCGTCCTCGTTCGCTTCGCCTACTCGCCCCGCTTCCAGCAGCGTCAGTTCTCCCTTGATCCGATGCAACTCTGCTTCGTGCACCCGCTCTTCGGTTCGTTCCACTGTAGCCAGCGCTTCGGCCACCGCCGCAAGCCCTGCCTCAACTTGCCCCGCTCTGGCACAGGTTTCGGCCAGCAGCGCCAGGAAATGGGTTCGCAGAAGTTCCGCCCCGGTTGCGCGGTATGCGCTTAGGCCTTTTTGAATGAGATCTATCCCTTCCTCCACGTGTCCATTTGCAGCCAGTGCACTGCCCGACAGGATGGTTCCGCAAGCCAACCCGTACGGCAAGCCATAGTCGGTTGCGAGGGCGACGAGTGCCTGTGCGAGATCGTGGGCCGGCTGCACTTCGCCGCGGAACAGACGGACCTCCGCAGCGGCGATCAGCGCATCGGCCGTGTCCGAAGGATGGGAGGGGGTCTGGGCCAGGGCGAGCGCCTCCTGGCTGCGCGTGCAGGCTTGATCCGGGTAGCCCAGCATCCACAGGTCCATGGCAATGAGGGCCAGCCCTTGCACACCGGGTTCCAAGCCATAGACGAAGGCATGTGACCGGTGCTGCCGGGGGTCATAGAGTGCCATGGCCTGCTCCAGCCGCGCACGGGCCGGGACCAGTTCGCCAAGATAGAACAGATTGGCACCCAACGCCCGACGCGCCTGGAGCAACCACGCAGGATCCTGCGCCTGTTCGGCCAGGCCAAGCAATTGCTCCGCCAGCTCGCGAGCGGTCCGGAGTTCCGCACGGACTGTGTAGAACGTGCGGAGTCCCATTAGGGCAGCAAACAACTGGGTCGTCTCCCCGAGCTGCCGACACAGCGCCAGCGCGCGGGTGTAGGTCGCCCCGACTTCCGGGGCAGCGAAGCCTCCGGTGGCCATCCAGGCCGGGCCGAGGGTGATCTGGAGCGCGAGTTCCTGTTCTGCGCGCTCGGGACCCTCAGGCAGCGGGGCGAGCAAGGTCAGTGCCATGGTGAGGTGGGTGACCGCCTCGGCATCGGCCGAGCGTTGCACGGCCTGGCGCCCGGCGCGGTGCAGGTACTCCACCGCCCTTAGTGTGTTGCCGCTGCGGCTGAAATGATGGGCCAGCTCGCTGCAGTGCTCCTCGATCTGAGCACTGAACAGGGTCTCGATCGCCTGGGCGGTGCGCTCATGCAACGCACGACGCCGCTCGCTCAGCAGGGAGCCGTAGGTCACCTCCTGGGTCAGCGCATGCTTGAAGCTGTACTCCACCTCCGGGAACGCCGGCTGCTCGTAGATGAACTCCCCGGCCTGCAGCCGGGCCAGCAGGCTCTTCGTCTTGTCCTCGGGCTGCTCAACGACGCATGCAAGCAGGCTCCAGGGGAATATCTTGCCGATCACGGCCAGGGTCTGCAGCAGTGCTTTCTCGGCTGGCTGCAGGCGGTCGATGCGGGCGGCGAGCACCCCCTGCACGGTGGCAGGGATGTGCAGCTTGCCCGGGATCTGATCGAGACGATAATGCCCGCGCTCGCCGCGCAGGACCTGCCCCTCGACCAGGTCCTGCACCACTTCTTCGATAAAGAAGGGGTTGCCTTCGGTCTGCTCCAGGATCAACTGCTCGAGCTGGGCAAGTCCGGTGGCATCGCCCAGCAGCGCGCGCAGCAGGTCCCGAGCTTCGGCTTCGCCAAGGGGATCCAGGCGTAGCTGGGTGTAATAGCTCTTGCGGCTCCAGTCGTGCCGGTATTCCGGCCGGAAATTGACCAGCAGCAGGATGCGTGCGCTGGGCACGCTCTCGCCGAGAAAGCCGAGGAAGGCCTCGGTTTCGCTGTCAAGCCACTGCAGATCTTCAATGATCAGCTCCAGTGGCTGGGTCAGGCTTTCGCGCACGAGCAGCCGCTTGATTGCCTCGAAGGTGCGCTGCTGGCGGATCTGGGTGTCCATCTGCACCAGCGCCGAGCCGGGCTCGACGGCTCCCAGCAGGTGGAAAAGATACGGCAGGCTTTCCTCGAGCGCACGGTCCAGCGTCAGGAGCTTGCCAGTGAGCTTCTCGCGCCGCCTGCGCTCATCATCTTGCGCCGTGATCTGGCAGTAGTTCCGCAGCAGCTCGATCAGTGGCAGATAGGGGTAGGCCTTGCCGTGCGAAACCGAGAAGGTTTCGAGTACCAGGCCATCGCGCGGCGCGAGCAACTTGAACTCGTGGCAAAGCCGTGACTTGCCGACCCCTGGCTCGCCGACCACGCCGACAATCTGCCCATGTCCGGCCCGTGCCCGTGCCCGCGCTTCTTGCAGCTGTTCGAGTTCACGGGTGCGCCCGACAAAGCGCGCCAGCCCGCGGCTGGCCGACACCTGCAGCCGGGTGCGCAGCGGGCCGAGGCCGAGGACTTCGAAGACCGCGAGCGGCTCGGGCAGCCCTTTGATTGGCGTCGCGCCGAGGGCCTTGAACGCGAAATAGCCTTCGGTCAGGTTGCGGGTCTGTTCGCTTGCGACAATCGAGCCGGGCACGGCGATGCTCTCCATGCGCGAAGCAATATGAATCGAATTGCCCACCGGGTCGTAGTCGGTGTGCAAATCCTTGATGCGGATCGTGCGCACCACTACTTCGCCGGAGTTGATGCCGACACGGATCTGCAGCGCGATGCCTTGGGCGAGGCGTACGCGGTCGGCGTAATGGCGCATGGCTTCCTGCATGCGCAGCGCCGCGAGCAAGGCCCGCTGCGGATGGTCTTCGTTTGCGATTGGCGCGCCGAACAGCGCCAGGATGCCATCGCCCATCGACTTGGCCACATATCCCTCATAGTGATGCACGGCCTCCATCATCAGCGCCAGCACAGGGTCGATCAGGCGGCGGGCGTCCTCGGGATCGAGGTCATGGATCATCGCGGTCGAGCCGGCCATGTCCGCGAACAGCGCGGTGACCATCTTGCGCTCGCCGTCCGCCAGGCCGCGGGCTTCCATCTCTGCCTGCGCGGCAAGGATGCGCTCGGCCAGATAGGGAGGGGTGTAGTCGATGGGGGTGCTGGACGCAGTTGCCGTGGCAGGGGGAGGGCCGCTTGAGGCAGCGGGGGCACTTACGGGAGCGCCCAGCGGCGCGCCGCATTCGCTGCAAAACTTGGCACTCGCAGCCGCCTCTTGCCCGCAGGCCGGGCAGACGCGCACCTGCTTCGCGCCACATTCCTCACAGAATTTGGCGCCGGCCGGATTCTCGAACCCGCAACTTGCGCAGCGCATGGGGCTTGTCCCCCTGATGGGACCAGCGACAGTCAACGATTAGATCTTATCAAGGCGGGCAGGGCCCGTCGAACGAGATGCGATGCGCTTTCGCGTGACGCTCGCTCCTCGTCGGAGCGTACTCAATTCTTCTGGCTGCCCGGGCGTTGCGGGTCCCCACTTGGCGGTTGTCGGGCCAAATGGCGGACCGAAGTGATGTCCTATGTTCTCCGACCCCGCTCGTGTCGAGATCAGTGCATAGTTCACCACGTGGGTCAGGACCGGCAACCAGGAGGGGGCGGCGCGCGGCTCGTCGTTGCGTTTAACCGGCAAATGCTAGGCCAGAGCGTTGAACACTAAGCGGGAACGGTGCCGCCTGCTGGCGCGCCAATCGGCGCAAAGGCCGACGCCGAGCGGAAGCGCTCCGGATAGTGCTGCGCCAGCACCAGCGCGCCGTGGCCGCCCATCGAAGGCCCGAAGATCCCTACCGCGCCGCATCGCCAGGCAGCGCGGTCGTGACCAGCCCGAACAGCTCTTCCGCGACATAACTCTCCATGCGCCAGTGCTGGTTCCACGGAGCTTCGGTGGCATCGACGTAGAAGCCCGCGCCCTCGTGGCCCAGGATTGCGGGAAAGATGCCTTTCGGATCGGCGCCGGACAGCGTGTAGTAGTCGGTATGGCAGATGCCGGTGGCCTTGATTTCCACCAGCACTTCACCGGCACGGGGGCCCTCCAGGTCCACATCTTCGATCGTTAGCGGCTTTCCCGCACCCTAGGCAACTGATGCGTGTGTCTTCATTGATCTCTTCTATCGATATAAGCTCATGGCGCCAAGCTATAGGTGCACCGACGATCGTGATGGTCCGGCGGGCGTGCACTTGTCCGAAGACTGACGCATGTTGGCAGACGTCCATAATAGCGATCGGGGGCACTGGAACGCCCAGCACCGTAGTTTCATGATCATGAAACTACATCATGCGCAAGTTCAACACTCGCTTTCACTTTCGTTTTCGGTGAGCGCCGAGATCTCGCCGGCATCGCCATCGGGCAGAGTCGACCCGGCCGGATGTATACCTTGGTCGCGGTAGGCTGCAGGCGGTACGCCGAACTGTTTGCGAAAGTCACGGCCGAGGTGTGATGCGTCGGCAAAGCCGCAGCTCAACGCGATGTCAACGACTGTGCGGTCCGAACTGGTCAACAACCACGCAGCGGTCCGTAGCCGCACATGCTTGGCGAATGCCTGCGGGCTCTTGCCGGTATCCGCCTTGAACAGGCGCTCGAGCTGGCGTGGCGACAGGTCGAGCTTGCAGGCGAGTGCTTCAAGCGGGAGCGCCCGGCCGACGTGCTGCTCCATCAGCAGAATCGCGCGCTTGACTTTTGGGTGCGTCGCGGGCTCGAGGCCGGGCGGATGCGGCTGCGGCGCATTGCCCTTTTGCATCTCGCCGACGAGCAGGATCCGTAGCGCCTTCTGCACGGTGGCGTGATCGAAGTGGCGCAGCAGGATGGCGGCGGCGACGTCGATCGACGCGCGCCCGCCCGAGCAGGTGATGCGCCGACGGTCGATCACGAACAGCCGGTCGGCAATCAGCAGGTCCGCATCCACCGACGGAAAGCGCTCCATAAAATCCCAGTAGTGAAACCAGCTGACGCAGGCGCGGTGCCCCTCGAGCACGCCCGCGCGCATCAGCGCAAATACCCCGGTGCAGATGCCGACGATCGTCGCGCCGCCGCCCGCCGCGCGACGGATGAAGTCAAGCGTCTCAGGTCCGGCCTGTGGTCCCGAATGCAGTAGCCCGCCGACCACGACCACGTAGTCGAATGGCTCCGCGTCGTCGAAGGTCTCCCACGGCGCGACCTGGATCCCGCAGCTCGCGCGTACCGGCGCCAGTGTGTTTCCGATCACGCTCCAGACGCACCGCACCGGCTTGCTGTAGTCGCCATCGTCCGCCGACAGCCGCAGCATGTCGACGAAACCCGAAAACGCGGTCAGCGTGAAGTTCGGCAGCAGCACGATGCCAAAGCGGACGCGCCGTGGCGCCGGCTCGGCGACAGGGGAGATGGGAACGTCGGTTGTCATGGCTGCATCCATCTTGAGAGGCTCGCGCAAGCGGGCGGATCCGGGTTGCGGGGCGGCGGCGTATCGGTAGCGAACGCCGGTGATGCGTACGGCATCCATGCAGCCCTCACCGCCTACCTGCACGACGCGGCTCCGTCACAGCCAGCGTCGCCGATCCGCATGCCGCGGACTTGCACTTTTCCGACGCGAATCATCGCCAAAGCGAACTTCCGGCCAGTTTGGCCCCGTGCCTGGCGGCGGCGTCCCATGTTGATGCCGCATTTGTTCTATCGGCAAATTCTACGCTTTGATGTACTGACGTCCAACGACACCTACCAGGCAAGAGCAAAGAGGCAGCCAGATGAATGTCAGCGTTTTCGACCTGTTCAAAATCGGCATCGGTCCATCGAGTTCGCACACGGTCGGCCCGATGATCGCCGCATGCCGTTTCGTATCGCACCTTGAGGATGCGAACCTGCTCGGTTTCGTGCGCCGCGTGCGGGCGGAACTGTACGGTTCGCTCGGCGCAACCGGCAAGGGCCACGGCACCGACAAGGCGGTGCTCCTTGGGCTTGAGGGGCGCTTGCCAGACCGGATCGACCCGGACGTTATTGAACCGCGCCTCGCGCAGATCCGCAAGGACAAGCGCTTGTTGCTGCTTGGCAAGCATGAGATCGGCTTCGACGAAAAGGAGCACATCGGCTTCTTTCGCCGTCTGATGAGCAGTACAGGCAGCGTCGTGCATTCGAACGGCATGCGCTTCCAGGCGTTCGACGAGCAGGGGCAGTTGCTCGTGGAAAAGGAATATTACTCGATCGGCGGTGGCTTCGTGGTCAATCGCGACGGCGATCGTGTGAATGGTGAGCGAGCGGCGGCCGACGTGCCGTATCCGTTCCGCACCGGCGCCGATCTGATGCAGGCGTGCCGCGACAGCGGGCTATCGATCGCCGAGCTGATCTTTCGCAATGAATGTGCGCTGCGGCCGGCCGATTCCGTGCGCGCCGGGCTGCTGGCGATCTGGCAGACGATGGCTGCCAGCGTCGAGCGCGGCTGCAAGGTCGAGGGCGAACTGCCTGGCCCGATGCGCGTGAAACGCCGCGCGGCCGAGCTCTGCAACCGGTTGCGCGCGCGTTCCGAGGAATCGCTGCGCGATCCGCTGTCGATGCTTGACTGGGTCAACCTGTACGCGATGGCCGTCAACGAAGAGAACGCGGCTGGCGGCCGCGTCGTCACCGCGCCCACGAACGGTGCGGCCGGCCTGATCCCTGCGGTGCTCCATTACTACGTGAAGTTCGTACCGGGCTCGAATGACGACGGCATTGTCGAGTTCCTGCTGACGGCGGCCGCGATCGGGATGATCTACAAGGAGACGGCTTCGATCTCGGGCGCCGAGGTCGGTTGCCAGGGCGAGGTGGGCGTTGCGTGCTCGATGGCCGCGGGCGCGCTCGCTGCGGTGATGGGCGGCACGCCCGACCAGGTCGAGAATGCCGCCGAAATCGGCATGGAGCACAACCTCGGGATGACCTGCGATCCGGTCGGCGGGCTCGTGCAGATCCCGTGCATCGAGCGCAACGCGATGGGTGCGGTCAAGGCGCTCAACGCATCGCGCATGGCGCTGAAGGGCGACGGCCAGCACTATGTGTCGCTTGACTCGGTGATCAAGACGATGCGCGAGACCGGCGCCGATATGAAGACGAAGTACAAGGAGACGTCGCGCGGCGGCCTGGCCGTGAACGTCATTGAATGCTAACGAGGGTCCATGAAATGAGCCGCTATTCGATATTCAGTCTGTTCCGCAATGGCTTGTCATATCACGAGAACTGGGAGAAACAGTGGAAGAGCCCGGAGCCCAAGCGCGAGTATGACGTGGTGATAATCGGCGGTGGCGGGCACGGCCTCGCGACCGCGTACTATCTCGCGAAGGAGCATGGGATCACGAACGTCGCCGTGCTCGAGAAGGGCTGGATCGGCGGTGGCAACACCGCGCGCAACACGACGATCGTCCGCTCGAATTACCTGTGGGACGAGTCCGCGGCGCTCTATGAGAAGGCGATGAAGCTGTGGGAGGGACTGTCGCAGGACCTGAACTACAACGTGATGTTCAGCCAGCGCGGAGTGATGAATCTTGCCCACACACTGCAGGACGTGCGCGACACCGAGCGGCGCGTGAACGCGAACCGCCTGAACGGAATCGACGCCGAATTCCTCACGCCTGAGCAGGTCAAGGCGATCGAGCCGACGATCAACCTCAATAGCCGTTATCCGGTGCTTGGCGCATCGATCCAGCGGCGCGCGGGGGTGGCCCGGCACGATGCTGTGGCGTGGGGCTTCGCACGCGGCGCGGATCGCGCCGGCGTCGACATCATCCAGAACTGCCAGGTGAGCGGCATCCGCCGCGACGGCAGCGCGGTCGTCGGCGTCGATACGGTGAAGGGCTTCATCAAGGCGAAGAAGGTCGCGGTGGTCGCCGCCGGCAATACGACAACACTCGCTGACATGGCCGGGATCCGCTTGCCGCTGGAAAGCCATCCGTTGCAGGCGCTCGTGTCCGAGCCGATCAAGCCGATCGTGAACTCCGTGATCATGTCCAATGCGGTGCACGCGTACATTAGCCAGTCGGACAAGGGCGACTTGGTGATCGGTGCCGGCATCGACCAGTACACCGGCTTTGGCCAGCGCGGCAGCTTCCAGGTTATCGAAGGGACGCTGCAGGCGATTGTCGAGATGTTTCCGGTGTTCTCGCGCGTGCGGATGAACCGCCAGTGGGGCGGCATCGTCGACGTGTCGCCGGACGCGTGCCCGATCATCAGCAAGACCGACGTGAAGGGCCTCTATTTCAACTGCGGCTGGGGCACGGGCGGCTTTAAGGCGACGCCGGGCTCGGGCTGGGCATACGCGCACACCATCGCGCGCGACGAGCCCCATGCACTGAATGCGCCGTTCGCGCTCGACCGCTTCTATTCTGGTCACCTGATCGACGAGCACGGCGCCGCCGCCGTCGCGCACTGAACGCAACGAGGAGAAAGCAATGTTGCTGATCGAATGTCCGTGGTGCGGCCCGCGCGCCGAGTCCGAGTTCTCATGCGGCGGCGAAGCCGACATCGCACGCCCGCTCGAGACGGAAAAGCTCTCCGACCGCGAATGGGGAGACTACCTGTTCATGCGCACCAATACCCGGGGCATGCATCGAGAGCAGTGGATACACGCTCAGGGCTGCCGCCGCTGGTTCAAGGTCGAACGCGATACCGTCACCTATAACATCAAGGGCTACGAGACCTTCGCCCAGCCCGCCGCCAATGCACTGCAAGAAAGGGGCAAGAAATGAGCCAGAAAGACCGTCTCGGCACGGGCGGCCGCATCAATCGCGGCAAGCCGCTGGCCTTCACGTTCAACGGGCGCGTGTACCAGGGCTACCAGGGCGACACGCTGGCCTCGGCGCTGCTCGCGAACGGCGTACGTTTTGTCGCGCGCAGCTTCAAGTACCATCGCCCGCGCGGCATCGTGACCGCCGACGTCGCGGAGCCGAATGCCGTGGTCCAACTGGAACGCGGCGCGTACACGGTGCCGAATGCGCGCGCGACGGAAATCGATCTGTACCAAGGACTAGTCGCGACAAGCGTGAACGCGGAGCCGGATCTTGAACGCGACCGCATGGCGGTCAACCAGAAGTTCGCGCGCTTCATGCCCGCGGGCTTCTACTACAAGACCTTCATGTGGCCGCGCAAGATGTGGCCGAGGTATGAAGAGAAGATCCGCGAAGCGGCAGGCCTCGGCAAGGCACCTGCGGAGGTGGACGCCGAGCGCTACGACAAATGCTACGCGCACTGCGACGTGCTGGTGGTCGGCGGTGGGCCGGCGGGCATCGCGGCCGCGCATGCGGCGGCAGTGGCCGGCGCGCGCGTGATCCTCGTCGACGACCAGAGTGAACTCGGCGGCAGCCTGCTGTCAGGGCGGGCCGAGATCAACGGCAAGCCCGCGCTGCAGTGGGTCGGCGAGATCGAGGGCAAGTTGCGCAAGATGCCGGACGTGACGATCCTGTCGCGCAGCAACGCGTTCGGCTACCAGGACCACAATCTCGTCACTGTCACGCAGCGCCTGACCGACCATCTATCGATATCGATGCGCCATGGCCCGCGCGAGCTCCTGTGGAAGATCCGCGCGAAACGCGTGATCCTCGCGACCGGTGCGCACGAACGTCCGATCGTCTTCGGTAACAACGACCTGCCGGGCGTGATGATGGCGTCGGCGGTGTCGGCCTACATTCATCGCTACGGCGTGCTGCCGGGGCGTGACGCAGTTGTGTTTACGAACAACGATCGCGGCTATCAGACTGCGCTCGACCTGAAGGCGTGCGGCGCCAGGGTGACGATCGTCGATCCGCGCGCCTCGACCAATGGTGCGCTGCCCGCCGCCGCGAAGCGGCAGGGCGTGAACGTGATGAACGGCGCGGTCGTGATGGCCGCGTCGGGCAAGCGGCACGTCACGTCGGTCAATGTGACTTCCTATGTGAACGGACAGGCAGGCGGCAAGGTGTCGAAGATCCCGTGCGATCTCGTCGCCATGTCGGGCGGCCTGAGCCCGGTGCTTCACCTGTTCGCTCAGTCGGGCGGCAAGGCGCAGTGGAGCGATGAGAAGGTGTGCTTCGTGCCGGGCAAGTCGTTGCAGGCCGAGGCGAGCGTTGGTGCGGCGGCGGGCGAGTTCAACCTCGCGCTGGCGCTGCCGCTCGCGCTGGAAGCGGGGGCTGACGCGGCCAAAGCCGCAGGCTTCAGTACGGCAAAGCGGGCGGTCGCACCGAAGGTCACGCCCGTCGCCGAGAGTGCGCAACTGCCGCTTTGGCTCGTCGGCAGCCGTGAGGCTGCCGCACGCGGGCCGAAGCAGTTCGTCGACTTCCAAAACGACGTCGCGGCGTCGGACATCCTGCTCGCCGTGCGCGAAGGGTTCGAGTCGGTCGAACACGTAAAGCGCTACACCGCGATGGGCTTCGGTACCGATCAGGGTAAGCTCGGCAACATCAACGGGATGGCGATCCTGGCGCAGGCGCTTGGCAAGTCGATTCCCGAGACCGGCACAACAACGTTCCGTCCGAACTACACGCCTGTCACGTTCGGCACCTTCGCGGGGCGCGAGCTCGGCGACTTCCTCGACCCGGTTCGCAAGACCTGCATCCACGAATGGCACGTCGAACATGGCGCGCTGTTCGAGGACGTCGGCAACTGGAAGCGTCCATGGTACTTCCCGAAGACAGGCGAAGACCTGCACGCGGCGGTGAAGCGCGAATGCCTCGCGGTGCGCAACAGCGTCGGTATCCTCGATGCGTCGACGCTCGGTAAGATCGACATCCAGGGTCCGGACGCGGTGACGCTGCTGAACTGGATGTACACGAACCCGTGGAACAAGCTCGAAGTCGGAAAGTGCCGCTATGGCCTGATGCTCGACGAGAACGGCATGGTGTTCGACGACGGCGTGACGGTGCGGCTCGCCGAGCAGCATTTCATGATGACGACGACGACGGGCGGCGCCGCGCGCGTGCTGACCTGGCTCGAGCGCTGGCTGCAGACCGAGTGGCCGGACCTGAAAGTCCGGCTTGCATCGGTGACTGATCACTGGGCGACGTTCGCGGTGGTTGGGCCGAAGAGCCGCAAGGTGCTGCGCAAGGTCTGCGACGACATCGACTTCGCGAACGACGCGTTCCCGTTCATGAGCTATCGAAACGGTACCGTCGCCGGCGCGCGGGCGCGCGTGATGCGGATCAGCTTCTCGGGTGAGCTTGCGTACGAAGTGAACGTGCCCGCCAACGCCGGCCGCTCGGTGTGGGAAGCGCTGATGGCCGCGGGTGCCGAGTTCGACATCACGCCGTACGGCACGGAGACGATGCACGTGCTGCGCGCGGAGAAGGGCTACATCATCGTCGGCCAGGACACGGACGGCTCGATAACGCCGTACGACCTCGGGATGGGCGGAGTTGTCGCGAAGTCGAAGGACTTCCTCGGCAAGCGCTCGCTGACGCGCCTGGATACCGCAAAGGAAGGCCGCAAGCAGTTCGTCGGCCTGCTGACCGACGACGCGCAGTTCGTTCTGCCGGAGGGCGCACAGATCGTTGCGCGGGACACGCACGTGTCGACGACCGGGCCAACGCCGATGATCGGCCACGTAACGTCGAGCTATTACAGCCCGATCCTGAAGCGTTCGATCGCGCTCGCCGTGGTGAAGGGCGGCCTGAACAAGATGGGCGAGAGCGTCGCGATTCCGCTGGCCGATGGACGCCGCGTGACTGCGAAGATCTCAAGCCCGGTTTTCTACGATACGGAAGGGGTGCGTCAGAATGTGGAATGATACGGATAATGCTACGCTGGTGGTCGACTTGCTGGCGTCGGAAGCGCGCAAGCGCGGCGTTCGGCTCGAGTCTCCGTTTATCGGCGCGTCCGATTTGCTGAACGCGCAACAGGCGCACGCATCGAAGCACTTCGTGATGCGCGAGCGCGCCTTCCTTGATCTCGTCAACGTGCGGGGCGATCTCTCCGATCCTGCGTTCGTCGACGCCTTCGAGGGCGTGGTCGGCTGCAGTCCGCCGGCCGCACCGAACACGGTCGCGCGCAGCGCCGCGTATGACGTGCTATGGCTCGGCCCTGACGAGTGGCTAGTGCGGTCGAACGAGCCATTGCAGGCGGGCGTGCTCGAGCCGAAGCTCGGCCAGGCGATCACCGGCGCGTACGCGGCGGCGGTCGACGTCGGCAGCGGCTACACGGTCGTCGAGATCAGCGGCGAGCGCGTACGCGACGTGCTGGCGCGCGGCTGCCCGCTCGACCTGCATCCGCGCGTGTTCAAGGCGGGGCAGTGCGTGCAGAGCCACTACTTCAAGGCCTCGATCGTGCTCGTGCTGACCGGCGTGGACCGATTCGAGATAGTGGTGCGCCGGAGCTTTGCCGACTACTTCTGCCGCATCATGCTCGACGCGGCGGCGCCGTTGACATCATGAAGCCCGTCGACAAGGTGTTCAGCGAGCCGCTTGCCGGGCTCGAGGTGCCGCTCCTGCCGGGACGCGGCTGGAGCGTGTTCATCGGCGCGTTGGCGGTGCCGGTGCGGGTCGGCATCCATCCGCACGAGCACGACGCACCGCAGCCGATCGTGATCGATGCGCGTCTCGATTATCGCTGCGAGCCGCGCGAGGACGGCGAGTGGATCGACTACGAGGGCTATTGCGCACGTCTCGCGGCATTTCTCGCGCACAAGGCGCATACGCGCCTGCTCGAGACCCTGGTGGCCGAGATCGCGCAGTTGTCGTTTCGCGAATGGCCGGCGCTCGATACGCTGACGCTCGCGGTGCATAAGCCGAAGATCCGGCCTGGCACGCAACGCGTTGGCGTCGCGCTCGAATGGACACGCGCCGATTACCTGAGGCGGAGCGTTAAGGCGGGCTGAGCGGTGCCCGAGCCGTGTCGGTGCTGTTCAAGCGCGTGTCGGTATTGGACACGGGCTTCCCGGTCTTCCGGACTACTCTCGTAGACGCTGCCGCGCGTGCCGCGCCGATCGGCGTGGCAGCGGCGCGAATCACGTTCATACGAGGAGAAAATCCAATGAAAAAGGGAGCGACTGCTTGCCCGGTCCTGGCGCTGATGTTTTCCGCGTCCGCCTTCGCCCAAAGCGGCGTCACGCTGTACGGGGTGATCGACGAAGGCATTAACTACACGAATAACGTCGGCGGACACAGCCTGACCGAGATGGCAAGCGGCTTTGCGCAAGGCAGCCGTTGGGGCCTGAAGGGGACGGAAGACCTGGGCGGCGGCCTCAAGGCGTTGTTCCAGCTCGAGAACGGCTTCAATGCGAGCAATGGCAAAGCGGCACAGGGCGGATTGCTCTTCGGCCGGCAAGCCTACGTCGGGCTTTCCGACAATCAATTGGGGAGCGTCACGCTCGGGCGCCAGTATGATTCGGTGATCGACTATCTTGCGCCGACGACTGTTGCCGGAAGTTGGGGGGGAACCATGTTCGGCCACCCCTACGATAACGACAATATGATCTACTCGTTCCGCGTCAACAATACCGTCAAGTACACGAGTCCCTCCCTTGGCGGGTTCCAGTTCGGCGGCGCCTACAGCTTCAGCAACGACACCAACTTTGCCAACAACCGCCAGTACGGCGCGGGGATGCAGTACGCGAGCGGAGGCTTGTTGCTGGCGGCGGCCTATCTGCAGGCGGACAACCCGTCGGCCACGTCAGGGGGCGCCATCAATAGCGGCGGCGACCAGAACTTTCTTGCCAAGCGTTTGCGCATATTCGGTGCCGGCATCAACTACACGTTCGGTGCGGCGACGGCCGGCTTCGCCTACTCCAATTCGAATCTGACCGAGCCGCTGTCCACCTCGTACATCTCCGGTTCGATCTTGCCGGCCAGTGGTACGCTGAACTCACTCCGATTCCAGAACCTGGAAGTAAATTTCAAGTATCAGTTCACGCCCGCTTTCTATGCTGGTGCAGCTTATACACTCACCCTGGAGAACTTCAACGCGTCGTCGGGCGACGCGAAGCCGAAAGTTCATTCCTTCGGACTGATGGGAGATTACAACTTCTTGAAGCGTACGGACGTCTATATCCAGGGCGCCTACCAGCGTGTCGCCGGCGGCAAGACCGGCACCGCATTGGACATGGCTGACTTGCCCGGGGCGGCGAACGCATCATCGACGGCGAGTCAGTTCCAGATCCGTGCGGCGATTCGCCACAAGTTCTGAACCTGGTCCTTTCGGGAGGTCGCCGCGAGTCGCGACAGCGACTCGCGGTGGACAGCCCCTACGGGCACTTCCCGCGAGAACCGAGCCAGCTCGTCAGGAAGACTTGTCCGCTACTGCAGGATAACAAGTGGTCTCGCCTGTCACGTCCTCCGACGCCAGCGCTTCCAGTGGAACCCCGCGGGTCTCGATACCAAGCACCCACACCGCGAGTGCCGCCACCGCGAACGAGAGCGCGCCGAGCGTGAACACTCCGCCCTGTCCGAACACCGGCAACACGACGCCAACCACGTAGGGCCCGATCAGCGAGCCGATCCGCCCGACCGCCGACGCAAAACCCGACCCCGTCGCACGCGAGCCGGTGCCGTACTGTTCCGGCGTGTACGTGTACAGCACCGCCCACATGCCGAACAGGAAGAATTGCATCGCCAGGCCGGTGCTGACGAGCAGCGTGACACTGCCGCCGTACAGCGCACTCTGGCCGTACAGGTACGCCATTGTGCCGCCGCCGAGCAGCGACGCGATACAGGTTGGCTTGCGCCCCCAGCGCTCGATGAGCCACGCTGCGCACAGAAAGCCCGGCACTCCGCCGAGCGAGATCAGTACCGTGTAGTAGACCGATTGCGCGACCGCAAAGCCGGCCTGCTGCAGCAGCGCGCCGAGCCAGGACGTCAGTCCGTAGAAGCCGAGTAGCGAGAAGAACCATAGCAGCCAGACCATCGTCGTACGGCGGCGGTATGCGCCGCTCCAGATCTCGCGCAGGGCGCCACGCCCGCTTACTGGCACGGGCATCAGGTGCTGGGACGGCCTAGGCAGCGTCGCAACGCCGGCCGAGCGCATCACCCTGGCCTCGATGCCACACATCACCGCGTCGGCCTCGGCGTGCCGGCCCGCATGCTCGAGCCAGCGCGGCGATTCGGGCACGATGCGGCGCACGATCAGTACGAACACAGCCGGGATCGCGAGCAGCGCGAACACGGCGCGCCAGCCGAACTGCGGTAGCACAAAGTAGGAGACGATGCCTGCCGTGATAAAGCCGAGCGGCCAGAAGCCGTCCATCAGTGCGATCAGGCGGCCGCGGTTCGCGGTGGGGACGAATTCGGACAACAGCGTCTGCGCGACTGGAAACTCCATGCCCATGCCGACGCCGAGCAATACGCGCCAGGCGATCAGCGCGTCGACACTTTGCGCAGTCGAGCACAGATACGACGCGATGCCCCACAGCACCATGCTCCACTGGAACACGGGTCGACGTCCGAAGCGGTCCGCGAGCAGGCCGGCGAGCGCCGCGCCGACCACCATCCCGAAGAAGCTTGCGCTGGCGACGAGGCCGGTCATCGCGGTGGATAGCCCGAACTCCTGCTTGATCGAACCCAGTATAAAGGTCATCGTGGCGAGATCGACCGAGTCGAAGAAGAATGCGATCGCAACGATGACGAAAATCAGCTTGTGGTAGCCGGAAAACGGCAAACGTTCGAGCCGAGCGGCAGCGTTCGAGCGTGTGGAAGAGGTGGAAGCAGTTGGCATGGCGTCCCTGGAAGAATATGGGCCTCTTAGCAGCTTGCTTGCAGGCCCGGAATCCAAAGTAGACGCGGCTATCGACAACCGCTCTGGCGAATAACCGTCGTCGGTATGCGTAAATCCGCCATCGGCAGGCCTACGCGGCCCGGTACCGTTCAAGTCGCCTTGTGTGCGCACGCGGCGTTCGCGGTGCCGGTGGCGGCGCCAGCGCCCGCCGTCGCCCACCGATGTCGGCGCTGTTCAAGCGCCTGTCGGATTTTGCATGTAGCCCCCCGGTCTCCCGGACTACTCTCGAAGACGCATGCCGCGCATGCCGCGCCGATCGGCGTAGCCGCGGCGCGATTCAACGAGACATGGAGACAATGCGATGAGTAGCAACCGAGGTGTCGTATATCTTGGGTCGGGCAATGTCCAGGTGCAGAAGATCGACTATCCGAAAATGGTCGATCCGAGCGGCCGCGCGATTGGCCACGGCGTGATCCTCAAGGTCGTGAGCACAAACATCTGCGGGTCGGATCAGCACATGGTGCGCGGCCGAACGACCGCGCCGACCGGCCTCGTGCTAGGTCACGAGATCACCGGCGAGGTGATCGAGGTCGGCCGCGACGTCGAGACGCTAAGGATCGGCGATCTCGTGTCCGTGCCGTTCAACGTGGCGTGCGGACGCTGCCCGATGTGCAAGGAGCAGAACACCGGCGTATGCCTGAACGTCAACCCGTCGCGTGCGGGCGGTGCGTACGGCTACGTCGATATGGGCGGTTGGATCGGCGGGCAGGCGGAGTACGTGATGGTGCCGTATGCCGACTTCAACCTGCTGAAGTTCCCCGACCGCGACCAGGCGATGGCGAAGATCCGCGATCTCACTTGCCTGTCGGACATTTTGCCGACCGGCTATCACGGCGCTGTCACCGCGGGCGTGAAGCCTGGCTCGACGGTCTATATCGCTGGCGCGGGTCCGGTCGGAATGGCGGCTGCGGCTTCGGCGCGGCTGCTTGGCGCAGCATGCACGATTGTCGGCGACATGAACCCGGCGCGTCTGGCCCACGCGAAGGCGATGGGCTTCGAAGTTGTCGATCTCTCGAAGGACGCGACGCTTGGCGAGCAGATCGCCGAGATTCTAGGCACGCCGGAGATCGATTGCGCAGTCGATTGCGTCGGATTCGAGGCGCACGGCCACGGCGCGTCGGGCCACGCGGAGGAGGCGCCGGCGACGGTGCTGAATTCGCTGATGGAAATCACACGGCCCGCTGGGGCGATCGGGATCCCCGGGCTCTACGTGACGGATGATCCGGGCGCAAAGGACGTCGCGGCGCGGCGCGGCAGCCTGAGCATCCGCTTTGGTCTCGGCTGGGCGAAGTCACACTCGTTCCACACTGGCCAGACGCCCGTGCTGAAGTACAACCGCAACCTGATGCAGGCGATTCTACACAATCGTCTGCCAATCGCGGAGATCGTCAACGTGACCGTGATCTCGCTCGATCAGGCGCCAGAAGGCTACAAGCAGTTTGATGGCGGCGCGCCGCGGAAGTTCGTCATCGATCCCCATGGGATGCTGGCCGCGGCCTGATCGGTCGTTCGGGACCTGGAACGGGCGGCCGATAGAGGGCCGCCCGTCTTCATTGGTTTGGCGTGCCTGTCGAATATCGCCACGCACGCCGCGTGAGTCACGCATGCATTACCGGAGAATACTGCCCCGACCCGATAGGCCCTGGCGACGTTGCGAGCGGCGCGACTTGCTGCCTGCGTTCGCGCGTCGGTGCTACGCCGAACGCGTCGCGGTAGCTCTTGCTGAAATGGCAGGCGGACTGGAAGCCGCACGCCATCGTGATGTGCATGATGGACATATTGGTCTGCAGCAGTAGCTCACGCGCGCGGCGCAGACGCAGCGTCAGGTAGTAATGCGTCGGCGTCATCCCGAGATGGTCGCGGAACAGGCGTTGCAACTGCCGCTGCGACATGCTCGCCAGATGCGCGAGCTCTTCGCGCGAGAGTGGCTCCTCGATGTTGTTCTCCATCAGCGAGATCACCTCGAACAGCGACTTGTTCGCCGAGCCGAGGCGCGCGACAAGCGGCATCTTCTGCTGCGCGCTCGTGTCGCGCACATGTTCGACGATAAACTGCTCGGCGATCTGCGTGACGCGCGCGGTGCCGACGCGCATTGTGATCAGGTTCAGCATCATATCGAGCGGCGCGACGCCGCCCGTGCAGGTGACGCGATCGCGGTCAATCACGAACAGTTCCTTCAGGAATCGCGTGTCCGGAAACTCTTCCTTCAGCGCCGACATGTTCTCCCAGTGGATTGCGCAGGCGTAGCCGGCAAGCAGCCCCGATTTGGCCAGCGCATAGGTGCCGGTACACAGGCTGCCCAGGACGGTGCCCTCGCGCGACGCTCGGCGCAGAGCTGACAGGTGGTCCGCCGTCGTCGAGCGCTGCACGTCGACGCCGCCGCAGACGAACATGATGTCCAGTCGCCCGATGCTGTCTGCGCGGATGGTGTCGATCGCCAATCCATTGCTTGCCGTAACCGGGCCGCCATCCGGGCTGATGATGGTCCAGCGATATAGCTCCTGGCCGCTGAGGTAGTTTGCCATCCGCAGCACCTCGATCGCGCTGGTGAACGCAATCATCGTGAAGTTGGGCAACGGCATGAAGGCGAAGTGGGACAGCGACGTGATTCGGTCGGGGGACATGGGGGCGTTCCTTGATTTCTGACGGCTTTCTGGTCTGAGGTAAGACCTGTGTACCGTCTATGGCTTATTGATAAATCGGCCGCAACAAACGTGCCATACGGCGAAACCCTACATTTGTAGGGGGCAGCACCCGCGGCTCTGCCGTAAAGCACCGGATACGTGACATGCCGCACTCGTACTGCGCTGCAGGCACTACCGTAGTGCAGCGCAACAATGCGATGAGCGACAGGGTGAGGCCGTATTTGCACGTGTGCCTGTGCGCGGCCGACCGCCTACTTGTGCAAAACGGACGCGAATGGCGGAAAAGGAAAAGAACGCGTCTGAATTCATCAATCGGCCCAATATCCCAACGACAAGAATAGACCCATCGGCAACGCTGCGCCGACCAGGCAGGAAACCCGGCGCAGAGGGCCTTTCCCACCTATCAGACAGCCATCTCAATCAGTCACGGACGCTCTATGTCGAACACACAGTCATACTTCTCGCAGCCCTTGGCGGAGCGCGACGCCCTGGTGCGCGGTGCACTCCTGAAAGAACTCGGGCGGCAGCAGTCGCAAGTGGAGCTGATCGCATCGGAAAACATCGTGTCGCGCGCCGTGCTGGAAGTGCAAGGCTCAGTGCTGACCAATAAGTACGCGGAAGGATACCCGGGCAAGCGCTACTACGGCGGCTGCGAATTTGCCGACGAAGTCGAATCGCTCGCGATCGAGCGCGTGAAGCAGCTTTTCAACGCCGGCTTCGCGAACGTGCAGCCGCACTCCGGCGCACAGGCGAACGGCTCGGTGATGCTCGCGCTGACGAAGCCGGGCGACACCGTACTCGGCATGTCGCTCGACGCGGGCGGTCACCTGACACATGGGGCGAAGCCCGCACTCTCTGGCAAGTGGTTCAATTCCGTACAGTACGGCGTGAACCGCGACACGATGCTGATCGACTACGACCAGGTCGAAGCGCTCGCGCACGAGCACAAGCCGAACCTGATCATCGCCGGCTTTTCCGCGTATCCGCGCAAGCTGGACTTCGCCCGCTTTCGCGCGATTGCCGATCGCGTGGGCGCGAAGCTGATGGTCGACATGGCGCACATCGCCGGCGTGATCGCCGCTGGTCGTCATCCGAATCCGATCGAGCACGCGCACGTCGTCACGTCGACGACACACAAGACGCTGCGGGGCCCGCGCGGCGGCTTCGTGCTGACGAACGACGAGGAGATCGCAAAGAAGATCAACTCGGCAGTGTTCCCCGGCCTGCAGGGCGGCCCGTTGATGCACGTGATCGCGGGCAAGGCGGTCGCCTTTGGTGAGGCACTGAGCGACGATTTCAAGACCTACATCGATAACGTGCTCGCGAACGCACAAACACTTGGCGAAGTGCTGAAGGCGGGCGGGGTCGATCTCGTCACGGGTGGCACCGACAACCATCTGCTTCTCGTCGACCTGCGGCCGAAGGGGCTAAAGGGCAGGCAGGTCGAGCAGGCGCTAGAACGCGCGGGAATCACCTGCAACAAGAACGGCATCCCGTTTGACACCGAGAAACCCACCATCACCTCGGGTATCCGGCTGGGCTCCCCGGCCGCGACAACGCGCGGCTTCGGCGTCTCGGAGTTTCGCGAGATCGGTCGCCTGATCCTTGAAGTGTTCGAGGCGCTGCGCGCGAATCCGGGAGGCGATCAGGGCACCGAACAGCGCGTGCGCCGGGAGATCTTCGCGCTTTGCGAACGCTTCCCCATCTACTGATCCGCGGACCAACAAGACTGGAGAAACCAATGAGCGCGCTGCATCAAGACAGCATCATCATCGACGGCCTGAACATCTCCAAATTCGAGCGTTCGGTGTTCGAAGACATGCACAAGGGTGGAATCACCGCCGCGAACTGCACGGTGTCGGTCTGGGAGAACTTCACGAAGACCGTAGACAACGTCGCACTGATGAAGAAGCAGATCCGCGACAACGGCGAGCTTCTGACGTTAGTGCGGACCACCGACGACATCTTGCGCGCGAAGAAGGAAGGCAAGACCGGCGTGATCCTCGGCTTCCAGAACGCGCACGCGTTCGAGGACAACCTTGGCTATATCGAAGCGTTCGCGGAAATGGGCGTGCGCGTCGTGCAGCTCTGCTACAACACGCAGAACCTCGTCGGCACCGGTTGCTACGAGCGCGACGGCGGGCTGTCCGACTTCGGCCGCGAAGTCATCACCGAGATGAATCGTGTCGGGATCATGGTCGACCTATCGCATGTCGGCGGCGAGACCTCATCCGAAGCGATTGCCTTCTCGAAGAAGCCGGTCTGCTATTCGCACTGCCTGCCGTCCGGTCTCAAGGAGCATCCGCGCAACAAAAGCGACGCGCAGTTGCGGGAGATCGCGAATGCGGGCGGCTTCGTCGGCGTGACGATGTTCGCGCCGTTCCTCAAGCGCGGGATCGACGCGACGATCGATGACTACATCGAAGCGATCGATTACGTAGTGAACCTGGTCGGCGAGGAAGCGGTCGGCATTGGCACCGACTTCACCCAAGGCTACAGCACCGAGTTCTTCGACATGCTGACGCACGACAAGGGCCGATATCGCCGGCTGACCAACTTCGGCAAGGTGATCAACCCGGAGGGCATCCGGACCATCGGCGAATTTCCGAACCTGACCGCGGCGATGGAGCGCGCGGGCTGGAAGGCATCACGCATCCGCAAGATCATGGGCGAGAACTGGGTGCGCGTGTTCAAGGACGTCTGGGGCGCGTAAGCCGCCTGCATTTTTAGCCAATTACATAACACGGGACGTGCCCGCGCGACAGACGCGGGCACGCGGGCGATGCCGCGCCTGCGTGATGACGCAAGCGGCTTTTCTTCCTCACGGAGTCACCACGATGCAACCGCAACTGCCGATCAATGTCGATCCCGATACCGGCGTCTGGACCACCGATGCGCTGCCCATGCTGTATGTGCCGCGCCATTTCTTCACGAACAATCACGTCGCCGTGGAAGAGGCACTCGGGCGCGATGCGTATGCGGAGATCCTCTACAAGGCCGGCTACAAGTCAGCGTACCACTGGTGCGACAAGGAAGCGAAGCTGCACGGGATCAGCGGGATGGCGGTGTACGAGCATTACCTGAAGCGGCTGTCGCAGCGCGGCTGGGGGCTGTTCTCGATGCTGGAGGCGGATCCCGCGACTGCCCGCGCGCGCATCGCGCTGCGCCACTCGTCGTTCGTACTCGCGCAGCCGGAAAAGGCGGGCAAGCTTTGCTACATGTTCGCCGGCTGGTTCGCCGGTGCGATGGATTGGGTCAACGACACGACGCCGGAAGGCAAGGGAGCACCGCGCGCGCGGTCAAAGGAAGTGCAGTGCGCGGCAGAGGGTCACGATCATTGCGTATTTGAAGTGTCGCCAGTCGCCAGCTAACTCCCAACTGACCGAACCCATCCGCAGTACGAAACATACAAACACCAGAGGTCGTCCGCGATGCGCTATCCCCACCTGTTCAAACCTTTGCAGCTCAACCAGCTGACGCTGCGCAACCGGATCGTCAGCACGGCGCACGCCGAGGTGTATGCCGAGCCAGGCGGCCTGCCGGGCGACCGCTACATTCGCTATTACGAGGAGAAGGCCAAGGGCGGCGTCGGCCTGGCGATCTGCGGCGGCTCGAGCCCGGTGTCTATCGACAGTCCCCAAGGCTGGTGGAAGTCCGTCAACCTTGCGACCGACCAAATCATCGATCCACTGTCGCGTCTGGCAGAGACGATGCACCGCCACGGCGCGAAAATCATGATCCAAGCGACGCACATGGGGCGCCGCTCGGCGTTCCACGGCGAGCATTGGCCACACCTGATGACGCCGTCCGGCGTGCGCGAGCCGGTGCACCGCGGCAACGCGAAGATCATCGAGGTCGAGGAAATCCGCCGGATCATTTCCGACTTCGCGGCTGCCGCGAAGCGCGTGAAGGATGCGGGGATGGACGGCATCGAGATCTCCGCCGCGCACCAGCACCTGATCGACCAGTTCTGGAGCCCCCGCACGAACTTCCGTACCGATGAGTGGGGCGGCAGCCTGGAGAATCGCTTGCGCTTCGGCGTCGAGGTGCTGCAGGCGGTACGCGAGGCGGTCGGCAAGGATTTCTGCGTCGGTCTGCGGATGTGCGGCGACGAATTCCATGAGGACGGGCTCGATCACGAGCAGCTCAAGGAGATCGCCCAAGCGATGTCGGAATCGGGGCTGATCGACTATCTCGGCGTGATCGGCTCTGGCGCAGATACGCACAACACACTTGCCAATTGCATGCCGCCGATGGCGCTGCCGCCGGAACCTTTCGTTCATCTCGCCGCGGGCATCAAGGCGGTGGTCAAGGTGCCGGTGATGCACGCCCAAAGCATCCGCGACGCCGGCCAGGCCGAGCGCCTGCTTGCCAGCGGCATGGTTGACCTGGTCGGCATGACGCGTGCACAGATGGCCGATCCGCACATGGTCATCAAGATACGCGACGGGCGCGAGGACGAGATCAAGCAATGCGTCGGCGCGAACTACTGCATCGACCGCCAGTACAACGGCCTGGATGTGTTGTGCGTGCAGAACGCCGCGACGTCGCGCGAGGCAACCATGCCTCACCTGATCGAGAAGTCGCGCGGCCCGAAGCGCAAGGTCGTGGTGGTCGGCGCGGGCCCGGCGGGACTGGAGGCGGCGCGCGTCGCGCGCTCGCGTGGGCATGACGTCGTACTGTTCGAAAAGAACGCCGAAGTGGGTGGGCAGATCATGCTGGCGTCGAAGGCGCCGCAGCGCGAGCAGATGGCGGGCATTGTGCGCTGGTTCGACATGGAGACGAAGCGCCTCGGGGTAGACCGGCGCCTGGGCGTCGAAGCCGACGCGAAGATGATCATGGCGGAGAAGCCGGACATCATCGTGCTGGCGACCGGTGGCCGCGCGTTCTCCGACCAGGTGCCCGGGTGGGGCGTCGCAGAAGGGCTGGCGGTCAGCTCGTGGGACGTGCTGTCGGGGCGCGTCGAGGGCAAACAGAATGTGCTGGTCTACGACGGCGTGAGCACGCACGCCGGCGCAGGCGTCGCCGACTACCTGGCAAGCCGCGGCGCAAAGGTGGAGATCGTCACGCCAGACGTGAAGGTTGCCGATGACTGCGGCGGCACGACGTTCCCGATCTTCTATCGCCGCCTGTACGCGCAGGGCGTGATCCACACACCAAACTACTGGCTCGATCGCGTCTACGAGGAGAGCGGCAAGAAGATCGCGGTGCTGCGCAACGAATACACGGAAGAACTTGAGGAACGCGTGGTCGACCAGGTCGTGATTGAGAACGGATCGACCCCGAACGACGCTCTGTACTGGAAACTGAAGCCGGAATCGGTCAACCGCGGCCAGCTCGATGTGCACAAGCTGTTCGCGGCGCAGCCGCAGCCATGCCTGTCCGAGACGCTCGGCAACGGCCGCTTCCTGTTGTTCCGGGTTGGTGACTGCATCTCGATGCACAACATCCACGGCGCGATCTACGACGCGCTGCGGCTCGTGAAGGATTTCTGACGATGAACCCCTCCAACCTGATTACCGTCCTGCTGTGGCTGTCGGTGGCGGGGCTTGCGTTCGCGGTCGTGAGGCGCGCGTCGTACTGGCGGCTCGGGCGGGCTAGCGTGCCTGGCACGCTCCGCATTGCCAACCTGCTCGCGATCCCCAAGCGCTATTTCGTCGATCTGCACCACGTCGTCGCACGCGATCCGTACATCGCGAAGACGCACGTCGCGACTGCCGGCGGCGCGATCGCCGCGCTTGCGCTCGTCTTCGTCAACTACGGTCTCGCCATCTACTCGTCGTGGCTCGACAAGCTGACCTTTGCCGCCGCGCTGCTGATGCTGATCGGTGCGGTATTCGTGTGGCGCCGACGCCGGGCGAAGGACGCACCCGCGCGGCTGTCGAAGGGGCCGTGGAATACGCTGCCTTGGCTGCTCGGTTCGTTCGCGCTCGGCCTCGCTCTATTTTCGCTGGTGCCGGCCGGCTTGATGTCGGGCGCGTTCGCCATATTCTGTGCGGTGCTGATCGCCGTCGGAGCGCTGGCCATGACGGTCGGCGCAGCGCAAGGCGGGCCGATGAAGCATGCGATTGCGGGGCTGTTGCATCTCGCGTTCCATCCGCGCCAGGAGCGGTTCGCAGCGTCGCCCGAGTCGTACACCGGAAATGGCGCCGCCACGCCACCGACCGCGCTCAAGCTGCCCGACCTTGAGCACCAGGAGTATGGCGTGGCGAAGCCGGTCGAGTTCCGCTGGAACCAGCTGCTAAGCTTCGATGCGTGCGTGCAGTGTGGCAAGTGCGAGGCCGCGTGCCCGGCATTCGCCTCGGGCCAGCCGCTGAATCCCAAGAAGCTGATCCAGGACCTGGTCTTCGGGATGGCGGGCGGAACCGATGCCGCATACGCAGGCAGTCCGACGCCGGGCATTCCGGTCGGCCGGCACCGCGGCGAGCCGAACGGCCCGATCGTGTCCGGACTGATAGAGGCCCAGACATTGTGGTCATGCACCACCTGCCGCGCTTGCGTACAGGAGTGCCCGATGCTGATCGAGCACGTCGATGCGATCGTCGACATGCGCCGCAACCAGACCCTTGAGCACGGCACCGTGCCGGGAAAGGGCGCCGAAGTGCTCGCGAACCTGCGCGAAACCGGCACGATGGGCGGCTACGATACGGCTGCGCGCTATGACTGGTCGGTGGATCTGAGTGCGCCGGTGGCGCAGCCGGGCAAGACGGTCGACGTCCTGATCGTCGCCGGTGAAGGCGCGTTCGACATGCGATACCAGCGCACGCTGCGCGCGTTCGTCAAGGTGCTGAATCGGGCGGGCATCGACTATGCGGTGCTCGGTGATGTGGAAACCGATACTGGCGACGTCGCGCGCCGCCTTGGCGACGAGGCGACCTTCCAGCAACTGGCGAAGCACCTGATCGGCACGCTCGGTACGCTCTCGTTCCGGCAGATCGTGACGGCAGATCCGCACGTGATGCACAGCCTGCGTAACGAATACCGTGCGCTGGGTCTGCGTGTCGAGGTCAAGCATCACACCACCTATATGGCTGAGCTCGCGTCGAGCGGGCGCATCGCGCCGAAGGCGGTCGAGGCGCTGCGCGAGAAGCGCATCACCTATCACGACCCCTGCTATCTCGGCCGCTACAACGGCGAAACCGAAGCCCCGCGCAAGCTGCTGAAGACGATCGGCATCCAGGTGGTCGAGATGGAGCGCAACGGCATGCGCGGCCGCTGCTGCGGTGGTGGGGGAGGCGCACCGTTGACGGATATCCCGGGCAAGCAGCGCATCCCCGACATCCGTATCGCCGATGCGCGCGCGGTGGGCGCCGACGTGGTCGCGGTCGGTTGCCCGAACTGCACGGCGATGCTCGAAGGCGTGGTCGGCCCGCGCCCGGACGTGCTCGACGTGGCCGAACTGGTTGCAGCCTCGCTGGAGTGAACCGATGCACACGATTAAACGAATCGACCCGCGCCGGCCGTTCATCATCACGGCGGCGGGCCTCAGGCGGATCACGCTCGGCGAGTCCGGAAGCGCGGACGCAAGCGCGGCGCATTGGCCTGCGCACGGCCACGGCGCCGAGGCGTCAAAGCCGCTGCGGATGGTGAAGGATCCGCGAAACATTCTGCTCGTCGCCGCGCACAGCGAACGCGGTGCGCTCGACGAGCATGCGCGCCAGGCAGTCGCGGCGGCTGCGCTACTCGCCGATGTTCAAACAGAAGTCGCGCTGATGGTGTTCGGGGACTTGAAGGACGACGCGGCGGCACTCGGCGTCGACAAGCTCATCACGCTGCCCGAGTTCGACCGGCGTGCGTTCGCGCCCCAGAGCGAGTTGCGCGCGCTGCAGGCATGCGCGACGGCGCTGTCGCCCAGGCATGTCTTGCTCCCCGACAACGCGAGCGGGGACGGAGATCTCGGCCGCCGATATGCTGCTGCGGCAGGAGTCAGCGTGGCGACGGAAGTGGTCGAGATCGACGCGCGACACGTCGGGGCGTATGCGCACGCGAAGCGCGCGTTCATGACCCGTGCGCTGCCAGAGGTGATCCTGCTCGCGCTGGGCGCGGTCGACGCGAAGCTGCCGTTCACCGGCGCGGGCGAGCAGCTGCCAGGCAATTTCCTGTATGACGGCGGGGGTACGCAACCGTATCGAGACCTCGGACTCGAGGAGGTCGATGCCGCTCAGGTCGCGCTCGAGGAAGCGGACTTCATCGTGTCGGCCGGCAACGGCGTCACCGACATCGGCGCGTTCGGGCGGCTCGCGGGCGCGTTCGGCGCGGCGATCGCCGCAAGCCGTGTCGCGGTCGACAATGGGCATTTCACGCGTGACAAGCAGGTGGGCGCCACGGGAAAGACGGTCGAGGCCAGCGTCTACATTGCGTTTGGCATCTCCGGTGCGGTGCAGCATCTGCAAGGCATCAAAGACTGCCGTCACGTGATCGCAGTCAATCTGGACGGCAGCGCGCCAATCGCCAAACGTGCCAACCTGACCATCGTCGGCGACGCACAGGCGACGATCGCCGCACTGATCGAACAGGTGCAGGCCGCGCGCCCCGCTCGAGGTCAGGAGCCGGCCGCAGCCCGCCCCCGGGAATCCGCAGGAGTCGCAGCATGAACGTCACCAGACAAGTGAAACGCATCGCGGTGCTGGTTTCCGTCGGCCGTCATCCGGTCAGCGGCGCGCCACGATACAGCCGCAATGATGCGGCCGCGCTCGAGATCGCCCGCGGCCTTGCGGAAAAGTATCGCCTGCAGCTCGCCGTGATTCACGCGGGCGATGCCGCCGATCCCGCACTCACCGATTACCTGGCGCTCGGCGCGAGCGAAGTCCAAGTGCTCGCGTGCGCGGGTGGTGAAGACGCCGCGCGCGCCATTGCCGCCCACGTGAAGGACTATGACCTCGTGCTGACCGGCACCCGCGCGGAGGGCGCGTACGACACAGGAATGTTGCCGCACCGTGTCGCCACGGCCCTTGGCCGGCCTCTTGTCGGTTCGGCCGTTGACGTCGACATCGCAGGCGAGCGCGTCGCCGTGCGGCAGTTCCTGCCGAAGGGATTGCGCCGGCGAGTCGATGCGGCGCTTCCGGCAGTGGTCGCCGTACATCCGCTCGCGAACGCCCAGCCCCGCTACGCTTACGCGCGACTGCGCGCTGGCACGATCCGGCCGGTGCAGGCGCAGCGATTCGAAGACGGCGCAGCTGCCGCATGGACGCTCGGCGCCGTCGAGCGCAAGCCGCTCCGGCTGGCTGCGGCCGAGAAGCGATCCGGCCACGCCCGGATGCTGTCGGCGACGACGACCGAGAGCCACGGCGGAAACGTCGTAAACGGTGGGACTTCGGTCGAAAAAGCACAAGTGATCCTCGCCTACTTGCGCGAGCATCAACTCATCGACTATTGAGAGACGTTGCCGGTCTGTCGGCAAGCAACCAGGAATGCAGGGAATCCGGAGCAAACAATGAAAGTAGCGGCAGACATTCGTGCGCTGGTGGAGCGGCGCAAGGCGGGATACAGCCTCGAGGCGCCTTTCTATCAGAGCGAGGAGATTTTTGCGCTGGACATGGAGGCGATTTTCCGCAAGCACTGGATCCAGGTGGCGGTCGAGCCTGACGTGCCAGAGCCAGGCGATTACGTGACGGTCGAGCTCGGCAATGACTCGATCCTGATCGTACGCGACGACGACATGCAGGTCCGTGCGTTCCACAACGTCTGCCGCCATCGCGGCGCGCGGCTTTGCAACGAGGACAAGGGAACGGTCGGCAACATCGTCTGCCCGTATCACAGCTGGACGTACAACCTGAATGGCGACCTGATGTTCGCCGAGCACATGGGCGAGAAGTTTGACCGCTGCAAGCACAGCCTGAAGCCCGTTCACGTGGAAAATCTTGCGGGCCTGATCTTCGTCTGTCTTGCGGCAGAACCGCCAGCCGATTTCGCAGCGATGCGCGCCGCCATGGAGCCATACCTTCTGCCGCACCACCTGCCGGACACAAAGATCGCCGCGCAGATCGACGTGCTGGAAAAGGGAAACTGGAAACTCACGATGGAGAACAATCGCGAGTGCTATCACTGCGTGGCAAACCATCCGGAGCTGACCATTTCATTGTACGAGTACGGCTTCGGCTATCAGCGCTCACCGGCCAACGCCGAGGGCATGGAAGCGTTCCAGCGGACTTGCATCGAGCGTGCCGCGCAGTGGGAAGCGATGAACCTGCCGTCGGCTGAGATCGAGCAACTGCTCGACACGACCGGCTTCCGTACGCAGCGCCTGCCGCTCGACCGCGACGGCGAATCGCAGACGCTCGATGCCAAGGTCGCGTCGAAGAAGTTGCTCGGCAAGTTCGAACAAGCCGATCTGGGTGGGCTCTCGTTCTGGACGCAGCCGAACTCGTGGCATCACTTCATGAGCGACCACATCGTTACATTCTCGGTGATCCCGCTGTCCGCCGGCGAGACGTTGGTGCGCACGAAGTGGCTCGTCCACAAGGATGCGCAGGAGGGTGTCGATTACGACGTGAAGAACCTGACCGCCGTCTGGAACGCGACAAACGACCAGGACCGCGCGCTCGTCGAGTACTCGCAGCGTGGCGCCGCCAGCAGCGCTTACGAGCCTGGCCCGTACTCGCCGTTCACCGAAGGACTGGTCGAGAAGTTCTCAGCCTGGTATATCGGCCGGCTGGCCGAGAAGATCGGCTCGTAGGCGCAACAGCGGAGGTCGAAATGATGCGCGATGCGGTCTTTACCGAACCAGCGGACAGCCGGGTGACGCGCCCGGCGTTCTGGAGCGCGCTCCCCGAGCGCTGGACGAGCGATGCCGAGGAGACGCTTGTGTGCTGCCACGTGCGGCAGGAAACGCATGACGTGAAGAGTTTCTTCTTCCGTTCGCCAGAAGGGCGCGCGTTTGTGTTCGAGCCCGGGCAGTTCATCACACTGGAACTGGACATCGATGGCGAGACGGTCAATCGCTGCTACACGATTTCGTCGTCGCCCGCGCGGCCGCACACGATCTCGATCACGGTAAAGCGCGTGCCGGACGGCAAGGTGTCGAACTGGCTGCATGACTGCCTGAAGCCTGGCGCGTCGATCCGGGTGCTCGGCCCGGCCGGCGAGTTCACGTGCGCGCGGCATCCGGCGCGCAAGTATCTGTTCCTGTCTGCGGGGTCGGGTATCACGCCGCTAATGTCGATGAGCCGTGCGCACCACGATCTCGCCGAGGATCGAGACATCGTGTTCGTGCACAGCGCGCGCACGCCGGACGACATCATCTTCGTGCGCGAACTCGAACTGATCGCGTCAAGCCATGCGAACTTCCGCACGTCCTTTGTCTGCGAGCGGGTTGGCGCGCGAACCAACTGGCCGGGCGTGACGGGGTTCCTGTCGTTGCCGCTGCTGAAGCTGATCGCGCCGGACTTCATGGAGCGCGAAATCTTCACGTGCGGGCCGGCGCCATACATGAAGGCGGTGCGCGACCTGCTCGACGAGGCCGGCCTGGATCGCAGGCGCTACCACGAGGAAAGTTTCTCGTTCGAGACGCCGACGGCTGAGGCCGCGGCCGAGGAGTCTGTCGCCGACGCCGAACCGGCGACAAACGGCAACGCGACCACCGCGCAGTTCAGCGTCAGCTTCGCGAAGAGCCAACGCGAGATCATCTGCGGCGCGGCGCAGCATGTGCTCGATGCGGCACGACAATCGGGCGTGCGGCTGCCGGCGTCGTGCACGCAGGGTATGTGTGGCACCTGCAAGGTCAAGCTTGTGTCCGGCCATGTCGAAATGAAGCACAACGGCGGAATCCGCCAGCGCGAGATCGATCAAGGGATGGTGTTGTTGTGCTGCAGCAAGCCACTGTCGGATCTTGTGATCGATAAATAAGACGGGGACGCCTGCGAGGCGGGGGGGGGGCGCAGCATGACGTCCGTGCCAATGCCTGGCCGAGGTGACGACGATTCTAACTACACGGGGCGCTACCGCTCCGACCACTGGAGGTATGCCATGAAGCTTCTTGCAAAGCTGTTTTGGGCCGGCGCAGCGTCGGTGATGATGACATGGAGCGCGCTGGCGCTGGGGGATGCCAAGCCGACCTTGAAGATAGGCTACGTCGAGGGTTGGGACGACAGCGTCGCGACGACGAACGTCGCCGCACGGATCATCGAGAAGAAACTAGGGTACCCGGTGCAGCTCGTGCCGGTCGCGGCGGGCGTCATGTGGCAGGGCGTCGCGCGCGGTGATCTCGATGCGACGCTGTCCGCCTGGCTGCCGGTGACGCAGGGCGCATACTGGGATCAGTTCAAAGCCAAGGTTGTCAATCTCGGACCCAACTTCACTGAAGCAAGGATCGGCCTGATCGTTCCGGCATCGGTGAGCGCGAAGAGCATCGATGACCTGAACGCGCAGAAGGGGGCGTTCGAAGGCCGCATCGTTGGCATCGATGCCGGTGCCGGCGTGATGCGCAAGGCTTCCGAGGCGATCAAGAGTTATGGGCTCAGTTATTCGCTGATGCCGAGTTCGGGCAGCGCGATGACGGCCGAGCTGGCGCGCTCGATGAACGCGAACAAGCCGGTGATCGTCACCGGGTGGGCGCCGCACTGGATGTTCGCGAAGTGGAAGCTGCGTTTCCTGGAGGATCCGAAGAAGGTGTTCGGCGATGCCGAGCATGTCGACAACATCGTGAACCCGGGCCTGGAGACGAAGGCCAAGCCGGTTGTCGTATTCCTGAAGAATTTCCAGTGGAAGCCGGGTGAGATCGATAGCGTGATGCTGGCGATCCAGAGCGGCACCAAGCCCGATGCGGCCGCCGATGCGTGGATCGCCGCGAATGCGGAACGCGTGAATGCATGGGTGGAGGGCGCGCATTAATTCGTCACGTGACGCAAGGAGACAGTATGCGCCGGCCACGATCGCATTGCGATCGTGGCCGGTGTGCGTTGAGCTTACTGAAACACGACCGTCCGGTCCCCATTCAGGAACACCCGTCGTTCGATAAACGCCTTGACGGCGCGCGCCAGCGTGATGCACTCGACGTCGCGTCCGACGGCAAGTAGTTGGTCCGGCCGGTACGAATGATCGACGCGCTCGACCACCTGTTCGATGATCGGCCCTTCGTCGAGATCGTCGGTGACGAAATGCGCGGTCGCACCAATCAGCTTGACACCACGTGCATGCGCCTGGTGATATGGCTTCGCGCCCTTGAAGCCGGGCAGGAACGAGTGATGAATATTGATCGCGCGATTGGCAAGCGTAGCGCTTGTCTGCGGTGACAGCACTTGCATGTAGCGCGCGAGGATGACCAGTTCCGCGCCACTCGACTCGAACAGGTTCAGCCATTGCGCTTCCTGCTGCGCCTTGGTTTCCGGCTTGATCGGGAAGTGCCGGAACGGCAGGTCATGCTGCCGCGCGAGCAGTTCCAGGTCGGGATGGTTCGACGCGATCCCGACAATGTCCATCTTCAACTCGCCCATGCGCCAGCGGAACAGCAGGTCCGCGAGGCAATGCTCGAGCTTCGACACCATGATCAGCACCTTCGGGCGCGCGTGCGCGTCGTGGATCGCCCATTGCATGCCGAAGCCTTCCGCTATCGGAGTGAACTCCTGGCGCAACGCGTCGACGCGCAGCGCTTGCTCGCGCGTCGGATGGAAGACGCAGCGCAGGAAGAAGCGGTTGCTCAGGTCGTCGTCGAAGACGGTCAGTTCGTCGATATAGCAGCGGTGACGCTCGAGCAGGCCGACCACGGCGGCGACCTGGCCGGGTGCGCTCGGGCACGACAGCGTCAGGATGAATTGTTGTGAACGTGACAGCGTGTCCATGCGTTTCCTCTGTTGGGGTTGAATGGCGCGGCGCGCGCAGCGTGCGCACGCATACCATGCGCGAAGTAGAGCAGCAGGAATGGCGGAGCGGATAGAACCGAAGCGCCGCGTGGATGGTATTGGCCCGTCATGCCGGATCTTGCGGTGCGGGATCCTGTCGTCACGAGCCGGTGGAGGAAATTGGGCGCTTCAGAACCATTCGGCGTCGTTTGTGAACAGGCGGCGCCGGAGATCGGTTTGCGTTGTTTGCCGTTGTCGCATTTCTGCAAGCGCTTGTCGGAATTCGTCGGCAGGCGGGGGCCTTTTCTGGCAACTATGTAGGTATCGCGCAATTGAGCTTGTGATGCGACGGATCAGGTTTGCCCCACGGCATTCCAGGAAGGAGGTGGCAAATACGCCGGCAATGCTCCCCCGGACAAATGGGAAACGCAGGCAAGGCATTGCTATGTGATGTGTGAGGCCCCACAGGATCAGGAGAAGATTTCGATGGATAGTCCAAAGGTTGTAGTCGAAGGTATGTGCAAGGTCTTCGGAAGCAATCCGAAGCAGGCGCTCGACATGCTCGCAGCCGGTTCGACGAAAGACGAAGTGTTCAGGCGTACCGGCCAGGTCGTCGGCGTGCACAACGTGTCGTTCGACGTACAGGAAGGGGAAATTTTCGTGCTGATGGGCCTGTCAGGCTCCGGCAAGTCGACGTTGATCCGTCTTGTGAACCGGCTCGTCGAGCCGACCGCCGGCAGGGTACTGATCGGTGGCCGCGACGTGGCGGCCGTAAGCTGCTCGGAACTGATCGCGCTGCGCCGCACGGACATGAGCATGGTGTTCCAGTCGTTCGCGCTGATGCCGCAGCGCACCGTGCTCTCGAACGCCGCATTCGGGCTGGAGGTGGCGGGTGTCAGCAGGAAGGAGCGTGAGCGCCGTGCCATGGATGTGCTAGAGCAGGTCGGCCTGGCGACGTTCGCGCAGAAGCTGCCGCGCGAGTTGTCGGGCGGCATGCAGCAGCGCGTCGGCCTTGCGCGTGCGCTCGCCGTCAACCCGTCGCTGATGATCATGGATGAAGCGTTCTCCGCGCTCGATCCGCTCAAACGCAAGGAAATGCAGAACGTCCTACTGCAGCTGCAGAAGGAGCATCGGCGCACCATCATGTTCGTGTCGCACGACCTGGAGGAAGCGCTGCGCATCGGCAGCCGGATCGCGATCATGGAAGGCGGCCGCCTGGTGCAGGTCGGCACGCCGCAGGAAATCATCGCGAAGCCGGCCGACGACTACGTCCGCACGTTCTTCGACGGCATCGACACCAGCCGCTACCTGACTGCCGGCGACCTGATGCAGACTGACGCCGTGCCGCTCGTGTCAAAGCCCGATGCGGCGAGCATCGCCAGGACGCTGAACGGCCACGCCGGCTATGCCTTTGTACTCGATGCCCAGCGCAAGGTACGTGGCTGCGTCACGCGCGGCGCTGCGCCAGACGTGCGGCCGGTCGAAAGCATCCGGCGCGACGCGTCGCTTGAACACGTCGTCGCGCGCGTCGTCGCGAGCCCGAACGCGCTGCCGGTCGTCGACGACGACGGCTGCTACTGCGGCTCGGTCGACCGGGCCGTCATCCTGAAAGCCATCACGCACTCGCGAGGTAATCATGTCTGAAATCCTTCCGCTCGGCCGCTGGGTCGACCAGTCCGTCCATTACCTGCTCGATCACGACGCGGCGACGTTCGACGCGATCGGGCGCGCGATAGAGGGGCTTGCCGCACTGATCGAGCGCAGCCTGCAGGCGGTGCCGATGTGGCTGATGATGGCGATCTTTATTGGCATCGGACTCTGGCGCGTAGGCTGGTGCTTCGCGCTCTTCACAGCCGCGTCGCTGTACGTGATCTTCGCGACCGGATTCTGGGACCAGACCGTCATCACGCTTGGGCTCACGCTGTCATCGACGATCATCAGCCTGATGCTCGGCATTCCGCTCGGCATCTGGGCGGCGAAGAGCAGGATGGTCGCGGCCATCGTACGTCCGATCCTCGATCTCATGCAGACGATGCCGGCGTTCGTCTACCTGATTCCTGCCGCGATGCTGTTCGGCCTCGGCCGCGTGCCGGGTATCCTGTCGACGGTGATCTTTGCGATGCCGCCCGCGGTGCGCCTGACGAGTCTTGGGATCCGCCAGGTGAACATGGAGATCGTCGAGGCCGGCCAGGCGTTCGGCTGCACGCCGTGGCAGCTTCTGTACAAGGTGCAGTTCCCGAACGCGCTGCCGTCGATCATGCAGGGGGTGAACCAGACGATCATGATGGCTCTGTCGATGGTGATCATCGCATCGATGGTTGGCGCGGGCGGCCTGGGCAACGAGGTGCTGGCGAGCATCCAGCGGCTTGACATCGGCCTGGGCTTCGAAAGCGGCCTGTCTGTCGTACTGCTGGCAATCATCCTCGACCGCATCACCGAGAGCTTCGGCCGCGCGCCAGGCACCGCGAAGGCACCGCTTTTCTTGGGGATCAGGCAGCTATTTTGCGCCAAGACGACGACGGCGCAAGCCTGATCCCGGGTCATCCGTTCGCCAGGAGAACGATATGAGGTCCGTCGCCACCGCGCCAGCTGAGAGCGCTTCACCTTCGATGTCGTCCCTCGCGCATTTCGGCTTTCTGACGCTGCCTGACTTCTCGATGATCGCGTTCTCGAGCGCGGTCGAAGTGCTGCGCATGGCGAACTATGTCGGGCGTGCCGACCATTACAGGTGGTCGATCTATTCATCCGAAGGCGCGCCGGTGCACGCGAGCAACGGCATCGTAGTGCGGCCGACGCGCGCGCTCGATGCTTCGAGATTGCCGGACGTGATGATCGTCTGCGGCGGCATTCGCATCCGCGACGCCGTCGACGATGGCACGCGTACGATGCTTGCGAATCTCGCCGAGCGGAACCTGCCGCTTGGTGGCATCTGCACGGGCGCCTATGCGCTGATGTCGAGCAGTCTGCTCGACGGGTATCGCTGCGCCGTGCATTGGGAGAACCGATCCGCGCTTCACAACGAGTTTCCGCTGGTGCATCTTGCCGAGGAACTGTTCGTCATCGACCGGGACCGGCTTACATGCACGGGCGGCACTGCACCGATCGACATGATGCTGAATCTCGTAGGCCTGCGCTTCGGCCAGCAACTTGCCGCGCAGGTTTCAGAACAGTTCATTCTCGATCGGATCCGTAGCGCGACCGATCCGCAGCCGATCCCTGTCGATGCGCGGGTTGGCCTCTCGCGGGCGGAACTGATCGAGGTGGTGCGACTGATGGAGGCGAATATAGAGGAGCCGCTGTCGCTAGATGAGTTGGCGCGGCTCGTTCGACTGTCGCAGCGGCATCTACAGCGGTTGTTCAGGTTCTACCTGAACGTGTCGCCGACCCATCACTACCTGACCCTGCGCCTGAAGCGCGCGCGCGACCTGCTGCGTACGACCAACGCGTCAATCGCCCGTGTTACCTCTGTCTGTGGATTCCATTCACCGTGCCATTTCAGCAAGGCGTACCGTGCGCAGTTCGGTCATGCGCCCAGCTACGAGCGCCGACCGACGGGATGATCACCTGCGGCGTAAGCGACTCTCATTAGAGCCTCAGACGCCATGAACTCAGGCCCGGTACCCCATGCGCAATATCGCGCCAGCTTGACTACTGACCTTGACATCCCGATGAGCCAGACGATCTCGCACTCATTACGTACTCCACTGTATGAGCGTCACCGTTTCATGCGTGCCCGTATGGCTGATGTTGGTGGCTGGGAACTGCCAGTTGCTTTTGGATCCCAGATCGAAGAGCACCACACCGTGCGCGAGGATGCCGCTATGTTCGACTTCTCGCACATGTGCGTGATCGACGTACACGGGACGGACGCTCGAATGTTTCTCGGCAAGCTGCTTGCCAACAACATCGGCAAACTGAAGTCGCCGGGCAAGGCACTTTATTCGTGCATGCTTAACAGCGGAGGAGGGGTGATCGATGACCTTGTCGTTTACTACCTGGACGATGAATACTTCCGTATCGTCGTGAATGCACACGCTGCAAGCCGAGACATTCAATGGATCCGATCGCAGATCGTTGCGATGAAAAGCTCGGTGAGTCTGGTCGTGCGGCGCCAGGATCTTGTCACGGGCGATGCGGAGCCGCTGGCAATTATCGCCGTGCAGGGTCCCAATGCTCGGGAGAAGGTATTTCGAGCGATTCCGTCAACCCGCGCGGGCGACAAGGTGAAGCCATTCAATTCCATCACCGTGTACGACTCCGCAGTGGGCGAATTGATGCTGGCAAGAACGGGGAAAACCGGCGAGGATGGCTTCGACTTGATCATGCTGGCAAAGCATGCGGTTCAAGTATGGGACATGCTGAGGTCGGCCGGCATCTGTGCAGCGGGCCTCGATGCATTGGATACCCTTCGGCTCGAGGCAGGCATGCACCTGAATGGGCGCGACATGGACCCGCAGACCTCGCCCTTCGATGTCGGCTTGGGCTGGAGTGTTGATCTGGGGCCAGAGCGCGATTTTGTCGGCAAAGCAGCGCTATGTGCTCGCCGCCAGACTCGGCAGTTCGTTGGGCTCGCTTTTGAGGGAAGCGCCGCGGTCGCTCGCGCGCAAAGCCCGGTGATGAGCCTCCAAGGAGAAGTGATTGGGGAGGTCACCAGCGGAACGTATAGTCCGACGCTTCAAATCGCCATCGCTTTGGCACTGATTACCCCTGATATCAAGTTTGGCTCATATGTAAGTGTTGAGGTCTACAACAAGCGAGTCGCTGCGAAAGTAGTTCGCCTGCCTTTCGTACGGGACGGAATCCAAGTGCAGCAACAATAGGGAGGCGTTGCGCAGCTTCCTGCCAGAGATATCGCCGACGCATTCCACCAGAGCATTCGTCGCTGGACGAACCTGCGTTCGGAAAGCCCGGTTTGCCAGACCCTATAGCCCTCGCATTGTCCGGGCCATGGCTAGAACAGCCACGAAGCTCACCGTCGGAGAATAACGCCTATGCATGACAACCTGCCACAGCGCTTGCGCTCACTCCTTTTCGTTCCCGCGGACAGCGACCGAAAGCTTGCGTCCTCGCTGAGGTCGACTGCGGATGGCTTGGTGTTCGACCTGGAAGATGCCGTCCCCGAGTCAGGCAAGGACGACGCACGGCGCAAGCTGGTTGGGTTCCTCGAGCGGCATCGGGCCTCGATGCACTCGGCCTTGCTAGTGCGAGTCAACGGGCTGGCGTCCGGCCGCATCCTGCGCGACCTGGGCGCCGTGATCCCGCACCGGCCCAACGCGATCGTGCTGCCGAAGTGCCGCAGTGTCGATGACGTGCATCGCCTCTGTGACTTCCTGGCGGCATTTGAATGCGCGCTATTGGAGAATCGCTGGGAGGTTTCGATCATTGCGATGGCGACCGAATCGTCTGAAGGTGTGTTCGGACTATCGTCGTATCGCAATGCACCCATGCGGCTGCGCGCACTGATGTGGGGCGTAGATGACCTTGCGGCCGACCTTGGCGCATTCTCCACGCATACCGGCAAGGAGCTGACCACGCCATTTTCCGTGGCACGTACCATGTGCCTGCTGGCGGCGGCCCAGGCGGGTATCGACGCCATCGACGCCGTCAGTACAAGCCTGCCCGACCCGGTGCAGATCGGAGAAGAAGCCGCACGGGCGAAGCGAGACGGATTTACAGCCAAGGCTGCGGCGCATCCTTCTCATATTGATGCCATCAACCAGGCTTTCATGCCGCAGGAAGGGGAAATACGCTGGGCTAGACAGGTGGTCGACGCGTTCTCAAGGGTCGGCGCCTCGGGTGTGGCCAGGTTGGGAAATGCAATGATAGATCGGCCCCACCTTCGCCTCGCACATCGTATCTTGTGTCACATCGACGAGAGCTGATGTTAGTTGTGAAACGGAAGACACCTTTCTCGTCAAATTGCCTATGCTCCGGTGCTTCGTGGTAGTAGTCCTGCTGCCGGCAATCCTGGTCATTGTGGGATCGTGTCTAAGCGGCCCGACAATGTCAGGCTATAGGGCGGGGCCACCTTGACCGGACGCTCCACAATGCTTCATTGCGTGGAGACAAGAGCACCCGCCGCGCCCCTGCTTTGCCCAGCACGCCGAAATTGATGAGACGCTCTGATGCCAGCCCCAGCTGCTCCATTGCACTGCGGCCGCGCTCGCTCGCTCGCTCGCCCGCTCGCCCGCCACGCCGACGCCGTGATCGTCGTCCATCCCGATCCAGGGGGCATGGAGTTCGGCTAGTGTCAGCATGTCGGCGAGCGGTGCCATGTTGGGTCGTCGCATTGCAGACTAGCCCGTCCCCATGCCACCATCGCAGAATAGTGGTGGCCGTTAGGGGCACCATTAGAATCGGGGGTAGGGGGGGGGTGTCGGCCGGTGGTGGCGCCCGCGCCGATTCCCTTAGTCGCCGGAATTGACCAATGATCCATTTTGCTCGACGGCTGCTCGTCACGAGCCTAAGCGTCCTTTTACTGTCCTTCGCTTGCAGCCAGTCATATGGGCAACTGGTTGTCAAAGTTGGGGTGTCCAGTCCTCTTACCGGGATCAATGCCGCCAACGGCAAAGACATTGAGAACGGTGTTCGTCTCGCTGTTGAGGAAGCCAACGCGCAGCGCATCAGGGTGGATGGCCGGGATGCCCGCTTCGAGCTTGATTCGGTGGACGACCAAAGTGACCCGCGCATCGGCGTTCAGGTCGCCCAGAAGCTAGTTGATGACGGGGTGGCTGTCGTTGTCGGGTATTACAACTCGGGCGTTGCGCTTCCGTCCACGCTGATCTTCGCCAGCGCAGGTGTCCCGGTGATCCATCCGGCAGCGAGCAATCCGGCTATCACGCGTCAAGGCCTGAAGACGGTCTTCCGCATCATTGCTACCGATACGCAAAACTCCGGTACTGCTGGGAAGTACGCGGTCAATGTCATGAAGGGGCAGCGCATTGCCGTAATGGACGACCGGACCGCGTTCGGCCAGGGGGCAGTGGACGTGTTTATGAAGGCCGTCACCGGCGCCGGCGGCAAAATCGCGATCGCTGAATACACCAATGACAAGGCGGTCGAGTTCAGCGCACAACTCACGAACATCAGGGCCGCCAACGCCGACCTCCTGTTCTTCGCCGGCTTGGACAACCAGGCGGCGCTCATCACGAAACGGATGAGGGAGCTCGGCATGCACACCCAGTTCGTCGGAAGCGGTGGCATCGCCGACAGTATCTTCCTGAACGTTGCGGGTCCCGCTGCGGAAGGCGCGATGGCCTGGGAATACGGACGTCCTGTCGAAACGCTGCCGCAAGGCAAGGCCTTCATGCAGAAATTCAGGAAGCGCTTCGGCGCCGACAGCCTCATCTATGCACCCTTCGCCTACGACGCCACGTGGGTGGCTATAAACGCGATCAAGCAGGCAAATTCTGCAAAATCGGCCGAATTCGTATCAGCGCTCCGGGCAACGCAATACGAGGGCATCACCGGGAAAATTGCCTTTGATCCGAACGGCGACCTGAAGAATCCGACGTCGACGCTCCATCAGGTAAAAGGTGGCCGCTGGGTTCCGGTAACGACGATTGGGGCCGAATGACGTGACGATGTTCCCGCCGGGACACGAGCGCGGCGTAATGCAAGGCGGCATTCGCGCCAAAAGGAAGCGCCCGTGCCGCGAATTTCTCATCGAGCATCTGCAGCGGGACTTCCCGTAGCCCAGTCTTGCAGTGCCCGTGCGGGAGACGCGCAATACAATACAAAGGTTCGGAAACGGTTGTTGCTAATCACTAATTTCGCTATCTGGCGCCCCCGCTGTTTGAGCTAAGGCAACGCCGATTTAGTCCTCCGTTCGTGACGACAAGCGTTACTTGAAGGTTCCAACTCCAACCTTAACCCGGGGTTCTGGCAGACGCATTGCATGGCCGCATGGACATGTTGAGCAAATCACGACCCTTTTGCGCGATACAGCAGAAGTGCCTGGAAGACTTATGTTGCCCCCGAAGAATGTAGCTCTTCGGGGGCAACAGCAATGTGCTTAACGCTGTGGCAATCCACGCCTTGCCACGACCATCGCCTCCGTTAGAATCTTCCTATCGCCGATGTGGTTAGCCATGACCAGCAGCAGGCGTGCCTGGAACAGGAGTGCATTCTCCTCCGACAGATCGCGCTGGCAACCGATCAGCTCCTCGTAGAAGCCGTCTGGATCCGAGATGTTGGCTTGATGCTCAAGCGCCATGTTGTGCCCCTCCTTTAGTGACCAACTGCACGATGAATGGCTGCTCTGATCCAGTCAACGTCAAACTCGCGCCAGCGTGCCACCACATGCTGATCCGGCCGAAGCAGATAGGTTGTGCCTGGGCGGCCGTCATAGCGCGCCGCAAGCAATCCCTCCGAATCGAGCAAATCGCGGCCTACCTGTAGGACACACACATCGATGCCAGACAGATTTATCTCATGCGGGATTTCGCTGCCCCCAAAAACGAGCAACGAAAAGCCCGACGGAAGCGCATTGAGGAACCAAACAGCGCGCCCGCCCACTGTTACAGGGGCATCGGCGCAGTTGGTGCCAGGACACATCCTGCTATCGAACTCGCCAGCGTCTGCCGTGTTCAGCGACGAGCTCACGTAGGGCGTCGGCGTCGACAAGCGTCCACTGTTAACAAGACCGCGGGCAAAGGGCTCGGTCTCGGCAAGCTGGAGCGTGGCATCACGCAGGAGACGGCTGGCCCGGCTCTTCGGCGTAATGAAATCTGTTGATCTGGTCGAGTTCCTGAGGTTGTCGTCCGCAGCGAAGGCTCGCTCTTCGTGGTAGGTGTCGATAAGCGAAAACGGCGCCTTACCGTCCATGACGAGCTTAAGCTTCCAGATGAGGTTGTCGATGTCCTGAACACCAGTGTTGGCGCCTCGAGCTCCGAACGGTGAGACCTGGTGAGCAGCGTCGCCGGCGAAGAGAACCCGGTTGTAGCGGAAGTGGTCAACCCGCCGGCAGGCAAACTGGTAGACGGAAACCCATTCCAACTCGAACTCGACGTCCTTACCAAGCATCGCCTGAATTCGCGGGATGACTTTCTCGGGCTTCTTCTCTTCTTCCGGGTCGGCGTCCCAGCCCAACTGGAAATCAATCCGCCAGACGTTGTCCGCTTCCATGTGCAGCAACACGCTTTGGTTACGATGAAAGGGCGGGTCGAACCAGAACCAGCGCTCGGCAGGGAAAGGCGCTTTCATCACGACGTCAGCGATCAGGAAGCGGTCCTGGAAGAACTGTCCCGTGAAATTTGCATTGACCATGCGGCGCGTATCGCTGTTGGCGCCATCGCAAGCGATAACCCAGTCCGCTTCCATGATGAACACGCCATCAGGCGTTTCAACGGTGAGACGGGTGTGATCGTTCTCCTGCGACAGGCTCAATAAGCGATGCTTCCAGCGTAGTTCGATCTCTTCGCTCTGATGGCACGCATCGACCAAATACTCCTCCAGGTAGTATTGCTGGAGGTTGATCATGGCTGGCATCTTGTGTCCAGACTCGGGCAGAAGATCGAACTGGTAGACCAGGTCCTCATGGAAAAAGACCTTGCCAATCTTCCATTGGACGCCCTTCTCGACCATGCGTCCGGCGACGCCAATACGGTCCCAGATCTCGAGCGGCCGCTTCGCGTAGCAGAGCGCCCGTGAGCCAAGGCTGACCGTGTTGTTGTCGTCCAGCACGATCGCGCGGATGCCATGGCGGGCGCACTCCAGGGCGGCGGTCAGGCCGATTGGGCCAGCACCGATGATGACGACCGGGTGGCGGCGGACCTGTCCGGTGCGCTGCTCGTCCGTTTGCAGGTAGGGAAAGCGAGGGTATTCGTAAGCGTGAAGCATGCGACGTCCTCCAGGCTCAGGCGTGGCTCTGCGCTGTTTGGGAGAGCTCCTTTTCGTGCAACCAGGCCGCGTGTCGGGGGGCGCGTCGTGTTTCCGACCATTCCTCGAGCATTGCCCATTTCACGTCGTCGAGCTTGCGCATCTGTTCTTCGGTAGCGCAATCCGCTGCAAGCTCCACTCGGTGGCCGTTCGGGTCAAGGAAGTAGATCGACTTGAAGATGCCGTGATCGGTCAGGCCGGTGACCGGAATGCCTGCCGCCTCCAACCGTACCTTCGTGCGCTCCAGAACATCCTCGCTGTCGACCTGGAATGCAATGTGCTGAACCCAGTCCGGGGTGTTCTGATCCCTTCCCATCGGCGGCGAATTCGGGATCTCAAAGAACGCCAGCACATTACCCTGGCCCGCATTCAGGAAGACGTGCATGTACGGATCTGGAGCCTTGGTGGAAGGGACACTATCCTCGGCAATGGCAAGGACAAACTCCATGTCGAGGTGTTTCGTGTACCAGTCGACCGTTTCCTTGGCGTCACGGCAACGATAGGCTACGTGGTGTATGCGTTGGGTCAGCATGTTGTCTCCGATGTTAATGTGTTCAAGCGCACTTGGATAGTAACAAATGTTACTGTAGTGAGCAGGTCCATGTTCGTCAATGGTGGTACAGGCAAAGTACTCGCCGTAAACCAAGAACATTGATCTAAATCAAAAACGACGATCTGGTATCATCTGATATTAAAATGGAGGTGATCGAGTCGTGGAACTACGCAAGTTCTTTCCTTACAGGCTGGCCCGGGTTGCAGAGATCGTCAGCCAGGCCACTGCCCAGGTATATGCGGAGCGCTTCGGACTGACCCGTGACGAATGGCGGATCGTGGCAGCGCTTGCAGGCCAGGGAGCCATGAAAACATCGTGGATCATGGAGAATTCGACGCTCGATAAAATGCGGGTGAGCCGCGCCCTCGCGCGACTCGAGAGGGACGGGTTGACGATCAGAACGTCTGACCCGGAGGATGGGCGTGCTTGGCTAGTGACCCTGCAGCCCTCAGGGACTGCGCTCTACAGGAAGATTGTTCCTATGGTGGAGGCGCGGGAGGACTTTTTGTTGTCAGCACTGACCGAGTCGGAACGGGAGGTTCTGATCGCGGCGATCGATAAGGTGTACGACCGGGCGGCCCAACTGCTGCGTCAAGGTTGAAGTGACATCTTTGCATCGCCTTGGCCGTGCGTTGGAGTGCTCTCAGCCTTACTTCAGGATCCGAAGCAGCTCGATCGCGGCTGACACCAAGTGCGCAGGCACACCGCGCCGCAAGGGCGCGATCAGTCCAGTGCTCGCAGCGCGTAGAATTCGGCGGATTTCATGCTGATTTCGTGCGAAAACTTGAGCGAAGTGATGCTCGCCCACCATAAGGGGTGCGCGCACCTGCGCGGTGTAGTGGGCCGACGATTTGCCATCCGGCATCGCATCCCTGCACTCGACACGACAAATCAGTTGGGTTTCGGAGCAGTCGCTGGTTGCGATAACGCGCGCGCCGCACGCCGATCCCTTGGCCGTGAGACGCCCATGAGCCAGAGGCGTGAAAGAGCAATCGACGTGCCGCAACATTCGTCCGACGGGCGCCCAGGCGAGCACCCATTCGGTATCGAACGGAAGGTCCTCATACAGCGCGCCCAGCCCTTGCGCCAGTGGTGCGAGGAGACAAAGCCGGATGCCGAGCCTGGCATGGACTACAGGCTCGGGGAGCTTCCGGAGCCAAGGCTTACCTACAGTTGGCGAGCCACAATTATCAATGCGCCAGCGGCGCCAATCGGACCGGTAAAGCGTCCCGGTTAGCGCCTCTTGCATGTGCGCCTGGCGGCCCATGCACCCGCCCCTGGGTTAGAGCGCCGCCGTCACGATGATTTCGACCAGCAGTTCGGGGCGTGCCAGCTTGGCCTCGCACGTCGCGCGGGTGGGTACAGCGTGCTCGGGGATCCATTCCTCCCAGGCGGCATTCATGCCGTCGAAGTCGCGGGCGATGTCCTTCAGCCAGATCTGCACCGACAGCAGCTTCTCTTTGTCGGCGCCGACGCTGGCCAGATAGCCGTCGATCTTCGCGAGCACGTCGCGGGTCTGGCCGGCGATGTCGGCGGTGGTGTCCCCGGCGGTGACGCCGGCTACGTAGACGATGTCGTTGTGGACGACCAGGCGGGACAGGCGTTTGGTGGATTGATAGCGCTGGATCTGGCTCATGTGCGATTCCTGTTGGTGGTTGGTTGAGGGTGGTGTGGTGGAGGGTGATGAAGACGGTATTGGCCTAATCGCGCTGGGTTGCAGCCTGCGTGCCCTGGGGTTTGCCAAAGCGATCGATGGCGAAGGCTTCGACAGGGAGTGAGGCATGCCCCTCGGTGACCAGTTCGGCAACGATCTGGCCTACGATGGGACCCAGCTCAAATCCATGCGCGGAAAAGCCGAATGCATGCACCAGGTCGGGCGCTGTGCGGCTGCGGCTGATGACGGGGATATCGTCCGGCATGAAGGCTTCCACGCCCGCCCAGGCGCGGTTGATCGCAAGCGGGCCGAGGTGGGGGAACAGCGCGGTAACGGTCTGTGCGCTGGTCGCCAGCTTGAGCATGTCGACTTCGCCGTGGCGGGCTTTCGCATCCGCCGCGCAGCGCAGTCCGCCACCGATCAGCACAGTGCCGTTGGCGAACTGCTTGAACGACAGGGCCCGGCCAGTGGCGCCCAATACCGGTTTGACGAAAGGCGCAACACGGTAAGTGATCATCAGCATCAGGCCGCCGGCCTGCACCGGCACCGGCTCGCCGACCTGTGCCGCAAATTCGCCGGCCCATGCCCCCGCCGTGTTGACGAGATGGCTGGCGCTGAAGGTGCCGCGCTTTGTGCGGATTAGCCAGTGGTTTCCCATGCGCTCCACCTGCAGCGCCGGCGTGCCTTCGTGGATCGCCACGCCGGCGCGCTCGGCCGCGCGCCGGAAGCCAGTCACTGCGCGGTAGGGCAGGGCATGGCCATCTTCGTGCGCCCAGATCGCACCGGTGACATGGGGCGCTATGGATGGCACCAGTTCGCGCACGGTGTGGGCGTCCACCAACGCCTCGTGCGTGAATCCCAGCGCCTGTAACTGTGCCACGCGGTCACGCAGCACTTCCATCTCGGCCTCGCTCTCCGCCACCTTGAGCTGGCCGCTCGGTACGAAATCGGCATCGTCGCCGGTCAGCTCGGCCAGGCGGTGCCACAGCTTGCGCGCGGCGAGTGCAAGCGGGATCTCGGCCACATGCCGGCCCAGCGTGCGGACCCCGCCGGCATTCACCCCGGAAGCGTGCCGGCCGCAGTATTCCGCTTCGAGCAGCGTCACCCGCAGGCCGCGTCGCGCCAGTTGCAGCGCGCTGGAAGTCCCCTGCAGGCCACCGCCGATGACGATGACATCGGCCCCTAGTTTGGCATCAGGCTTCACGGGCAAGCTCGCCAAGGGTGATCGGCTTGATGGGCGGGCGGATACGGTAGTAGCCCACTTCCTGCGGCGGCACGCCGCGTGCCTGCGCGATGATCTCCGTTACGGTCAGCCCGCAGAGCCGGCCCTGGCACGGGCCCATGCCGCAACGGCCGAAGGACTTGGTCTGGTTGGGACCACCGCATCCGAGTTCGACAAACGCACGGATCTCGCCGGCCGTGACCTCTTCGCAGCGACACACGACGACCCCGTCCGCGGGCACGCGGTTGGCGGCCTTGGGGCGATACAGCGCATCGAGGAAGGGGCGGATCTGCAGGTGCGAGCGCAGCGCCGCGAGGGCGGGCGCTGCGTGGCGGTCGCGCTCGGCGGCGTGCAGGCGGCCTGCCGCATGCGCGGCGGCCAGTCCGGCCAGTTCGCCTTGCAGGCGTGCTGCCAGCGCACCGCCGATGCCGCGCCCATCGCCGGCGATATAGATGCCGGGAATGTCGAGCGCACCCCATTGGTCCGCTTGCGGCTGCCAGCACAACTGGATATCGTCCCACCGATGCGCGGCACGCAGCGCCCAGGTGAACTGCGTATTGGGTACTACGCCCTGGTGGAGCAGCACGGTGCGGGTCTCGATGCGCTGTTCGCGCCCGCCGCTGGTGAAGTGCAGCGCGCGCACCGCATCGTCGCCCTCGACGGCCAGGCTGGTGGCGCCTTTGTAGAAGGGCACGCCGCTCTTCCTGAGCGTGCGCATCAGCGCCAGGCCCTTCTTCAGGTAGCGCCAGCCCGCCAGCGCGCCGCCCAGGTGCGATAGCGCGCGGCGGTAGTCGGCGCCATCGGTGGTGTCGACGATGGCGCGGATCGGCACCCCGGCGCGCACATACTGCCACCCCAGCAGGTAGAGCAGCGGGCCACACCCGGCCAGCACCACCGGCTCGACGGGCGCGAGGTCGGCACTCTTGAGGAGGATTTGCGCCGCGCCCGCGGTCATCACGCCGGGCAGGGTCCAGCCCGGAATCGGGAAGGGCCGCTCCATGGCTCCGGTGCATAGGATGACCTGCCCGGCCTGCAGGCTCGCCACGCCGCCATCGCGCAGGTAATGCACGACACGCTCGCGCGTGACCTGCCACACCGCCGCGCCGGTGATGTGCAGTGCGCCGCTGGCGGCGAAGGCCTCGGCCAGGGCGGCGCCGGCCGCGTAGTCCGGCCCGAGGATGCGCAGCCGCTCCGGCGTGGCTGCCGTGATGGCACGATAGATCTGGCCGCCAGGGGCCTCCTGCTCGTCCAGCAGCACCACGCGCGCGCCGTGGGCGGCGGCGGCTACGGCAGCGCCCATGCCGGCCGGCCCGGCGCCGATGATGGCAATATCGCATTGCTGCTCAGACATGGTCGGCCTCCTTCTCGGTTGCGGTCACCGGCGCTGTGAACTCAATCTCAAGGTCGCGCGCGCCATGCTGGCTGCGCACGGTCATGCCTTCGCGCACCTGCACCAGGCAAGCCTGACGGCTTGGCTGGCCCTCGATCTCCATCAGGCATTCGAAGCACACACCCATCATGCAGTAGGGCGCGCGCGGGGCACCGCTGACCGGGGTGGTGCGCAAGGGCGTCACGCCGCCGGCCAGCAGCGCGGCAGCCACGCTGCGCCCGGAGGGCACACGCAGGGGCTGGCCGTTGAATTCGATCGTCACCATGACGGCGCCGTTGGCAAGCGGGCGGAACAGGGCTTCAGTGGGCATGATGGAAAACCTGGTTGGTATTGAGGAAGCGGTCGCCGGTGAATACGTCAATGCCCTCGGGCCTGGCGCCGCCGCTGACCCACGGCGCTACATGAAAGACATGGGCGGCGGCAAGCGTGACGCCGCTGTGGCAAGTGGTGACAAAGGCGCCGGGGCAAGCGGCGCTCTCCTGGTAGATCGGGAAACCGTCTGGGGTCATCACGCGCAGCGCACCCCAGGCGCGCACCAGCTTGAGACTGGCCAGCGCGGGAAAGCTGCGCACGCCGCGACTGGCGATCGCGCCGAGCACGTCCACCGTCGTGCCGTCATCGAACCCGACGTCTTCCATCGAGTCGCCTAGCTGGATGGTGCCCTCGTCGGTTTGCCGCACATAGGTGGTGGGATGATCGAGGAAGTGCGAGGCCCGCTCGCCGATCAGGACCTGGCCGCGGTTGGGCGCCACCGGAGCATGCAGCCCGATCTGCCCGGCCAGCGCGCGATTGCCCAGGCCGGATGCCAGCACAATGCGGGGCGCCGCAAAGCGCGTACCGCCGGCTTCCACGACAAAGCCCGCGCCATCGCGTGCGATCTGTCCTACGCCGTGGCGGGGCAGTATCCGTACGCCACGCTGCTGGCATGCCGTGTGCAAGGCACGTAGCAGCTTGAGAGGATTCGCGTGGCCATCCATCGGCGTGTAGCTGGCGCCGGCCACGTCCGGTCCGATGCCGGGCAGGCGCGCGCCCAGCATGTCGTGGTCCAGCATCTCGAACGGATAGTCGCCGCCAAGGTCGTCGCGAATGCGTTGCAGCCGCGCCTCGCGCGCCTGCATCTCCTCGGCGGAAAAGCAAAGGTGGAAACCGCCAGGCTGTTTGAGTTGCACATCGATGCCTGTATCTTCCAGCAGCGCGGCGGCCAGCGCAGGCCATCGCCGCGCCGAGCCCATGGTCCAGCTGGCATAGGGCGCCATGCCGTAGCCCTTGCCCTGGACCCAGACCAGGCCGAAGTTGCCGCGCGAGGCACGGAAGGCATCGTCGCCTTCGTCCAGCACGGTCACGCGCACGCCGCTGCGGGCTGCGCCGTAGGCGATGGCGGTGCCGACCAGGCCGCCGCCGATGACAATAAGATCGCTTGTGGTCATGATGAGAGTGGGTTGCGAAACACGCCTGCGCGGGCGTTCAGTTCTTTCCGATCAGCACGCGGTCGAGCCCGACGACGCGGTCCAGCAGCACCATCAGCACCAGTGTGCCGACGATCAGCACCGTGGACACCGAGGCCACCAGCGGATCGATGGTCTGGGCAATCTGGTTGTACATGGCCACCGGCAGCGTGGTGGTGCCCGGTGTGGCGACGAACACGGTCATGGTGAGTTCGTCGAAGCTCTGGATAAAGGCCAGCATCCAGCCACCCGCCACGCCCGGCAGGATCAGTGGCAGCACCACCCGCCGGAACGCCGTGAAGCGGCTCGCGCCGAGCGACAGCGCCGCCCGTTCCGCGTCGTGGTCCAGTCCGGTGGCGGCTGCCAGTACCAGGCGCAGCGCATAAGGCATCACCACCACCACGTGCGTCAGCGCCAGCCAGAAGAACGAGCCGCTCACACCCACCGTGGTGAAAAAGCGCAGGAAAGCCACGCCAAGCACTATGTGCGGGATCATCAGCGGCGACATGAAAAAGCCCATCAGCGCGCCGCGCCCCGGAAAGCGATAACGGGTGAGCGCCAGCGCGCCCGGCACGGCCAGCGCCACCGCGATGGTGGCCGAGGCCAGCCCCAGCCATAGCGACAGCCAGAACGCGTCGACAATCTCGTGGGCGTCGCCGATGGCGCGGAACCAGCGCAGCGAGAACCCGTCTGTAGGCAGGGAGATATAGCCCTTGCCAGTGAATGAGACCGCCACCACCACCACCAGCGGTGCCACGATGAAGGCGATGAAGAGGCTGTGGTAGAGCAGGGAAAACAGTCCGTTCTTGCGCATGATTTTCTTCTCTTGTTCTCTCTTCAGCCTTCGAACACCTGGCGGAAACGCCGCTCAACCAGCCGGTTGCAGCCCACGATGATGATCACGTTGGCGATCAGCAGCAGCACGGCGATAGTCGCGCCGAGCGGCCAGTTCAGCGTGTTGAGGAACTCGTCATAAGCTGCGGTGGCTACCACCTTGAGACGGCGCCCGCCCAGGATGGCCGGCGTGGCGAAGGCCGATGCCGCCAGGGCGAATACGATGATGCTGCCGGACAGGATGCCCGGCAGGATCTGCGGCAGGATGATGCGGCGGAACACAGTGAAAGGCGACGCGCCAAAGGCCAGGCCAGCGTTCTCGACCTGCGGGTCGAGTTTTTGCAGCGCGGCCCATACGGAAATCACCATGAAGGGGATCAACACGTGAGTGAGCGCGATCACCACGCCGGTCATGGTAAAGACAAGCTTGACCGGCTCGTCGACAATGCCCATCCATTGCAGGGCCTCGTTGATCAGCCCGTTGTTGCCTAGCAGGATGGCCCAGCCAAGCGTGCGCACCACCACCGAGATCAGCAGCGGCCCCAGGATCACGATCAGGAATAACGCGCGCCAGGGACTCTGCATGCGCGCCAGGATGATGGTCTCGGGCACGCCAAGGACGACGGTCAGCAAGGTTACAGCCAGTGCAAGGCCCGCTGTGCGCAGGAAGATCTCGTGGTAGTAGCTGTCGCCCAGTACCTCCAGGTAGTTGGCCACGGTCAGGTCGGGCAGCACGCCACGCGTGCCGTCGAATACATGGAACGACAACAACGCGGTGAGCGCGAGCGGCACCAGCAGCATGGAGGCGAACAGCAGCAGCGCGGGACCCGAAAGCAGCCAGGGCGCCGAGCCGGCATGCGCATCGCCGCTGGCCGTGGCGCTCTTGGCGGGCGCGGCCGGGGCGCCGGAGGGCAGGGTGGAGACGGTGGTGTCAGCCATGATGTTGCTCCGCCGTCAGTACGCGCAGGTCATCGTCCGACCACAGCACGCTGACCACCGAACCCTCTTCGGGTGGCGCGGTGCCATGATTGGGCTGGCTGACGCGCAGCAGCCCTAGCGCGCTTTGCACTTCCAGCATCCAGTGGTTGCCGAGGAACAGGCGCGTCCGCACCGTGGCGGGGATGCCGCCGGCACTGGCCTGCTCCAGACGGATCTTTTCGGGGCGCACGTAGACGTGCACTTCCTTGCCGATCTCGCGGCCTTCATGTGGCACATGCGCGAGCGTGGCGCCCAGGCGGACCTCGCAGCAGCGTGGGTTGGTCTTTTCCACCACGCCGCGGATGGCATTGGTCTTCCCGAGGAAGCCGGAAGCAAAGGCGGATTGCGGTCGTTCATAAGCCTCGAACGGCGCAGCCAGCTGCACGATGCGCCCGCCATGCATCACGGCGATGCGGTCGCTCATGGTCATGGCCTCGACCTGGTCGTGTGTCACCAGGATGGTGGTGATGCCGAGGTGGCGCTGGATGGCCCGCAGCTCGATATGCATGTCCTCGCGCAGCTTGGCATCGAGATTGGACATCGGCTCGTCGAGCAGCAGCACCTCGGGCCGGATGGCCAGCGCGCGGGCGATCGCCACGCGCTGGCGTTGGCCGCCGGACAGCTCTCGCGGATAGCGCTTGCCAAGGCCACCAAGGCGCACCAGCTCAAGTGTCTCGTCAATGCGCCGGCTGCGATCGGCGCCGGCCACGCCGCGCATCTCCAGTCCAAAGCCGATATTGGCAGCTACTGTCATGTGCGGGAACAGCGCATAGCTCTGGAACACCACGCCCATGCCACGTTTTTCCGGGCGCAGGGCGGTGATGTCCCGGCCATCGAGCAGGATGCTGCCACGCGTGGGTTCCACAAAGCCGGCGATCATCTGCAGGGTGGTCGTCTTACCGCAGCCGGATGGACCAAGCAGGGAGAGGAACTCGCCGCGCTTGACTTCCAGGCTCAGGTTTTCGACGGCGTGGAAGCCGCCATAGGCCTTGGCGAGACTGTCTAGGGTGAGGAACGTCATGGTCTTTTCGTGGTTGGCGCGGCGCCCCCCGCAAGAGGCTCCGTCTATCGTGGCAATTACGGGAAAGGGCGCTGTTTCAGCGCTCCACAGTGCGGTTCCACCGGTTGGTCCACTCGGCGCGCTTGTCGTTGACGAGCGTCCAGTTGGTCGGCAGCAGCTTGTCGATCTGCGCCTTGCCATAGGGCACCTTGGCCGATACCTTGGCATCGAGCGCGGTCTTGGCATTGACCGGGCCCCAGCCCTGCGAGTCCGCCAGCATGGCTTGCACATCTGGTGTCAACAGGTATTGGACCAGCGCCTGCGCCTGCGCGGGCACATCGCTTTGCACCACCGGGCAGGCCGCGATCATCAAGGCGGGAGCGCCTTCCTTCGGGTAGACGAACTCCACCGGGAAGCCGGTATCCTTCAGGCTCTGCACGCGGCCGCTGCCCCACACGGCCAGCGAGATATCGCCATTCTGGAAGAGTTCGGTCATCTTGCCGGGCGACGGTTCCCAGGCCAGCACGTTGGGCCCCACTTCCCTGGTCAGTGCGGTGAAGCCGGGATCGATGCTCTGCTCGCTGCCCTTGCGCAGCTTGGCGAACATCACCAGCGTTTGCAGGCCGTAGGTGTTGCTGATGGGCGGGATGGCGATCTTCTGCTTCAGCTTCTTGTCCGCCAGCGCTTCCCAGGAATCGGGCTTTGGCAGCCCCGCCTTCTTGAAGGCTTCGGTGTTGTAGGCCAGGCCGGTGGCCACCACACCCACGGCGGTGGCCTTGTCCGTGAGGCGGGCAAGCGGATACAGATCCTTGTACACCGGCGCATCCTTCAGCGTGTCGCAGAAGCCGAACTGCACCGCTTGGTACATGGGACCATCGTCGAGCAGGACCACGTCCAGCTCCTGCCTGCCCTTCTGGGCCTGCAGCTTGGCTAGCGTGTCGGTGGAGTTGCCGGACACGTACACCACCTTGACCTTTTCCTTTGCCTCGAAGGCCGGGATGATCTTTTCCTTGAACAGTTTCTCGGTCGAGCCACCGTAGGAGCCCACATACAAGGTGGGCTGCTGCGCCACGGCCGCCGATGCCGAGAATGCCGCCAGGATGGCCGCCGCCACAATGTGCTGCTTCATCTTTTCCTTCCTCCATGTGCACTAGTAATGGGCGATGCCTCACCAAATCAATGCATAAACGTTATGGTTGCACCGCAACAGAAAATTCGGCAAGAAGCTGCTTGAATCATTGCTGCCTGGCATAGATTAGAGGGACGGACGACGCTTGGAAAATTCTTTTTTTTAGCCTATCCATAATATGGTGTTATAGACTTGCGGAATGAAAATCCGACAACTCGAAGCCTTCCGCGCCGTCATGCTGTGCCAGACGGTGACGCGCGCCGCGGAAATGCTGCATATCTCACAGCCGGCCGCCACCCGGCTCATTGCCGACCTCGAGGAATCGGTCGGCTTCGCGCTGTTCGAGCGTGTGCGCGGGAGGTTGTACCCGACCGCCGAGGCCCAGGTGCTCTATGAGGAGGTGCAGCGTTCGTTGGTTGGGGTGGAGCGCATCGCACTGGCCGCGCGGGACATCCGCGAGTTGCAGCGCGGCTCGTTGCAGATTGCCGCGGCGCCCGCGCTGGCCTTATCCTTCCTGCCGCGCGCCATCGCGGAGTTCCTGACGCAGCACGGTCAGACGCAGATCTCCATGCTGACGCACTCATCCCGCACCGTGGTGGACATGGTGGTGGGGCAGCGCTGCGATGTCGGGCTGGCGATCCTGTCGATGAACCACCCCAGCACGCATGGTGAGCGGCTGATTTCCACGCGGATGGTGTGCGCGCTGCCGGTCGGGCATCGGCTATGCAGCGAAGCGGTGATCCGGCCGCACGACCTGGCGGGAGAGAAATTCGTATCGCATCCACGCGCGCTGGATTCGCGCCTGCAGATTGATGCGCTGTTCGCCTCCTATGGGATCGAGCGCCAGCTGCAGGTGGAGACGCAGGTGTCGTGGAGCATCTGCGCGTTCGTGGAAGCGGGACTGGGGGTGGCGCTGATCGATCCGATCACCGCGCTGGAGTATCGCGGCAACGGCATTTGCTTTCGCGTCTTCGAACCGCAGTTGACGACGGATTTCTCCGTGCTGTTCTCAACCCAGCGGCCGCCGTCGCTATTGCTGAAATCGTTTATCGCCCACACGCGCGCGTTCGCGATCGCGCAGCTGGAACCGCACCTGGTGGTGGCATGAAGCTCGGCGCGCGCGGCGCAGGTCCGATTGCGCCGCGCGCCCCATTCGTGCCTCAGGGTTGTGCGTCGACGTAACCGGGATAGGCTTCCCGCGCCGCGGCGGGCGTCACCTTGCCATCGCGCAGGTCCCGCGCCAGCGCCTGTGCGCTGCGCTGCGCAGGATCGCCATAGCCGCCGCCCCCGGGCGTCTCCATGCGCACGCTCTCGCCGGCTTCCAGCGCGATATTGGCAGTCTTGGAGAACAGCTCGCTTTCCTGCGCGGTGCCCGAGTTCCGTACCAGCCGTGCGCGCCGGCCATCGTGTCCGCCATCCACGCCAGCAGGCACGCCTACGCTATGGCTGTCCGAGCGCGCGGAAAAGACAATGCCCGGCACCAGCGCGCGGATCTGCTTGGCGATGCCTAAGCCCCCGCGCGTGCGGCCGGCGCCGCCGGAGTCGGCAATCATCGCGTACTCATCCATGCGCAGTGGATACTCGTTCTCCAGCGCTTCGACTGGCAGGTTGGACGTGTTGGTCATATGCACGTGCACCGCGTCCATGCCGTCGCCGTCATAGCGCGCGCCGCTGCCGCCGCCAATCGTCTCCAGGTAGACAAAGTCGCCCGGACGCTGGCGCAGGCGCCCGGAGAACACGATGGCCGGGCAGGAGTCGTTGCCCGAGGCCATGATCCTCTCCGCCGGCAGCAGGCCGCGGAAGGCGCCGAAGATGGCGCCCGCTACCTTCTGCGCGGTGATGGAGCGCGCACCCACCGCGGCGGGCGGCTCGGGATTGGTGATGGTGCCGCGCGGCGCGCTGATGGTGATCGGGTCGAACATGCCGGCATTGGGCACGAGTTCCGGGTCCAGCAGCGCCTTGACCGCGTAGTACACGGTGGCGCGCAAGGCGTTGATCGGCAGGTTCATGGCGCCGCGCGCCTGCTTGCCTGAGCCGGTGAAGTCGAAATGCAGCCTTCCTTCCGCCACGGTCAGGGTGACGCAGATGGGCACCGGATCGCCGCCCATGCCGTCGTCGTCCAGATAGCTGGTGAACGTGTAGTTGCCCTCGCGCAGCTCGGCCACGCGGTTGGCCAGTCGGCGGCGGGTATAGCGGATCACGTCTTCCACCGAGCGCAGCACCGCCTCGAGTCCCATCTGGCGCAGTAGCCCGCGCACCGCCTCGGCACCGCGCGCGTTGGTGGCCATCTGCACGCGCAGGTCCAGCATGCGTTCCTCGGGGTCGCGGGTATTGCTGCAGACCAGGCGCAACAGGTCATCATTGAGCTCGCCGCTGCGCGCGATGCGGCAGGCCGGGATGCGTACGCCTTCCTCGAAGATGCTGCGCAGCGTGCCGGCGATGGACCCCGGAACCGCGCCGCCCACGTCGGAATGGTGCGCGATATTCGCGGTGAAGAAGCGCAGCGTGCCTTCCCAGAATACCGGCGTGACGATATTGATGTCGGGCAGGTGGCTGCCGTTGGCCAGGTAGGGGTCATTGCAGATAAAGGCATCGCCGTCGTGGATGGTATCGGCGGGAAACTGCGCCAGTACGGCCTCGATGGCGCCGTTCAGCGAGCCCAGGTGCAGCGGGATCTGCGTGCCCTGGGCCACTAGCCGGCCGGCGGCATCGAACAGCGCCACCGAGCAGTCCTTGCGCTCCTTGATATTGGTGGAGAACGAGGCCCGCACCAGCGTGTTGTTCATGTCCTCGGTGATGGACAGCAGCCGGTTGCTGAACACTTCCATCTCGATAGGGTCGGCGAGTGCATCCTGGCTGGGTGCTGCGGCGCGGTTGGATTCAGTGGACATGTTCGCCTTCCTGGGTTTCCTGGCTTGCATTGATGGTGGGGACAGGCTCACGCTGGCCGCCGGCTACCGTGACGATGAGGTTGCCATAGGTGTCGACCTCGGCATGGTGGGTGGGGCCGAGCACGGTGGTCGAGCTCATTTCCTCGATCACTGCCGGGCCATCGATGCGCAGGCCCGCCCAAAGCTGGTCTCGGTCGTAGACCGGCGTCAGGCGCCAGCCATGCGCGCGGCCGTGGTAGACCTCGCGTTTTCCCTGCAGCGCCTGCGCCAGCGTGCCGCCGGCGCGGGCCGGCGCGAGCGGGGCCTTGATGACCTTGCCGACCGCCTGCACCCGGCAGTTGATGATCTGCACCGCGCGCCCCGGCACCTGGTAGCCGTACTCGCGCGCATGCTCGGCCTCGAAGGCCGCCAGGAAGGACGCCAGCTTGTCGCCGTCGATGGCCTCCATCGGCACCTGGACCTCGAAGTTCTGGCCATCGTAGCGGGCGTCGATAGCGTAGTGCAGGCGCTGGCTGTGCGGCGCCACATGCTCGGCCTCGAGCCAGGCCTGCGCCTCGCCTCGCAACTGGGTGAATGCACTGACCACGCCTTCCCAGCCGGCGCCATCGGCCAGCGAGATCTCGCTGCGCACGAAGTCGAACGAAATATCGGTCAGCAGAATGCCGCGCGCACACATGGTGCCAGGCTCTTGCGGCACGATCACCACGGGAATGCCGCATTCCTCGGCCACCTCCACCGCGTGCAGCGGACCGGCACCGCCATAGGCGTACAGCGCGAACCGCGACAGGTCGTAGCCGCGCTCGGTGGACACGGCGCGGATGGCGCGGCTCATATTGGCGTTGGCGATGCGGATGATGCCCTCGGCGGCGTCTTCCAGCGGGATCCCCAGCGGCGCCGCTACCTGCTCGGCAATCACACGGCGGGCACCGGCCAGGTCCACCGGCATGCGGCCCTTGAGCAGCGCGACCGGGTTGAGGCGCTGCAGCGTGATTTCGGCATCGGTGATGGTGGGCTCGGTGCCGCCGCGCGCATAGCCCACCGGCCCGGGCACGGCCCCCGCGCTATGCGGGCCGACCTTGAGCGAGCCGGCGTCGTCGCGCCAGGCAATGCTGCCGCCGCCCGCGCCGATCACGTGGATGTCCACCATCGGCGTCTTGACCGGATAGCCGGCCACCTGGCGGTTCGATGTGAACAGGGGCCGGCCCGCGGAGATCAGCGAGACGTCGGTGCTGGTGCCGCCGACATCGAAGGTGACCAGGTCGGGCCGGCCGATGGCGCGGCCTACCGCGGCCGCGCCCACCACGCCGGCGGCGGGGCCGGAGAGGCAAGTACGCACCGGATACTGGCGCACCGCGGCGGCCGACATCAGGCCGCCGTTGGAGTGGATGGTGTAGGGGCGCGGGGCAATGCCCAGCTCGGCCACGCGTGCCATGAAGCGATCGAGGTAACGCGCCATGCGCGGGCCCACGGCTGCATTCAGCACGGTGGTGGAAAGGCGCTCGTACTCTCGGAATTCCGGCAGCACTTCGCTCGACAGGCTGACATACGCGCCGGGCATGACGTCTTCCACAATGGCCCGGGCGCGCTGCTCGTGCGCAGGGTTGCGATAGGCATGCAGGAAGCAGATCGTCACTGCCTCCAGGCCGGCGGCGCGGAAGGCTTGCGCGGCGCGGCGCACGGCCGCCTCGTCCAGTGGCGTTACGACGTGGCCCTGGGCATCCAGCCGTTCGGGCACTTCGATGCGGTGCGCGCGGGGCACCAGCACCGGTGGCTTGGTCACGCTGTAGTCGAACAGGTGAGGGCGGGTCTGCCGGCCGATTTCCAGGATGTCGCGGAAGCCCTGGGTCGTGATCAGGCCCACCGCCGCGCCTTTGCGCTCGATGATGAGGTTGGTGGCCACGGTGGTGCCATGGCCCACGTGCGCCACATCGGCGGGTGCCACGCCGTGGTCGCGCAGCAGTTCGGCAATGCCGCGCTCGATGGCCTCGGACGGGTCGTGCGGGGTGGAGGGGACCTTATGGAACTGCACGGCCCCGGCCGCCTCGTCGATCATGGTGAAGTCGGTGAAAGTGCCGCCGACGTCGATACCGATTCGGTACATGTTGGGTTCCTGGGTTGCGCTGGTGAAGACGGGGAGAATCGGGATGTTGGGAGATCAGGAGTTGAACGCGCGCTTTGGCTGCCCGCCGGGCGGCAAGGGCAGCCCGGCAGCATCTCATTCGGGCTTGATGCCTGCGGCTACCGCCACTTTGTGCCATTTGGCCATATCGGCGCGGATGAACTGGGTGAACTCCGCCGGGGACATGCCTGACGGCTGGGCGCCTTGCTCTGTGAGGTAGGCGCTCATCTTCTTGTCGTGCATGACCGCCATCAGCTCGCGCGACAGGCGGCCCGCGATCTCGGGCGGCATATTTGGCGGCCCGAACAGGCCGAACCAGACAATGGCCTCGAATCCCGGATAGCCGGACTCCGCCACCGTGGGCACCTCCGGCAGCATCGGCGAGCGCGTGAGCGACGTCACGGCGATGGGTTTGAGCTTGCCGCCCTTGATGTAGCCGTAGGAGGTCATCACCACATCCATCATGCTGTTCACATGTCCGCCGATCAGGTCGGCCATGGCGGGGCCCGAGCCCTTGTAGGGCACATGGGTGAGCGATACCCCCGCGGTGGACTTGAACAACTCGAAGGCCAGGTGGTTGGAGGTGCCCTGGCCATTTGAGGCAAAGGCGTACTTGCCCGGCTCGCGCTTTAGCAGGCCCACGAACTCTTTCATATTGCCGGCCGGCACCGCGTTGTTCACTACGAGCACGTTGGGGATGGTGGCGACCATGGTGAGCGGCGTGAAGTCTTTAAGCGGGTCGTACGGCAGCTTGGCGAACAGGCTGGGTGCCACCGCATGGGTGCTCACCGAACCCATCAGGATGGTGTAGCCATCCGCTGGCTGGCGCGCTACGAACTCGCTGCCCACCGTGCCGCCCGCGCCGGGGCGGTTCTCCACCACCACGGTGCCCTTGACGCGTTCCCCCAGATCCTCCGCGATCTTGCGTGCGATCAGGTCCGTCGAGCCGCCCGCGGCAAACGGCACTACCAGACGGATCACCTTGGCAGGCCAGGGGGCTTGCGCGTGCGCACTGGTACTGCCCAACAGGAGTGGACACAAGATGGGGAGGCAGGACAACAGGTGCTTCAGGGTAGGCATCACTTAGTTCTCCGTAGTGGGGAAACAGGCAGCGCAACTGCCTGCATGCGCTCACTGGCTGCGGGCTGGCAGGCTAGCCAGCCCCGTGCGCGGATGCATGGCCAGGGTCGAATCGGGGCTGGTGCGACGAAGCCGGTTGACATCATCTTAGGCAGCCGGCCGGCCGCCACGCGATGCTGTCACCGTTATACTGGTATCCATCAGACAAATACTGCGCGCCGCCGCTGGCATGGCTGCCAATGTCCACTGACAGCCTCTGACGTTGGCACGGAGCTCGCTTAAGCTGTGTTCCTAATGGACCGATTCCATGAAAAGTGCCGACCTGAACCTTGTCGCCCACTTTGATGCACTGATTTCGTGCCGCAACGTATCCCGTGCGGCCGAGCAGATGCAGCTTTCCCAGCCCGCCATGAGCGCGGCGCTGAGCCGCCTGCGGAGGCTGTTCAACGATCCGCTGCTAGTGCGCGAAGGTGCGCAGTGGAAGGCCACCGCACGGGCGCTTGAGTTGCATCGGACCTTGGCGCCTATCCTGCAGCAATGGCAAGCCGCCACCGCGCCGCGCGAGGAATTCTCACCGGCCAGCAGCAAGCGGGTGATCTCAATTTATGCGACCGACTATGTACAGTTCGCCATGTTGCCCAAAGTCGTGGCCAAGGTGGCGCAGGAGGCGCCTCACATGCAGTTACGCGTGTTGCCGGCGCGCCTGCAGCACGGACTCAGCATGCTCGAGACTAACCATGTCGAGATGATTGCGGGCTACTACCCCGAGCCAGCGCCGAACTTGCGCGCGCGTTTCCTGTTCGAGGAGCCGACCGTATGCTTGATGCGCGCCGGCCATCCTTCCCTGGAGCGCCCTTGGAACCTCAACGCCTTCCTGCGTTACAAGCACATCGACCTAGCCGCGCATACCCGCTATTTCAGCGAGCGGATCGACCGAGCGCTGGAAGGGTTAGGCCGGAGCCGGCAACTGGCGGTAACGCTGTCGAGCTATCTGGCCTGCCCGCATGTGGTCGCCGAGTCCGACATGATTGCGACTTTGCCTAGCAGCGTCGCCAACGCCCTGGTACGCAGTACCAATACAGTGATCCGGGAGGTTCCGATTTCCCTGCCGGCCCTCAGCGTGTCCCTGTATTGGCATGAGCGCTACCAGACTGATCATGGGCATGCATGGTTGCGGCAAGTGATTGGGGACATTTTTTGATGGTAGCCGCTTCATCGGTCCAGCCGGCATCGTCAATGCAGCTGTTCCATGAAGCGCAATCAATCGCCTACACCTGACTCCATCTTCCAAGCCCATAGAAGATAAACGGGTGTCCTGGCCTTGGCAGAGAGCATCCCTATCCCGGCGACGAGATGTTTTTTGAGCAATTCACCTCGGCGTACTATGGAAACTCGCCAACCCCTTTCCGCGATAGAGAGAGAGCGATCTGGCTGCGGTGCGGCGCGTCCAAACGCTGCTGCTCGAGGGCTACGCTGAATGCAGACCTCGCCAGCAAATGATTGAACGGCTATGCCGCCTGGAATCCGGCCAAAAGAGTGGGATGACGACGACAGGGCGAAGCGTGCGCCATAGCAGCCGGATTGCACACGCGGGATGCGACGGCCGTTGAAGATGCCAAAGGGCAAAGCGTGCAGATTGAAGCACTGAAGTGGCATATGAGGCACCTCGTCGCTGCGCACGCCAGGCTAATCGGGGCAGTGCAACTGGCGGGTGGCATGAGCGCGCTGGAGCGCGTCTGGCAGGAAGACAAGTCCATAGGCGATACGGTGCCCGCACTCGATGCCGTGTCAGACGGGGCTGTCACGCTGACTCTGCCCCACGGACCGTCAAGCCCCGTCCAGGGTCCAGCATGCGCGATCGCCACACGCGACTAATCGCTGAACACGGCATGAAAGTACACAGCGAATACCGCGATGCGCGTCCTGCTAGTAGATGAATGCCGCCAGGGGTTCTCACAACGCGGCAAGGATTTCTCGCCGGCTCTAGCATCGAGCTGCTGCCCGGAGTAATTTGAGTCCTATGTCACCCTTGATCGCAGAGGAGTTGTTGAGGATCGCTAATTCCGCTAGCGGCGACCGCTATGTCCGCTAGCAAGCTCATGGCTGTAAGCCATTGATCTATATGCGAAATGGCCGTTCATTGGCTTTTTTTCCATTTTCCGTCCATGTTCAATGATTCCGCTAATGCGGTGCGGCGGATCATTAATTCGGCTAACGCGGGCTACGCTGAGCCGGTGTCGGCGAAATTCTATAGCTGGCCGAGCGGGGCGGACGGGGAGGGTGACAGTTCGGTAGAGCCATGCGTATGACCTCGCGAAGGACCGGAAAAATGGCGGGTATTCTGGCGATCCGCATTCACGCCACGATCTACGCTCCAGGGAGATCTCGATTGACAGCACTCGCGAGCATCGGCAGGAGAGGAGCGCCTTTCCTTCATCTATCCTGGCTGGCACCCATATTTGCGTGATTAGAGCTCGCCATTAGCCGAAATAGCGATCTGCAACAGTTGGTGCTACGCTTGGGCGAAACGACGGGAGATTGTCATGGCTGCCGAGAGCTTCAAACGGTACCGAGGGTGGATATATGCGGTATCCGTCTACCAGGAGGGCGGTGACTGGGTGGCGCTCGTTCGAATTGGCAAGCTCGAGGAGGGCGACGATCTCGTTGCTGATATTCAGTTTCATGATCGAGGTCATCGCAGTGGCGACGAGGCCGGAGAGGTCGGCGACGAGCGCGCGCGATCTGCCATTGATGGGTGGATGAGCGGAGGCCACGAAGCCGGCAATGGCTAGCATCAACCAACCCTCCTGAACTCGACCACCCACGGGTTTCCCGCCCATGCGCCGGGGCCGTTGATGTGCCGAAACCCGTACCACGCTCGCGTGCCGAACGTCGTCTTGGCCGTCCGCCGGACCAACAGTACTAACCCGCGCCGGCGGGCATCGGGGAAGTGGATTCTCTCATGAACGTGAATGTTCCATGGGAGTGCCGGCACCGCAGTCTAGGGGAACCGCATCCTGCCTCGTGTGGGTTTGCACCGCGTTCACGGGCTTCCCCTTCGAACCTTCCACTAGACAGCTCCGGTAGCCAGTGCCGCGGCACCAGGTGCGGATTGCGTCGCGCAGTTCCAGCTCCGTCAGGCCAAGTTCCTGCGCGCTTGGGACGAGATCCCCGAAGAGGCCGAATCTTGAGCGGTACCTTGGACGCTGGACGCTTCGGAGAGGTTTGCGGGAAGCGCTTTTGCAGCGTCACGATGGCCTGCAGCACCGGATCGACGGGATTAGCGGGCTCATTTACGGGCTTAGTCGGGCGGGCTGAATCCTTAGTTAGCGGGCGCGACGCGTCTTGGCCCGTGGCGCGGCCTTGGCTTGCTTCGCCAATTGTTTGAAGCCCGTTGCCGTCGGCGACGGCGCGCGTGCTGAAGATTTAACGGACCTCAACAGCTGCTGCCAATGGCAACGCCAGCGGTGACCTGACCCCTAACTCTGCATCCCGCTTCAGAAACGGTAATCGAGCTTTGCGCTTGCCGCTTGCGCGGATGCATGGCCGGTATTGAGCAGCGCGTCGAACGCGAAGGCAACCGTCAGGGATTTGGAGGGATGGAGGCTGACGCTTGCGCCGGTGGTGAGAAACGAGCGCGGCAGATCCGTGCCTGGGGCTGCGAACACCGTGCCGTCCAGGGCGGACACCGTGACCGCACGTCCGCCCGCCAGCATCTCGTGCGCGTACCCCAGCCGCAGTTTTACGTTGACCGGCTTTGCCGTGTCTCCAAACGCCTTGTCCAGCGTGATCGCTCCAAAAGGTTGCAGGCTGCGGGCGTTGTCCGTTCCCACGAATAGGTTCTGCCCGTTTGCGCCAGTTTCGCTGAATGTGTTGCCGTGGAAATACGCATAGCGCAGTCCCACATTCGGCGTCAACACGACGCCGCCCACCGTAAGCGGCAGGCTAGCCTGCGCCGCGGTGGTGAATTCCTGACCGATGTGATCGCCTTCCGCGGTGCCGATCGAACCGAACGGCCGCTTCTGAGACAGGAAATCGAGCCCGTATCCGACGGTCGCTGCCAAGCCGACTGGACCGTACCACCCGTTGCCATACAGCGCGAGCCTAAGCGTGTCCGTTGTGCCCGAACTGCCGGTGCCATCCTCGCCGATATTGGTGTGCATGTAGCCGGCAGCCGCGCCGAGCGTGGATTCGCCCGTCGGATGGTCGATGCCCGCCAGAAACCCGTATTGGTGCGACTGGAAGCCCGGCTGGCTATTCGTGCCGCCGACTTTCGTGCGCGAACCCATCGCGGTGATCCAACTGCCAGATGAAGCCGGATCTTTCATGGGGCTGCTGCTCAGCCGTTCCAGTAGTGTCGCATTGACCGTTTGCGCGCGGATCAATGCGGTCGTGCCGAGCGCGGTGTAGATACTGGTGCCAAGCGGCGCGACCACGACCGACGCATCGGGCGTGGCTGCGACATCGAGTATCAGGTTGACGTCATTCGTGCCATAGCTGACGGATTGCCTTAGCGTGCCAAGATTGGCTCCGACCGCTGCCGTTCCAGGGGCAACCGATTGCGCACTACACGCACATGCGCTATGCGCAGTTCGGCGAGGTCATCGAGTTGTGGGATAGGTCGACTGACTTGCAGATCTCCATTCAGGATTTCAGGTTTTTGCCGTTAAAATACCGGTAAATGACTTCTGGTTTTGAGCAATGCAATGCGCCCCGGGCAATGATCGACTCGCCACTAGAGTGCCACTGGAGGCCATGGGCGACCGAAAGACTGCCGAGCCAGCAGTTATCGAATGGCTGCTCCACGACGATCAGGTGATACGCGAGTGTTTTCGCCATGCAGCGGCGATTCTGAAGAGTGTGACAGGCGCGTCGATCACGGCCGTGACGTTGCTCGACAAGGAACATAAGCATTATCGAGACGAAGTCGGCATGTGGATGTCGCCGGTTCCTCGGCAGCAGTCGCTGTGTGATCGTGCCGTGCAGTATGACGATTTGTTCGTGATCGAAGATACGCTCACCGACCCGGATCTGGGCGAATGTAGTTTGGTAAGCGGTCCCCCTTTTGCGCGGTTCTACGCCGCCATCCCGCTCAAGGTGCCGGGTGGCGAAGTGGTCGGTGCTCTGTGTGCAATGGATTCGTCGCCGCGTGGCATCCGTGACGATCAGCGCGAAGTATTCCATCACCTTCGAGCTATGATCGAAAACGATCTGCGGTTGCGCAGCGTCGCCGCGATCGATCCGCTGACGCGATTATTCAATCGGCGGTTCATGTTCGAAAGTATCCGGCGAAAATGGCAAGAGACGGCCGATGACGAAGACATCGAGGCTGTGATGGTCGATGTCGACTGGTTCAAGCAATATAACGACACCTATGGTCATCCTGCCGGTGACGATTGCTTGCAAGCCGTGGGGTCGGTGTTGCAGTTCGTGGCCGAGAAGTATCAGATGATTGCCGGACGCGTTGGCGGTGAAGAGTTTGCGCTGCTGCGGTGCGGCTCCGCTTTTCCGCCCCTTGAGGAGGTTCTGGAACGCCTGCGCGTCGGGGTGGAGGATCTGGCGATCGAGCATCGCAGTTCTCCGTTCGGCATTGTGACGGTCAGCGTTGGAGCCTCACTTACGCGCAAGCAGGGGCGTGTCGAGTCGACACATCGCGAAATCTTTGCAATCGCTGACCAAGCACTCTATACCGCGAAGAAGGACGGTCGGAATAGGGTGGCTTGCCAGGGGATCGCATGTATATGGTGCCCGAGCGGCGATTGCACGGTCCCCTAAATGCGACGTCCGAATAGACCTGTTTTGCCTTCTTCATCTCTGACACCTCCTGACTAGCTCATTATTTATGAATCAGAGTCCGTTGCAATCAGGCTACCTCAAACTGACACTACGAGGTAGCTTGATTGCAGATGACTTGCCTGATTCATAGCAGCCGGTGCCATCGTCAGTCTGAGCAGATCGGCATCTGTGATTGTGCGGCAATCGCGATCCTTGCGCTCGAACACCGACGCCAGGCTGGCTCCAATCGCCTCCCATGGCATGCGGTTAGCCATTATCTCTAGCGAGCCGCCCTGTAAGCCGACCTGGCCGCTTCGGTAACGGGTAGTTGGGGGTGGGCGAACGGCCGTTCCACGGTCCTTGACTGGTCCTTCGCAGGCATTGCTTCCGGCGACCGCGCGTCGGCCGAGGCAGCCGCGCGCATCTGAAACCGTTATCCGCAGGGTGTGATCTGACGCAGATTCAGCCAGTTCGTAGTAATGGGGCTGTGCCTTCGGGTCGTCAATTCGGGGAGGAAAGGGCTCTCGGCGCAGCTTGCGCTATATGACCCCCGGCGCTCGAGTGGGTGTGCGACCGACGTATTGATGGACAGGGTCTTTCATTTTAGAGGTTAAGCACCACCTACTGGAAATCTGGACTACCAACTGTAATTGGAAGAAAACATGATGCGGCTCAATGGTATGCAAGCAAAAAGGCCTAGGATCTAGCAAAGTAGGGCCGCTCGCCAGAAACCTCTGCACGCGTAGCAGCTCGCATAGAAGTGGCACCGAGACCGGAAAACAAAAAGTGATAGACGGACCACATTGACCCCGCGTATGGCAACGCGTCTAACTGCGCAAGCCCTGCTTTTAGATGCAACGCGTTTGCGACTGTGTCTGGCGGGCGGGATACTGCATTTCCAGCCAGATGCTCAGACCTTTGCCTCTGGCCTCGATGCGGCTGGGAGTATCCCCCGGTGGCTACGGAGAGCAAAGCAATATTAATTGATGGTGTCACAAGCCTTTCTGATGGTGGCGTGTTGTGCAGGACACGCGCACGTGAAGTGTGGTGAAATTCGACGCAGTATGCCAGCCGGTGGAGCGCGGCCTATGAACAGGCGGAGCATGAAAAAGCAATTCAAATCGGACCAGCTTCGAACCTTCCTTGCTGTAGCACAGCAACGCAACTTCACCCGGGCGGCACAGATGCTGCACTTGACGCAAGCTGCCGTCAGCATGCAAATCCGGCAATTGGAGTTGGATGTCGAGGCGCCGCTGTTCGTGCGCAACTCGCGCCTGCTTGCCTTGACCCCGGCAGGAGAAACGCTGCGGGTCTATGCTGAGCGAATCCAGGAGCTTCACGAGCAAGCGTGGCAGGCATTGTCGTGCGAGACCTACGAGCGCTCGTTGCGCATTGGCACGCCAGACGCCTATGCCAGCGTGATATTGCCTGCGGCATTGCGGGCCTTCACGTCTCAGTTCCCGGATGTCCGGGTGGAGGTGGTCTGCTTGCCGACGCTTGAGCTTGGGCGAAGGTTGGAGAGCGGCTCGCTGGACCTTGCCGTAGGCACGTGTTGCCCTCAATTTCCCGGCCCGCCTATATTTTCTGAGGAACTCGTCTGGGTTGGGGCTTCTTCGGCAGCTAACCTGGCTGCCCAGCGGCCCATCCCGCTAGCTCTATTCGAAGTGGGTTCGGCCCCTCGGGCGCACGCTGTTCATGCGTTGGAGGCGACATCGATACCCTATCGTTGCGTGTACTCCAGTCCCGATACGATGGGGGTCCTCGCCTGCGCGCGGGCTGGCAACGCCATCGCCGCGGTACCCAGGCAATCTGTGAGCGGACGGCTCCTGATCATGGGGTGCGAGGATGGACTGCCGGATCTTGCGCCATTGGAAGTCACCATAGCCAACGGTAGGACACCAAATGGACCGGAGAAGCGAGCGTTGATGGATCTGCTTACTGCGCCTTCCATTTGTCAGCTGGGCTCGATGACGAGCTAGTCTGCGGGAGCTTCGTGCTCGCTATAGCGAACCGTTTGATGAAGGGAACTGTCCCAGCACTCATAGGATCACTGCGAGGCGATTCGCGCTTTGGCCTGCAAGGGGGCGTCCCGGGCTATGCCTGAGGAGGGTCCGTCGAGTGTCGCCAGTTGTTCAAAGCCCATTGCCCAGCCATATAAACGTAGTGCGATAATGCCTCGTGATTCGCATTCCCGCCCACGCGGCGGCGGGGCATTGACCAAAGCAGGCATGCTGGCCAGAGCGGCGCCCATCACACTTCGCGCGTCCAGCCGAACCGGTGGCGTTCCTACTGGCCTCGTGGCGCGCATCATCCTCCGTGTGCAGGCGCGCGGCCGTAGCGCAAAGCGATTCTGTCAATCCGGAATCCTGCCGGAGTCCGCGCTGGATAAGGAGGCTCGGGTGGCGAATTGGCAATATTGTTTCCGCTCGACGGAGAGCGTGCAAAATTTGGGGAGGTCGATTTCGTCAGACGCACTGGCTTGCGGCAAAGGTTGCTCGGTCTGTTCTGTTCGTTGGTCAGTGCCGGTTTGGCGATGCTGGCCCGATGCATTCGCCGTGACGCGAGGCGGCCATTTCGAGCGCCGAGATGCGCCAGTGCGAGAATTCCCCATTCAAAACCGCGATGCTGACCTGCTCCATCCCCTCCGGCGCGCCATGTCCGCTACAAGGGCAACGGACCGATGATGACCGACCTGATCGCAGGCCAGGTGGAGATGGGTGTCGTGGCATTGAATGCCGTGGCGCCGCACCTGAAGAACGGCGCCCTGCGTGCGATCGGCCTGTGCGCGACGCGCTCGCCGGCCGCACCGGATATTCCCACCATCGCCGAACAAGGCTTGCCAACTACGCGATCGAGGGCTGGTTTGCCGTGGGGGGGCGGCAGGGCTGCCGCCGGCCGAGGTAAAGCCTCTCAACACGGTGTTCACCAAGGCATTTACCAGCCCGGACGTGCTGGAAGCGATGAAGAAGCAGGGTAATACGATCAATCCCGGCACGCCAGAGGTAGCCGCGAAGTTCTTCCAGAGCGATGCGGCGCGCTATGCGGCGCTGGTCAAGAAGGCCAACGTGACCCTCTGAAGTTCCAATATGGAAATCCATGGTTACCGATGTCGCAAGCTTGGTAGCTGATTTTAGAAGTGAGGGGCAGCGCCGGTCTATCAAGATACATATCGCCCCATGCATTCATGTTTGAGCCACGCACATGTCTGGGCGGCTTATGCAGATGTTCCCTAGCGGTGGAGGCGCTCGAGCAAATACGGCTCTGGTGCTTCGAACGTCCGCGAAGCATACTATAGTATGCGCTCATACGAGTGAATTGTTATCCGTTAAATCAGGTACTTGATCAGATCGGTTAATCCAAAAAGACTATATGAGTAGGGCGTATTGCGCCTTATCATATTACCGTTTATGGTTCGTCGTGTCGGTGGGTGGAGGCATCCGATTAAAATGTTACCAAGCGGGTTCCATCATTTAATTTGGCGGGGCGCGACAAAAAATATGGGAATTAAGTTGAAAGCCAGATCTTATAATCTCGTCGATATAAAATTATTGGCCGCTTTGTTCGCTACGGTGCTGGTGGTTGCCTGCGGCGGCGGTGGAAATTCAGGCGATACTTCATCGGTCGTGCCGGCTACGCCTCAAGTCGCGGTCAAGAATACCGTGGCATTTTCTAGCGAAAACAATGCACCCGTAACAGCCTGCCCTAATGGCGGAATCACGGTTCATTCAGGCGTTGATATCAACGGCGATGGCGTTCTAGAGCGGAGTGAAGTAAGTAACACGCAATATGTTTGCAACGGTGTAAATGGAGGAAAAGGTATTGGCGCACTGATCGCCGCGACTTCGGAGTCGGCTGGGAATAATTGTTCAAGCGGCGGTTTTAAGATCAGTTCCGGATCAGATGTCAATAGTGACGGAATACTCGAAAGTGCAGAGATTACTTCCGCCTCTTATATCTGCAATGGTGTGTCTGGAAGCAATGGTGCCAATGGCTTAAATACTCTGGTGAAGATTGTTGCCGGAGTGGCAGTGAATATCTGCCCTAGTAATGGTAATCAGATACAGTCTGGGCTCGACCTTAATAACGATGGGATTTTGCAATCAGCCGAAGTCACCACTACTGCCTACGTATGCGATGGAGCGTCTGGTGCTACTGGGCCAACTGGTGCAACAGGGGCGACAGGCACCGATGGCCTGACTACGCTAGTGGTGACAGTCGCAGAACCTGCGGGGGCGAATTGTTCCAATGGTGGTAATAAAACGACTTCGGGTCTGGATCTCAATAGCGACGGCACCCTTGAGGCGAGCGAAGTGGTGTCGACGACCTACGCGTGCAACGGCGCACAAGGAGCTACGGGTGCCACAGGGCCAACTGGTCCAACCGGGCCTATGGGAGCCACAGGTCCGGCAGGTCCTTCCGGTCGTCTCAACTGGGTTAGTGCGACTGCTTCAACCGTACAGGCGGTGGCAAATACCGGATATATAGCCAATAATGGCAGCGTCGGAGTCGCGATTATTTTGCCCGATGCTCCGGCCATAGGCGATCAGGTGCAAGTTAATGGCATGGCCGCCTGGACGCTGGTGCCAAATTTCAATCAAATAATTGTCCATAACATGGCCGGCACTGGCGCCGTTACGGGTGGTGGGCTTTCTGGCGCTCTTGGAGATTCCATTTTAGTGCAGTATGTCGGTAACAATACCTTCATGGTCACAGCGTTTATCGGGCATATTACTCCGATCAGCAATAACATCTTTGCTCAATATGGAGTGCTGTGGACGCCGCCAGACTTCAATGTTACCTACACCTGGGCGCAAGGCACCGCCAATTGCGCTGGCGCGTCATTCGGTGGTTTAAGCGGCTGGCGGATGCCGATCGTGTCGGAATTGTTGGCAATTGACGCAATTGGCGTGAAGGGGACTCACGGCTGGCCGAATACTAATGGCAATATGTGGGCTTCAGACCCATCTCCGGACACTCCGGGTGCCTATGCTGTTGAGGCGTTTGGATTTCACTCCAGCGGGTACCAAATTGGCACTAATAGTATTTACGCCACTTGTGTACGCTAGGGAATAAACTGCGTGATTCCAGAACGTCGTTTCAACAAGAATGCAGCGATTGATTGCGAGATCGCGACGCGCTTGCATTGGGTAGGCACGTATCTCGAGACCGGCAACGCCGGTCTTGTATGCGCGCGCCGCGGCCTCTCAAGGCGTACGCTCCGTAAATGGCTGAGCCGCCAGCGCGGTGCGGGCGAACAGGGTCTACGGATCCAGACCGAACGAGGCAGCGACTTCTTTGCAGAAGCCGCCTGCTGGCTATTGCCTGGGCTATCTCCTTCGAATTGATGCCGCGGCACTGGCATGTCCAGCAGGACCAGAGTCCGGCATCGATCGCGGACGTGAGGCGGCAAACGGTATGTGTTCGCGCCCGCTGGCGTATCGATGCGCCTTGTTCTGACCAAGGCGCGTTTGCGGGAAATGCAGAGACCCGAACGAGAAGGAGGCTGAAGTATTAATGTGGAACCTGCTACTCAATAGACATCAGGCTTTCTTTACCCACGCAATGCACCAGCCATTGGCAGCTACTTGCCCGCCGAACAATGGGCAGTCCCCTTTAGGTGCACCTGCCTTGCCATCATATAGGTAGCAGTTTCCGCAGCGCTGGCTAGCTTCGTGTTTTGGATACTTGGTCTTATCGACCTTGTTCGTATCTGCCTTATAACCGAGGTCGACAGCGGGCGGGTCTTTGTCATCGAGGTTCGGGCCACCAGCCTGTGCGCGGGCCAATGTCGACACGGCAAGGGTGGTCGCTGCAGCGACCACTGGAATGCTCTTCAGAAATTGACGACGATTGGACATGGTGCTTTTCCTTCTTGTGGAGGAAGACAGCTTATCGATGAATGAGTCGTAACGAAATTACGCAGCAGGCGTCGCGGCGCGTTGTTGTGCGTAGCCGTGTGTACGTTGCCGCCTGGTTACATTGGTCGGCTTACTTGGTCTTGGGTTCAGACGAACATGTCTTCACGCCCAGGATGCTGTAGGCGGGGCAGACGCGCACCAGGCCTGTCAAGAGCGGAAGGGCGCCAATCCAACCCCATGCGCCAACCCGTCCTGTCGCAGCCAGTCCAATCAGGACTAGCCCAACGATAATCCGTAGAGTCCGGTCAACGGTTCCAACGTTCGCTTGCATGGCAGGCTCCTTATCAGGAAGAAAATCACGCGAATGAGGATGCTGGGTTGCGGTAACTTTCCAACATCACGGGCTGGTGAGACAAACACTAACTCGATCACTTTACGGCCTGCGGGACGCAGCACAATGATGTAGCTCAATCTCTTGTGAATATGTAGTCGTGAGGCACGTCTTCCTGCGTTTAGCGAGCATCCTTCGGCCGGTCGCCTTTGGGCCAGTCCTTTACCCTGGCCGCATAATCTGGTCGCGGCTGCTGGGTGAAGTAGGCCGCGACATCCACGGCATCCTGCGCCGATAGCGTTCCGCCCTGGCCGAGCGGCATATTGTGTTTG
>Ga0255338_1000573_pt1 | contig 108233 bp, 118 predicted proteins | sample MeOH1_35cm_T4_19_FD_203715 | JGI IMG/M metagenome (GOLD analysis project Ga0255338, IMG submission 203715) | Sandy soil microbial communities from University of British Columbia, Vancouver, Canada - MeOH1_35cm_T4_195 | ecosystem: Engineered > Artificial ecosystem > Sand microcosm >...
ACCCGGAAGCCTCGCCCGGCCCCACCGACAGCCTCTACCTCTTCGAACGCTTCGCCGGCCTCATGGACGGGAAGAAGGGGTAAAGGAGAACCACGGAATACACGGAATACACGGAAGGGTCAGAGCGCGAAGCGCTCGATCCTTGCCTCCGACGTCGCTCCGAAGTTCACGAGCAACCCAACGCTCCGTCCGGATGCGCGGAGATAGTTTATGAGCTGCGCCCGATGCTCGGGCGCGAAGTCCCGTACGGCCTTCAGTTCCACGATCACCTGATCGAAGCAGATGAAATCGGGGGAGTATCTCTGTCGCATCTCGCGACCTCGGTAGGTTAGCCTCAGCGGGGGCTGCGCCACGAACGGAATGGCCTGGTGTTCGAACTCGATGGCCAGCGCTTCCTGATAGACGCCTTCCAGGAACCCGGCGCCGAAGGCGCGGTACACCTCAAAGATCGCGCCGCGTATCCGGAACGTCTCCTCCCGGAGGAGGAGCCTTCCGTGTGGTCCGTGTATTCCGTGGTCCATTCCTGCAGCCTAGCCGCAGGCGGGTTTTGGAACAATATAAGAACATAGACCTAGATCCGGCCGAGCTTGCCCTTGGCCGCGATGGGGCCGCTGGGGCCCTGCGGGTCGGTGGAGCCGCCGGGCGGTTCGACGGAGACGGCCAACTCGGCGCCTTCCTCGACCATGTCGGTCATCGGCTTGGGCATGGGCATGGCCCGGGACTTGCCCGGCTCCACCATGCCCAGCGACCGGGGCTTGCCGTCCTGCGGGATCAGCCAGAGCTGGTGGACGTGCAGCGGGTCGGTCCCGGGCGGCACGAGGGAGGTGACGATCAGCGCCTGGCGGTCGGGATCGTAGGCGGCGACGAACAGCGGCTGGGGCCCGCCCGCCTGGGGCATCAGGCTGGCGTTCAGCAGGGGTGCGGTCGGCCCGGCCGGTTGCGGCTGGACCACCACCGGCGGGCGGCCCATCAGGACGACCACGGCGGCCAGGCTCGCGGCCGCCAGGCCCATGGCGCCCATCGCCGTCCCACGCCAGAACCTCAGGCGACGCACGGCTCCTTCGCGATCCTGGTCGTTGTCGTTGGCGGGCAGCCGGCGCTCGATCCTCGCCCAGAGCCCGGCGGGCGGGGCGACCGCCGCGACCATGTCCAGCAGCGGCGCCAGCCTGATGCGCCAGGCCGCCACCTCGGCCGCGAAGACCGGATCGCGGGCCATGCGGGCCTCGGCCTCGGCGCGCTCGGCGGCCGACAGCACCCCCAGGGCGTGCTCGGCGGCCAGGGCTTCGGCGTCCGTCAGTTCGGGACCCTCGCTCATCGCTCCAGGCACCCCCTGAGCTTGGCGAGGCCGCGGCGGATCCAGCTCTTCACCGTGCCCAGCGGCGTCTCCATCCGCCGGGCCAGGGCGTCGTAGGTGACCCCTTCGAAGAAGGCCGTGCGGATCACCTGCTGGGTGCGCGCGTCGAGTTCGGAGAGGCAGCCGGCCAGCCGGGCGCGGTCGTCGGCGGCCGACAGCAGGGCCTCGGCGGCCACCTGGCCCTCGTCCTGGATCTCCAGGTCCTCGACCGGCTCGGCGTAGGCCATGGGGCCCCGTGCGCGAAGCCGGTCGATGGCCCGGTTGCGGGCGATGGTCGATATCCACGTCACCACGCTCGCCCGGCCCGCGTCGAAGCGGTCGGCTCTGCGCCAGATGGTGACATAGACGTCCTGCAGCACGTCCTCGGACTCCTCGCGATCCCTGAGGATACGCAGGCAGACCCCGAAAAGCTTCGCGGAGGTGGCCTCGTACAATTGTCGCAGGGCGTCCCGCTCGCCGTCGGCGATGCGGGTCATCAGTCCGGCCAGGGCGTCGGAGGAGGTCGCCACGACCCCAAGCTGCCCGCGCCCGCGACCAAGCGCAAGGTGGGGCGCAAGGCTCTGCTTAGTTCGGCTTGAGGATGGTCACCGCGGCGCCCGGCGGCGCCTGGTCGATGACGAGCAGCCGGACGGGCCCGGAGCCCAACGCCGTCGCCTCGTGCCACTGGTCGACGGCGTCCACCAGCCATTCGCCAGGCCTGGGTTCGCTGACCGTCCCGGTGTCGAGGTTGGTCACCTTCAGGCGGCCCGCCAGCACCTGCACCACGCGCGGATAGGGATGCTTGTGGGGCGCGAGCCGGCCCCCCGCCGGGATCACCGTCTCCGTGACCGTGACCCGCAACGGCCCGGCGGGCGCCACGATCGGCTGGCCCGTGAGCGTGGCGTCGAGGGTCGCGACCGGCGTGTTGACCGGCTGGGCCGCCGCCGGACCGGCGGCCAGGAGGGCGAGGGTGAGGATGGCGCGTCTCATGGGGGCAGAATGGCCGAGCTTGCCATCGCCCGGAAACGAAAACGGCCGGGGCGAACCCCGGCCGTCTCCTGCTCTCCACGCCCGACTTAGAAGCGAACCCGAATCCCGCCGAAGGCGTAACGGCCCAGGCTGTAGGACGCATCGTTCCCATTGCCCTGGATGATGCCCAGCGGCGGCTCCTCGTCGAACACGTTGTTGACGCCGGCGTAGAGCTCGGTCTGGCCGCCAAAGCTGTCCAGCCGCCAGCGGCCGATCACGTCGTGGTACCAGACGGGCTCGACGGTCGAGGGCGAGATCGCCTCGGCGCCGTCGCGTTGGGGATCGCGGCTGTAGCGGACCGCGCGCCCCTCGAACCGCGACTTCCAGGTGAGCTGGGCGGGCCCCTGCTGATAGGTCAGCACCGCCAGGCCCTTCCACTCGGGCGTGCCGATCGTGCCCTCGTCGATGTCCTGCTCATCCGGGCGATTCTGGAACGCGAACAGGCGGAGCTTGTCGAGGTGGTTGGCCGTCACCGACAGTGACACCGAGCCATCCAGGCGGCTGAGCGGGCCGAGGTTCGCCGTCAGATCATCGATCCCACGCCGATAGTTGATCGTGATGTCCCAACCGTTCGTCTCAAGCTTCGAGGCGTTCAGATAGGTCGATTCCACGAAGTCGATGTTGTTGGTCGTGGGATCACGCGTGAACAGGCTGCAGAACGAGTCGTCGGGCCCCCCGCTGGCGTCCACGCAATTGTCGACGATATCCTGCGGATCGATGAACGTGATCGCGTCCTTAATCTGGATGTTGTAATAATCGATCGTCATCGACAGGTTGGGCGTCCAGCGCGGCTGTAGCACCAGTCCGACGGTCCAGCTCTTAGCCCGTTCGGCGTCCAGATCGGCGTTGCCCGAAGCCGTGCCGACCACCGACTCGTTGTCGCTCGCCACGAACCCGGCCGGAACCCCCAGCGCGGCGCAGTTGGCCGCCCGGTCGGGATCGCGGTTGATGTCGTCGGCGTCGCAGGGGTCGGTCACGTCGAAGAAGCTGGACGTGGCCGGCAGGAAGGCCTCGGTGATGTTCGGCGCCCGCACCGCCTTGGAATAGGTGCCGCGGAAGCGGATGTCGCGGAACGGGGCGTATTCGAAGCCGGCCTTCCAGGCCGTGGCGCTGCCGACCGTGGAGTAGTCGGCGTAGCGGACCGCCCCTTCCACTGTCAGCTCATCGACGAAGGGCATGTCGCGCAGCAGCGGCGCGCGCGCCTCGATGAAGGCCTCCTTCACGAAGAAGCCGCCCGCCGCGTCCGGCTGGGGCGCGGTGTCCGACAGCCCCGACTTGATGAAGGGGTCGTTGATGTTCTCGCTGCGCTCGTCGCGGTACTCGAAGCCGCCGGCGATGCCGACCGGCCCGCCCGGCAGGTTCAGGAAGCGGCCGGTGTCGAAGTTGAAGGTGGCCGTCACCACCTCCTGGTCGATGGTGTGCTTCCGGTAGGCCTCGTGGCTGACATAGGCGATGGCCGCGGCGCTGTTCTGCTGGCCGAAGGGGTTGAACGGCACGCAGGTCTCGGCCGTCACGCCTTCCCCTCGGCACCGGATCTCGCCGGTGACCGGGTCCCGCACGGCGTCCAGCGCCGCCTCGAAGTTCCCGGGGATCAGGCTTCCGGTCGACCGGAAGCGGTTGCTGGTCTGGCCGCGGTTGTAGTTCAGGTCCCAGCCCACCTCGGCGAATCCCGCGTCGAACTTGCCGTCGAAGCCGGTGACGATGCGCCAGGTCTCGCGGTCGATGTTGTTGGTGCGCGCGCCCACGTCGCCGTTGAAGCGCGAGATCAGGGGCAGGACGTCGGGGCCGGCCGCGTCGATCCGGGCCTGGATTTCCGGCGTGATGAAGGCGTTGTCCGGCGCCAGCGCATAGTCGCCGAACGAGAACGACGGCTGCACGTAGTCGGACACCCGCGTCTGCACGAACTTGGCGTCGACGTTGAAGTTGATGTTCGGGGTGATCTTGTAATTGAAGGTCGTGTTCAAACCCCGCCGCTTGGTCGGCGGCACGAGCAGCACCCAGTCCTCCACGCTGAAGCAGGTGGCGCAGGGCCCGGCGAAGGAGCCGAAGGCGAAGCTGTTGGTCCCCGTACGGGTTGGCTGGTCCACCGGCGTCCCGGACGTGGTGAAGCCGGCGAGCGGCGTGATGCCCCCTGTCGTGAGATCGAGGCCCAGCAGCACACCGTTCTCGTCGATGAACTCGCTGACCACGTTGGGGACGAGCTGGCGGTCCGGCTGCCCATCGAACGGCGGCGACCGCGTGATCGTGCCGTAATCCCTGCTGGAACGGATGTCCCTCGCCTTGGTGGCGTTCTGCTGATCCCAGAAGACGCTGGCGGTGAAGTTGGCGCGGTCATCGCCGAAGTTGTGGCCGACGGTCAGGTAGGCCGACTTCTGTTCCCCGTAGCCGCCCTCGGTGGGGCTGCCGTATTCGACCTGGGCTTCGACGCCCTCGAAGTTCTTCTTGGTGATGATGTTGATGACGCCGGTGACGGCGTCCGAGCCGTAGATGGCCGAGGCGCCGCCGGTCACCACCTCCACCCGATCGACCAGGGCGGCGGGGATGGAGTTCAGGTCGACGGCGGAATCGCCCGCGTCGCCGGCGACGTGGCGAAGGCCGTTCACCAGGGTCAGCGTCCGGCTGGTGCCCAGGTCGCGCAGGTTCGGGAAGTTGAGGCCGCCCTGGTCGCCGAAGCTGTTGGCGTTGGCCCGCACGGTGCCCGAGGAGCTGAGCGCGGGCAGCTGGGCGATCACGTCGCCCAGGTTCTGGGTGCCGGCGTTCTGGATCAGCTCACGGGTAGCGACGGAGACGGGCGTCGGCTGCTCAAGGTTCGGCCGCGGGATGCGCGAGCCGGTGACAACCAGTTCCTCGACCTGATTGGCGGCGTCCTGAGCCTGGGCCATGCCCGGCCCTGCCGCGATCGCCAGCGCGCCGGACAGCAGCGAGCCGGCCAGGAGGCGGGTTCTAAACGAAGTCATGCGATCCCCTCAAGTGAGACGGGGGATCACAAATGTTAATAACGAATCCTCACCCCCGTCGAATTCGTCGTTTCGGAACCTTGTCGGGCATGTGACGAGTTCGTCAATAAGAATGCGAAGTTGAGTCGCTATTTGAATTAAATTTGCCTGGCGAGCCGCCTATGTCGGCATCCAATTGCGGCCCGAGTCTCGCTCTGCTCAAGCTTCAATGTCCGGTTGAAACGATAGCTTGACCATGATCAGTGGTTCCCGCGCAGCGTGTGCCGGTGGCTCGTGACCCAAGGCGCGGTCAAAGCCCGGCGACAAGGCCCGGCGAAAATGGGCGCCGGAGGCACCCTGCGACCGGACCTAAGCTGCCACGCTCTTCGGGCGGCGGGCGGCGGCGCGGCGGGCCTTGGTGCGCTCCAGGCGCGCGGCGCGGCGCTGCTCAGCCTCCTCCTCCAGGCTGGGCAGGAGTTCGGCGGCGGCGGCCTGCTGCTTCTCGTCGCCCTGGTCCTTCAGGCGCCGCGCATTGGTCAGGAGATTGGCGACCTCGTCGTCGCTGAGGGTCGGGATTCTCTCGAGCAGGGTCATGGCGGCCTCCGCGGACGTTGTCGGCGCGCCGGGACGCGCCATTCACCCGAGATAGGCCCCGAGCCCCCGTTTAGTTGCGGGAATCACAAGATATTTTTCTCGGGAACCGGCTCGGATTTCCGTTCATCCCGCGCAAGCTGTCCAAAGCTTAACTGGACGCTCCGAAGGCTCTGGCCGTACGGCGCCGGCAGGGGGATTTTCCATGAAGACCGTCGCCGCCGCGCTCTGCGCGCTCCTCGCCCCGATCCTCGCCGCCGCGCCGGCCCAGGCCGCGCCGGAAGAGCCGGTCGAGGTGATGATCGTGGGCGCCTTCCACATGTCCAATCCTGGGCAGGACATGGCCAACGCGAAGTACGAGGACGTGCTCACGCCGCGCCACCAGGCCGAGATCGAGAAGGCGGTGGATGCGCTGGCGCGCTTCAAGCCCACCCGGGTGGCGGTCGAGTGGCCGGCCGACGTCACCGCCGAACGCTACGCCCGCTACCGCGCCGGGACGCTGCCGACGTCGCGCAACGAGGTGGTGCAGCTCGGTTTCCGCCTGGCGGCCAAGGTCGGGCTGGACAGCGTCCAGGGCGCCGACGTGGACGGCGACTTCCCCTTCGAGCCGGTGGCCGCCTACGCCGCCGCCCACGGCCAGCAGCCCCTGATCGACCAGGGGATGGCCGAGGCCCAGGGCTTCGTGAAGGCCCAGGAGCAGGTGTTCGCCAAGGACGGCGCCGCGGCCCTCCTCTCCTGGATCAACCAGCCCGGGCGCATCGCCCGCAGCCACGACTTCTACCGGCGCGTCCTGCTGGTCGGCGGGGGGACGGAGCAGCCGGGGGCCGACCTGCTCACCGCCTGGTACCGCCGCAACTTCCTGATCTGCGCCGCGATCCTGCAGCCGGCGAAACCCGGCGACCGGATCGTCGTCTTCTACGGCGCGGGCCACGCCTTCCTGCTGCGCCAGTGCGTCGCGGAGACCCCCGGCTACCGCCTGGTGGAACCGTCCGCATGGCTGCCGAAGTAAGATTCACCGCCGACGTTCTTGCGCGCGCTCGACTCCGTCTCTAAACGGGCGCCTTAACCTGCAGTTCGAACCGGTGTCGGGCGCGCAAAGCCGCGCGGCCCGCCCTTGCGCGCGAGACGAGATGCCCAAACGCACCGATATCAAATCCATCCTGATCATCGGGGCCGGGCCCATCGTCATCGGTCAGGCGTGCGAATTCGACTATTCCGGCGTCCAGGCCTGCAAGGCCCTGCGCGCCGAGGGCTATCGGATCGTCCTGGTCAATTCGAACCCGGCGACGATCATGACCGACCCGGACGTGGCCGACGCCACCTACATCGAGCCGATCACGCCCGAGATGGTCGAGAAGATCATCGCCAAGGAGAAGCCGGACGCCCTCCTGCCCACCATGGGCGGCCAGACGGCCCTGAACACCGCCCTGGCGCTCGAGCGCAGCGGCGTGCTGGCCAAGTACGGCGTCGAGATGATCGGGGCCAAGGCCGACGTCATCGACAAGGCCGAGGACCGCCAGAAATTCCGCGACGCCATGGACGCCATCGGGCTGGAAAGCCCCCGCTCCCACGTCGCCCACACGCTGGAGGAGGCCATGACGGGCCTCGAGCAGGTGGGCCTGCCGGCGATCATCCGGCCGTCCTTCACCCTGGCCGGCACCGGCGGCGGCATCGCCTACAACGTCGAGGAGTTCAAGGAGATCGTCGAGCGCGGCCTCGACCTCTCCCCCACCACCGAGGTGCTCATCGAGGAGAGCGTGCTCGGCTGGAAGGAGTACGAGATGGAGGTGGTCCGCGACCGGGCGGACAACTGCATCATCATCTGCTCCATCGAGAACGTGGACCCGATGGGCGTGCACACGGGCGACTCCATCACGGTCGCGCCGGCCCTGACCCTGACGGACAAGGAATACCAGCGCATGCGGGCCGCCTCGATCGCGGTGCTGCGCGAGATCGGGGTCGAGACCGGCGGCTCCAACGTCCAGTTCGCGGTCAATCCGGCGGACGGCCGGATGGTCGTCATCGAGATGAACCCCCGGGTCAGCCGCTCGTCGGCCCTGGCCTCCAAGGCCACCGGCTTCCCGATCGCCAAGGTCGCCGCCCGCCTGGCGGTCGGCTACACCCTCGACGAGCTGATGAACGACATCACGGGCGCCACGCCCGCCTCGTTCGAGCCCAGCATCGACTATGTGGTCACCAAGATTCCGCGCTTCGCCTTCGAGAAGTTCCCGGGGTCGGAACCGCACCTCACCACCCAGATGAAGTCCGTGGGCGAGGTCATGGCCATCGGCCGCACCTTCGCCGAAAGCCTGCAGAAGGCCCTGCGCGGCCTGGAGACCGGCCTCACGGGCCTCGACGAGATCGCCATCGAGGGCGGCGACGACCCCGAGATGGGCCACGCCGCCGTGGTCCGGGCGCTCGGCAAGCCCACGCCCGACCGCCTGCGCGTCATCGCCCAGGCCTTCCGCGCCGGCCTGACGTGCGACGAGATCCACGCGGCCTGTTCCTACGAGCCGTGGTTCCTGCGCCAGATCGAGACCATCGTCGCCGAGGAGGCCCGTATCGTCCGCGACGGCCTGCCGACCGAGGCGGCCGCCTTCCGCCGGCTGAAGGCCCTGGGCTTCTCGGACGCGCGCCTGGCCAAGCTCACCCACACCACCGAGAACGAGGTGCGCGAGCAGCGCCGCGCGCTGGGCGTCCGGCCGGTGTTCAAGCGCATCGACACCTGCGCCGGCGAGTTCCGCGCCGATACGCCCTACATGTACTCGACCTATGAGACGGGCGCCCTGGGCCAGCGGCCGGACTGCGAAAGCGAGCCGTCGGACCGCAGGAAGGCCATCATCCTGGGCGGCGGGCCGAACCGCATCGGCCAGGGGATCGAGTTCGACTACTGCTGCTGCCACGCGGCCTTCGCGCTCGACGAGATCGGCGTGGAGTCGATCATGGTCAACTGCAATCCCGAGACCGTCTCGACCGACTACGACACGTCGGACCGGCTGTACTTCGAGCCGCTGACCGCCGAGGACGTGCTGGAGCTGATCAAGGTCGAGCAGACCCGCGGCGAGCTCCTGGGCGTCATCGTCCAGTTCGGCGGCCAGACGCCGCTGAAGCTGGCCAAGGCGCTGGAGGACGCCGGCGTGCCGATCCTGGGCACCTCGCCCGACGCCATCGACCTGGCCGAGGACCGCGAGCGCTTCCAGCAGCTCCTCCACAAGCTGAAGATCGCCCAGCCGGTGAACGCCATCGCCCGCTCCCGCGAGGAGGCCTTCGAGGCGGCGCACAAGGTCGGCTACCCGGTGGTCATCCGGCCGTCCTACGTACTGGGCGGCCGGGCCATGGAGATCGTCCGCGACGACGAGCAGCTCGAACGCTACATCACCACCGCCGTGCAGGTGTCGGGCGACAGCCCCGTCCTCCTGGACCAGTACCTCAGCCGCGCCACCGAGGTGGACGTGGACGCCCTGTGTGACGACGCGGGCCAGGTCTTCGTCGCCGGCGTGATGGAGCATATCGAGGAGGCCGGCGTGCACTCGGGCGACAGCGCCTGCTCGCTGCCCCCCTATTCGCTGAAGCCCGAGACGATCGCAGAGCTGAAGCGCCAGACCGAGGCCATGGCCAAGGCGCTGAAGGTGCGCGGCCTGATGAACGTCCAGTTCGCCATCGAGGAGCCGCAGGGCCCCAGCCCGCGCATCTACGTCCTCGAGGTCAATCCGCGCGCCAGCCGCACGGTGCCGTTCGTGGCCAAGACCATCGGCCGGCCGATCGCGGCCATCGCGGCCAAGGTCATGGCCGGCAAGCTGCTGGCCGAGTTCGACCTGGTCGAGAAGCCTTTCGACCATATCGCGGTGAAGGAGGCGGTCTTCCCGTTCGCCCGCTTCGCCGGCGTGGACACGGTGCTGGGCCCGGAGATGCGCTCCACCGGCGAGGTCATGGGCCTGGACTGGGTGCGTCCGGGCGAAGGTGCGGGCCCGGCGTTCGCGCGGGCCTTCGCCAAGAGCCAGCTGGGCGGCGGAACCGTCCTGCCCAAGGCGGGCTGTGTCTTCGTCTCTGTGAAGGACGCCGACAAGCCGTGGATCGTCGAGCCGGTGAGGATCATGCTGGCCCAGGGCTTCCGCGTGCTCGCCACCTCGGGCACCGCCGACTACCTGGCCGAGCAAGGGCTCAAGGTCGAACTGGTGAAGAAGGTGCTGGAGGGCCGCCCCCACATCGTCGACGCCATGAAGAACGGCGAGGTCCAGCTCGTCTTCAACACCACCGAGGGCAAGCAGTCCCTGCTCGACAGCTTCGAGATCCGGCGCACCGCCCTGATGGGCAAGATCCCCTATTTCACGACCGCGGCCGGCGCCCTGGCGGCGGCCCAGGCGATCGAAGCGACGGCGCAAGCCCCCCTCGAAGTTCGACCATTGCAGTCCTACGCCTGACGGAGCTGCGCCTCACAAGCGCGTGTTCCGCTCGCGGAGCGGCTGACCGACGTTAATTGACCGTTGTTCTTCGGCTTGGCAGACTCTGCCGCATCGCCTGGTTGAGTCAGGCGTTCAAGGGCTCGCCCCGGCGGCCCGTCATAGGAACCCGGGGCGAACCGGCGGCGCCTGCCGCAGCCTGGCGTGGAGTGTGGAGCTCCACAACAGATTGCGAGGAAGCGTCATGCATATCGAGCCGCATCACGACGAAGTCCGCCATCACAAGAACAAGCACCTGGCGGAGCGTTTCGAGGGCATGGTCGGGGCCGTCATGGTTATCGCCATCGTCCTCCTGGCCATCGGCCTGATCTACGGGATCATGACCACGGGCGACACGACGCCGCGCTGGATGCAGTAGCGCGGGGGCCCAAGGTCCCGCGCCGGCGTCCGACGCGAAGGACGCTAGGGAAACCAGGGGCGTCGGCGCCGATCCGATGTTCGTTGCGGGCGTCCGTCTCCTGGCTCAGAGACGGGCGCGTGAGAGCGGTTTGCGCGCCGCACGTCGATACTAAACACCCTTCACCTACGCTGCGGAACCTGTGCTAGCCCTCGTGAAAACGACGGGAGGAGCCCATGGCGGGACGCGTGGACGGCAAGGTGGCCCTGGTGACGGGGGCGGCGAGCGGCATCGGGCGGGCCTGCGCCGAGCGGCTGGCGGCCGAGGGGGCGAGCGTGGTGCTGACGGACGTCCAGGACCATCTGGGCGAGGAGGTCGCGCGCGGCATCGGCGCCAAGGCCAGCTACCTCCACCATGACGTGACGAGCGAGGACGCCTGGATCGCCGTGGTGGCCGAAGTGAAGGCCCGCCACGGCCGGCTCGACGTGCTGGTCAACAACGCCGGCATCGGCCTGGGCGGGTCCGTCCTGGAGATGAGCCTCGCCGACTTCCGCCGCCAGACCGCGGTCAACGTCGACGGCGTCTTCCTGGGCGTGAAGCACGGCATTCCCCTGATGCGCGAGGGCGGCGGCGGCAGCGTCGTCAACATGTCGTCGGTGGCGGGCCTGAAGGGCGCGCCGAACCTCGCCGGCTATTGCGCCACCAAGGGCGCGGTCCGGCTGTTCACCAAGGCCGTAGCCCTGGAATGCGCCGCCGTCCGGGACGGTGTGCGGGTCAACTCCGTCCACCCGGGCATCATCGAAACCCCCATCTGGAACACCGTGATCGGCGGCCCGGCGGGGACCAACGCCCCGCCCGACCTGGACGCCATGTCCGAGATGGCCGTGCCGCTGGGCGTGAAAGGCGCGCCCGCCGACATCGCCGACGGCGTGCTGTGGCTGGCCTCGGACGAGAGCCGCTATGTCACCGGCGCGGAACTGGTCATCGACGGCGGGCTCAGCGTCCGCTAGACGGGCGCCCCATGTCCGCCACCCTGCACGCGATCTTCGGCCCCTCGGGCGCCGGCAAGACCACCTACGCCAACGCCTTCGCCCGCCGCGAGGGCGCCGTCGTCTTCATCCTCGACGAGTGGATGGCGCGCCTCTTCGCGCCCGACATGCCCCAGCCGATCGAGTTCGAGTGGATGATGGAGCGCGTGGGCCGCTGCGAGGCCCAGATCTGGTCCGTCGCCGCGGGCGTGCTGGCGACCGGCACGCCGGTCATCCTGGACATGGGCCTGATGCGCAGGGCCGATCGCGAGCGGGTGCGCCAGATCGCCGAGGGCGCCGGCCTGCCCCTGCAGTTCCACTACGTGACCGCCCCGTCCGACGTGCGCCGGGCGCGCGTGGCCGAACGCAACGTGGTGCGCGGCGAGAACTTCGCCATCGAGGTGACGTCCGACATGTTCGAGTTCGTCGAAGGGATCTTCGAGGTCCCCGACGCCGCCGAGCTGGAAGGCGCCGTCGTCAGCGAAAGCGCCTGAACCCGCCTCAGGCCGGGTGCATCAGGCTGGACGGCCAGGTGGCGTCCGCCGCCCGCTGATAGGCCGGCCGCGCGGTCAGGCGACCGTTGTAGTCCACGAGCGCCGCCACCTCGGGCAGCACCTGGCGGTGCAGCAGCACCGAGACCGTGGCGCCCAGCACGACGTCGGCGGCGGTGAAGCGGTCGCCCAGCAGGTACTTCCGTTCCATCAGCAGCGCGGACAGCACCTCGACCATGTCGTCGAACGTCCCGAAGCCCGCCGAGAAGCCGGAGACGTCGATCTCCTTGCTGTGCAGGAAGGCCACCGGGTCGACGACGGCGGTCGCATAGACCATCCACTTCAGGTACTCGCCCCGCTCGGGATCCTCGATCCGGGGCGCGAGCTGGCCGTAGCTGTAGCGGTCGGCCAGGTAGATCGCGATGGCTGGGTTCTCGCTGACCACCACGTCGCCGTCGGCCAGGGTCGGCACCTTCCCGGCCGGATTGAGCGCCAGGTACTCGGGCTCCTTCTGCTCGCCCTTGCGGATATCGACGGTCTTCACGTCGAACGGGACGCCGACCTCCTCCAGCATCCAGTAGGCGGTGAACGCCCGGCTGGCCGGCGAGTGGTAGAGGGTGATTCCGCGTCTGGCCATGAAGCGCTCCCGGTCGTGCGCCCTAAAGCTAGGCCGAGCGGGCCTTCGCCGCCAGGGCAGGGCGACCTTACAAGCTTGCGAGCTTTCGGTCAGGAGGACGACAGCCGGGCGGGATCAGATGGGCTCGCCGCCGGACCGGCGGCCTACCCAGGGAAGACCTCCAGATGCGCAAGCTCATCCTCTCCTCCGCCCTCATCGCCTCGCTGGCCGCGGGGTCTGCGGCGCTCGCGGCGACACCCCCGAAGGCCGCCCCCGCCCAGACCGGGAAGGCCGCCAATACCTCGACCCAGGCGCCGGCCCAGGCCTCCGCGGGCAAGATCAAACGCGAGGACTGCGCCAAGCAGTGGAAGGCCCAGAAGCACCACAGCCAGACCCGCAAGGCGTTCCTGGCGGCCTGCGAGAAGAGCTGAGGGGGCGGCGGCGGACGCGCCCGCGCCCCCAAGGGGGCGTCCGCCGCTTTTCCGCCGATTTGGAAGCGCAGCACACCGGCGCTGCTTGTGCGGAGACATCGCCATGGCCGCCCGGATTCTGGTCGTCGAGGACGACCCCAACACGGCGGAGACCCTGCTCGCCGGCCTGCGCCAGGAGGGTCACACGGTGGAGCACGTCGCGGACGGCCGCGACGCCCTCTATCTGGCCGCCGCCGCCGACTTCGACGCCCTGATCGTCGATCGCATGCTGCCGGGCATGGACGGGCTCTCGGTGCTCAAGGCGCTGCGGGCCGCGGACGTGCGCACGCCGCTCCTGTTCCTTTCGGCCCTGGGCCAGCTCGACGAGCGGGTGAAGGGCCTGAGAGCCGGGGGCGACGACTATCTGGCCAAGCCCTTCGCCTTCTCCGAGCTTTCGGCCCGGCTCGACGCCCTGCTGCGACGGCCCGCCGTCCGGGAGGAGGTCACGCGCCTCGCCTGCGGCGACTTGGAGATGGACCTGCTGACCCGCCGCGTCAGCCGCGCCGGCCGGCCGCTGGCCCTTCTGCCCCGCGAACTGAAGCTGCTCGAGCACCTGCTGCGCAACAAGGACCGCGTGGTGACGCGCACCATGATGCTGGAAGAGCTGTGGGACTACCGCTTCGACCCCCACACCAGCCTCATCGACACCCACGTCAGCCGCCTGCGCAAGAAGATCGACGAGGGCTTCGAGCGCCCCCTGCTGCACACCGTGCGGGGCTCCGGCTACCGCCTGTCCGAGACGCCCTGAGCCCCCATGCGGATCAACGCGTGGATCTGGCCTGGACTGGCCTCGGCCGCCGCCCTGGCGGCCCTGGTCATCGGCCTTGTCCTGGTGGACCGCGCGGGCGAGGCCGCGATCGCCCGCCAGCAGGCCGCAACGGCCGCCGCCGCCCGCGACTACTTCGTGGCCTTCGCCCGGGAGGAAGGCGCCCGCGCCCTCGCCACCGCTCTCAATCGCCGCGCCCGCATCAGCGCCCAGGACGGCTTCCGTTACGCCCTCGAGGACGCCCGGGGGCGGATGATCGCCGGCGCCGACGTCGTGAGCTCGCTGGACGCGCCCGACGAGGGCTGGCGTACGGTCGTGGAGCCGGACACCCGCCCACGCCGACTCTGGCGCGTCCTCGCCCAGCCGCTCGGCGGCGGCCTGACGCTCGTGGTGGCCGAGGACCTGGGGGCGCGCGACGCGCTGCGCCGGGCGGTCTTCCAGGAATCGGCCCTGGCCGTGCTGATCACCGGCCTGGGCGCGGCGGCGGGCGGGTTCGGGCTCAACGCCATGCTGCTGCGCCGCACCCGCGCCATCGCCGACACGGCGGCGCGCATCGCCGATGGCGATCTCTCGGCCCGCGCGCCGGTGGGCGGGCGCCGGGACCTGTTCGACGACCTCGCCGCCGACCTGAACCGCATGCTCGCCCGGATCGAGGAGCTGATGACCGGCATGCGGACGGTCACCGACTCCATCGCCCACGACCTCCGCTCGCCGCTGACGCGCATGAAGGGCGCCCTCGTGCGGGCGGCGGACCCCGCCGCACCCGAGCCCAAGCGCCTGGCCGCGCTCGACGAGGCCAACACGGCTGCGGACCAGGTGCTGGCCACCCTGAACGCCCTCCTCGACATCGCGCGGGCCGAGTCGGGGCTTTCCCGCGAGATGATGCGGCGCCTCGACCTGGGGGCGCTGGCTCTCGAGATGGCCGAACTGTTCGGCCCGGCCTGCGAGGACGCCGGCCAGCGCCTCCTGTGCGAGGCGCCCGCCGAGCCGATCCTGGCCTGGGGCCATCCCGCCCTCTTGCGTCAGGCGGTGGGCAACCTCCTGCACAACGCGGCGACCCACGCCGGATCTGGAGCGCTCGTCCGCCTGACGGTCCAGGAAGCCGATGACGGGCGGGCGCGGATCGCGGTCGCCGACGATGGTCCGGGCGTGCCGGCCGAGCACCTCGGCCGGGTTCGCGAGCGGTTCATCCGCCTCGAGGCCGCCCGCAGCGGGCCCGGTTCAGGCTTGGGCTTGGCCTTGGCGGCGGCTTGCGCCAAGCTGCACGGGGGCGAACTGATCCTGGCCGACAACGAGCCGGGGCTGCTGGCCGCGCTGGAGATCGCCGTTCGGCCCCGCACTTGAATTTTGCGTCGCACAATCCTAACCTTTTCGCCCCCGGACGCCTGCGCCCGCGGCCCGGCGCTGAGGACATTCACTAGGGCGAACTTCGAGTCACGATGGAAAAAGTCCCGATGACCGCCGAGGGCTACAAGGCCCTCGACGAAGAGCTGAAGCGTTTGAAGACGGTGGAGCGGCCAGCCGTGATCGCCGCCATCGCCGAGGCGCGTTCGCACGGCGACCTCTCGGAGAACGCCGAGTACCACGCCGCCAAGGAGCGCCAGGGCTGGATCGAAGGCCAGATCGCCGAGATCGAGGACAAGATGGCCCGCGCCCAGGTGATCGACGTCTCCAAACTCTCGGGCACCCAGGTGAAGTTCGGCGCCACGGTGTCGCTCATCGACGAGGACACCGAGGAAGAGGCCCGCTACCAGATCGTCGGCGAGCACGAGGCCGACGTGAAAGCCGGCCGCGTCTCCGTCACGTCACCGATCGCCCGGGCCATCATCGGCAAGGAATCGGGCGACGTGGTCGAGGTGAACACCCCCGGCGGCGTGAAGGCCTACGAGATCACCAAGGTGGAGTGGGTCTGACCCACTCCCGATGGCGAAGGCGAGCCCGCCTCCCCTGACCATCTGGGCCGTCTCGGACGGCCGGGCCGGCATTGAGGCCCAGGCCCTGGGCCTGGCCGAGGCGGTCGCCCGCCTGCGGCCCGCCGAAGTCGTGGTCAAGCGGGTCGGCTGGCGCTGGGGCCTGGGCCGCCTGCCCTGGCGGCTGATCCCGCCTCAGGCTCTGGCAGGCGACCTTGGGGCGCCGTGGCCCGACATCTGGATCGCCGCCGGCCGCGCCACCCTGCCGCTTTCGACCCGCATCCGCCGCTGGAGCGGCGGCAAGACCTTCGTCGTCCAGACCCAGGATCCGCGCGCGCCCCTCGCCGCCTTCGATCTCGTGATCCCGCCGGAGCACGACGGCCTCGCGGGCCCCAACGTCTTCCCGATCCTGGGCGCGCCCAACCGGCTGACGCCCCAGAAGCTCGCCGACGAGTTCGCCCTTTTCGCCGACCGCCTCCAGCCCCTGCCCCATCCGCGGGTCGCCGCGATCATCGGCGGCAAATCCAAGGCCTTCGACCTTCCCCCGGAACACGCGACCACCCTGGCGCGCCAGATCGCCCAGGCGGTCGAGACGTCGGGCGGTTCCCTCCTCCTGTCATTCACCCGCCGCACGCCGTCCCCGGCCCGGGAAGTCATGACGGCGGCGCTGCGCCACCTTCCGGGGATCATCTGGGACGACCGGCCGCCCAACCCCTATTTCGCCTTCCTGGCCGCCGCCGACGCCGTCCTGGTGACCGAGGACTCCACCAACCTCGCCACCGACGCCGCGGCCACGGGCAAGCCGGTGCATGTCCTTTCGATGGAAGGCGCCAGCCCGAAGTTCGCCCGCTTCCACGCCGCCCTGCGGGACCGTGGGATCGCCCGGCCGTTCGAAGGGCGGCTCGAAACCTGGGCCTATCCGCCCCTCGCCGAGACCGACCGCGCGGCGGCCGAGCTGCTGCGCCGCCACGACGCCCTTTGCATTTGAGGCCGCATGGCCTTTCTTCACGACCGATGAGTCTCCCGAACGGTCCCCGTATCCTGTTCGTCGTGGACGCCGGCCCCAGGGTCGGCGGCGGCCACGTCATGCGCTCGCTGACGCTGGCCCGCGCGCTGGAGGCGCAGGGTGCGAGCTTCGCCTTCCTGGGTCCGCCCGCCGCCGACGAGGTGCTGGACACGTTCGCGGCCGGCGCGGCCCGCCTCCCCGCCGCCTCGGCCGAGGCCCGCGACCTGGCCGCCGCCGTGGGGCGCGAGCAGTTCGACGCCATCGTCTTCGACCACTACGGCCTCTCGGAGCGCGACCACCGGGCCATGGCCCAGGGCCGGCCCGTGCTGGTGATCGACGACCTGGCCGACCGGCCCCTGGCCGCCGACGTGGTCGTGGACTCCGGGCCCGAGCGGAAGGCCGCCGACTACGAGGGCCTCGTTCCCGAGGGCGCGCGGCTGCTGCTGGGCCCCGCCTTCGCGCCCGTGCGTCCCGAGTTCGCCGCCCTGCGCGAGCCGGCGCTCGCCTGGCGGGGCGAGCCGGTCCAGCGGCTGCTCGTCTCCATGGGGCTGACCGACGTGGGCGGGATCACCGGCCGCGTGGTGGAGCGCCTTCGCCCACGCATCGGCGACTGCGGCCTCGACATCGTCCTGGGCGCCGCCGCCCCCAGCCTGCCCGGTCTCGCCAAGATTGCGCGGCGCGACCCGCGCCTGATGCTGCATGTGGACACGCCCCACATGGCGAGGCTCACCGCCGAGGCCGACATCGGCGTCGGCGCCGCCGGCTCGTCGACCTGGGAACGCTGCACGCTTGGCCTGCCGTCCATCATGGTGGTGCTGGCCGACAACCAGCGCGCCGCCGCCCGGGCGCTGGGGGACCGCGGCGCGGCTATCGTCATCGAAGCCCAGGCGACGGATTTCGACGCCGCGTTCGACCGGGCCGTGATGCGCCTGCTGCGCGACGCCGACCTGCGCAGGACGCTGGCGACCGCCAGCGCCGAGGTCTGCGACGGCCTGGGCGCGGGCCGCACGGCGGAGACCTTCCTGAGACTGATCGCCGCTCGCGCGGCGGCGTGAGCGCGGTTAATCCTCGCACATGCAGGCGCCAGCAGGATCGAAAGGCCCCGGCGGATCGCCGGAAGACGGGGAAAGCGGTGGGATGAGCGAAGCCCTAACGTCCGGCGCGCCCGGCGGGTCAACCGCCGACAGCGGCGTGCGGCTCGTGCCGCTGCAAACGATCCCCATGGAGAACGGCATCCTCGGCGTCGCCGAGGTGTCCAGGCACATCGGCTTCCCCGTCCACCGCGCCTACTACATCCGCGACGTCCCGATGGGGCAGGGCCGCGGCGGACACGGACACAAGGCGCTGCGCCAGTGCTTCCTGTGCCTGCGCGGCAGCTTCAAGCTGGCGATCACCCGGCGCGGACGCACCGAGACCGTGGTGCTTGACCGCCCCGACGTCGCCGCGGTCGTGGAGCCCGGCTGCTGGCGCGACCTGAGCGACTTCTCAGACGACTCGGTCGTGATCGTGCTGGCCTCGGAGGAATACGACGAGGCCGACTACATCCGCACCTACCACGAATTCCTGCGGTGGGAGGCCCAGGCCGGGACGGTCGCCTCGGTTCCCTACCTCGATCTCTCCCGCGGAGCGCGTGAGCTGGCGCCCGAGCTGGAGCAGGTCATGCGCCGTGTCCTGCGGTCCGGCTACTTCATCGGCGGGCCCGAGGTCGCCCGCTTCGAGGCCCGCTTCGCCGACTACTGCGGCGTCGGCCATATGGTGGGCGCCGGCAACGGCCTGGACGCCCTCGTCCTCGCCCTCAGGGCCTGGAACATCGGGCCGGGCGACGAGGTGATCATGCCCGCCCATACCTTCATCGCCACCGCGCTGGCGGTGGACGAGGTGGGCGCCACGCCGGTGCTCGTCGACGTGGAGGCGGACACCGGCCTGCTCGACGTGACCAAGGTCGCCGCCGCGGTCACGCCGCGCACGCGCGCGGTCATCCCCGTGCACCTCTACGGCCTGCCGGTGGACATGGACGGACTGAAAGCGGCCCTGGCCGGACGGGACATCCGCGTCCTGGAGGACGCCTGCCAGGCCCACGGCGCGCGCTACAAGGGCCGCCGCACGGGGGCGCTGGGCGACGCGGCCGCGTTCAGCTTCTATCCCACCAAGAACCTGGGCGCCTTGGGCGACGCGGGGGGCCTGACGACCGCCGATCCGGCCCTCGCCGACACCGTCCGGATGCTCGGCAACTACGGCTCGCGGGTGAAGTACGAGCACGAGCTCGTCGGCCGCAACTCCCGCCTCGACCCTCTGCAGGCCGCGGTGCTGGACGCCAAGCTCGACCGCCTCGACGGCTGGAACGAGCGCCGGCGCGCGTACGCCCGGCGCTACCTGTCCGCCCTCTCCGGCTTGCCGGGCCTGGAACTGCCGGCCGTGCGCGCCTGGGCCGAACCGATCTGGCACGTGTTCCCCGTCCGGGCCCCGGGCCGGCGAGCCGAGCTGCAGGCCCATCTGGCGGAGCACGGCGTGGGCGTGAACATCCACTACCCGACGCCCATCCACCTGCAGCCTTGCTACGCCGGGCGGTGGCGGGCGGGCGACTTCCCGGTTTCCGAGGCCTTCGCCGCCTCGGTCCTCAGCCTGCCGCTGGACCACACCCACACCGAGGCCGAGATCGACTACGTGATCGGCAAGGTCAGGGCGTTCTTCAGCGCCTGAGCGACATGGCGATGTCGACGCCCTGGAGCACGTCGGCGAGCTCGACGCGGTAGTCCTGCTGGAGCGCCCCCTCGCGGTCGGGATCGAAGTCCGTCTCCACTTGAGGACCGCTGACGTGGACGACGGGGCCGGCGCCGGCCGCGGCCGCCATGCGCCGCCAGTACCAGTAGGCCGTATGCCGGAACCGGGGCATCAGCACGACGAGGGGACAGTCGGGCCGGCAGAAGATCAGGTTGGCCAGCCCGGCGCCCGTCGCGCCCACGATCATGCTCGCCTGCGAGAAGAGGACGATCTGCTCTTCCAGCGTCAGCTTGGCTGGATCGACGGCGAAGAAGCCCCGCGCCGCAAGCGCCGCCTCGATCTCAGGTTCGTTCACCAGCCGGCGCAGCTTCGCGTTCCGCCGGAGGAAGAGCTTCGGCCCGGTCCCGTCGTCGCGCGTCTGGACCGCCGAGCGCAGTCGTTGCACCGTGTGCCGAAGGGCCCCGGGCGCGAACCGGCCGTGCTCCAGCATCCCTTCGTCGCGAAGCCGGTACGGCACGTAGCCCGTCACCGAGACATGGTGCAGCCGCCGAACGCGCAGACGATCGCGGGCTTTCAGGCGGTGGACCGCCCGACCGGGGGCGATCAAGGCGATCGACCGCCGGATGTTGGAATGCAGGTCCAGGTCGACCACGATGGGCGTGCTCTCGTACCGGGGGTCCTGCACGAAGGCGGCGATCCGGGGCAGCACCTCGGTGAGCCAGTGGGCGTAGTTGGGTCCCGCCACGTCGGTGAACACCGCCGCCTCGGCCTCCTCGTAGAGGTTTGACGGCTCGTGAGCCCCCCACACCGCCCGGCGGCGATCCTTCGTGATGCCCAGCCACCCCAGCACGTACTCGCCGGGCAGATCACGGTCGAGGTCCATGAGTTCATGCGTCAGGACCGCGCCGACGGCGGTCAGCAGGTTCGAGCGGCCCCGCGCCTGCGCCCCTTCGATCTCGGTGAGCATGATCTCGGGAAAGTCGTAGCTCGAGGGGCCCGCGGAATAGAAGTCGGCGTCCCCCGCCGGGACCACGATGGGTTCGCCACAGTCCACCCGGCTGGACGCGTGGATGAGCGACCGGCGGAGGCCGCGCTCCGCAGCGTACGCCCCGACGGTCATCAAGGGCAGCCCCAGGGCCTGTGACATCCGCTCCCGATCCCGTTGGCGGCCGGCCATCCTGGACCTCGGCCGCGATCCGTCCGACTCCCACGAGTCCGAGCGAGGGAAAAGCCCCGCCCGCCTGCGCGGCGGTTTCGGCGGATGGTTAACGCCTCCTCAAGGAAGCTCACCGACCTTACCGTCGACGCATCCCGGAGGTGACGATGAGCGCGCTGGCGACCCTGCAGGACTCCGGCCAGACCAGCCTCCTGGAGACCGGTGTCGCCGCCTTCCAGCGCGGGGACTTCGCCGCCGCCCTCGCAAACCTGCAGGCGCACGCCATCCAGGCGCCGTCCGACTACGAGTGCCGATACTGGATGGCCACGGTCCTGGGCGCCTCGGGCTCCGGCGACCAGGCCGGCGTGGTCCTCGATGAGGCACGCACGCTCCACGCCCATGCTGTCCTGCAGGCCCTCGACGTGGACCTCGGCAGGCTGCGCGCCGACAAGACCTACGCCGCCGAGATCGGTCAGCAGCTCTACGGTCACAAGCTGATGGGGGCCGCAAGCTTCTGCCTCGGTCTGGCGCTCGATTTCGAGAACCTCAACCTCAACGTCATGATCAGCTACGGCCTGTCGCTGCAGCACCAGGGCCGGGTGTACGAGGCGGTGGACGTCTTCCAGGCCGCATCGGAGATCTTCGACAACGCCCAGGCGCACGCGTTCCTGCTCTTCCCCCTCTTCTACCTCGACGACCGGATGGAGAGGGTGTCCGCCGAATGCCGTCGCTGGGCGCAGAAGCATGCGAGTCCGGCGGCCGCCCCGCTTCCGCCGTTCGAGAACGTCCGCGCCGCAGACCGCCGCCTGCGCATCGGCTACGTGGCGCCGAACTTCACCCAAAGCCAGATCGCCCCGTCCATCGTGCCGGTCCTGGAAGCGCACGACCCGGAGGCCGTCGAGGTGTTCCTGTACTGCCCGGACGCTGCGTCTCAGGGCTCGCTGCCGGCCGCCTGCACGGTGCGCCAGATCGGCGACCTGTCAGACGAGGACGCCGCCGCCCTGATCCGGAGCGACCGCATCGACATCCTGGTCGATGTCTGGGGCCACACGGCGGGCGGGCGCTTGCGGATGTTCGGCTTCCGGCCCGCGCCGGTGCAGATCGGCTGGATCAACTTCATGCAGACCACGGGCCTGGACTGCATGGACTATGTGATGCACGCCGACTCCATGGAGGTCGCCGGCACCGAGGCCTACTTCACCGAAGAGATCTGGCGCACCGGCGAGATCATGGCGCCCTACCGGCCGAGCGCCGATCGGGCCGCGCCTGTCCCGACGCCGGCGTTGAAGAACGGCTACGTGACCTTCGGCTCGTTCAACAACCCCGCCAAGCTCAACGACGACACGGTCGAGGCGTGGGCCGCCATCCTGAAGGCCCGGCCGAACGACCGGCTGATCCTGAAGTACGGCCTCTTCGTCGATCCGGTGCTCCAGCGGACCACCCAGGCGCGCTTCGCGGTCTATGGAGTGCGGCCCGAGCAGCTCGAATTCCGCGGGCACAGCACCGGCGCCGACTACGCGCGCGAGTTCCAGGACATCGACCTCGCGCTGGACCCCTCTCCGGTTCCCGGCGGGACGACGACGGTGGACGCCATCGCCAACGGCGTGCCGGTGCTGGCCCTCAAGGGGAAAGACTTCTACGCGCGCACGCCCCTGCCGCTGCTGCAGCCCTGCGGCCTGGGCGACCTGATCGCAGAAAGCTGGGACGAGTACGTCCACAAGGCCCTGGCCCTGACCTCGGACCCCGGCGAACTGAACGCCCTGCGCGCGCGCATCCGGCCGGCCTTCGACAACTCACCCTATCGGGACGAGATCGGCGCTACGCGGCGACTCGAGGCCGATTACCGCCGCATGTTCCAGCGGTGGCTCGACAAGACGACCTAGGCGGCTCTCGCCCGGCTCCTTAGGCTTTCAACACCGTATTCCGGCGGATCACCGCCGCTCCGGACGCATCGAGGTCCTTGCGGGTGGCCGTGAGGCTCAGGGGGCCGGTCAGGGTGGCGTTGACGGTGTCCATGCCGACGGTCTTCGCCGAGGTCTTGCCGATCAGGTAGCGCAGCGAGATCCGCTCGTGGTCGGCGGCGTCCGGCTGGGTGCCGTGCAGCGTGCAGGCGTGCCACATGCCCGCGAAACCCGTGTCGCCGGTCAGGATGCGCTGGTGAACCGTGGCCTTGCCGTAGGCGCCGTTGTCGTAGGTCCAGATGTCGGGTCCGGTCCGGGCCAGGTCGTGCGGAAAGATCGAGCCGCCCAGGCGATGGCTGCCGTCCAGCAGGTAGAGCGGCGCGTCGGCCTTCGTCACCGGATGCAGGTAGATGTAGAGCGTCAGGAAGTCGGCCTCGCGGTCCTTGAAGTCGATCAGGTCCTGGTGGAAGTCGATCCCGTAGAAGTAGGTCACGTCCCGGTATTCCGGCCGGACGTAGGCGCCCAGGTTGTTCACCGGGTTGCCGTGGATCCGCCGGCGCAGCCACTCGGGCACGCTCTTGGCGGGCACGCCGCAGACCACCTTCTTGTTCAGGATCTCGTAGCCTCCGCCCAGCAGCGCGGTCATGGCCTCGACGATGTGCGGGGCCTGCTCCACGAAGCCCAGGCGGTCCTCGAAGCGCTCCAAGAGGTTGCGGCCCGGCATGGGGTTCACGCCCGTGTACTGCGGGTCGGCGTCGAACTCGGCCTCGCTCAGGAACAGCGTCTCGTCGAAGCGTCGCAGGCTGCGGATATCGGTCAGCAGGGCCGAGGCGGCCGCCGGGTCCACCCGGTCCTGGAAGATGTGCGCGCCGTCGCGGATGAAGTCGGAGACGACCTGGTCGGAGAGCGTCCAGGCGGAGGCCTTGGGCTGGGCCATGGCGGTCATGAGGGGCTCCGGATAGGGGCGCGGTCCCCCGCGCCCTCGCATGTCGCCAGAGTCGCGTTAACCCTAGCTTACCCTGGCCGGGGCAGGATCGGCCCCACGGAGAGCCCCCCTGATCCTCGCCATCCTCCAGGCCCGCCTCAGCTCTACCCGCCTGCCGGGCAAGGTGCTCAAGGACCTCGTCGGCCAGCCGATGATCCTGCGCCAGATCGAGCGCATCCGGCGCGCGGCCCGGGTGGACCGGCTGGTGGTGGCGACCAGCGTCGACCCCAGCGACGACCGGCTGGCCGAGGCGCTGGAGGCCGCCGGCGTGGACGTCTTCCGCGGTCCCCTGGACGACGTGCTCGCCCGCTACATCGGCGCCCTGGAGACCTGGCCCGCCCAGACCGTGGTGCGGCTGACCGCCGACTGCCCGCTGATGGACCCGCAGGTGCTGGACGCCACCATCGACCTGCTGGAGGAGACCGGGGCCGACTACGCCCACTGCCGCACGCAGGAGGTCGGCTATCCGAAGGGCCAGGACGTCGAGGCGATGACCGCCGAAACCCTGCGCCGCGCCGCCCGCCTCGCCGCCACCCGCGAGGAGCGCGAGCACGTCACCTGGGGGATCTGGAGCCGGCCCGACCGCTACAAGGTCGTCCGCCTCATGCCGCCACGGGAATGGGGCCAGGTGCGCTGGACAGTGGACCGGCCCGACGACTTCGAGTTCGTGACCAAGGTCTACGAGGCGCTCTATCCGGCCAATCCCGCCTTCACCTCGGACGACGTGCGCGCCTTGGTGGCCTCCCGGCCCGACCTGACGAACTGGGGCGGTGACCCCAGGATCTAGGACTGGGCTAGGGCGCGTCGGACAGCTTGGCGGGATCGATCCCCTTTTCCCGGAGCCGGTCCTCGATCTGGGCCTTGTTCGCCACCCAGTCGGATTTCAGCATCCCCAGGCCGACCACGTCCTGGAACCGTCCGCCCTTGCAGACGTGCTCGCGGTACTGGGCCTCGGCCACGAAGCCGAAGGACTGGTGCAGCTTCCAGACCGCTTCGTTGTCCTTCAGCACCTCGCACCAGAGCTTGTTGTAGTTCATCGTCTCGAAGACGTGCCGCAGGACGATGTATTCGACCTGGGCGCCCACGCCTTGGCCTCGCGTGGCGGCCTCGGCCAGGTAGTAGGCCCAGTCGCAGCGGCGGATGATGGGGTCGATCCGCACCAGGCTCGCCACGCCCACCGGCTGGCCGTCCAGCTCGATGATCCAGTAGCGGCGATCCTCGGCGGTCAGGGCCGCGGCGAACCACCGGTCGTGCTCGGCCTGGCCGATCTTGTGGTCGGTGTACATGTAGGCCGAGACGTTCGGCGAATTGCGCCACTCCAGCAGTCGGGCGCTGTCGGCGGCGGTCACGCATCTCAGGCTGACAGTCATCGGCTCACCATGTCCCACGCCAGGGGCTCGCCCCGTTTGAGGTCCCGGGCCGCCGGCCGGCCCAGCACCGCGTCCAGGTCGCCCGGCGGCAAACCGTCGCCCGGACGGATCGAGCGCACATTGGCCTTGGTCAAGGGCTCGCCCGCCTTCACGTCGGCCGCCACATAGAGCGAGCGGCGGAACTGCACGTTCCCGCGCTCGGAACCCACGAGGTCGTATTGCGCCCGGCCAAGGGCCCGCCAGGCGGCCTTGCAGTCGGCGACCAGGGCCGTGAACTCGGCGGGCTCCAGGCTGAAGGCGGCGTCGGGGCCGCCGTCGGCGCGGGCCAGGGTGAAGTGCTTCTCGATCACGCTGGCGCCCAGGGCGACCGCGGCCACGGAAGCCGCCGTCCCCGGCGTGTGGTCCGAGAGGCCCACGGGGCAGCCGAACCGCTGCGCCATGTCGGCCACGGTGCGGACGTTGGCGTCCTCCAGCGGCGCCGGATAGCTGGAGACGCAGTGCAGCAGCACGACGCCCGGCGCGCCCGCCGAGAGCGCTGCGTCGCGGGCGGCCTCGATCTCGGCCAGGTTGGCCATGCCGGTCGAGATGATCAGCGGCCTGCCCTTGGCCGCCGCATAGCGGATCAGCGGCAGGTCGACGGCCTCGAACGAGGCGATCTTGTAGGCGGGGGCGTCCAGGCCAGCCAGCAGGTCCACCGCCGTCTCGTCGAAGGGGCTGGAGAACAGGATCACCCCCAGCTTCCGCGCCCGCTCGAACAGCGCCGCGTGCCAGTCGTAGGGGGTCTGGGCCTCCCGGTAGAGCTCGTGCAGGTGGCGGCCGTCCCACAGGCCGCCCCGGATGCGGAACTCGGGCCGGTCCACGTCCATGGTGATGGTGTCGGCGGTGTAGGTCTGGATCTTGATGGCGTCGCAGCCGGTGGCCGCCGCCGCGTCGATCATGGCCAGCGCCCGGTCCAGGCTGCCGTTGTGGTTGCCCGACAGCTCGCAGATCACGAATGGCTCGTGGCCGGCGCCGACCTTGCGACCCGCGATCTCGACCTCCGGCTCGACCTCTGGGGGCTTCGACATGGCGGCATGGTACCGCTTGGCGCTGAAAGGGGCGTTAACCAATCGCGCGCGCCCGGAATCGTCACTACATTGAAGCCATGTCCGAACCCCGTTCCGTCCGCTGCCTCATCGTGGGCTCCGGCCCCGCCGGCTACACCGCCGCCGTCTACGCCGCCCGCGCCCTGCTCAAGCCCGTATTGATCCAGGGCATCCAGCCCGGCGGCCAGCTCACCATCACTACCGACGTGGAGAACTATCCGGGCTTCGCCGACGTCATCCAGGGCCCCTGGCTGATGGAGCAGATGCAGGCCCAGGCGACCCACGTCGGGACCGAGATCGTCAGCGACATCGTGGTGAAGGCCGACCTCTCCCAGCGTCCCTTCCGGCTGGAGTGCGACAGCGGCCAGGTCTGGCTCGCCGAGACGCTGATCATCGCCACCGGCGCCCAGGCCAAGTGGCTGGGCCTCGACACCGAGCAGAAGTTCCAGGGCTTCGGCGTCTCGGCCTGCGCGACCTGCGACGGCTTCTTCTACCGCGGTAAGAACGTGGTGGTGGTGGGCGGCGGCAACACGGCGGTGGAGGAGGCCCTCTTCCTCACCAACTTCGCCGCCAAGGTCACGGTCGTGCACCGCCGCGACGAGTTCCGCGCCGAGCGCATCCTGCAGGAGCGCCTGTTCAACCACGAGAAGATCGAGGTGATCTGGGACAGCGCCATCGACGAGGTTCTGGGGACCACCGACCCCCTCGGCGTCACCGGCGTGCGGCTCAAGAACGTCAAGAGCGGGGAGACCCGCGAGGTCCCCTGCGACGGCGTGTTCGTCGCCATCGGCCATGCGCCCGCATCCGAGCTGTTCAAGGGCCAGCTCGAGATGGACGCCTCGGGCTATCTGAAGGTGAAGCCGGGCACGGCCTCGACCGCCATCCAGGGCGTCTACGCGGCAGGCGACGTCACCGACGACGTCTACCGCCAGGCCGTCACCGCCGCCGGCATGGGCTGCATGGCCGCCCTGGAGGCCGTGCGCTTCCTGGCCGAGGAAGACCACAAGCGCGCCCACCATCCGATCGCCCACGAAGAGGCCCAGAAGATCGGCGCCTGGTAGATATCCGAGCTTTTTCAACAGGCTTGGCCGCAACCCGATCGGCATCTGGCGGGTTGGGGCCTGCCATGCGGAACAGCGAGCGCTACGCCAACCAGGCCGAGACGGTGATGCGTCTCGCGGCCAAGGCCGAGAGCCAGGCCGAGAAGGAGGTGCATCTCAGCATCGCCGAAGGGTGGCGCAAGCTGGCCACGGAAGCCCTGCGCGCCGAACGCCACGAGCCCTGGCCGAAATCCCCCCGCCTCCGCAAGTCCTGACGAGGGCCGCCGGCCGCGGTAGGCTGGAAGCATGATCCGCTATGCCCGCGCCGACGATCATCCGGCCATCGCCGACATCGTGACCGAGGCCTTCGGCCGCGCCGACGAGGCCCGCCTGATCGAGCGCCTTCGGGCCGACGGGGACGTGCTGTTCGAACTGGTGTCGGGGAGCGCCGACGCGCTCGACGGCCACATCCTCTTCAGCCGGCTCTGGGCGGACCGCTACGAGATGTTCGCCGCGCTCGCCCCGCTCGCCGTCCGGCCGGGCTCGCAGCGGGCGGGCGTGGGGGCCGCCCTGGTCCGCGCCGGCCTGGACAGCGCCCGCGAGTTTGGCGCCCACGGCGTGCTGGTGCTGGGCGATCCCACCTATTATGGCCGCTTCGGCTTCGCGTCCCAGGCGGCGACCCAGGTCCGGGCGCCCTATGCGGGGCGCGACAGCTTCCAGGCCCTGGCCCTGGAGCCCGGCGCCTTCGACGCCCCGCTCAGCGTCGCCTATCCGGACGCCTTCACGGGCTGAGGCGCCGCCAGGGGGCCGGCGGGCGCGGGCGCGGCCTTTCCAGCGTCCAGGCTCCGTTCCAGGGCTTCGAGGTTCTGGTTGATCATCCGCACCTCGTCGGCGGTCGGCTTGCGCCGCGGCGCCGAGATCACGCCGCGCACCCGCGTGCGCTCGCCGTCCGTCGCGGTCGGATCGGCGACGGTGTAGGTGCGGACCTCGCCCGCCACGGCCAGGGTGATCTTGCGCTCGGCGGGCAGCCCCTGGGCTTCCGGCGACAGCAGACCCCCCTGCGTGCGCGCATCGACACCGCCCAGCACCGCGGGCGTCAGATAGGCCTCGCGGCCCGCGTAGCGTCCGGTGAAGGCCGCCGGTTCGCCCCAGGGGCCGGTCCAGCGGTAGAAGATGTGCGCGCCGACCTGGGTCATCTTCACCAGGGTCGGGGCCCAGTACGGAGCCACGTAGGCGGCGTGGTAGTGGGTGGCCGACCCCACCTGCCTGGCCACATAGCCGTCCAACGCCCGTTCGGCGACGCGGCGAGCCTGGCGCCACAGGGCCGGCTCCGGCGCCCAGCGCAGCGAGCCGTCGCAGGTGAACGTGAACTGGCAGCCCGTCGCCCGGGCCGAACCCTGATAGACCACGCCGCAGACCGATTTCGGGTAGGCGGGGTGCCGCACGCGGTTCAGCACCACCTGGGCCACCGCCTCCTGGCCCACGCCGGGCTCGCGGGCGGCTTCGTAATAGACCGCCTCGGTCAGGCACTGCAGGGCGCGCTTGCGGTCCTCGCCCGCGGCCTTCAGCACGAAGGGCTTCATCGGTCGGATCGGAAGGTCGGCGAACGGACGCAGCGCGTTCAGCTCCTCCGCCGTCTGGCCCTCGGTGGTGGCGAAACCCAGATCGGGGACCTGGCCGATGTCCAGGCTGGCCCAGCCCTCGGGCCGGCTCCACAGGTCGGGGCGACGCTGGCCGGGGTCGTGGCGGACCGCCAGCGCCCGCATGGCGGGGTCCATGTGAGAGGCCAGGCTCGCCAGGGCCTGATCCGACAGGTCGCCGGTCGCGATGGTCCGTCCCCGCTCGTCCAGCCCGTCGTTCGGGGCGCACGCCGCCGCCGCCAGGGCCACGAAGGCCAGCGGGGCTGCGGCCGCCGCCAGACGGCGGGGCCAGATGTCGCGCGTCTGGGTCAGGAAATCCCCTCGCAATTCAAGGGGAGGCATATAGGCCCCCGCAGGCGCTCTTTGGACCCCTTGGCGGCGAAAAAGTGATGCTCGGGCGATTAAACTTCCGCCACCTCACCCTGGGGTTGCGGCGGGGTTGCGCAGGTCCGCCCGCCCCCGCATGGTGACGCCTGGCCCGGGACGGGCTGCGTTCGCCGAGTTCCAGAGATGACCCCAACGGAGTGGCCGCTTCGCCTGGTTCCCCGGCGCTCGCCCCCTCTGTGGGCGGCGTTGATTGTCAGCCTGGTGTCCATGGGCGTGGCCATGGGTCTGCGGGGCCTCCTCCTGGGCTTCCAGCACGCCGGCGGCATGGGTTCCACCACCCTCCCGGCCTTGATCGTCATCTGCCTCTACGCCGGCCCCCGGTTCGCGTGGGGCGCCCTGATGGTCGCGATCGCCATCGGGAGCACCTCGCCGATCGTGCAGCCTCGCGGCGCCGCCGACACGGCGGTGGTGGCCATGTTCGCACTGTCCGGGGCGATCACGGTCCTCTTTTCCACCACGCTGCGCGAGACCCTGCTGCGGCTGGACGAGGCCAACGCCGCCCAGCGCAGCGCCCGTCTGGCCCTGGCCGACTCCGAAGCCCGGTTTCGCCGGCTGGCCGACAGCGCCCCGATCCTCATGTGGGTGACCCGCACGGACGGCAGACGCGAGTTCGCGAACCGCGCCTATGTCGAGTTCCAGGGCGGCGGCTACGAGGAAGCGCTCGACTTCGACTGGCGTGAGGTCCTGCATCCTGAGGACCTGCCGCGGATCCTCAAGGAGCAGGTGGCGGGGGAGTCGTCGCGCCGTCTTTTCACGCTTGAGGCTCGCTATCGGCGCGCCGACGGCGAATACCGCTGGATCCGGTCGGTCTCCCAGCCGCGCCTGACGCCTGAAGGCGAGTTCGATGGTTTCGTCGGCGTCGGCTACGACATCACCGACGCCAAGCGTGCCGAGGCCGATCTGAAGCGCATCAACGACCTCCTGGCCGAGCGGGTCGAGGCCGCGCTCGCCGAACGCGACGAGGCCGAGGCCGCCCTGCGCCGGGCCCAGAAGCTGGAGGCGGTGGGCCAACTCACCGGCGGGGTGGCCCATGATTTCAACAACCTGCTCACGGTCGTCATCGGCGCCCTTGACCTGATGCAGCGGCACCCGGGGGACGCCGCCCGGCGCGAACGGATGATCGAGGCTGCCCTGGGCGCGGCCCGGCGCGGCGAGCGCCTCACCCAGCAGCTCCTGGCGTTCTCGCGACGACAGGCCCTCAAGCCCGAGCCCACCAGCGTCGACGCCCTGCTGAAGGACAGCGAACCCCTGCTGCGCCGCGCCGTGGGCGAGGCCGTGACCCTGACGCTCGCCACCGGGGCCGAGGACGCCGTCGCCGACATCGATCCCAGCCAGTTCGAAGCCGCGGTGATGAACCTGGTGGTCAACGCCCGCGACGCCACCCCGGCCGGGGGCATGATCCGTCTCGAAACCCTGACGGCCCGTCTCGCGGCCGGGCAGGTGGAGGAGCTGGAGGCGGGCGACTACCTCTGCGTGGCGGTCCACGACACCGGCTGCGGGATGGACGCCGAGACCGCCGCGCGCGTCTTCGAGCCGTTCTTCACCACCAAGGCGCCGGGGCGCGGCACGGGCCTGGGCCTGTCGCAGGTCTATGGCTTCGCCCGCCAGAGCGGCGGCGGCGTCGCCCTCGACAGCGCCCCGGGCAAGGGAACGAGCCTCAGGGTCTATCTGCCGCTGGACTCCCGCCGTGTCAGCGAAGAAGGCGCCGAGGCCGCGCCCGCCGGCGACCGGCGGGGCCCGGCGCTTCGGATCCTGCTCGCCGAGGACGACGCCCAGGTGGGCGAGCTCGTGGAGGCCATGCTCCGCGACCTCGGGCATGAGGTCCTGCAGGTCCCCCACGCCGCCGCCGCGCTCGATGTGCTCAAGGGACGCGCTCGGATCGACCTGCTGCTCACCGACCTCATCATGCCGGGCGACATGAACGGCGTGGAACTGGCCCGCGAGGCGGTCCGCCTGCGTCCGGGCCTGCCGGTGATCCTGTCCTCGGGCTACACCGGCGAGGCGCTGAGCGCCGCCGAGGAGACGCCCTGGCCCCTGCTGCGCAAGCCGTATGGCGCCGAGGATCTCGCCCGCACCATCGCCGAGGCCGCGCCTGACCCAGCGGCAGTGATCTGACGTTTCCGGTCCGGTTCGGGCTTGCGCCTTCTCCTGAGGGCGCTATATGTCTTCCAACGGTTTTGCTCCAATTGAGCAAAAGCCGCCGCGCCCGGCGACAGCCTCGGCGCCTTTTTAAAGGCCTCAGTAATGCTCAATTTGAGCATAAGGGAGGGTAAGATGGCCGCCGACGGTTTCCAGTTCGCGTTCACGCCTGAAGTCGAGGCCCAGACCCTTCCGGCCTGGGAGAAGGTCAAGCGGCACGTCACACCGATGGAATGGCGCGCCCACGCCCCCCTGATCGCCGAGATCAACCGGCTGAAGCGCGAGAAGAACGCGGTCATCCTCGCCCACAACTACATGACGCCCGAGATCTTCCACGGCGTGGGCGACTACGTGGGCGACAGCCTGGGCCTGGCCAAGGAGGCCGCCAAGTCTGACGCCGCGGTGATCGTCCAGGCAGGCGTCCACTTCATGGCCGAGACCTCCAAGATTCTGAGCCCCGAGAAGCGGGTGCTGATCCCCGATCTGCGCGCCGGTTGCAGCCTCGCCAGCTCGATCACGGGGGCCGACGTGCGCCTGATCAAGCAGCGCTATCCGGGCCTGCCGGTCGTGACCTACGTGAACACCACCGCCGACGTGAAGGCCGAGACCGATATCTGCTGCACCAGCGCCAACGCCGTGCAGGTGGTGGAGGAAGCCGCGAAGCTGTGGGGCGTCGACCGGGTGATCCTGATCCCCGACGAGTTCCTGGCCCGCAACGTGGCCCGTCAGACGCACGTCGGCATCATCGCCTGGAAGGGCCGCTGCGAGGTGCACGAGCGCTTCACGGCCGAGGACATCCTGGAGATCAAGGCCGCCTACCCGGGCGCCGAGGTCCTGGCCCACCCCGAGTGCCCGGCCGAGGTGCTGGAGGTGTCTGACTTCGCCGGCTCCACCGCCGCCATGAACGACTACGTGCTGCAGAAGAAGCCCAAGCGCGTGGTGCTGATCACCGAGTGCTCGATGGCCGACAACGTGGCCGCCGACGCCCAGGAGACCGAGTTCGTGCGGCCCTGCAACCTGTGCCCGCACATGAAGCGGATCAGCCTTGAGAACATCTACGAGGCGCTGGTCCACGACCGGCACGAGGTGACCGTCGATCCGGCCGTGACCGAGCGCGCGCGCCTGGCGGTGCAGCGGATGATCGACCTGCCGCCGCCGGCGGTCCCGGCCCGCTACGACCTCGTGAAGGCCCGCCACCACGTCGACGTGGAGCTGATCTGATGGCCGAGCGCATCCGCCACGACGGGATCGTCGTCGTGGGCGCGGGGCTGGCCGGCCTCACCGCCGCGCTGGCCGCCGCGCCCGCCAGGGTCCTGGTGCTCACCGAGGCGCCGCTGAACGCCGGCTGTTCGTCGGCCTGGGCGCAGGGCGGCATGGCCGCGGCGCTCTCGCCCGACGATGCGCCCGAACTGCACGCCGCCGACACCGTGGCCGCGGGCGCGGGCCTGGTGGACGCCGCCATGGCCCGCCTGCTGGCCGAGGAAGGTCCCGACGCGGTCCGCGCCCTGGCCGCCCTCGGCGCGCCCTTCGACCGCACGGCGGACGGCGCCTTCGCCCAGAGCCTGGAAGCCGCTCACGGCCGCGCCCGGGTGGCCCGGGTGAAGGGCGACCAGGCCGGCCGGGCGATCATGGAGGCGGTGAGCGTCGCCGCCCTCGCGGCCCCTCACGTCCAGGTGCGCACGGGCGCGAAGCTGACCGGCCTGCTGCAGGAGACCTCGGGGCGCATCCGGGGCGTGCTGGCGCTCATCGACGGCCGCCCCACCGAGATCACCGCCCGCGCCGTGGTGCTGGCCACCGGCGGGATCGGCGGCCTCTATGCGATCACCACGACCCCCGCCGAGTTGAAGGGCGAGGGCCTGGGGCTGGCGGCCCTGGCCGGGGCGCGCATCGCCGATCCCGAGTTCGTCCAGTTCCACCCGACCGCCATCGACATCGCCCGCGATCCCGCGCCGCTCGCCACCGAGGCGCTTAGGGGCGAGGGCGCCGTGCTGGTGAACGCCGGCGGCGAGCGGTTCATGGACGCCTACCATCCGGCCGGCGAGCTCGCGCCGCGCGACGTGGTGGCCCGCGCCATCCACGCCGAGCGCGAAGCCGGCCGCGGCGCCTTCCTGGACGCGCGCGAGGCGGTGGGCGATCACTTCCCGGACGAGTTCCCGACCGTCTTCGCCGCCTGCCTGTCGGGCGGGATCGATCCCCGCAGGGCGCCGATCCCGGTCGCGCCCGCCTGCCACTACCACATGGGCGGGATCGCCACGGACGCCGACGGCGCGACCTCCCTGCCCGGCCTCTACGCCGCCGGGGAATGCGCCTCGACCGGGGTGCACGGCGCCAACCGGCTGGCGTCCAACTCCCTGCTGGAGGCGGCCGTCTTCGGCGGCCGCGCCGGCCGCGCCGCGGCCGCCGAGCCCGAGGCCCAGGGCCCCTTCGCCGCCGTCGCGGCCGCCGACCTGCCGCCCGCCGCGCTCAAGGCGCTGCGCGAGGCCATGAGCCGCGACGCCGGCGTGATCCGCGACGCGGCGGGCCTGAGCCACCTGCTGGACCTGATCGACACGCTGGAAGCCGCCCATGGCCGCAGCGCCCCGCTGGTCGCCGCCCGGATGGTGGCCGCCTGCGCCCTGGCCCGCCGGGAAAGCCGGGGCGGTCACTTCCGCGCCGACTTCCCGGGGCAGGCCGAGCCGGTCCGCACCTTCGTCACCCTGGCGGACGTGGAGCGTCCGGGCCTGAGGTTCGCCGCCGAATGATCGAACCCCTTCCCGACCTGCTGATCGCCCCGATCGTCCGCGCCGCCCTGGCCGAGGACCTCGGCCGGGCCGGCGACGTGACGGCCCAGGCCTGCATCCCGGCCGACGCCGAGCTCGCCTGCACCTTCGGCGCCCGACGGGCGGGCGTGGTGGCTGGCCTGGCCTGTGTGCGCCTGGCGATGGCTGAACTCGATCCCGCCATCGTCCTCGAGCCTCGCGTCTCGGACGGCGACGCCGTGGCCGCCGGAACGGTGCTGGCCGTCGTGCGGGGGAATGCGCGCGCCGTCCTGACGGCCGAGCGCACCGCCCTGAACCTGCTGGGCCGTCTCTGCGGCGTCGCCACCCTCACCCGCGAGTACGTCGACGCCGTCGCCGGGACCAAAGCCCGCATCACCGACACGCGGAAGACGACGCCGGGCCTGCGGGCGCTCGAGAAGTACGCCGTGCGCTGCGGCGGGGGCGTGAACCACCGCTTCGGCCTCGACGACGCCATCCTCATCAAGGACAACCACGTGGCGGCCTGCGGCTCGGTGGGCGAGGCCGTGCGCCGGGCCAAGGCCTTCGCCGGCCACCTGATGAAGGTCGAGGTCGAGGTGGACAACCTGGACCAGCTCCACGAGGCCCTGGCCGAGCGGCCCGACGTCGTCATGCTGGACAACTTCAGCCTGGCGGACCTCGCCGAAGCCGTGCGGATCACCGCCGGCCGCGTGGTCCTGGAAGCCTCGGGCGGCGTCACCCTGGAGACCGTGCGCGCCATCGCCGAGACCGGCGTCGACGTGATCAGCGTCGGCGCCCTGACCCACTCGGCCAAGGTGCTGGATATCGGCCTGGACGCGGCCTGAAGCGGCGCCTAGGCGCGCGGCCCCAGGAGCGAGAACGTCCCCACCGCGTGGGCGCATAGCGCGCCCTTGGCGTCGCGGACGTCGCCCTCGGCATAGGCGGTCTGGCGTCCGACATGCAGAACCCGCCCCTCGGCGGTGACCATGCCCGAACGCAGGCTGATCGGCTTCAGGAAGGTGACCTTCAGGTCCAGGGTCACGAACCCCACGCCCGGCGGGATCCGGGTATGGACCGCCGCGCCCAGCGCGTTGTCCAGGAGCGTCGCGGCGACGCCGCCGTGCAGCATGCCGGCCAGGTTCTCCAGGTCTTCGCGCGGCTCGAGCTCGAAGGTCACCCGGCCATCCCCGATCTCGCCGACGCTGAAGCCGATGACCCGGGCCATCGGCGGCGCCGGCAGCTCCCCGGCCTTGATGCGGCGAAGGATCTCGGCGCCGGGCAGCTCGCCCATGGCCTGGCGGGCGCCGGCCGGGTCCAGCCACTCGACGGTGCGGCTGCGGAGGTCTTCGGCGGCAAGGCTCATTGCGGGGTCTCCAGGTCCAGGCGGCGCACGATCCGCTCCCGCGCCGCCGCCAGCATCCGCTCGGCCCTGGCCTCGTCCGGCTCGGCGCGGGCGAGCGCGACCGTGCCCACCAGCTCGGCCACCAGGGCGCCGGCCTCGGCCTGCGGCTCGGACCGTCCGAGCGCGGTGAGGACAGCCGCCAGCCGGTCCTCCATGGCCTGGACGCCCGCGGCGAAGCGCGCGCGGACGGGCTCGGCCAGGCGCGGCGCGTCCCCGCTCAGGAACGGCAGCGGACAGCCGGAGGTGCGGGCGTTGCGGTGCGCGGGCGAGAGGTAGAAGTCGAGGTAGTCCAGCAGCGCCTCGCGCGGCCCCCTTCCCTCCAGCGACTTGGCCAGCCGGGCCGCGCTCTCGCGGAACATCTGGCCGACGCCTTCGGCGATCAGCTCGTCGCGGGACTTGAAGTGTGCATAGAAGCCGCCGTGGGTGAGGCCGACCTCGCCCATGACCTGGGCCACGCTCACCCGCTCCGGCCCGTCGCGGCGGATCGCCCGGGCGGCCGCCTTCAGCAGGCGCTCGTGGGTGCGTTGCTTGTGTTCGGGATCGTAGCGCATGGCCCATCCTATCCCGGCCGGGAGAGTCTGACCTTCACGGTCGTGGAAAGGCCCGGCCTCAGCCTGGCCAGATCCGGCTGACCGGGCGCCAGGCGGATCCGCACCGGCACGCGCTGGACGATCTTGGTGAAGTTGCCGGTTCCGGGCTCGAACGGCAGCAGCGAGAACTGGGACCCCGAGCCCGGCGCGAAGCTTTCCACCTCGCCCTTCAGGGTCCGGCCGCCCAGGGCGTCCACCTTGATCCAGGCGGGCTGGCCCGGCGCCATGCGGGCCACCTGGGTCTCCTTGAAGTTGGCGGTGACGTAGAGGGCCTGCAGGGGCACCACCGTCATCAGCCGCGAGCCGGGTTGGACGTAGTCGCCGGGCTCGGCCTGGCGGTCGCCGGCCACCCCGTCGATGGGCGAGACCACCGTCGCGTGGTCGCGGTCCTGGCGGGCCAGCTCCAGCGCCGCCTGGGCCTTGGCCACGCGGGCCTCGGCCGAGGCCAGGTTGGCGGCCAGGGTCTCGCGCCGGGCCGATGTGGCCGCCGCCTGCCTGCGGCTGACCTCCAGCAACGCGCGGCTGCGTTCGGCCTCCGACGCCGCGGAAATGGCCTGGGCCCGGTAGCGGTCCACGTCGCGGCGGGGCGCGAAGCCGGTGTCCAGCAGCCGCTCGAAGCGCACGCGGTCGGCTTCGGCCCGCGCGCTCTCGGCGTCGGCCGAGGCGATCTGCACCTGGGTGGCCCGCACGTTCGCGGCCGCCAGGGCCGCCTCGGCGTCCAGCGTGACGAAGGCCGCCTGGGCCGCCTGCACGTCGGCGCGGGCGTCCCGGAGATCGGCCTCGGCCGCCGCGATCCGGGCGTCGAACTCCTCGGGATCGATGCGCACCAGCGGCTGGCCCTTCCGGACCGGCTGGTTGTGGGCGACGAGGATTTCCGAGACCAGGCCGCGCACCTTCGGCGCCACCACCGAGCTGTCGGCCTCCACATAGGCCGCGTCCGTGCTCACGGCCCCCTTCGGCGCCGCGATCCAGGCGCCTCCCGCCGCGGCCACGGCCAGGGCCGCGCCCACCACCGCGACGGTGCGGCGGGCGACCAGGGGCTTCTTCGCGGGCGGCGCGGCGGCTGCCGGAGCTTCCAGGGTGACGGCGTTCAAGGCGGCCTCCTTCGGTCGAGCCGTTGCAGGACCTTTATATGATGCATATCATATTATCGTTCAACCGGGTCCCAAGGCCGAGCTCCATGACCGCCGCATCCGCGCCCATCGACCCGTCGCTGCTGCCCAACGCGCGCAAGTTCCTGATCTTCGGCGTCATGGCCTTCGGCCAGTTCATGGCCCTCATCGACATCCAGATCGTGGCCGCCTCGCTGAACAGCGTGCAGGCGGGCCTGTCGGCCGGACCCGACGAGATCAGCTGGATCCAGACGGGCTACCTGATGGCCGAGCTGGTGATGATCCCCTTCGCCGCCTTCCTCGCCCAGGCGCTTTCCACGCGGATTCTCTTCGCCCTCTCGGCGGGCCTCTTCACCATCGCCAGCGCGCTCTGCGGCCTGGCCTGGGACATCGAGTCCATGACCCTCTTCCGGGTGATCCAGGGTTTCGTGGGCGGCGCCATGGTGCCGACGGTGTTCGCCACCGGCTTCGCCATGTTCACCGGCCGCGAGCGGGCCCTGATCCCGGCGATCCTGGGCACGGTCTCGGTGCTGGCCCCGACGCTCGGCCCCACCGTGGGCGGACTGCTCACCGACGCCGCCGGCTGGCGGTGGATCTTCTACATCAACATCATCCCGGGCATCGCGGTGACGATCGCGGCGCTCACCTTGATCCGAGTGGACCTGCCGAACTTCCCGATGCTCCGGCGGATCGACTATTCGCACCTCGCCGCCATGGCCGTCTTCCTGGGCGGCCTGGAGTTCGTGCTGGAGGAAGGCCCCCGGCGCGAGTGGCTGTCGGACCCCGTGATCGCGACGGCCGGGTGGTTCGCGGTCGTCGCCTTCCTGCTGTTCCTGGAGCGCTCGTTCCGCTCGGGCGCGCCGGTCGTGAAGCTCACGCCCTTCCGCAAGCCCACCTTCGTCTTCGCCTGCGTGTTCAATCTGGTGATCGGCTTCGGCATCTACGCCTCGACCTATCTGATCCCCGTCTACCTGGGCCGGGTACGCGGCTTCTCGGCCGAGGAGATCGGCGGGACCGTCTTCGTCACCGGCCTGGCCCAGCTCGTCTCGACCGTCCTGATCGCGCGTCTTTCCCAGAGCGTCGATCCGCGCAAGCTCATCACCGTGGGCCTGACCCTGTTCGCCGCCAGCCTCTGGTGGACGGCCCACCTCACGCCCGAATGGGGGTTCCGCGAGTTCCTGGGTCCGCAGCTGCTGCGCGGCTTCTCGGTGATGTTCTGCATCCCGCCCAGCGTGAACCTGGCGCTCACCGGCTTCGAGCAGGCCGAGCTGCGCTACGCCTCGGGCCTCTTCAACCTGATGCGCAACCTGGGCGGGGCGGTGGGCATCGCCGTCGTGAACACCTGGCTGGGCGACCAGACCCGCATCCATGTGGCCCGCCTCGGCGAGAGCCTGGGGGAGGCCGGCCGGACGGCTCCCGAGGTCGCCGCCGAGCTCGCCCGCCGCTTTTCCGCCCTGACGCCGGACCCGGCCCAGGCGCTCCTCATGGCCCAGGGCGAGCTCGCGCGCGTGGCGGCCCGCCAGGCGCTCACCACGGCCTTCAACGAGAGCTTCCAGCTCATGGCGTGGATCTTCCTGGCGGCGGTGGTCATGGTCCCGCTGTGCCGCCCGGCGCCGCTGCCGCCGCCCGCGCCGCGCAAGGCCTGAAGGCGCGGAACCGACCCCGTCGCCCGGGGTTCACCTTCGGCAAGGAGGCGTATCCCCATGGCTTCGAAAGCTCCCCCGATCCCGCCCGACCAGCGCGCCCGTCCCGGGGACAAGCCGCACGTCGAGGGCGGCCATCAGGATCGCCGCGACGCGCGCACCGACCTGCAGTCGAACTCGCCGGGCGACGCCGACGCCAACCTGCGCGAACAGGGCCGCTTCGGGAACCGCCGCCAGAACGTCGACGACGTGCAGCACAAGGTCCAGGACCGCTGACATGCCGGACAAGCACCCCGACACCGACCGCTGGGGCGGCCCGGGCGCCAGCCACGAGGATCGCACCGAAGCCAAGCCCAAGGCGCGGCAGACCCGCCGGAAGGGCGAGCCCACCAACACCCCGTTCTCCGGCGTCTCCGGAGGCGGCGGCGAGCGCGACCGCCATCACTCACACGACCCCGACCAGAAGACCGACCGGCAGCAGAACAGCGAGCAGCGCGCCAAGCACGAAACGCCGGGCGGCCGCCGGCCGCATTAACGAGGCTTCATTGGCCGGCGGACCGGCGTGGCGGTATGGGCGATCCATGACCAAGCTCGTCACGCTCGCCGCCGCCCTCCTCGCCGTCCCCGCCGTCGCGGCGGCCCAGGACTATCCGAAGAAGATTCCCGCCCCCGGCGGCCACGTCGTGATCCCCTCGGCCGGCGCCCAGCGGGCCTACGACGACTACCACTACGCCCCGGCCCGCCGGGCGGGCGACTATCTCTACATCTCGGGCGTGGTCGTGGGCCCGGCGCCGGACGACGGCCGGGACGTGGAAGGCTTCAAGGAGCAGGTCCGGCGCGCCTTCCGCCACATCAAGCTCAGCCTCGACGCCGAGGGCCTGACCTTCGCCGACGTGGTGATGATCAACTCGTTCCACGTTTGGGACAGCCCCGGCTTCAAGGGCGGCCGGGACCGGCAGTTCGCCGCCGTCAGCGCCGTGAAGGACGAGTTCATGTCCGCCCCGCACCCGGCCTGGACGGCTGTCGGCACGACGGGCCTGCTGGCCGACGGTGGGGTCGTCGAGATCCAGATGATCGCCTACACGCCGCGCAAGGCGCCCTAGGCCGGTTCCGGCGCCCCGCGGACCGCCATGGGCGCGAAGCTCGCCCGGTACTCGGCCGGCGTCATCCCCGTCGTCCGCTTGAACAGACTGCGGAAGAAGGCGACGTCGTCGTAGCCGACCGCCGTGCTCACCTGCTGGATCGGCCGCGTCTCGCGCTCCAGCATCGTCTTGGCCGCCTCGATGCGCACCGCCTGCAGGTAGGCGGCCGGCATGCGGCCCGTGGCGGCCTTGAAGTGCCGGGCGAAGGTGCGCAGGCCCAGCCCCGCCCGCTCGGCCAGTTCCTGGGTCGAGATGTCGTGCCGGTAGTTGCCCTGCACGAACGCCTCCACCGCCCGGATGCGTGCGTCCCCGTGCGGCCGCGACACGGGCAGCACCGCATAGGCCGACTGGTAGGTGCGCGGCAGCGGCAGCAGCAGCGCCCGCGCCGTGCGGACCGCCGTCTCATGCCCGCAAAGCTTCTCCACCAGATAGAGGCTGAGGTCGATCGAGGCGTAGACGCCGCCGCTGCACAGCACGCGCCCGTCCTCGGTGACGAACAGGTCCGGCCGCCAGTTCACCTGCGGCCAGCGTTCGGCGAGCTTGCCGCAGACCGCCCAGTGGGTGGTGGCCGTGCGCCCGTCCAGCAACCCGGCCTCGGCCAGATAGGCCGCCCCCATGCAGACGCCGGCCACGTAGGCGCCCTGCTCGTACTGCCGCCGCAGCCACGGCAGCAGCGGACTGCCGGCCACGGGCGAGAGGTCGAGGCCCGAGGTCGGCACGACGACCACGTCGCTGCGCCCGACCGCGTCCAGCGACGTCTGCGGCGCGATCGACAGCCCGTAGGGGCTCCGCACCGGCCGTCCGTCGATCGACACGGTGGTCACGCGGAACGCGGGCTCGGCCGGCTCGCCGTGCAGTTCGTTCCACAGCGCGCCCGCGGAATGGAACACCTCGACCGGGGTGAGCGCCGTGGACGACAGCCCGTCGTCCAGCAACACGACCGTCACGTCCAGCATGCGCCGCGCCCCGCCCGCTCCCGCGAAGACGGAGGTCCAGCCCCCGCCCAGGTTCGACCCTAGCATCCCACGCCCCATCGCCGCGCGCGAGCCTCAGCCGGCGGTTGTGGGGTCGATGACGCCGGTGACCTCGGTCACCCGGTTCGCCGGAAAGCCCGACAGGCGCGCATGCTCGTGCACCGCCGCCTCGTCCTCGGCCAGGTACAGGCAGAAGGTCTTGTCCTTGGCCACGAACGACTGGACCCACTGGACCTTGGGTGACAGTTGCGCCAGCGCGGCGTTGGACGTCCGGGCCGCGCCCTGCAGTTCGTCGCGGTTCAGGCCGTCGACGCCGGGAATCTCACGTTCGATCAGGTACTTCTTCATCGTCTTCTCCTCTTGGGACCAGAGGAGGCGAAGGTCGTTGAACGCGGGTCCCCGAAAAAGCGGGCGATCCGGACAAACTGCAGGGGCGATTGCGCAGCTTCACGCCGGCTGGAGCCGGCCGGCCGCCTGGGCCGCCGCGGCGGCGCGGGACTCCATCGCCTGCCCCATGATCGCCCGCACGCGAGCCAGCACTTCGGGCCGGGCGAGTTCGGGACGGCCGGACTCGAACGGCGGCGCCGGGGCGTATTCCAGCCCGAGTTGGACGCTCTGGGCATAGTCCTCGCCGGCCAGCTCGGCCAGGAGCGTGAAGGCGAAGTCCAGGCCGGCGGTGACGCCGCCGCCGGTGATGACGTTCCCGTCCCGCTCGACCCGGGCCTCAGAAACGATGGCGCCGAACGGCTTCAGGAGGTCGCGCCAGGCCCAGTGGCAGGCGGCGCGTCTGCCGGTCAGGAAGCCCGCCGCGGCCAGGATCAGCGACCCCGTGCAGACGCTGGTGACGTAGGTCGCGCCCGCGCCCAGGCGGCGGACCTCGCGCATGAAGGCCTCGTCCAGCATGGCGTCCGTCGCCCCGAAGCCGCCAGGCACGAGCAGCACCTGGCAGCTCGGGATGCTCGCCAGGTCCGCGAGGCCCGTGAAGATCAGCCCCTCGGCCTCGATGTCCGCGCCGCCGGTTGAGGCGGCGATCACCTCGGCCCCGGGCGCGCGGACCAGCACCTGGTGAGGACCGGTGAAGTCCAGGTGGGTGACGCCCGGATAGAGGGCGATGACGATGGTCAGCTTGGACATGGGCGGGCCTCCGGCGGTTGACGAAGCCAGGCTAGGTGGCGCAGGGTCTGGCCGAAATGACATTGATCCCTCGATTTGCGCCATGACCCGCCGGCTCGCCCTCGTCATCTTCCCGGGCTTCCAGATCCTGGACGTCACCGGCCCCATCGCCGCCTTCGAGATCGCCTCGCGCTACCGCCCCGGCGCCTACGAGATCCGCGTCCTGGCGTCCGGCGGCGGCGAGATCGCGAGTTCATCTGGCGTGAAGCTCGCCGCAGAGCCCCTGGAGCTGTCCGATGTCGACACGATCATGGTCTCGGGCGGAGACGGCACGCGGTCGATGGCGGCCCTCTTGGAGACCGTCGCCTGGCTGCGGGAGCGGTCGGCCGCCGTCCGGCGCGTGACCAGCGTCTGTTCGGGCGCCTTCCTGCTCGCCGAGGCGGGCCTGCTGGACGGCCGGCGCGTCACCACCCACTGGGGCAGCACCGACCGCTTCGCCCGGCGCTATCCGAAGGTGAAGCTGGACGCCGATCGCATCTTCATTCGCGACGGGAACGTGTGGACGTCGGCCGGGATCACCGCGGGGATCGACCTGGCCCTGGCGCTCATCGAGGACGACCTGGGCGCCGAGGTCGCCCGCCGCACGGCCCAGCAGCTCGTCGTCCACCAGCGCCGGCCCGGCGGCCAGTCGCAGTTCTCGGCCCTGATCGACCTGGGCGGGCGTTCCGGCCGCTTCGCCGAGCTGATGGACTGGATGCGGGCCAACCTCGCCCGCCCCCTGACGGTCGAGGAACTGGCCGAACAGGCCTGCATGAGCCCCCGCAACTTCGCCCGCGCCTTCGCCGCCGAGACCGGGACGACGCCGGCCAAGGCCGTTGAGCGCCTGCGCCTGGAGGCCGCCCGCACCGAGGTCGAGGCCGGCCGCGCGCCCATCGACCGCGTGGCCGAGACGGTGGGCTTCGGCGATCCCGAGCGGATGCGCCGGGCCTTCCTGCGGGCCTTCGGCCAGCCGCCGCAAGCGTTGCGGCGCGCCGCCCGCGTCTAGGCCTTCGCGGCCTGGGCCTTCAGGATCTCCAGGCTTTCGTTCTGGCGCTTCAGGAGCTCGACCAGCTCGCGGTAGCGCAGGTCGTCCACCTTGTCGTGCAGGTGCATGATCTCGAGCTCGGCCCGCAGGTTGACGATGTAGTCGTACTCGGCCGCCTTGCGATCGCGCTCGGCCGCGCGGTTCTGGCTCATCATGATGATGGGCGCCTGGATGGCCGCCAGCATCGAGAGCATCAGGTTCAGGAAGATGAAGGGATAGGGGTCGAACGACAGTCCCAGCCCCTGGCCCAGGACGTTCCAGCCCATCCACAGGGCCAGCGCCGCCCCGAAGCCGATGATGAACCCCCAGGAGCCGCCGACCGCGGCCACGCGGTCGGCCAGCCGCTGGCCGCGCGTGCGCTCGTCCACCTTCAGCTCGGGCGAGAGGCCGGTAGGCGCCTCGGTGGCGATCAGGTCGATGACGCTGCGCTGGACCGGCGTGAGGCCGTCGTAGGGCGAGCCCAGGAGCTTGCTGGCGAGTTGCTGTCGCGTGTCCTCGGACATCGTCTTGCCTGTCCTGCGCCGAGGGCGTGTCGGCCCCCGAGCTTCAGGATGACTGAGCCCCCGACTCAGGCCTCGGGGCAAGCGGCAAGGCCCGCGGCGCCCACGCGTCAGGAGACGGCGGCGTCGGCGGGCTGCGAGATCTTGAGCGACGCCGCCTCGGCGGGCTTCGCGGCCGGCGTGGCGGTCTTCCCTTCGGGCGCGGGCGCCTGGGCGGCCGCGTCCGTCGGATGGCCCTGCGGCGCGGCGTCGACCGGCTTGTCCAGCACCGCCGAGGTGAGCCGCAGCTCCACCGGCTGGGCCGGACCCGAGGTCAGCACCGCCGGCTGGATCACCGGCTGGGCCGCGGCCCGCATCATCCCGCGCGGGTTGAACTTGTAGAAGACGTGCATGCCCACCTGGGCCACGCGGCGCATCTGCGGACCCCACGCCGGGGCGACCGCCGTGGTGTGGAAATGGGTGGCCGAACCGATGTCGGCGATGGCCGCGCCGGCCAGCACCCGGCCCGCGACCTTGCGGGCGCGGCTCCAGGCCGCGGCTTCGCGGCGGCCGCGCATGGAGCCGTCGCAGGCGAAGCTGAACTGGCAACCGCGGCGCCCCGCGCCCTGGAAGACCACGCCGCAGACCGTCTTCGGGAAGGCCGGGTGCTTCACCCGGTTCATCACCACCTGGGCCACGGCGAACTGGCCGCGCGGGCTCTCGCCGCGGGCTTCGTAATAGACGGCCTGGGTCAGGCAATCGAGTTCACGCGAGGCGGTCGGCGCCGCGCCGCGGCGCTCCAGCCGTTCGGTGAGCTGGGTGAGCTGGCGCGTCTGGCCATAACCTTGGCCGCCGTCCCCCGGAACCTGCGTCAGGCGCAGGACGTTGGCGTCCTGCAGCAGGGCGGCGTCCGAATAGGCGCCCTCGGCCGCCTGGGCGATGCGCTCCACGCGGCTGTGGTCGGCCGCATGTTGGGCCATGCCCCCGGCCAGATAGGCTGCGCCCAGGCTCAGGCCGACGCCTGAGCCGATCAAAGCGGCGCTGATCAGCACGCGCCAATCGGCGCGAGCCTGCGTTCCAGATTTCAAAACTTTCCGGTCCCTGACGGCGAGGGCGACTGCATGCCCCCCGACAATTGTCGCCACGGTCGCCCCTGCACATGCTGGAAGCGCCCGCCGGCAGGCCCAACCCCGGATCCGATATGGGGGCGAGCGACGGCAAATGGTGAAGGATGTATGAATGAACTCGCCGTCCATGGCAAGTCGTTTTTGCATCGCAACATAGGACTTCCCGCCGCACCCACGGCTGTTCCGTTTCGATCCATTAACGGCTTGCCGCCGCAAGGCGCGGGCCACTCTGCTAGACTGCCCTCGGAAGAATTTCCGTCCGGCCTAGACTGAGAGCGCGGAAAACTGATCTTCACGGGAGTGGCGTTTACCTTAATTGCCAAATCCAAGCTTGAGCGGAACCGGGACGACGCCGCGGTGTTTCCGCATCGCACACTTGGGAGGCTCCGCCATGAAGACCACGCTCCTGCTCGCCGCGGCCGGTTCGGCCCTGGCGCTCGCCGCCTGCGGCCACAACACCGAACAGAGGGCCGCCACGGGCGCCGTCGCCGGCGCGGTGGTGGGAGGCCCCGTGGGCGCCGCCGCCGGCGCGGCCGTGGGCACGGCCGTCAGCAAGGCCGGGGAGAAGCGCTAGCCCCGGCAGGGCAAACCCGCGTTCGCTTTCAGGCGGGACGCTGTTACGGTGTAAATCAAAACCTGGGGAGGCTTTGATGATCCGCACCGTCCTGGCGTTCGCCGCCGCCTTGCTGCTGGCTCCGTTCCCGACCTCGGCCGCGAACGCCGCGCCGCAGGACCGCTACGCCGACAACGCCGGGGTGAAGATCCACTACGTCGTGGACGGCCAGGGGCCCCTGGTCGTGCTGCTGCATGGCTTCCCGGACTACTGGGCGACCTGGGCGCCGCTGATGGCCGATCTCAACGCCGCCGGCTATCGCACGGCGGCCCTCGACCTGCGCGGCTACAACCTCTCGGACAAGCCTCAGGGCGAAGCCGCCTACGCCATGCCTAACCTGATCGGCGACGTGGCGGCCGTGATCGCGGCCGAGGGCCAGAAGGACGCCGTCGTCGTGGGCCATGACTGGGGCGCGGCCATCGCCTGGCAGGTGGCCATGAACCGGCCCGACCTCGTGAACCGCCTCGTCATCATGAGCGTGCCCCACCCCGCCGGCTTCGCCCGCGAGATGGCGATGAACAAGGCCCAGCAGCAGAACAGCCAGTACGCCCGCAACTTCCAGCAGCCGGGTTTCGAGAAGAACCTCACGGCCGAAGGCCTCGCCGCCTGGGTGAAGGATCCCGAGCAGAAGGCCGGCTACGTCGAGGCGTTCCGCCGCTCCGACTTCGGGGCCATGCTGAACTACTACCGCGCCAACTATCCGCGCGGGACGGGCGACCAGACCGCCCCGCCGCCGGCGGTGGCCACGGACGCCCGCGTGCGGGCCCCGACCCTCGTCATCCACGGCATGAAGGACACCGCCCTCAACGCCGCCGGCCACTCCGGGACCTGGGACCATGTGGACGCCGACACGACCATCGTGATGCTCCCCAACGCCGGCCACTTCGTGCAGCACGACGCCGGGCCCCAGGTAAACCGCGCCGTGACGGACTGGCTCGGCGCGCACCGCTGATCCGCCATGACCTGCGTCAAGGCGCAGCTTGGCCGGAGGGACTAACGGCTCGCGCATGCCCCTCCGCAACACGCGCGCCGGCTACGGCTGGGCCGCCATCGCCCTTCACTGGATCTCCGCCGTCGGCGTGATCGCGCTCTACCTGCTGGGCGAGCGGTTGGAAGAGGCGCCCGACCGCGCGGCCAAGCTGGCGGCCCTCGCGAACCACGTCTCGGTGGGCATGCTGCTCCTCGCCTTCCTGGCGGCGCGCATCCTCTGGAGTCTGTCGCAGCCGAGGCCTACGCCCATCGGCCCGCCCGGTCCGTTGCGCCTTCTGGCCGAGGGCGTGCAGATCGCCTTCCTCGCCATGATCGCTGTGCAGATCGTCACCGGCCCGCTGGTGATCTGGGCCAACGCCCGGCCCATCGAGGTGTTCGACTGGTTCGCGATCGCCAGCCCCTTCCCGGCCAAGGTGGAATGGCTCCACGAGGCCGCCGAGGAGGTGCACAAGCTCGCCCCCAACCTGCTCTGGCCGCTGCTCGGCCTGCACGTCCTGGGCGCGCTCAAGCACCTCCTCGTGGACCGCGACGAGACGGTCCGCCGGATGCTGTGGCCGAAGGCCGGCTGAGGCCCGTCAGTATTTCAGGCAGAGCAGGTCGCGGATCACCCGCGAGCGCCCGGTGATCTCGCCGTTGGGGCCGAGCGCCTGGCGGGCGCGTTCGCTGTCGTCGAACCAGGCCGCGGAGCCCAGGCCCTGGCGGCGGCAGAAGGTGTCGGCGCCGTTCTGACCGGCGGCCAGGTCCATACCGCGCACCGTGGGCTTGGCGAAGAACACCGTCCGGGTCCCATCGACGCCCCGCGACTCCCAGCCGCCCGGGGACCGCGGCCCCCAGCCGTCGCCAGGTCCAGGTCCCGGACCAGGACCAGGGCCGCCGAAGCCGGCGGGCTCCAGCGACGAGATCTGCTCGGCCAGGCCATAGCGGTTCAGGTCCGGGACGTCGCCCCGCACCTCCTGACACCGGCCGCCGAAGTCGTCGTGCTCGCAGATGCGCCAGCGGCCCTCGAACCTTGCGCTACGCGCGCGGTCGTTGAACTTCCAGTCGCCAAGATCGGGTGTCGAGCCGGTGATGGTGACGGAACGGCCCTGGAAGTCGGGCAATTCGTAGAGCGTGGCCGAGCCCCCGCCGCGGAACGGCTGCGCCTGGACGGCGCCCGCCAGACCCGAAGTCAGCGCCAAAGTCAGGGCCGCGCACGCCAGCCACATCTGTCTTGTCGTCATGTCAGCCTCCTGAAGCCTGGGCCCCATCCGAGCTTGGCCGTAATGAACCGCGCCTGAAGACGAGGCTCAGCCTGGCGTCACCCGGCTGCCTTGAGATCGATCAGCACCGGCGTTGTTTCCGGATTGGAGACAATCTTGTCCAAGGGACCTCGGTTATGCCGCGATCCAATGGCCCTATCTTGATCGGCGAGAGAGGCGGCGCACCCGCGCCGCAGGAGACAATCCCATGATCGAACGCAGGCCGTTCGCGAACCTCGGCGGCGCCGACCACGGCTGGCTCAAGGCCCGCCACCATTTCTCGTTCGCCGACTACTACGACCCGAACAAGATGGGCTGGGGCCCGATCCGGGTGTGGAACGACGACGAGATCGCGCCGAATTCGGGCTTCCCGCCCCATCCGCACGCGGACATGGAGATCATCACCTATGTCCGGCAGGGGGCCATCACCCATCAGGACAGCCTGGGCAACCAGGGCCGCACCGAGGCCGGCGACGTCCAGGTGATGAGCGCGGGCTCGGGCATCCGCCACGCCGAATACAACCTCGAGCCCGAGACCACGAAGATCTTCCAGATCTGGGTCCAGCCCAAGAGCCGCGGCGGCGCGCCGAGCTGGGGCGCCCGCCCCTTCCCGAAAGGCGACCGGGCCGGCCGGTTCGTCACCCTGGCCAGCGGCCTGCCGGGCGACGACGACGCGCTGCCGATCCGCACCGACGCGCGGGTGGCGGGCGCCACGCTGAAGGCCGGCGAGGCGACGACGTATGAGCTGGGGACGGGCCGCCACGCCTATCTGGTGCCGGCGGCGGGGGCCATCGAGGTGAACGGGGTCCGGCTGGACGCCCGGGACGGGGCCGCGATCCGCGACGAAGCCATCCTGACCGTGAAGGCGTTGGAAGACGCCGAGGTCGTGTTGGTGGACGCCGGCTAAGGCGGCGCCGGAGACGAACGGGCCCGCGGCGGGGTTCTCGCCGCGGGCCTTTCCGCACGTCCGCTGTTCAAGGGAGAGCTTAGCGGGCGGCGAAAGTCTTCTGGGCCTGGGCGAACTGCGCCTGGCGCAGGACTTCGGCCTTCTGGGTCAGCTCGGCGCGGACGCCGGCGCGGCAGGTCTGCCACTCGGAGACGGCGCGGCGGTCCGCGCAGAACTTGAAGGCGGCCTTCTCGATCCGGCCGTCCAGGGCGGCCGCGCCTTGCGGCGTCATCAGGTTAAGGTCGGCCACCTTCACCGTGTCGGCGGCGTGGGCGGCGGTGGAGAGCGCGGCCATCGGCAGGGCGGCCAGGGCGAGCGTGGCGACGCCGGCGATGCGGCTGGCGAAATTGGTCTTGGTCATGATCGTTTCCCTCGAAGTGTTGGCGGCGGGCGGTGCGTCCGTCGACAAGGAAACGAATACTTCCAGCTCCCCACGAAAGCTCGTGAATAGGGAGTAATGACGCCGATTTAAGAAAATTACAGAGTATTAATGACCTGAACACTCTGTAATTCGCGCTCGGTCAATGCGGCAGCGCAGGCTCGACCAGCGCCTCGTCCCATTCGCCCGCGTCGTCGCAGACCAGCACGACCCGCGGCTCCTCGGCCACGCGCGCATAGGCGCCCGCAGCGGCCAGGGCTTCGGCGCGGCTGCCGTAGCGGCCAAGCTCGCCGCCCTCGTCGTCCTGCAGGATCCAGCAGCCGCCCTGGGCCACCACGCTGAGATCGAACATGCCGGACTCCCTCGCCCGACCTCGTTCTCTCAGATCGCCGCGCCGGCCGCGCGCGCTTTTCGCCCCGCGAGGGTGCGGCACGCGGGCGCAGCCGCCAGTTGAGAGGCCTCAGCCCTCGCGGAAGTATGGCTCGACGGCGCCCTGCAGCTTGATGGTCAGGGGATTGCCGCGCCGGTCGCGCGAATTGCCGACGGAAAGGCGCACCCAACCCTCGCTCACGCAGTATTCCTCGACGTTGCTCTTGTCCTCGCCCTTGAAGCGCACGCCCACGTTCCGCGCCAGGACGTCGGCGTCGTAGTAGGGGCTGGCGGGGTCCACGCTGAGGCGGTCCGGCGGGGTATCGGTCTTGTCGTTCATGGCGCGCGAGTTCGCACAGAGCGAGCAGCCGTTCAAGGCGGCGGCGTCAGGCTTCGTTGTCGCCGGTCAGCAGGCGGACCCGACGGACCAGATCCTCGGGCGCGAACGGCTTCTCCACGAAGGCGCTGCCGGGGACGCCGAACGCCCGGAACGAGGCTTCGTTGGAATCGCCGCTCACGTAGAGCACCGGCAGCGTCGGGCGCATCTGGCGGGCGAAGCGGGCCACGTCGAAGCCGGTGACGCCGGGCCCCAGGTTCACGTCCACCACCAGGGCCGCATAGGCCATGACGCCCGACAAGGCCGCGTAGGCGCCGCGATCGGTATGGATGCAGTGGGTCTCGTAGCCGGCCTCCTCCAGGAGGTCGGCCACGACCTCACAGAGGCCTTCGTCGTCGTCGACGACCAGGATGCGGCGGATGGGATCGACCCGGCGGGCTGCGGCGGCCATGGCGCCTCCCCGTTGCACTTCAGGTGTAATTCTCGCGTCAGGTAGCCGACATACCGAGTCGGCGGCGGAAGCCAACCCCCAAACCGAATGGCGTTCACAGGAAATCCATCTCCGCGCCTTCGACCTGGGCCGGCGCCTTGACCCACCGCACGTGGCGCCGTCTGCTCGCCGCCGATCTTCGAGGGGGCCTTCCATGATCCGGGTTCTGGCGTTCGCCGCGGCGCTCGCCGTCGCCGCGCCTGTGCAGGCGCAGACCGCGACCGACAGCTTCAAGACCGTGCTGGCCGACCACTGGGCCTGGTACCTGAAGACAAATCCGGTCCAGGCCACGACCCTGGGCGTCCGCACCTACGACAAGGAGCTGGGCGATCCCTCGCTGGCGGCCATCGACCGCGAGGCCGACGAGGCCAAGGGCTTCCTGGCGCGCCTGGACGCCATCCGGGCGGACCAGCTCTCCGAGGCCGACCAGCTGAACCACGCCCTGCTGCGCAAGGAGCTGGCCAATCAGGTCGAGGGCGACCGCTTCGTGCAGCGGGCCATCCTGTTCTCCAACCGCCGCGGCTGGCACTTGAACTTCGCCCGGCTCGCCGAGCGCGTTCCCCTGTTCACCCTGGCCGACTACGAGAGCTACCTCGCGCGCCTGGCCGCCTATCCTGAGTACAACCGCAAGGCCATCGAGACGACGCGCACCCTGGTGAAGGCGGGGGCCACCCATCCGTGCGCCGCCATGGTCGGCTTCGAGCGCGGCATCTCAGCCCAGGTCGTGGACGATCCGACCAAGTCGGACCTCTACGCCCCGTTCCTGAAACCCCGCCCGGCCAACATCACCGAGGCCCAGTGGAAGGACCTCTCGGATCGCGCGCGTCGGCTCGTCTCGACGGCGGTCGTCCCGGCCTACCGCGACTTCCTGAAGTTCTACACGACCGAATACCAGCCGGCCTGCCGCAAGACCTTCGGCGCCTACGCCATGCCCCAGGGCAAGGAGTGGTACGCCTACCGCGTCCGCCTGATGACCACGACCGACAAGACGCCCGAGGAGATCCACCAGCTCGGCCTGTCGGAAGTCGCCCGCATCCGCGCCGAGATGGACGCCGTCGTGAAGCGTTCGGGCTTCCAGGGCGACCGGGCGGCCTATGTCGAGCACCTGCGCACCGACCCGCGCTACTATCCGAAGACGCCCGAGGAGCTGCTGGCCGTGGCCTCGGTGCTGGCCAAGCGCATCGACGGCGAGATGCCCAGGCTGTTCGGCCGCCTGCCGCGCACGCCCTACACGGTCAAGCCCGTGCCGGCCGCCACCGCGCCCGGTACGACCACGGCCTACTACACTCAAGGCTCGTACGAAGGCGCCCAGCCCGGGGTCTATTGGGTCAACACCTCCAAGCTCGACCAGCGTCCTCTCTTCGAGATGCCCGCGCTCACCGTCCACGAGGCGGTGCCGGGCCACCACCAGCAGCTCTCGATCCAGTCCGAGCTGGACCTGCCCGAGTTCCGCAAGCACGCGGTCAACTTCACCGTCTTCACCGAGGGCTGGGGCCTCTATTCCGAGCGGCTCGGCATCGACATGGGCCTCTACGACACGCCCGAGAAGGACTTCGGCCGGCTGTCCTACGAGATGTGGCGCGCCTGCCGGCTGGTGGTCGACACCGGCCTGCACGCCAAGGGCTGGACCCGCGACCAGGCCATCCAGTTCATGCTGGACAACACCGCCCTGTCGCGCGGCAACATCGAGGCCGAGGTCAACCGCTACATGGTCGATACGGGCCAGGCCCTGGCCTACAAGTTCGGCGAGCTGAAGATCCGCGAGCTGCGGGCCAAGGCCGAGAAGGAGCTGGGCCCGGCCTTCGACCTGCGCGCCTTCCACGACACGGTGCTCGAGAACGGCGAGGTCCCGCTGGACGTCCTCGAACCCCACGTCGACGCCTGGATCGCGGCCCGGAAGCAACCCTGAGCCTCCGCGCCAGCGGAGGCGCCGTCGTTTCGAACCACGGAAAACACGGCAGGACACCGAAAGACGGTGGCGCCGTCCTTGGTCCTCTTCTGTGTGGCGCGCGCCGCGCGCCTTCCGTGTTTTCTGTGGTTCCCTGTTGCGAAGGCGCCGCTTCGCGGCTTCAAAGGCGCCCATGAAGCTCATCCTCGCCGCGCTCGCGGCCACGCTGGTCGGCGGCGCCGCCGCGGCCGCGCAACTCCCCCCGAAGCGGGTCTTCGAGAGCCCCGACCTAAACGGCCCCCGCGCGCGGGGCGTGAAGCTTTCGCCCGACGGCAGGTCGGTCACCTACATCAAGGTCCGGGCCGACGACCTCACCGTCACCGACCTGTGGATCGCCGACGTGGCCGGCGGCGAGCCGCGGATGCTGATCGACGGCAAGACCCTGGCGCCCGAGGCCCGCGAACTCTCCGAAGCCGAGAAGGCCCGCCGCGAGCGGGCCGGCGTCGCGACCCGGGGCGTCGTCGACTACGAATGGGACGACCAGGGCCGGGTGATCCTGGCGCCCATCGAAGGCGACCTGTGGCTGTATGAGTTGGACAAAGGCCAGGCCCGCCAGCTCACCCGGACGCCGGGCGACGAGATCGACGCCAAGGTCTCGCCGAAGGGGCGGTATGTCTCGTACGTCCGCGACGACAACCTCTATGTCACGCCGGTGGCCGGCGGGGCCGAGCGGGCGCTGACCGAGGGCGGTTCGGAGCTTTCGAGCTGGGGCGCGGCCGAGTTCATCGCCCAGGAGGAGATGGACCGCCACACCGGCTACTGGTGGAGTCCCGACGAGACCCGCGTCGCCATCGCCCACGTGGACCAGTCCGGCGTCGACGTGGTGGAGCGACCCGAGGTCGGGGCCGCAGGGGCCAAGGTCGTGCCCCAGCGATATCCCCGGGTCGGACGGCCCAACGCCGTCGTCACGCTGTACGTGCAGGATGTGGCGACCGGGGCGCGGACCAGGGTCGACCTGGGCGCCGATCCCGACATCTACCTGGCCCGGGTGGACTGGTCGAAGGACGGCCGCACGCTCTACGTCCAGCGCCAGAGCCGCGACCAGCGCCGCCTGGACCTGATCGCCGTCGATCCCGCCACGGGTAAAGGCCGGGTGATCCTCACCGAGACCAGCCCGCACTGGGTCGAGCTGACCGACGACTTCAAGCCGCTGAAGGACGGGACCTTCCTGTGGTCGTCCGAGCGGTCGGGCTTCCGCCACCTCTACCTGTACGGCGCCGACGGCAGGCTGATCCGCCAGGTCACCAAGGGCGCCTGGCCGGTCGACGCCCTGGAGGGCGTGGACGAGGCGCGCGGCGTCGCCATCTTCGCCGCGACGAAGGAGTCCCCGGTCGAGCGGCGGCTCTATTCGGTCTCGTACCGCAAAGCCGCCGAGCCCCGCATGCTGACGCCCGACATCGGCTGGTGGACCGCCGAGGTGGCCAAGACCGGCGGCGCCTTCGTCGGCACGTTCGAGAACCCGCGCACGCCGCCCCAGACCGCCCTCTACCGCGCCGACGGCGCCCGGGTGCGCTGGATCGAGGAGAACCGGCTGGCCGAGGGTCACCCCTTCTGGCCCTACGTCGATCGGCTGCGCGTCCCCGTCTACGGGACCATCGAGGCCGAGGGCGGGGAGACGCTCTGGTATTCGATCCGCACCCCGCCGGGCTTCGATCCGGCGAAGAAATATCCGGTGATCGTCCAGGTCTACGGCGGCCCGGGCAGCGCCCGCGTCACCCGCGGCTGGCAGAACCCCGAGGACCAGATCCTGCTGGACGCGGGCTACATCCTCTTCCGCCTCGACAACCGGGGCACGCCGCACCGGTCCGTGGCCTTCAAGACCGCCATCGACCGCAAGCTCGGCCAACTGGAAGTCGACGATCAGCTCGCCGGCGCCCGCTGGCTCAGGACCCTGCCCTACGTGGACGCGGACCGGATCGGCGTCACCGGCTGGTCGTACGGCGGCTACATGACCCTGCTGCTGCTGACGGCGCCGGACAGCCCGTTCAAAGCCGGTGTGGCGGGCGCCCCGGTCACCGACTGGACGCTCTACGACACCCACTACACCGAACGCTTCATGGGCACGCTCAAGGACAATCCCGGCGGCTACGAGGCCTCGGAGGTCGTCCGGCGCCTGCCGCGCCTGAGGGACGGCTCCTTGCTCCTGCTGCACGGCATGGCCGACGACAACGTCACCTTCGACCATTCCACGCGGGTGATGTTCGACCTGCAGGCGCGCGGGACGGCCTTCGAGACCATGGTCTATCCGGGCCTTCGCCACCGGGGCGGCTGGACGCCCGCCAACCGGCTGCACCGGGCCATGCAGACGCTCGACTTCTTCGACCGCAAGCTGAAGTAGCCCATGGTTACCGGCGCTTGATGATGAGCGCCGGTTGACCTTTCCCGTCAGCGGTCCGGCAACACTCCCGGGTGCAGACTGTCCTGCGGGGGCGGGTTTGCGAAAGGACCCGCATGAGATGACGGACCAGTTGCTGCGGCTGCTCGGGGAGCTCTACGCCTATGCGGGAGAGCACCCCTTCATCGCCGCGATCATGGCCGGCGGCGTCGCCGGCCTGATCCTTGGAAGATGATTATTCGGGCTTCTTGAACTTCATCGCGAACTGGTCGGTCCTGCCGCGAACGACGGGGTCGAAGACGTTCGCCGTGTGGGGGTCGGTCTCGTTGCGCAGCAGCGGGGTCTCGCTGACGAACTGGAAGCCCGCGGCCTCGACCTCCTGGCGCACGATCGAGGGCTCGATGCGGTGGACCTTCATGGCCGCCTCCAGGCCCGAGCCCGGCGAGGCCACATGGTCGACGATCACGTAGAAGCCGCCCGGCTTCAGCGACTTGAAGACCTCGGCGTTGACCTTGGCGGCCGTGTCCTTCGGGAACGGGGTCAGGTGCAGGTCGTGGTAGTTCTGGACCGTAAGCACCAGGTCCAGCCCGTCGGGCAGATCGAGCGCGCCCAAGCTGCCGCCCAGGCCCGTCACGTTCCCGTAGGCGGCCGGGACGGTCTTCAGGCTCTCCCCGTACTTGGCGTCGAACTTCACGAACTCGTCGGGCTGGTAGGCCCAGACGTGGCCCGCCGGCCCCACGGCCGCCGACAGGATGCGGGTGAAGTAGCCGCCGCCCATGATGAGGTCGACGACCTTCTCGCCCGGCTGGACCTCGGCGAAGGCCAGCAGTTCGGCGGGCTTGCGCGTCGCGTCGCGGCCGACGTCGGCGGCGGGGCGGGCCTTGTCGGCCAGGGCGGCGGACAGGTGGGCCGGAACGGCCTGGGCGGCGGCCGCGCCGGCGGCGGCCAGCATCAGCGCCGAGAGCGCCGGAATCAGGGCCGGGATCAGGAACTTGCGGGCCATGTGGGCCTCCCTCGATGTGCGTGGCGGGACCGTATCACCGGCCTCCGACGGGGCGGAAGCTGAACCCGATGTCGGCGCGCGAGTTCAAGCACGGTTCAGGTGAAGTGGCGCAATCCTGCGACCGACGGGGTGGGGCCCGAGACAGGAGTACTCATGAAGAAGCTTCTCTACGCCGCCGTGGCCCTCGCGACCGCCGCGGCTCCCCTCGCCGTCCAGGCGCAGCCCTATGAGCGGCGCGAGGACCGGCGCGAACTGCGGGAAGATCAGCGCGAACTGCGCGAAGATCGCCGCGACGCCCGACGCGACGGCGTCGTCACGCCGCGCGAGCAGCGCGAGCTCGCCCGCGACCGGGCCGAGGTGCGTCAGAGCCAGCGCGAACTGCGCTACGACCGCCGTCGGGCCGAAACCTGGCGCGATCGGGCCGAATGGCGCGCCTACCACGGCGTCCGCCGCGGCTACTGGTACGCCCCTGGCTACGGCTATCGCCCGTACATGCGCGGCTATGCCTGGCGTCGCGGCGCCTACGTGCCGCGCGCCTATCGCGGCTACTATGTGCAGGACCCCTACTACTACGGCCTGCGCGCCCCGCCGCGCGGCTACCGGTGGGTCTACGCCGACGGCAACTTCGTGCTGATGGCGCTGGCGACCGGTCTCATCGCCGAGGTCGTGTCCAACGGCTGGTAGGATGCGAAAGGCGCGGAGGAGCTCCGGCTCCTCCGCGCGCTTCCTCAAGCCGGCTCGGTTTCCGGCTGGTGCTTCTCGAAGACCGCGAGCTGGTCGGCGAGCGCCTTCCGGAAGGCCGGCCTCGCCTCGCCCCGGGCCATATAGGGTCCGAGAACCGGATCGGCCGTCACGATGTCGGTGTGGCGCAGGTTCCGCAGCACGCTGATCATCATCAGGTCGCCGACCGTGAAGCGGTCCTCCAGCCACTCGCGGCCATCGAGCCGCCTGGCCAGCGACGCCAGCTTCATGCGCGTGAACGCCTCCTGGCCAGGGCGCCTCGCCTTGGCCCACGCCTCCTCCGGATAGAAGAGGTCGATGAGGGCCAGGTTCTGCACGTGCGGCTCCACCGAGTTGAGCGCCGCGACCACCCACTGCGTCGCCCTGGCCTTGCCGGCCGGGTCGCGCGGAGCCAGCGCCTCGGAGCGCTCGGCCAGGTGCAGCAGGATGGCGCCGCTCTCGAACAGGACGAGCCCGTCCTCCTCGATCACCGGAACCTGGCCCCAGGGCTGCACCGCCCGGTAGGCCGGGGCGTCGTTCTCCCCCAGGTCAAGGAGCCGTTCGCGGTAGGGAACGCCCGCCTCCTCCAGCGCCCAGCGGACGCGCAGGTCGCGGACCAGCCCCTGCGCGAAGGGCGGGACCCACTTGAAGGCGGTGAGCGTGATCATTGGCCGTCTCCTTCGGTCTTGGCCTCGACATAGGCCTGCTGCTTGTCGAGCAGGCCGCTCCAGCCGGCGATGTGGCTGTCGCGCCGCTCCACGTCGGCGAATGGGGTCTGGTGGAAGGTCTGGATCGTGCCGCCGTGCGCCTCGGCGAAGGTCACGGTGACGGTCGTCTCGACCCCCTTGGCCGGCCCTTCGTCCCAGGTGAAGGTGAAGACGATGCGGCGGTCGCGGTCGATCTCGCGATAGACGCCCTCGTGCCAGTTCTCGCCATAGAGATCCGAGGTGAACCCGGCGCGCCACTTCCCGCCCTCGCGGAAGTCATGGCTGAAGTGGATGCAGCGGCAGTGCTTGGGCGCCCACCAGTTGGCCCGGTGCACCGCGTCCTCCCACATCCGGAAGACCAGCGGGATCGGCGCGTCGAAGTGGCGGACGATCAGCAGTTCGTCGTCCCGCAGCGGCATGCCGGCGTCGCGCACGCCCGTCCGGGGCTCAGTTCTTGCGTCCATGGGGATTCCCTTTCGTGAGCGCCGCCAGGTAGGCGTCCATCTTGTCGAAGCTGCCCTCCCAGAACCGGCGGTAGTGAGCGAGCCAGCCGTCGAGGTCCTTCAGCGGACCCGCCTCCAGCCGGCAGGGCCGCCACTGGGCCTCCCGGCCGCGCGAGATCAGGCCGGCCGCCTCGAGCACCTTCAGGTGCCGGGACACCGCCGGCAGGCTGATGTCGAACGGCTCGGCCAGCTCGTTCACGGTGGCCTCGCCCTCAGCTAGCCGCGCCAGGATCGCGCGTCGCGTCGGATCCGCTAGCGCCGACAGCGTGGCGCTCAGGTGATCGGCTTGCCCCTGCATCATTCCCCTCCTCGATGGTTCACAGCCCCTCGTCCCAGCCGTTTCAGCCACGGCCCGGCGTGGAACACGCTCATGAGAAGGTACATCGTCGCCATGCCGCCCGCTGACCATCCAAGCCCTGGGCCGCAGAGCATGGCCGCCGGACCGCCCTCCGCCGAGGCGAGGAGCGCCATGACGGCGAAGGTCGGCGTGGCGGCCAGCGCCAGCCGCTCCGAGGCCTGGGCGGCGAACGACGCGCTCACGCCTTGGCCTCGGCGCTCGCGGCGCGGAACGCCGCCTCGCCCGCCTCCGAGACCCGGACCCATTCCGGATCGGGGGCCGCCTCGGGGGCGTAGCTGTCGTGCCAGTTCCACCACTTGTAGGTCGGCGTCTGGGGATAGCCGGGAGGCGAGTCCTCCCAGACCTCCTGGCGGCCCAGGGGCGAGAGATCGAGGTAGCTCCAGACGCTTCCCATCGCCTCGTCGCCACGGTTGTTGATGAAGTAGGTGCGGAAGATCCGCTCGCCGTCGCGGAAGAACACGTTGTGGCCGTGCCACTCGTCGACGCCGAAGTCCTTGTCGAAGTCGTCGGTGATCGTGTGCCAGGGCATGCGCCAGCCCATCCGCGCCTTGAGCCCGGCGATGTCGGCCTGCGGCGCGCGGGAGACGAAGCAGAGGGTCGCGTCCCGCGCGTTCAGGTGGGCGAGGTGGGAGACCTGGTCTGCGCCGAGCGAGCAGCCGCGGCACGCGCGGTCGGGCCAGCCGTGGACGCCGGGTTCGAAGAAGGCCCGGTAGACGATGAGCTGGCGGCGGCCCTCGAACAGGTCGAGCAGGCTGGCCGGGCCGCCCTCGGTCTCGAAGGCGTACGGCTTCTCCACCGCCATCCAGGGCATCCGCCGGCGCTCGGCGGCCAGGGCGTCCCGGGCGCGGGTGAGCGCCTTCTCCTTCACCAGGAGCTCGCAACGCGCGGCTTCCCAGGCTTCGGGCGACACGATCGGCGGGGTCTGCATGGCGGCTGTCCTTTCGTTCCGGTCGCTTAACTGACTTGTTAATTAGCCTTCTTGTTAAATAGGAAAGGCGAGGCGCCCGTCAACCCCGTTCTCGCCCCGCGTCCGGCGCGGTATAGGCACGCCGTGGGCGAGGGCATGACGAGGGCGGGCTTGGGGCCGTGGGCGCGCGGCGCGGGCTTCGCCCTGGCCGTCGGCGTGGCGCTCGCATGGCTCGGCCCGTTCGGCACCTATGGCGACCTGACCCCGGCCGAACGCTACGGCTACTGGATCGTGCTGACGGTGCTCATGTGGCTGCAGTGCGCGGCGGCCTACGCGATGCTCCGCCTCTGGGACACCCTCGCGCGGCTCCCGGACTGGGCCAGGGGCGGGCTGGCCGCTCTGGCCGGCGCCGTGCCGACGACGTTCGAGGTCGCCTACGCCGAGGGCCTGCTGCGCGTGGGCGGCGTGCTGACGCCGCGCTCGCTGGTCGAGACCTATGCGAGCGTGGCGGTGATCGCGGTCGGCGTCTTCGTCCCGCTCGTGCTGCTGAACCGGCCTCGACGGACGGCCTCGCCGGCGCCGGAAGCCGCACCCTCCCGCCTGCCGCCGGACGTGATCGCGCTCAGCGCCGAGGACCACTACCTGCGCGTCTTCACCCGCCGGGGCTCGAGCCTCATCCACCACCGCTTCTCGGACGCCGTGCGCGAGCTGGGCGAGGCCGGCGTGCAGGTGCATCGCTCCTGGTGGGTGGCGCGGGGCGCGGTCCAGGGCGTGGAGCGCGACGGCGAGCGCCGGATCCTGGTGCTGCCCGGCGGCTTGCGCGCGCCGGTCAGCCGGACCTACCTGCTGGCCGCGCGTCGGGCGGGACTGGTCTCCGAGCGCGACTGACGCTCGCGAAAGGCGTCCGGCGTCGGCGAAAACGCCCTGGCCGGGATGCCCCGTGCTCCGCCATCGGCCAGGCGCCGGCGCCTTGTCCGGCTTCCGGAGACATGCCGATGAAGATGCTTCTCGCCGCGGGCCTCGCCTTCGCCGCCCTCGCCCTGCCCGCCCACGCCGCGCCCCCCTCGCCCGCCGACGGCGTGGCGCTGCGGCTGCTCGCCGTCTCGGCCGACGAGGCCTGGGATGCGAGGGACGCCGACCGGATGGCGGCCTATTACGCGCCCGACGCCAGTCTCCTCGTGGGTTCCACCGAAGCGCCTCAAGTCCACGGGCGCGAGGCGGTGCGCGCCTACTACGCGAAGTCCTTCGGCGGCCGGGTGGGGACGCTGCGCCACGTGAGCGACGTGAAGGGGACCGACATGCTGACGCCCGACCTCGCGCTCAGCGACGTGGCGGTGCGCGTGGAGGAGCGCCAGGCGGATGGGAGTTGGAAGCTGGTCCGCCGCTTCGACAACGTCTCGCTGGCCGTTCGGCAGGGCGGAGGTTGGATGCTGAAGGCGGTCCGCGCCTATCCGGCGACCTAGAAGATGGTGGCCGAGACGCCGGTCAGCAGGCGGTTCACATGACGGGCGAGCTCGGCCGCCTCCGCCACGCTCACGCCCTGGCGCAGGTCGAGGGTGAAGAGCGAATTGCTGTAGGATGAGACGTCGCCGGTCGTGGGCTCGAACGCCAGGAACGGCGCGCCGTCCGACTTGACCTGGACGGTGCAGCGATGGGCCTGATCGGGGGTCACTGAAGGATGCTCCGATCGCCGCCAAGGCGCCGGCGGTTGAGGCGGTGAGCCAGGTCGTCGGCGTCGGCCCACGGCAGTCCGTCCTGGGACGAGAGCCCCAGCATGACGGTCTTGCCCGTCCAGCGGTCGAAGACGGTCCAGCCCCGGGCGTCCCGGCGGACATCGTACTGAATGGACAGGGTCATGGGACCGGATCCCGAGGGAGGGCGAGGGGCGCGCAGGCGCCCCCCGCCCGTCTCGATGGCTCAGGCGGCCTGCAGTTGCGCGGCCGAGAGCTTGCCGCTCCGCTGATCGCGTTCGAGTTCGAAGCTCAGCTTCTGGCCCTCGTGCAGGTTGGCGAGGCCGGCGCGCTCGACGGCCGAGATGTGCACGAACACGTCGTTGCCGCCGTCATCGGGCTGGATGAAGCCGAAGCCCTTTTGGCCGTTGAACCACTTCACGGTTCCAATGCTCATTTTGTCGTCCCTTTCGGACATGAGTTCTCACGCCCAGAATGGACTGTGAGATCAAATTTTCGGAGAGGGTCGAAGGACGAATCCGGGGCCGAAATTCTTGATTTCGACGGGGATGGCGAGCGAGCCAAAACGATATTTGATTTGCGGAAAATGGATCACATACCGCCACAGCGCAAGTTTTTATTTTATGAAATCTGACCTTCCCGCCTTCGCATGCTAGAAGAACGACCATGCGATTGACGCCAGGCAGGACGATTCTGACCGTGATCCAGGAGGGCGGCCTCTGGGCGGTTGAACTGGACGGATCCCTCTTCGGCCACTCCCTTCACCAGGAGGAGGCCAGGGCCGCGGCCAACCGGCGGGCCCGGCAGATCCAGGATGGCGGCGGCGCCTGCCAGGTGTGCGTCCGTGGCGAACAAGGCTTTTGGAGAGCTCCATGAAGACCCCCTCGAGACCCCCCTCGCCCGCCCCGCGCCGAGGCTCGCCCGCGGCGTTCCTGCGCTCCCAGATCGAGAAGGCGATGGCCGAGGGCGCGACGCCCGACGACATGACGCTCCGCCTCACCCTGGGCGACGTCAGCCACCTGAAGCGGGACACGAGCCTCGCCGTCACCGACATCAGCTTCGCCGGCGGCGTGATGCGCTTCCTGGGCGTGAAGATCGAACAGGGCGGCGTTCCCGCCAGCGTGCTCGACCTCGGCGAGGCCCGCTAACGCGGCTCGGCCGTCGCGGGCTTGCCGGACAGCCTGTCGGCCAGCTTGAAGACGAACGGGTTCAGCACGATCGAGATCAGGGCTCCGGCCAGGATCAGGTCGTGCGTCCCCCGGCTCAGGATCTCGAGCTTGAGCCCCACGCCCGCCAGGATGAACGAGAACTCGCCGATCTGGGCGAGGCTGGCGGCGATCAGCAGGCTGGGCGTGCGGTCCAGCTTGAAGGCCGTGGTGATGGCCAGCGCCGCGGCCGACTTGCCGATGACGATGATCGCCACCACGGCGGCCACCGAGACCGGCTGCTCCAGCAGCACCCGCCAGTCGAACAGCATCCCCACCGAGACGAAGAAGAGCACGGCGAAGGCGTCGCGCAGCGGCAGCGAGCGCTCGGCGGCGTTGTGGCCCAGCGGCGTCCCGTTCAGCACCACGCCGGCGACGAAGGCCCCGAGGGCGAACGAGGCCCCGAACACCGCATAGGCCAGGTAGGCGATGCCCAGCGCGATGGCGAGCACGCCCAGGGTGAACAGTTCCCGCGAGCGGGTGTGGGCGATCCGCACCAGCAGCCAGGGGAGGACGCGCCCGCCCACGAGCAGCATGAAGGCGATGAAGACGCCGATGCTGAGCAGGGTCGTCGCGACCTTCAGGGCCACGGCGCCGGGCTCGGCCCCGCCCCCCGCCGCGCCGGCCAACAGGGGGATCAGCACCAGGGCCACGACCATCACGAGGTCCTCGACGATCAGCCAGCCCACGGCGATGCGGCCCGTCTCGCCCTTCACCGCCTTGCGCTCCTCGAGCGCGCGCAGCAGCACCACGGTCGAGGCCACCGACAGCGCGAAGCCCATCAGCGCGGCCTCCGCGTCGGCGAGCCCCATAAGCCGGCCCACGCCCCAGCCCAGGACCGTGGCGGCCGCGATCTGCACGAGCGCGCCCGGCACGGCGATCTTGCGCACCTTCAGCAGATCGGCGGGCGAGAAGTGCAGGCCCACGCCGAACATCAGCAGGATCACGCCGATCTCGGCGAGCTGGGTCGCCAGGCTGGCGTCGGCGGTATAGCCGGGGGTGAACGGGCCCACGACGACGCCCGCCAGCAGATAGCCCACCAGGGGCGACAGCTTGAACCGCAGGGCCAGCATGCCCAGCACGAAGGCGAGCACGAAGCCCGCGACCAGGGTGAGGATCAGGCTGTCGTCGTGCGGCATCGGCTCTCCGGCTGGTCTGCCTTCCGAGGTGGCCGCGTGTGGACGTCAGGTCAAGGCTGGAACCGTTTCAGGATCGAAACCATCCGCCGAGCACGCACGAGGCGCGGCCGTCGCGGATCGTGACCGTGGCGGCTCGCGCCGAGCCCGGACGGTAGGCGGCCGTCCCGCGCGGCGTGGTCACGATCAGCACGGCCGGGGCGTTGAACTGGCAGATCCGGTAGACCGCGCCGTCCCGCCGGAAGCCGGCGCAGCTCGCATGGCCGTGCTGGCGGGTGAAGGTCGCCTCGCCGTAGCTGAACGTCCTCGGCGGCCGGGGCCGGGCGGTCGTCGTCCAGGGCGGGGGACCTTGCAGGACGGGACAGGCCGGGCCGGCGATCCCGTCCCAGGCCGCCTTCTCCGCGCGCGCCGCCGACCAGGTCTCGTGGATGGTGAGGGCCGGGACCGCTCCGGCGATCACGATGACGCCCAGGATCCCCGCCGTGTGCAGCAGCCCCGCCGCCCGGTCCCGCCGGGGTCCGCGCCGGACCTTCCAGACCGCATCCATGCCGCTCGCTCCCGCATCCCGATCAAGCAGATTACATATGTAATCTTCACATCCGGCAAGCCCCCGCGTGACGGCGCCTCGAAAGGTCTGCTAGCCCTTGCGTCTGACCTGTCGGGGGAGTTCCAGATGACGTTGCGCACCGCCCTTCTCGCCGCCGCCGCCGTGCTCTGCGCCGCGCCCGCCCTCGCCCAAAGCGGACCCACGCCGACCAAGGCCCAGCGCGCCGCGCACGAGAGCGTGATCGTGCTGGACACCCACTTCGATACCCCGGCGCTGTTCGGGCGGCAGGGCTGGGACATCGCCGACCGCCACGACGTGCGCACGGACGGGAGCCAGGTGGACTATCCCCGCATGGTGGACGGCGGCGTCGATGGCGGGGTGTTCGTGGTCTACACGCCCCAGGGCCCGCGCACGCCCGAGGGCCATGCCGCCGCCCGCGACCGGGCGCTGGTCCGCATCACCGAGATCCACGAGATGGCGGCCAGGCACGCCGACACGTTCCGGCTGGTGACCACCGCCGACGAGGCCCGCGCGCTCGCCAACGGCAAGACCCGCTTCGTCTTCATCAGCCTGGAGAACAGCTACCCGTTCGGCCGCGACCTGACGCTGATGGAGACCTTCTACAAGCTGGGCGCGCGGATGATGAGCCCGGTGCACACCTCGAACAACGAACTGGCCGACAGCGCCACCGCGCCGGCCGAGCACGGCGGCCTTTCCGACCTCGGCCGCCAGTGGGTGGCCGAGGCCAACCGCCTGGGCGTGCTGATCGACGCCTCCCACGCCTCGGACGCGGCCACCGAACAGATGATCGAGCTCTCCAAGGCGCCGATCATTCTCTCCCACACCGGCGCGCGCGCCGTCTTCGACCACCCGCGCAACATCCCCGACGACCTGATCCGCAAGCTCGCGGCCAAGGGCGGCGTCATCCAGCTCAACGCGCTGTCGGGCTACATGATCAAGGTCCCGCCGAACCCCGAACGGACGGCGGCCCTGGCGGAGGTCCGCAAGCGCTTCGGTGGCGAGCCGAGGACCCAGGCGCAGGCCGAGGCCCTGACCAGGGCCATGGCCGAGGTGGACGCGAAGTATCCGATTCCGCGCGCCACCTTCGACGACTTCATGGCCCACCTCACCCACGCCATCGAGGTGGCGGGGATCGACCACGTTGGGATCAGCGGCGACTTCGACGGCGGCGGCGGCCTGGTGGGCTTCGACCAGGTCACCGACTACCCCAAGATCACCGCCGCCCTGCTGGCCAAGGGCTATTCGAAGGAGGACGTCGCCAAGGTGTGGGGCGGCAATGCGCTCCGGGTCTTCCAGCAGGCGGACGCGGCCAAGGCGAAATAGGCCCGGCGTCTCACGCGGGCTCCCGCGACGAGACGTGGTTGAGCGCGATGACCCAGCGCCCGTCCACCTTGCGCATCAGCCGGGTGTTGATCCCGTCCTGCGGCGCCTGCGGCCGGTCGAGCCGGTAGCGGCTGATCAGCTGGGCGGCGTCCGGCGCCAGCAGCTCCACCTGGATGTCGAAGAAATGCAGGCGCCCGCGCTTCTCCGGCGCGCCGCCGTAGTCGCGGACGTAGTGGTCCAGCGTCCCCTGCCAGCCGTCCTGGAAACGGCCCTTGGAGACGAACACCACGCCCGGATTGAGGAAACCCGCCATGTAGCCCTCGAAGTCGCCCCGGTTCCAGGCGGCCTCCATGTCGGCGATCACCTTGCGGATGGCGGCGGCTTCGGCGGCCTCGTCGATGGGCGGGCAGGCGGCGGCCGCGGCCGGCCCCGCCGCGCTGGCGGCGGCCAGCGCCAGGAGCGAACGGCGAACGCGATCGGGCTTGGTCATGCGAGGTCTCTCCGGGAGCCCCGAACCTAGCGGCGCCGCCGTCCCCTCATCCAGCCCTCAGCCGCGCGCCAGCGCCTCCTGGGGCATCTCGATGTCGATCTCCAGGGTCGAGACCTGGTCGCCCCGGTCCAGCTTCACCACCACCTTGTCGCGGTCGATGGGGATGTGGCGCGCGATGACCTCCAGGATCTCCTTCTGGAGGATGGCCGCCAGGTCGGCGCGTCCGCCCAGCGCCCGCTCGTGCGCCAGCAGCACCTGGAGCCGGTCGCGGGCCACCGGCGCCGAGCGGTTGCGGGTGAAGAAGCTGAGGATGCTCATGCGGCCGCCGCCTTCCGGCCGAACAGGCGGCTCATCAGGCCCCGCTTCTCCGGCTCGGGCGCCTTGACCGCGACGTCCTCGCCCATGAGCCGCCGCGCCGCCTGGGCGTAGGCCTTGGCCGCCGGCGAGGCCGGATTGTGCAGGGTCACCGGGCAGCCCAGGTTCGAGGCGGTCAGCACATCGGGGCTCTCGCCCACCACGCCCAGCAGCGGGATGGCCAGGATCTCCAGCACGTCCTCGACCTTCATCATCTCGCCCCGCGCCGCGCGCGCCGCATCGTAGCGGGTGAGCAGCAGGTGCTTCTCCAGCCGCTCGCCGGCCTCGGCCCTGAGCGTCTTGGAATCCAGCATGCCGATGATCCGGTCCGAGTCGCGGACGGACGAGACCTCCGGGTTGGTCACCACCACCGCCACGTCGGCGAAGCGCATGGCCAAGGTCGCGCCCTTCTCGATGCCGGCCGGGCTGTCGCAGACGATCCAGTCGAACCGCTCCCGCAGTTCCTCGATCACCTGGCCGACGCCCGCCTCGGTCAGGGCGTCCTTGTCCCGCGTCTGGGAGGCCGGCAGCAGGGACAGCGTCTCCAGCCGCTTGTCGCGGATCAGCGCCTGCGGGAGCTTGGCGTCGCCCTGCACCACGTTGACGAGGTCGAACACCACCCGCCGCTCGGCCCCCATGACGAGGTCGAGGTTGCGCAGGCCCACGTCGAAGTCGACCACCACCACGTTCTGTCCGGCCTGGGCGAGCGCTGCGCCCAGCGAGGCCGAGGAGGTGGTCTTGCCCACGCCCCCCTTGCCCGACGTCACGACCATCACCTTGGACATCGGCGATCTCTCCCTTGCCTGTTCAATCGAGGGCGGCCAGGCGCAGCGCGCCCCGGTCGCTCAGCACCTGGACGGCGCGGCCGTGCAGGCCTTCGCCCCAGTGCTCGGCGGTGCGGTAGAGGCGGTCGACGGCCACCAGTTCGGCCTCCATCCGGCGGCAGAAGATGCGCGCCGAGGGACCGGCCCTGAGGCCCGCGATGGCCCGGCCGCGCAGCGCGCCATAGACGTGCACCGAGCCGCCGGCGATCACCTCGGCGCCCGAGCCCACGGCGCCGACCACGGTCACGTCACCGTCCTCGAAGACGATGGATTCGCCCGAGCGCACCGGCCGGTCGATCAGCAGCGAGGTGGGCGCAGGCGCAGCCTCCGCCGCCGCTTCGATCGTGGGGGCCGGCTTCGGCGCCTCGACATCCCGCCCGGCGATGCGCGGCAGCCTGGCCCAGCGCGTGCCGGCGAGCGCCACCGGCGCGATCCCGTCGACGCCGATCAGGCGCAAACCCCGGGCCTCCAGTCCCTCCAGCACGATGGGCAGGGCCTCGGGCCCGCCGGCCGCCAGCGCGGCGGAAAGGTCGGCCACCACCGGCCGCTCCGCGAAGAAACCCGCCGCGCCGGCGAGCTGCTCGTCCAGGCCGCCGAACCAGTCCGACATCGGGAACTCGGGCGCCACGACCAGCGCCATGAAGCTGCGGCCGCGCAGCCGGACGCGAGGCAGGGACAGCGTGTCGGTCGCCACAGGCATGATGGTCCGCTCCCTCCAACGACTCCCCGGCTGCCCGCGCAGCCGCACGGGTTTTGCGCCGCGCGCCAGGCGCGGCCGGAAGTCTTCACGTCAGTCGATGGGGCGGCGGCGACGAGTCCGCGGAGTCGACTCGCCCGAGCCACGCGGCCCTGTCCTCGTGTCGGGGCGAACCTGGGCCAAACTTGGGCCGGAGCCGGGCGCAAACCGGCCCGAGCTTGGCTGTGGACGGCGGCGGCCTCAGAACCGCTCGCCGACCATCTCCTCGCTCTTGGCCCACAGCGCCTTGGCGCGCTCGGGATCGACGGCGTAGGCGCGAACGCCCTCGCGGACCTCCGCCCCGCCATCCTGGACCTGCGCCACGTGGCAGTCCTCGCAGTAGCGGCCGCCGACCTCGCCCGCCTCGGCCACCACGCCGGCCCAGACGGAGGTCGCCGCGCCCTGCGGGATGGTCTTCCACTCGAATTCGCCCGCGCCCGCCGGGCGGTTGGCGTTGATGTTGTCCACCAGGGTCTGGAGGACCTCTGGCGTCATGTACCGGCCGAGCTCGGTGTGGATGCCGCCCGGATGCACCGCCGTCGCGCGCACGCCGCGGCCCCGGTGGCGGCGGTCGAACTCCACGGCGAAGAGGGCGTTGGCGGTCTTGGAGCGGCCGTAGGCCACGAACGGCTCGTAGGGCGTCCGCTCGAAGTTGGGATCGTCCAGGTCCACGTCCGAGAACCGGTGGCCGGCCGACGACAGGTTCACCAGCCGCCCGCCGTGCCGGATCAGCGGCGCGATCCGGTTGACCAGCACGAAGTGGCCCAGGTGGTTGGTCCCGAACTGGGTCTCGAAGCCGTCGGCGGTGCGGCCCAGGGGCGTGGCCATCACGCCCGCGTTGGCGATGACGAGGTCGAACGGCCGGCCATCGGCGTTCAGCCGGTCGGCGCAGGCCCGCACGCTGGCCAGCGACGCCAGGTCCAGCTCCACGAGCTCCAGGCCCCCGCCGTGACGCGCGTCGGCCCGCACGACCTCGGTCGCCCGCTCGGCCTTGGCGAGGTCGCGCGCGGCGCCCACCACCTGGGCCCCGTGGGCCGCCAGAGCCCGGGCGGTCTCCACGCCCAGCCCGGCCGAGACGCCGGTCACCAGCACCCGCTTGCCGCTCAGGTCCACGCCCGCCAGCACCTCGTCGGTGGTGGACTTGGCGCCGAAGGTCTTGGGGAGGGTGGTCAGGCTCATGGCAGGTCTCCGTTCTCGGGCGTCCGCCCGGCTGCATCATCTGGCGACCCGCCCCCCGGTTCCGCGCGCTCGATCGTCTCGATTGCTTGCCTGATCCTCTCAAGGCGTCCCTGCGCCGCGCGCACGCGCCTTGCGCGTCGGCTGCCGCGATCCGATCATCCTGTCATGGCGGCCTCGCTCGAAGACCTTCGCACCCTCGCCCAGCGGCACGCCCTGGGCGCACGGACAGAGACGCCCGTGCCGCGCCTGACGATCCACAAGGGATGCGAGGCCACCAAGATGCTGCCCGGCATCTACCAGCCGATGCTGATCCTCGTGCTCCAGGGCGCCAAGGAGGTGATGCTGGGCGACCGGATGCTGCGCTACGATCCCGGCGCCTCGGCCATCGCGGGCCTGGAGCTTGCGGTGAGCGGGCGGGTGACGGTCGCCAGTCCCGAACGCCCCTACATCGGCCTGTCCCTGTCGCTGGACGGCGACGTCCTGGCGTCGCTGCTGCGGGATCTCCCGCCCTCGGCCGGCGCGGAGCCGCCCGCGGCCGGGCTCGCGGTCAACCCCGCCTCGCCCGAGCTGCTCGAGGCCTGGATGCACCTGCTGGGCCTGCTGGAGCGTCCGGCCGACATCCCGGTGCTGGCGCCGCTCTTCGAGCGCGAACTGCTCTACCGCCTGCTCCAGGGACCGCACGCCGCCCTGCTGCGCCAGCTCGCCCTGGCCGACAGCCGCCTGTCGCGCGTACGCCGGGCGATCTCATGGATCCGCGCCAACTTCAGCGAATCCCTGCGGGTCGAGGACCTCGCCCGGCTGGCCGGCATGAGCCAGGCCTCGTTCCATCGCCACTTCAAGGCGGCCACGGGCATGAGCCCGCTGCAGTTCCAGAAGAACCTGCGGCTGCAGCACGCCCGCACCCTGCTGATCGGCCGTTGCGAGGCCGCCCGCGCGGCCTTCGCCGTGGGCTACGAGAGCCCGTCCCAGTTCAGCCGCGAGTACGCCCGCCTGTTCGGCGCCCCGCCCGCCCGCGACGCCCAGCGCCTGCGTGGCGAGGGCGCCGAAGCCTTCGAGGCGGTCGGCGCCTAGACCTCAGCCGAACAGGCTGAAGAGGAAGTCCACCGCGCGGGTGATTACCGGGGCGATCGCCGCGATCACGAGGAACGGCGCCACCAGGATCGCGCAGTCCTTGACGGGCTGCGACGGCGGCGAATGGCGCAGGTCGGTCATCTCTGTCGTCCTCCCACGGGGAGCCTCTGACGGGCTCCACTCGATGGACGTAACCGTGCCGCCGTCGGGCGGTTGCCGCAAGAGTGAAAATTGACGGGCGCGTCACCGCCTTGTGGCGCACCCTCGTCAGTCGGCCGCCAGCCACTCGGCGATGTAGGCGTGGGTCCGGCGCACCAGGGCGGGCGGCCCCGAGAAGTGGAACTCGCTGCCGAACCAGGTCCGCTTCTCGCTCCAGCGCACCGGGCCGGTGTCCTCGCTCTGGAGGACCTCCCGCAGCTTCGCGCACTTGGCGCGCGGCACGAACGATACGTACGTCACCTGGGCCACTGCTCGCCTCCGCATGGGCCGTCGCCAGGCTCGGTAGGTGATTCCTGCGGCATTCTTGGGGCCATGGCCAAGCTCGCGCCGCTCATCCCCGGTTCATCCGGGTTCCGGCTCACTGTGAAACCGGCGGCGCATAGGGGGTGCGCGACCGCCCGCCGCACCCTTTCCGCTCCGCCTTCGCAGTAGGCTTTGCGTCCCGCGTGTCAGCCCGCCCGGAGAGTGAAGGAGCCCGCACGTGTCCAAGATCGTGATCTCGGCCGCCGTCGCCGCGATCGGCCTGGCCGCCGGCGCCGCGCACGCCGCCGTCGCGCGTGGTCCCGCCGCCCCCTGGGTCGTCTCGCCCGCCGAGGCGGGGTGCCGGACCGAGCTGGAGCTGACCGGCCGCTCGGGCGCGATCACGCCGGTGACCCTGACCTCCGACGGCCAGATCGTCAGCCTGCGCTTCGCCAAGCCCGACCTGCCCGAGCGGGCCTTCCTGCCGATCCGCGTCGACCGGGCGCGGTTCTCCAACCTGATGCTGCGCGGGCCCGACGGGGCGAGCGGCGAGCTGGTGCTGTCCGAGGAGACCGAGGCGGCCATGCGCAAGGGCGCGACCCTCGACGTGGCGTGGCTGGCCGACGAGCCGCTGTCGGTCTCGCTGGCCGGGTCCGAGCAGGGTCTTTCCGACCTGCGCGTCTGCGGCGCCCAGGCCGCCGTCCAGGCCCGCGCCCGCCAGGCGGCGGAGGCCGAGGCGAGGACCCGCGCCGACCAGGAGGCCCGCGAGCGCGCCGTGGCCGAGGCCCAGGTGGAGGCGGCCCGCGCCCAGGCCGCCGCGGCCGACGCCGAGCGCCAGCGGGTCCAGGCCGAGGCCGACCGCGCGCGCCGCCAGGAGGAAGCCGAACGCCAGCGCCTCTACGCCGAGGCCGAGCGCCGGCGCGCCTACGAGGCCGCCGAGCGCCGCCGCGCCTGGGAGGAGGAACAGGCCGCCTACTACCGCCCGACGCCCCAGCCCTACTACCCGCCCCCCGGCGTCTGGCGGCGCGGGTGGTAGGACGGAACCACGAAAGACACGAAGGGGGACTTGCACCCCGCCGCCGCGCCAGCGGCGGCGCCCTTATGAAGAACCACGGAATACACGGAATACACGGAAAAGCGCCGACGCCGTCCGTGTATTCCGTGTATTCCGTGGTTTGATCCTGGCTGACCGACCGCTGCGCGGTCGCTTCCGGATCGGCTCCCCTTTCGTGTCTTTCGTGGTTGCCGCCCCCGCCGCTAGTGCATCGTGCCGGCGACGATCTCGAGCTTGTTGCCGTCGGGGTCCAGGAGGACGCAGCCGTAATAGGTCGGCGAGATGTCCGGGTGCAGGCCCGCCGCCCGGATCGGGGTCGCCCCCTCGGCCAGGGCCGCCGCATAGGCCGCGTCCACGTCGGCCCGGCTCTCGGCGGTGAAGGCGATGTGGGTCCCAAGGCCCGCCACCTGCGCCCCGCTCACGGGATAGAGGTAGAGGTGGCCGCCCACCCCGCCGGGCCCATAGGCCAGCTCCTTCTCGCTCTCCAGCGAGGCGGCCACGCCGAGCGGCGCGAAGAAGGCGTCGTAGAAGCGCCGCGCGGCGACGAGGTCGCGGACGCCGAGGGACAGGTGGTCGAACATGGGAAAGCCTCCTCCAGCAGAGCTTGCAGCCCCTATGTGGGGAGGAGGCCCCCGTCCGACAGCGCCAGTCGGCCGATATTGGCTACGGACCCGCTACTCCGCCGCCGGCTTGGAGCGGTAGTCCAGCGGCGGCGGGCGATCGCCGACCATGGCCTTGTACTGGAAGCCCGGCCCGCGCTTCTGGTCGAGCTCGGCCTTGGCCTTGTCGATCAGCGAGGGCTCGCGGAACAGCGCCGCGCCGGTCAGCGCCAGGGTCTTGGCCGCCACCACGCCGCCCTTGGTGGCCATGGACGTGCCGCCGGCCGCCGTCGCCTGCCAGGAGTGGGCCGGGGTGCCGGGCACCCAGACCGCCGCGCGCATCCCGACGGTAGGCGTCACCCAGCTCACGTCGGAGACGTCGGTCGAGCCGCCGCCGTCGCCGCCGATCCGCATCGGCTGGACCTCGGCCGCGCTCTCCAGCTTGGCGTTGTTGGGCGGAAGCTGCTTGGCCATGGCCTCGGCGAAGGCGCGCTCCTCGGCGTTCCAGACCACCCCGCCCACGTCGCGCAGGTTCTCGTCCATGACATGGGCGAGCGTCTCGTTGGGCAGCATGTTGTAGACGCCGCCGGTCTGCTCGAACGTGACCTTGGTCTCGGTGGCCATGGCCGCGCCCTCGGCGGCCTTCTTCACCCGCTCCATCACGTCCCGGACGACCTGCGGGTCGCGGTGGCGGACGTAGTAGTAGACCTCGGCCTTCTCGGGCACGACGTTGGGCGCCTGGCCGCCGTCGGTAATGACGTAGTGGATGCGCGTCCCGTCGGGGATGTGCTCGCGCAGCATGTTCACCGCATCGTCCATCACCTCGACGCCGTCCAGCGCCGAGCGGCCGCGCCAGGGCGCCGCCGAGGCGTGGGCCGCCGCCCCCGTGAACCGGAACTTGCCGCTGATGTTGGCCAGGCTGACGCCCTGGCTGGCGTCATTGGCGTCGCCCGCGTGCCAGTGCAGCGTGGCGTCCACGTCTTTGAACAGGCCGCCGCGGACCAGATAGACCTTGCCCGAGCCGCCCTCCTCGGCCGGCGAGCCATAGACCCGCACCTCGCCCTTCACGCCGTTGATCTTCATCCATTGGCTGAGCGCGATGGCCGCCTCGACAGAGGCCGCGCCGAAGACGTGGTGGCCGCAGGCGTGGCCGGCGATCCCGGGGACCGGCTTGCGCTCCGGGCTCACCGCCTGGGCCAGGCCCGGCAGGGCGTCGTATTCGGCCAGGATGCCGATCACCGGGCCGTCGCCGGTCTTGAAGCTGCCCACGAAGGCGGTCGGCATGCCGGCCACGCCCGCCTCGACCTTGAAGCCCGCCTTCTTCAGCTCGGCCTGCAGCAGCGCCGAGCTCTTATGCTCCTGGTAGCCGACCTCGGCGTACTCCCAGATCTGGTGGGCGACCTCGCCCAGCCGGGGCCCGGCCTTGTCCACGCTGGCCTTGATCGAGGCCCGGTCCTGGCCCGACAGCGGCTCGGCCTGAGCCGCGCCCGTGAACATCGCTGCCGCGGCCGCCGCCGCCAGAAGAACCCGCTTCATCGATACGCCCCCAAAAGCTGAACTGAGGCGGGAGTCCTAGCAGGCTGTCGGCGCGTGGGAAGCCCCGCGTCAGGGGGAAGGCTCGCGGGAGCCGGTTTCGCGAGATCGATGGTGAGGGCGCGGGCGCCGAAGCTTCAACGGCCCAAGGCTTCGGCGCCCTTCACCCTCGGCCGACGCTAGCCCGGCTTCTTCTCCGGCGTCTGGGGCGCCGGCGGGGCCATCGACTGGCCGCCCGGCTTGGGCTTGGCCGGCATGGCCTGGCAGACGCAGTTGCAGGCCGGGTAGACGCCCGGATTGGGCAGCTGGGCGGCGCCGCAGTTGGCGCTGAGGATGGTGCAGTTCTGCCGCTGGTGGTTCGGCGCGGCGGTGCAGGTCCCGGCCGGCTGGGCCGCGGCCACGGACGCGGCGGCGGCCAGGGCGCCCGCCAAGGCGACAGCCCCAATCGTTCGGATCATGCGCATGGTCTCTCTCCGCTGTTGGACGGGCAGGACCGCATGCGGACGGGATGGTCCGAGGACAGCCCCTGCCGTTGGACAAGAGCGCCCGCGCCTGACGCACGCTGCGCGAGCCGAGAACAACCCAGGATAGACGCCTTTTGGGACGCAGGGGAAGCGAGATTTCCCTCTAGGCTCGCGCTTGGGTTGTGCGCCTAGGCCGGCTCGTAGTTGAGGATGGGCGCGAGCCAGCGCTCGGCGGTGCGCACGTCCCAGCCCTTGCGGCGGGCGTAGTCCTCGACCTGGTCGCGCTCGATCCGCCCGACGCCGAAGTAGTGCGCCTCGGGATGGGCGAAGTAGAGGCCCGAGACGGCCGCCGGCGGGGTCATGGCCAGGCTCTCTGTGAGTTCCAGCCCCGTCGCCTTCGTCGCGTCCAGCAGCTTGAAGAGCGTCGTCTTCTCGGTGTGGTCGGGCTGGGCCGGATAGCCGGGGGCCGGGCGGATGCCGCGGTAGGTCTCGGCGATCAGGGCGTCGATGTCGAACGGCTCGTCGGGGGCATAACCCCAGAGCTCGGTGCGCACCTTGCGGTGCATGGCTTCCGCGAAGGCTTCCGCCAGCCGGTCGGCCAGCGCGGTCGACAGGATCGCCGAATAGTCGTCCCCCTTGGCCCGGAATTCCGCCGCCAGCTCCAGCTCGCCGTGGCCGGCGGTCACCGCGAAGCCGCCCACCCAGTCGGGCTTGGTCCCGACGGGGGCCACGAAGTCGGCCAGGGCCACGTTCGCCCCGTCGCCCGACTTGATCATCTGCTGGCGCAGGGTGTGCAGGCGCGCGAGCTCCGTCTCGCGGGTTTCATCCGCATAGAGAACGATGTCGTCGCCGTCGGCGTTGGCCGGCCAGAAACCCACGACGCCGCGCGCCTCCAGCAGGCCCTCCTGGATGATCCGGTCCAGCATCCGCTGGGCGTCGGCGAACAGGTCGGTGGCGGCCTTGCCCACCACGTCGTCGGTGAGGATGTCCGGGAAGCGGCCCACCAGCTCCCAGCTCGCGAAGAACGGGGTCCAGTCGATGTGCCGGCGAAGGTCGTTCAGGTCGTAGGGCGCGAAGGCCCGGGTCCCCAGGAACGACGGCTTCGGCGGGTCGTAGGTGGTCCAGTCCGGCGTGAAGGCGTTGTCGCGCGCCTCCGAAAGGCTGGCGCGGGCGCGGTTCCCCTGGCCCCTCGCGAACTGCTCGCGCACCTTCTCGTACTCGGCGGCCGTGGCGGCGATGGTCTTCTCGCGCTCGGTGGGCGAGAGCAGGTTCGAGACCACGCCCACGGCCCGGCTGGCGTCCAGCACATAGGTCGTCGAGCCCGACGGATAGCGCGGCGCGATCTTCACCGCCGTGTGGGTCTTGGACGTCGTCGCCCCGCCGATCAGCAGGGGGACCTTGAAGCCCCGGCGCTCCATCTCGGACGCCACGAAGGCCATCTCGTCCAGGCTGGGCGTGATCAGGCCCGAAAGCCCCACGATGTCGGCTTTGTGCTCCTGAGCGGCGTCCAGGATGCGATCGGCCGGGACCATGACGCCGAGGTCGATGACCTCGTAGTTGTTGCACTGCAGGACCACGCCCACGATGTTCTTGCCGATGTCGTGGACGTCGCCCTTGACGGTGGCCATGACGATCCGGCCCGCCTGCTCGCGCGGCTTGCCGTCCTTCTCGGCCTCCATGAACGGCATCAGGTAAGCCACGGCCTGCTTCATCACCCGGGCCGACTTCACCACCTGGGGCAGGAACATCTTCCCCGCGCCGAACAGGTCGCCGACGACGTTCATGCCGTCCATCAGCGGGCCTTCGATGACGTGCAGCGGCCGCTCGGCCTTCTGGCGCGCCTCCTCGGTATCGGCCTCGATGAACTCGGTGACGCCGTGGACCAGGGCGTGGGTCAGGCGCGCCTCGACCGCCTGCTCCCGCCAGGTCAGGTCCGGCCCCTTGGCCTCGCCCTTGCCGCCCTTGTACTTGGGCGCCAGGTCCACCAGCACTTCCGTCGGCGATCGGCCGTCCGCGCGTTTGCGGTTCAGGATCACGTCCTCGACCGCCTCGCGCAGCTCGGGCTCGATGTCGTCATAGACCGGCAGGTCCCCGGCGTTGACGATGCCCATGTCCATGCCCGCGGCGATGGCGTGGTACAGGAACACCGAGTGGATCGCCCGGCGCACCGGCTCGTTGCCGCGGAACGAGAAGCTGACGTTCGACACCCCGCCCGAGATGCGCGCATGCGGGCACTCGGCCTTGATCCGCCGCGTCGCCTCGATGAAGTCGACCGCGTAGTTGTCGTGCTCCTCGATCCCCGTCGCCACGGCGAAGATGTTGGGGTCGAAGATGATGTCCTCGGGCGGGAAGCCCACCGTCTTGGTGAGGATGTCGTAGGCGCGCTTGCAGATCTCGACCTTGCGGTCGGCGGTGTCCGCCTGGCCCACCTCGTCGAAGGCCATGACCACGACGGCGGCGCCGTAGCGCAGGCACGCCTTGGCCTGCTCGATGAACCTGGCCTCGCCCTCCTTGAGCGAGATCGAGTTCACGATGGCCTTGCCCTGGACGCACTGCAGCCCGGCCTCGATCACCTCCCACTTGGAGCTGTCCACCATCACCGGCACGCGGGCGATGTCGGGCTCGGCCGCGACGAGGTTCAGGAAGGTCCGCATGGCCGCGACCGAGTCCAGCAGGCCCTCGTCCATGTTGACGTCGATGACCTGGGCGCCGGCCTCGACCTGCTGGCGCGCCACGGACAGCGCCTCAGGGTAGTGGCCCTCGGCGATCAGCTTGCGGAATTTGGCCGAGCCGGTGACGTTGGTCCGCTCGCCGACGTTGACGAAGATGGGGCGCATTGAAACTCGGATTTACTCAGGCGAGCTCGAAGGGCTCTAGGCCGGCCAGGCGCATGGCCGTGGGACGCTCGGGGATCGGGCGCGGCTTGAGGCCCCGCACCTCGTCGGCGACGTGCTTGATATGGTCCGGCGTCGTGCCGCAGCAGCCGCCCAGGATGTTGACCAGCCCGTGCTCGGCCCACTCGTGCAGCATGTGGCCGGTCTGGTCCGGGGTCTCGTCGTACTCGCCCATGGCGTTGGGCAGGCCGGCGTTGGGATAGGCGCTGACCAGGGTGTCGGCGATCCGGGCGAGCTCGGCGATGTGCGGCCGCATCAGCTCGGCGCCCAGGGCGCAGTTCAGGCCCACCGCGAAGGGCTTGGCATGGCGCACCGAGTTCCAGAACGCCTCCACCGTCTGGCCCGACAGGGTCCGGCCCGAGCGGTCGGTGATGGTGCCGCTGATCCAGATCGGCAGGGGCTCGTAGCCCTCGTCCTCCAGGTCGAGGATCGCCTTGATCGCCGCCTTGCAGTTCAGCGTGTCGGTGATCGTCTCGATCAGGAACATGTCCACGCCGCCCTCGTGCAGCGCGCGCACCTGCTCGGCGTAGGCGTCGTACACCTGCTCGAAGGTGACCTTCCGCGCGCCGGGATCGTTCACGTCCGAGCTCATGGACAGCATGACCGGCAGGGGGCCGATGGAGCCCGCCACGAAGCGGGGCTTGTCGGGCTGTTTCGCCGTCCAGCGGTCGGCGGCGGCGCGCGCCAGCTTCGCGCCCTCGAAGTTGATGTCCCGGACGGCAGCCTGCAGGCCGTATTCCGCCTGGGCGATGGAGGTCGCCGAGAAGGTGTTGGTCTCCGAGATGTCCGCGCCGGCCGCGAAGTAGGCGTCGTGCAGCTCGCTCACGATGTCGGGCCGCGTCACGCAGAGGAGGTCGTTGTTCCCGCGTAGCTCCCCCGGCGCATCCTTGAAGCGCTCGCCGCGGTAGTCGGCCTCGGCCAGGCCGCGCTTCTGGATCATCACGCCCCAGGCGCCGTCGAGGATGAGGATGCGTTCCTTCGCCGCCGCCTTCAGCGCCGCGATACGTTCCTGCCTGGTCATGCCGCAGCCTCCTGGGAGCCGGGTCCCTGCTCGCGCACGCCCAGCACCCGGCAGATCGCATAGGTCAGGTCGGCGCGGTTCAGCGTGTAGAAGTGGAAGTCGCCGAAGCCCTCTTCGGCCAGCCGGGCGCACATCTCGCTCGCCACCGAGGCGGCGATCAGCCGGCGGGTCTCCGGGTCCTTGTCCAGGCCCTCGAACAGCGCGCCCAGCCAGGCCGGCAGCTCGATGCCGATGGGCCCGGCCATCTTCTTCAGGCCCGCGTAGTTGGTGACCGGCATGATCCCCGGCGAGATCGGGATGGCGACGCCCGCCTTCCGGACCCGCTCCATGAACCGCAGGAAGCCGTCGATGTCGAAGAAGAACTGGGTGATCGCCCGGGTCGCGCCCGCGTCGATCTTGGCCTTCAGCACGTCGATGTCGTGGTCGATCGACGGGCTCTCCGGGTGGACGTGCGGATAGAGGCCGACGCTGACCTCGAACGGCGCGATGGCCCGGATGCCGGCGGTCAGCTCGGTGGCGTTGCGGTAGCCGTCGGGCCTCGGCGCATAGGCCCCGCCGATCTGGCCGGGCGGGTCGCCGCGCAGGGCCACGATGTGGCGGATGCCGCCGGCCCAATAGTCGCGGATCACCTCGTCCACCTCCTCGCGGGAGGCTTCCACGCAGGTCAGGTGCGCGGCGGGCTTCAGCGTGGTCTCGCGCAGCATGCGCAGGACCGTGCGGTGGGTGCGGTCCCGCGTCGAGCCGCCGGCGCCGTAGGTCACCGAGACGAACGACGGGCCCAAGGGCTCCAGCCGGCGGATGGCCGCCCACAGGTTCTCCTCGGCCTCGGGGGTCTTGGGCGGCGAGAACTCGAACGAGACATTGGGGCGCGGCGTCCCGCCCACGCCCGCGCGGGCGATCGGCCCCAGCGCCGTCGAGATCGGGCCTGTGTCGGCGGGGGTCATGCGGCGCTCCTCTGCCGGGCGGCGGCGCGCTCGGCGGTCCAGATCTTGACGGTCAGGCCCTCCCCGCGCCCTTCGTCCAGTTCCGGCGGCAGGGCATGGGCGGCGACGGCTTCCAGGCCGGCCTCGGCCAGCCAGCGCTCCATCTCGGCGTCCGAGAAGCCCAGGCGGCGGTGCTGGTGCTGCTCGCGCAGGAATTCCAGGTGGTGCGGGGCGAAGTCGACGATGATCAGCCGCCCGCCCTGGGCGGTGATGCGGGCCGCCTCCTTCACCGCCGCGGCCGGGTCGCCCAGGTAGTGCAGCACCTGGTGGACCACGACGAGGTCGGCGAAGCCGTCGGGCAGGCGGGTGCCGAAGATGTCGCCGTGGCGCAGTTCGCAGCGCTCCAGCCCCGCCTCGGCCACGTGGCTACGGGCGATGTTCAGCATCTGCTGCGACAGGTCGAGGCCCAGCGCGTGCTCGGCCTTGGGCCCGAGCAGGGTCAGCATGCGGCCGGTGCCGCTGCCCAAGTCCACCAGCCGCCGGAACGGGCCCGCCCCCGCCGCCTTCAGGACGGCGGCCTCGACCGCGGCCTCGGGCACGTAGAGCGACCGGATCTCATCCCAGCGGGCGGCGTTGCGGGCGAAATAGGCGTCGGCCTCGGACGCCCGTTCGGACTGGACGGCGATCAGTCGCTCGGTGTCGCGGGAGAGCACGGGATCGGCGGGATCGATGCGGCGCAGGACCTCGGCCGCCAGCTCGCCCGCATGGCCGCTCTCGACCAGCCGGTAGAAGACCCAGGCGCCGTCGGGGAACCGCTCGACGAGTCCCGCCTCAGCCAGCAGCTTCAGGTGGCGCGACACGCGCGGCTGGCTCTGGTCCAGCACCCGGCACAGCTCCAGCACCGCCAGCTCCTCGCGGGCCAGCAGGGCCAGGATGCGCAGGCGCGTCGGCTCGCCCGCCGCGCGCAACACATCCACAGCCTGGTCCGCCGAGAGCTTCATGGCGGCACATAAAGATATCTTTATGTCTTTATGTCAAGCGGAAACCGGGCTCATCACCGGCTCGCCCGCGAGGAACAATCGCACGTTCTCCACGGCCTGGGCCACCATGCGCGGGATGGAGTCCACCGTGCCGCCGGCCGAGTGCGGCGTGAGCACGGTGTTGGGAACGTCCGCCCAGCGTTCGGGCGGCGTCGGCTCGACCGCGAACACGTCCAGGGCGGCCCGGCCCAGCCGCCCGTCCTTCAGCGCCGCGATCAGCGCGTCCTCGTCAACCACCGAGCCGCGGGAGACATTGACGATCAGGCCGCGCGGGCCCACCGCCTCGATCACCTCGCGTGAGATCAGGCCCCGATTTGAGGCGTCGGCGCGGCAGGCCACCACCAGGATGTCGCTGTCCTGCGCCAGCGCCAGCAGGCTCTCGGCGCGGGGCCAGGCGGCGTCCTTCGGGCGGGGGCCCCACCACGCCACGTCCATGCCGAACGCCTCGGCGCGGCGGGCGACCGCCTCGCCGATGGCGCCCAGGCCCACCACGCCCAGCTTGCGGCCCTTCAGACCCGGCCGGGGGCGCATCCGGTCGTCGTCGCGCCAGCCGCCCTCGCGCACCACCCGGTCGCCCAAGGCGATGTTGCGCCAGGACGCCAGCAGCAGGCCCATGGCGTGGTCGGCCACGTCGTCGGCGTTCAGGCCCTTGGCGTGGGTGACCTCGATCCCCCGCGACCGGCACCAGGCCACGTCCACGCCGTCGTAACCGACGCTGACGCAGGCGATCAGGCCCAGGTTCGGAAGGCTCTCCAGGAAATCCGGCGTCAGCGGGATCTCGCCCGCGTGCACGATCACCCGCACCGCCGGCCGCGCGTCGTCGGCCAGCTCCCAGCGCCGGGCGGTGCGGAAGCCCGCCGCCGCCAGCGGCGCCTCCACCGGCGCCAGCATCGGGTGCGACAGCATCACGAGGGGATCGGCCATGAGGGGCTCCGCGGGTCTCGGAGCCCCTATAGCCGCGGCCGAGGGCGGACGGCTACACCGTCGGCTCTATACGGTCGGGCGCGTCTCGCCGGCGTCCGCTGGCTTATGGCCGCCCTTGTGCCGCCCTTCGGCGAACTCCTCGATCATCTTGGCGCAGAAGGCGGGCAGGTCGTCGGGCTTGCGCGAGGTGACGAGGCCCGCGTCCACCACCACCTCCTGGTCCACCCATTCGGCGCCGGCGTTCCTGAGGTCGGTCTTCAGCGACGGCCACGAGGTCATCTTCCGGCCGTCCACCGCGCCGGCGTCGATCAGCGTCCAGGGGCCGTGGCAGATGGCGGCGATCGGCTTCTCGGCCCGGACGAAGTCGCGGATGAAGTCGATGGCCCGCTCGTCCAGCCGCAGCTGATCGGGGTTGATCACCCCGCCGGGCAGCATGAGCCCGTCGTAGTCCTGGGCGCTGGCCTGCGACAGCTCGCGGTCCACGCGGACCGCCTCGCCCTTGTCATGGTGGTTGAAGCCCTGGATCTCCCCGCCCTTGGGCGAGACGATCTCGACCTCCGCGCCGGCCTCCTTCAGCGCCTCGACCGGCCTGGTCAGCTCCACCTGTTCGAAACCGTCGGTGGCGAGCACCGCCACCTTGCGTCCCTGCAGACGTCCGTCAGCCATGGCCAGGCCTCCTCTTTGCGGGTTGTCGGGTGTCGCCCCGAGAACCCACGAGAGGGGGGCGGTGTTCCGGAGACCAGGCGAGCAGGGACCTTCCGTCGCAGGCCCGCGCGCGGGAAGGCGCCTTCCCTTCCGGCCCGACGCCGTCCAATACTACCCCTGCTGGTGGAGAGACGGGCGCCGGCGACTGGATTTGTGACGCGCCCAGGACGGCCGACATGCCGCAACTCGACCTTGCCGCCGCGAGCGCCCGCGACCTGCGGCGCCTGCTGGACTCCGCCCGCGAGCGCGGCGACGCCCAGGCCTCCTACCGCATCCTCCAGGAGATGGCCGCGCGCCGGGAAGGCGCCGGGGCCAAGGGCGGACTCGGCGGACGCCGCCGCGAGCCGCGCCTGGTGGACATGGACTTAGGCGACCCGATGGACCGGCCGGAAGACGATGTGCCGCCCATGCCGGGCTGGCGCGCGCCCGCGCCTCCTGCCGCCGACGCCGAGGACACCCGGCCGCTGCGCCTCGACGAGCCGGTTCAGGCCTCGGCCGAGCCCGCGGACGCGACTCCGCTCGATCTCTGGCTGACGCCCGGTCCCAAGGCGGCGCCGAAGGCGGCCCCCACAGCGCCGCCGGATGCACCGCCGCCCGCCAGGCCGCGCGGCCGCTCCGGCGCGGGCTTCGCCATCTTCACCCTGGGCGTGGCCTTGGGTACGGGCTTCGGCGTCTGGGCGGCGGGGGCCGGGCGGGAGCTGTTCGGGCCCATCGCCGCGCCCCCGGCGCCCGCCGTGCAGATGGCCGCGGTCGTCCAGGCTCCGCCCGCCGTCGCCGAGCCGCCCATCCAGGTTCCGCAGGCCGCCGTCGAAAGCACGTTGCCGGAACCGCCTCCGCCGCCCGCCCCCGAAGCCGCGGTCGAGGCGCCCCCCGCGCCCGACGTCCAGCCGGCGGACGTCCCGGCCGTCGAAACCGTCGAGGCGGCGGCGCCGGGGCCGGACGCCTGCGCGGCCGAGCCCACGCCCGCCGACCGCACGATCTGCGCCACCCCGGAGCTGCAGCGCCTGCAGCGCGACCTGCGCCGCGCCTACGCCGAGGCCCTGGACGCCCACGAGGACCGCGCCCTCCTGCGCCAGCGCCAGCTCGCCTGGCGCGACGCGCGCAGCGGGATCACCGACCCCGGCCGGCTGACCGAGCTCTACGCCGAGCGCATCCGCCGCCTGGACGGCGCGGCCGAGGCCGCCCGGCGTGCGCGGGGCGAAGGGTTCTAACGCCCGAACTTCTGGAACTTGATGCGGTGGGGGATCAGGCTGTCGGCGCCCAGGCGGCGCTTCTTGTCCTCTTCATAGGCTTCGAAGTTGCCCTCGAACCACTCCACGTGGCTGTCGCCCTCGAAGGCCAGGATGTGGGTGGCCAGCCGGTCCAGGAAGAAGCGGTCGTGGCTGATGACCACGGCGCAGCCGGGGAAGTCTTCCAGGGCGCTTTCGAGGGCGCCCAGGGTCTCCACGTCCAGGTCGTTGGTCGGTTCGTCGAGCAGGATCACGTTGCCGCCCGAGGCCAGGGTCTTGGCTAGGTGCACGCGGTTGCGCTCCCCGCCCGAGAGCAGGCCCACCTTCTTCTGCTGGTCGCCGCCCTTGAAGTTGAAGCTGCCGACGTAGGCGCGGCTGGGAATCTCGCGGGTCCCCACCTTCATGACGTCAAGGCCGCCCGAGATCTCCTCCCAGACGTTCTTGTTGGGATCCAGGCTGTCGCGGCTCTGGTCGACGTAGGCCAGCTTCACCGTCTCGCCCAGGCGGATCGAGCCCTTGTCCGGGGTGTCCTGGCCGGTGATCAGCTTGAACAGCGTGGACTTGCCGGCGCCGTTGGGTCCGATCACGCCGACGATGCCGCCCGGCGGCAGCTTGAACGTCAGGTCCTTGAACAGCAGCTTGTCGCCGTAGGCCTTCTCGAGGTTCTCGACCTCGATGACCACATTGCCCAGGCGCGGGCCCGGCGGGATCTGGATCTGGGCGAAGGTCTGCTTCTGGCGCTCGGCCTGGTTGACCAGCTCGTCGAAGGCCGCAAGGCGCGCCTTGGACTTGCTCCGGCGGGCCGACGGCGAGGAGCGCACCCACTCCAGCTCGCGCTCGATGGTGCGCTTCTTGCCCGCCTCCTCGCGCTCTTCCTGCGCGGTCCGCTTGGCCTTCTGCTCGAGCCACGAGGAGTAGTTGCCCTCGTAGGGGATGCCCTTGCCGCGATCGAGCTCCAGCGTCCACTTCGTCACCTGGTCCAGGAAGTAGCGGTCGTGGGTGACGAGGATCACGCAGCCCGGGAAGGCCTCCAGATGGTGCTGCAGCCAGGCCACGCTCTCGGCGTCGAGGTGGTTGGTGGGCTCGTCCAGCAGCAGCATGTCCGGCTTGCTGAGCAGCAGGCGGGCGAGCGCGACGCGGCGGCGCTCGCCGCCCGACAGCTTGTCCACCGGCCAGTCGTTGGGCGGGCAGCGCAGGGCGTCCATCGCCATCTCGATACGGGAATCGATGTCCCAGAGGTCGCCGGCGTCGAGCTGCTCCTGGAGCTTGGTCATCTCCTCCATCAGCTCGTCGGAGTAGTCCTCGCCCATCAGGGTGGCGACTTCGTTGTAGCGGTCGAAGATCTTCTTCTCTTCGCACCACGAGATGACGTTGCCCCAGACGTCCAGCTTGTCGTCGAGCTGCGGCTCCTGCTCGAGGTAGCCCATCTTGGTGCCGTCGGCGGCGCGCGCCTCGCCCGAGAACTCCTTGTCGATGCCGGCCATGATCTTCAGCAGGGTCGACTTGCCCGAGCCGTTGACGCCGACGACGCCGATCTTGGCGTCGGAGTAGAAGCTCAGCCAGATGTTCTCGAAGAGCTTCTTGGGGCTGCCGGGATAGGCCTTGGTCAGGCCCTGCATCTGAAAGATGTACTGCTGCGCCATGGGGCGTTCGCCGCTCGCTTCTGGAATGTCCGGAAAGTCGGGCGTGCAGATAGCCGCCGCAGCCCCGCGGCGCAACGCCGGCGGCGGCTTTCAGTCCGTCGGCTTCAGTCGGATTGGGCGATGGTCTCGCGTCCGCGCCGCAGCACGATGCGGCGGCCGGGATGCTCGGCCTGCGCCGCCTGGAAGATCGCGCGGCCCAGCATCACGCTGGCGGCCCGACCCAGCACCCGCTCGGGCGCGGCCCGCGCAAGGTCCCACAGCTCGATCCTGTAGGGCAGCCTTGCCTGCGCGTGATCCGCGCCCCCGATCGGGACGACGTTCCCCTGATCCTCGCTCTTCTCCATGCGGCCGGTTCAGTGGGACCAGCCGGTCCAACGGCTGATCACGTTGGACTTGTGGCGCAGCGTGACGGCCCGGCCGGGGTATTCCCGGACGGCGGCGTAGTAGGCGGCGTAGCCGATGGCCGGGCTGACGCTGACGGCGACCACCCGTTCGACGAAGGCGCCGCTCTCGTCCCAGACCTCGACCTTGTAGGGAAGATCGTCCCCTTCCGCCGGGAACTCTCCCTGAGGCGACGGCGTTCCACCGTTTCCGTCGGTCGGGTCGTCGGGGGGACGAAGCTGATGCGCGCTCAGGTGCATGGCTCATCCCTCGGAGAAACCGGGGCATCCTTCGAGGGGGTCGCTGCGGTTGTCAATTCGGCGCCCCAAGGTTGTGTCGCGCCAGGCCGGGGACTAGACGGGCGATGTTCGGGGCTGAGGAAGAGCATGAGCGCATGGCGGCCGTGACCCAGCCCGAAATTCCCGCCCACGGCCTGGATGAACTCGTCGCCGCGCTCAGCGGCCATGCCATCTATCGGTTGGACCCGGACGGCCGGGTGGCCGGCTGGAACCCGGGCGCCGAGCGCCTGCTGGGCTATATCGCGGCCGAGATCGAGGGCCAGCCGTTCGGCCGCTTCTTCACCGTCGAGGACCGCCGCGCCGGCGCGCCCGAGCGCCTGATGGCCGAGGCGGCCGAGGCCGGCAAGGCCGACACCTCGGGCTGGCGGGTGCGCAAGGACGGCTCCCGCTTCTGGTCCGAGGGCGCCCTGCACGCCATCCGCGGAGCGGACGGCGCCCTTTTGGGTTTCGCCAAGATCACGCGGGACGCCACCCGCCAGCGCGCCATGCAGCAGGAGGCGATGGAAGGCGAGCGCCGCTTCCGCCTGCTGGTCGAAAGCGTGACCGACTACGCCATCTGCATGCTGGACGTGAACGGCACGGTGACCAACTGGAACCCCGGCGCCGAACGCATCAAGGGCTACAGGGCCGAGGAGATCATCGGCCAGCACTTCAGCCGCTTCTACACGCCCGAGGACCGCAAGGCCGGCCTGCCCGCCCGCGCGCTCGAGACCGCCCGCCGCGAGGGGCGCTTCGAGGTCGAGGGCTGGCGCATGCGCAAGGACGGCGCGCGCTTCTGGGCTCTGGTGGTGATCGACCCGGTCTTCGACGACGACGGCGTCCTGATCGGCTTTGCGAAGATCACCCGCGACATCAGCCAGCGGAAGGCCGCCGAGGACGCGCTCGCCGACAGCGAGCGGCAGTTCCGCCTGCTGGTGGCCGGCGTCGTGGACTACGCCCTCTACATGCTGGATCCCAACGGCATCGTCTCGAGCTGGAATTCAGGAGCCCAGCACATCAAGGGCTATCAGGCGGACGAGATCGTCGGCCAGCACTTCAGCCGCTTCTACACCGAGGCCGACCGGGCCGCCGGCGTCCCCGCCCGAGCCCTCCAGACCGCCGCCGAACAGGGCCGCTACGAGGCCGAGGCCTGGCGCATGCGCAAGGACGGCAGCCTCTTCTGGGCCAGCGTGGTGGTCGACGCCATCCGCGACGAGACGGGGCGGCTCATAGGCTTCGCCAAGATAACCCGGGACATCACCGAGAAGCGCGCCGCCCAGATCGAACTGCAACGGGCTCACGAACAGCTCGCCCAGGCCCAGAAGATGGAGGCGCTGGGCAAGCTCACCGGCGGCGTGGCCCACGACTTCAACAACCTGCTGATGGTGGTGAGCGGCCAGGCCCAGCTCCTGCGCCGCCGGCTGGCCGACGACCCCCAGTCGCTGCGCGCGCTGGACGCCATCGAGACCTCCGCCCGACGGGGCGAGGACCTCACGCGCCACCTGCTCTCGTTCTCGCGCCGCCAGCGGCTGCAGCCGGTGGCGGTGGGGCTCAGCGACCGCGCCCCCGACCTCAAGGCGTTGATCGCCGCCAGCCTTCCGCCCAGCGTGCAGCTCGTCGTCGACCTGCCGCCCGGCGCCTGGCCGGTGAAGGTGGATCAGAGCGAACTCGAGCTCGCGCTCCTGAACCTGGCGGTCAACGCCCGCGACGCCATGCCGTCGGGCGGCGTCCTCGCCATCACGGCCGAAAACGCCCGGCTCACGCCCGAAACGGCCGAGGGTCTGAAGGGCGACTTCGTGGCCATCACGGTGAGCGACACCGGCGTCGGCATCCCGCCCGACATCCTGCCCCGCATATTCGACCCCTTCTTCACCACCAAGGAGGTCAGCAAGGGCACGGGCCTGGGCCTGTCGCAGGTCTATGGCTTCGCCCAGCAGTCGGGCGGCCGGGTGACGGTGAAGAGCGAGCTTGGCCAGGGGACCAGCTTCACCCTCTTCCTGCCCCGCAGCACGACCGCGCCCAAGGCCTCGCCGGAGGAGCCGGCCGAGCAACCGGCGCTGAGCGCCCGCGTGCTGCTGGTGGAGGACAATCCGGAGGTGGCGGACGTGGCCGCCGCCATGCTGGAGCAGCTGGGCCACACCGTGCGGGTGGTGAACGGCGCGGCGGCGGCCATGACCGCCCTGCACGAGGCCGAGACGCCGGACCTGGTGTTCAGCGACATCGTGATGGCTGGCGAGATGGACGGCCTGGGCCTGGCCCGTCGCATCCGGGAGGAGTCTCCCGAACTCCCCGTGCTGCTCGCCACCGGTTACAGCCAGGCCGCCGAACAGCTCGGCGACGAGTTCCCGATCCTGCGCAAGCCCTACAAGATGGGCGAGCTGGGCCGGGCCATCGGCGCCCTCCTGGCGCCCAAGGATGACGGCGACGGCAAGCTGGTCAACCTGCAGAGCGCGCGCCGCGCCCGGGAGGCGCGGCGCGATCCGCAGGGCTGACCTCAGCGCGAGACGGTCTGGATCCGGATCGCCCCGCGATTGCAGGCGCGAATCTGGCCCGACGTCAGTTCGTGGCCCCGACTGCGGTAGCTGCTGACCGGGCCGATGACGGCGGCCACCTTCTTGCACTCGGCCACCAGGCCCGCGTTCGCCGCGCGCGCCGTGCCCCGCCCGGCGCACTCGGCGCCGTCGCAGCGCCAGGCCACGCCCCCGACATTGGCTTCCTTGGACGCCTCCGCCGGCTGCGCCAGCGTGGCCTGCCCGTTCGGCTCGCCCTGCGGTTGGGCATAAGCCGCCCCCGACACGAACGCCGCCATGGCGATCGCGCCCAACATCCTGAAACTTTGCATCTTCGTGATCCTTCCGGTAGAAAAGAGCACGACCGGTCGCTAATGGAAAAAGAGCACGATCGGTCACTTTTTGTCAAGCGAGGAGGCGCGGCCTTTGCGCAAGGGTGAGGCGACCAGGATCCGGATCGTCGAGGAGGCGGCCCGCCAGGCGTCGCTGCGCGGCCTCGCCGCCGTCAGCCTGGCCGACGTCGCCCAGGCGGTCGGCCTCTCGAAGAGCGGGCTCTTCAAGCACTTCGAATCGAAGGAGGCGATGGAGCTCGCGGTCGTCGAGCACGTCACCCAGTGGTTCACCGACTTCACCTGGCGGCCGGCCGAAGGCCTGCCCACGGCCCGCGAACGGCTGGCCCGCGTGTTCGAGCTCTGGCTGGACTGGGAAGAGAAGGAATGGGCCAAGGGCGGCTGTCCCATCATGGCCTTCAGCGTCGAGGTGGACGACCAGCCCGGCCCGGTGCGCGACCTGCTGCAGAAGCGCCTGCGGCAGTGGAAGAAGACGCTGGTGCGCCAGTTCCAGCAGCTGCGCGAGCCGCCGCTCTCCGAGCCCGAGGCCCAGGCCGCCTATTTCCAGATGAAGAGCTTCGCCCTGGGCCACCTGGACGCGCGCCGCATCATGGGCGACGCCGACGCCCGCCGCTCGGCCCAGGCGGCCTTCGAGGCCCTGCTGGACCGCACGGCCAGGGCCGCGGCCTGACCTATCGGCCCGTGAAGTAGAGCCGCACCGTCTCGCGGTACATCATCACCTGACGGCTGATGCCGGTGGTGTCCTCCAGGGCCTTGGCCAGCGTCATCCCGCCATAGGTGAGGGCCAGCAGGGTGTCGGCGAGGTCCGTCAGCTCCACGGCGGCCTTCGGCGGATAGGCTTCGGCGATCTCCTCCAGCCAGCGCAGGAACCGGGCGCGCCAGTCCAGCACCGTGTCGGTGGTGATGCGCCGCGTCTGGCCGTCCCACATCAGATCCTGGAAGGTGACCGTGGCCACCATGCAGCCGGGGTGGGCCGACACGTGCTCCTCGGTGGATTCGGCGAAGAGCTTCAGGAAGATCAGGAAGCTGTGCAGGGGGTCGTCCGACAGCTCCCGCGCCCGCGCCTCCATGTCCGCCAGCAGGCTCCGGTTGCGTTCGGCGTAGCGTTCGACGAGCTGGCGGGCGAGGTCCGTCTTGTCCTTGAAGTGGTAGAAGAAGCCGCTCTTGGTGATCCCGGCGGCCTCCACCAGCTCCTCGATGGAGGTGGCCGCGACACCCTTCCGGATCACCGCCTCCTGCGCGAGGTCCAGCAGACGGTCGCGGGTGCGCTCGCCCTTCGAGCGGGCGTCGGACTGCACCTCAGGTGCAGTTTTCTCCTGAAGCTGGTCCGCCACGGCCCTGCCTCCTCTCTTCTCCCCGGCCCCAAGTCTCTCAAAAAGCAGCGATTTCCGGGAGCGGCCGAAACCGACCGCGTTCCCGCTAGAGAGCATCACTGGGACAAATTACCCCTCGCTGCCCCGAACCGAGGAGAAAACCGATGGCCGTGAAAGATCACCACGGGATGGAATTGACGGGCGCCAGCGCCGCGGCGGCCGAAAAATTCCAACAGGCGCTTCATGCCTACCACTGTTACGCCGGCGACGCCATGGCGCCCCTGGAGGAGGCCCTCGCCGACAGCCCGCGCTTTGTCATGGCCCACGTGCTCAAGGCCTACATGACCCTCATCGGCGAGCCGCCCGAGATCGCCATGCAGGGCGTCGAGGCGTTCCAGATCGCCAAGGACCTTCCGGCCAACGCCCGGGAGCTCGGCCACCTCGCCGCCCTCGGCAGCCTGATGACCGGCGAGATCCGGAACGCCGCGCGCATCCTGGAGGACGTCAGCATCGCCTATCCGCGCGACGTGCTGGCCCTGCACGCGGGCCAGCTCTTCGACTTCCTGCTGGGCGATTCCCGCATGCTGCGCGACCGCATCGGCCGCGTCCTGCCGCACTGGTCAGAGGGCATGCCGGACCACCACGCGGTGCTCGGCCTGCACGCCTTCGGGCTGGAGGAGACCGGCCTCTACGACCGCGCTGAGGCCACGGGCCGCCGGGCCGTCGAGCTGGAGCCCCGCAACAACTGGGCCCAGCACGCCGTGGCCCACGTGCTCGAGATGCAGGATCGCCGCGAGGAGGGCCTTGCCTGGATGCTGCGCGAGAACACCGCCTGGCAGCCGGAGAGCCAGCTCGGCGTCCACAACTCGTGGCACACCGCGCTCTTCCACTTGGGCCTGGGCGACACGGGCGAGGTGCTGCGCCTCTACGACGGCCCGATCTACGGCGAGGCCTCCCGGCGCGGCTTCGACATGGTGGACGCCGCGGCCATGCTCTGGCGGCTGGAACTGCGCGGGATCGACGTGGGCGGGCGCTGGACCGCCATCGCCGACGCCTTCGCCGCCGATCCGCGCGGCGGCAACGCCTTCGTCGACGCCCACGCCATGATGGCCTGGCTGGGCGCGGACCGTGAGGACGCCGCGCGCGACCTGATCGAGGTGCAGCAGGCCGCCGCGAACGGCCCCGGCGACAACGCCTACTTCGCCCGCGAGGTGGGCCTGCCGCTCACCCAGGGGCTCCACGCCTTCGGCCACGGCGACTACGCCCGCGCCGCCGAGCTGCTGCGCGGCGTCCGCAACAAGTCGGCCCGCTTCGGCGGCAGCCACGCCCAGCGCGACGTGATCGACCTGACCCTCATCGAGGCCGCGCGCCGCGCGGGCGACCACGCCCTTGCCCGCGCCCTCGAAGCCGAACGCGCCGCGGCCCAGCCGCTGGCGGGCACCGCCGCGCGGCGCCTCGCCGCGTGACGGAGGGGCGGGCGGCGCCCTGCCCCGAGCGCGCCGCCCGCCCTATCGCTTCCTGGTGGTCTGGGGGGACCACGACCTTGGAGCCTCCGCGAAAGCGGAGGCTCTTCTTTTTACGCCGGGGCGAACTGCAGCGTCCTGGCCGGCGCCTTCTCCCACTGGCTCCACAGGCGCAGCGCCTCGGCCTTGGCCGGGCCCACGGCGGCGTCCTTGACGTGGCCGAAGCCGCGGATCTGCTGCGGGACGGCGGCGATCTTCACCGCCAGCGGCAGGCGCTCCTTCGAGAGCCCCTCGGCCAGCCGGTCGAGCTGGGCCTCGAAATCGGCGATCAGCTCGCGCTCCATCTTCCGCTCGGCCGTGTAGCCGAACAGGTCGAGGGGGGTGCCGCGCAGGCCCTTCAGCTTCGCCAGCGTCGGGAACATCGCCCCGGCCACCCAGCCCGGGAAGGCGATCTTCTTCGGCCGGCCGTCGGGGCCCTTGGGCGCCAGCAGCGGCGGCGAGAGCCAGACCTTGGCCTTCCCGCCCTTGAAGGTCTCGGCCTTGTAGGCGGCGAAGCGGCCGTCCGAGTGCAGGCGGGCCACCTCGTACTCGTCCTTGTAGGCCATCAGCTTGTAGAGGCTGATCGCCGCCTGGCGGGTGAGCGCCTCGGAGCCCAGCGCCGCCTCCGCCGCCTGCACCTTGCGCACGCGGTCCAGGAAGCGCTGCGCATAGGCCGCGTTCTGGTACCGGGTCAGTTCGCCGGCGCGGTGGGCGATCAGCTCTTCCACCGGCAGGGTCTCCGGCGTCGGCACGTCGTCCTCGCGCGGACCGCGGGCGGCGGGATCGTGGGCGGCCATCCGGCCCAGCTCGAACGCCTGCAGGTTCTCCTCGGCCGAGACGCCGTTCAGCAGGATGGCGCGGTAGAGCGCGCGGCTTGAGACCGGGATCACGCCCTTCTGCCAGGCGAAGCCCAGCATGATCATGTTGGAGTAGATGGCGTCGCCCAGCTTGGTCTCGGCCAGGTGCTGGGCGGGGGCCGCGTCATAGCTCTTCACCGCCGCGGCGATGCGGCGGGCCTGGGCGTCGGCGTCGAAGCGCACGTCCCGGTCGGTGATGAAGTCGGCCGTCGGCGAAAAGTCGGCGTTGCCCACCGCCACCGTCCGGTCCTTGGCGTAGAGGCTGAGCGCGTCGGCCCCGGCCGCCACCAGCAGGTCGCAGGCGATCAGCACATGGGCGCTGGCCGCCGGCACCCGGCCCCCGATCACCGTCTCCTCGGTCTCGCCGATGCGGACGTGGCTGAACACCGCCCCGCCCTTCTGGGCCAGGCCCGTCATGTCCACCACGCTGGCCGAGCGGCCGTCCACGTGGGCGGCCATGGCCAGGATCGAGGCGACCGTGGTCACGCCCGTGCCGCCCACGCCGGTGAAGACGATGTTCCTCACGCCCGCGAAGTCCTCGAACTTCGGCAAGGGCGTGGAGTCCGCCGTCAGCGCCGGCATCGCCTCGCGGTGGGCGTTCTCGGCGCCCTCCAGGGTGACGAACGAGGGGCAGAAGCCGTCCAGGCACGAATAGTCCTGGTTGCAGGTCGACTGGTTGATCTTCCGCTTGCGGCCGAACTCGGTGTTCAGCGGCTCGACCGAGACGCAGTGGCTGGTGCGCGAGCAGTCGCCGCAGCCCTCGCAGACCAGCGGGTTGATCATCACCCGCATGGGGGCGGCGGCCATCTTGCCGCGCTTGCGCCGGCGGCGCTTCTCGGTGGCGCAGACCTGGTCGTAGATCAGCACCGTGGTCCCGGGGACCTCGCGCAGCTCCTCCTGCACCTTGATGAGGTCGGCGCGCGGCCGGACCTTCACGCCGGGCGCAAGGTCGCGGACGCCCTCGTAGCGCTCAGGCTCGGCCGCCACGACGACAATCTTCCTGACCCCTTCCGAGGCGAGCTGGCGGGTGATCTGCGGGACGGTGAAGCCGCTCTCCGCCTGCTGGCCGCCGGTCATGGCCACGGCGTCGTTGAACAGCAGCTTGTAGGTGATGTTGGATTTCGCCGCGATCGAGCCCCGGATCGCCAGCGAGCCGGAGTGGTTGTAGGTGCCGTCGCCGAGATTGACGAAGACATGCGGCTCCTCGGTGAAGGGGGCCGCCCCCACCCAGGTCAGGCCCTCGCCGCCCATGTGGCTGGTGAGGTCCGTGTTGGGGTCGTTGAAGCTCGCCATGTAGTGGCAGCCGATGCCGGCGAGCGCCCGGCTGCCCTCGGGCAGGCGGGTCGAGGAATTGTGCGGGCAGCCCGAGCAGAAGTAGGGCTTGCGCTGCTGGTCGCTCGACAGCGTCACCGCCGCCATCGAGGCGGCCGACACGCGGGAGAGGTAGTCGTGCACCCGCTCCATGTGCGGGCCCGGCGGCAGCCGGTCGGCGATGGCCAGCGCGATCTCGGCCACCGACAGGGAGACGAGCTCCGACAGCAGGGGCTGGCCGTGTTCGTCGGTCTTGCCGATGACCTTCGGGCGGGCGTGGGCGGGCAGGTCATAGAGGGCGGCGCGCGCCTGGGTCTCGATCAGCGGGCGCTTGTGCTCGATGACCATCAGGGTCTCGAGGCCGGCGGCGAAGGCGCGCAGGCCGGTCGGCTCGAGCGGCCAGGGCATGCCGACCTTGTAGATGGCCACGCCCAGCGCCTGCGCCTCCTGCGGGCTGACGCCCATGGCGGCGAAGGCCTCGATGACGTCCTTGTAGGCCTGCCCCTGGCAGACGATGCCAAGCCGGGGCCGGCTGCCGCCCAGCATCACGCGGTCGATGCGGTTGGCGCGGGCGAAGGCCAGGGCGGCGGGGAGCTTCTGGGTCCTGAGGCGCCGTTCCTTGTCGAGGGGCTGGTCCTTCAGGCGGATGCCGAGGCCGCCCGCGGGCATGCGGAAGTTCTCAGGCGTGACGAACCGGTGCCGGTCCAGGCCGACGTCGACGGTCGCGCCCGAATCCATGGTGTCGGCGAGCGCGATCAGGCCCACCCACAGGCCCGAGAACCGCGACATGGCGTAGCCGAGCAGGCCGTAGTCCAGCACCTCCTGCACGTCGGCCGGCGACAGCACCGGCATCTCGAAGTCCTGGAAGGCGTATTCCGACTGCGACGGCAGGGTGGAGGACTTGCAGGCGTGGTCGTCGCCGGCCACGGCCAGCACCCCGCCCTTGGGCCAGACGCCCGCGAAGTTGGCGTGCTTGAAGGCGTCGCCCGTGCGGTCGACGCCCGGAGCCTTGCCGTACCACATGCCGAAGACGCCGTCGTAACGGGCGCCGGGGAACAGATTCGCCTGCTGGCTGCCCCACACGGCGGTCGCCGCCAGGTCCTCGTTCAGGCCTTCCTTGAAGACGACCTCAGCCGCCTTAAGGTGCTTCTCGGCGCGCTTGGCCTGCTGGTCCAGGCCGCCCAGGGGGGAGCCGCGATAGCCCGAGACGAAACCCGCCGTGTTCAGGCCCTGCGCCCGGTCCAGCCGGTGCTGGTCGAGCAGCACGCGGAGCAGCGCCTGCACCCCGGTGATGAAGACGCGGCCTTCGGTGAGCAGAAATTTGTCGTCAAGCGTCACTTCTGCGTGCCGCATCGCAATTTTCTTCCTTTCGGGCCTTCCTCCGACCCTGCAAGATCATATAGGTTCGGCGCAATTGCTTACCAAAAGCATGCCCCTACCTAGCGGTTCCGGGGCAAGAACGACGCTTACAACCGCCGGGAGCAGGAGGAAAAATTGTCTGAGGCCCTCGACGCCGTCGATGCCAAGATCCTGGACCTCATCCAGCACGACGCCGGACTGTCCGTCGCCGAGATCGCCGACCGCGTCGGCCTGTCCTCCAGCCCCTGCTGGCGGCGGATCAAGCGCCTGGAGGACGCCGGCGTCATCCAGCGCCGCGTCACCATCCTCGACCGCGACAAGCTGGGCCTGGGATTCGAGGTCTACTGCACGGTGAAGCTCTCGCTGCCCACCAAGGAAAACCTCGACGCCTTCGAGCAGGCGATCTTCAAGCTGCCCGAGGTGGTCCAGTGCGCGACCGTGACCGGCGCGGCCGACTACGAACTGCGCATCGTCACCCGCGACATGCACGCCTTCGACGATTTCCTGCGCGAGAAGATCCTGTCCCTGGGCCTGGTCTCGAACATCGAGAGCCGGATCGTCATCCGCTCGGTCAAGAACACCACCGCCGCCCCCCTGGGTCTGGTCAGCCCCTATGTAAGCGCGCAGGGGTAGGGTGCCGTGGACGGATTGAGCGACCTTGCCGCTCTCAAGCCCCATCAGCTTTGGGCGGTCATAGTCCTGTTCCTGCCGGGCTTCATTTCATTGAAGCTCCACCGCCTTATTGAGCAGAAGCAGGGCACCGCTGCGGAAGGGCTGATAGACGTTGTAGGCTTCTCGCTTCTAAACGCGAGCCTCCTGTTTTGGCCGATTTATCTGGCATCTAGGTACCTAGCTGAACCGAGCCCTGACTATGGATGGGCCATTAGGAATGCGTTGTGGGTTTGCATCGCAGGCCCAATAGCTTGGCCGGTTGCCTTCCAACTTATAAAGCGGTTTGCGCTACGCGGCGGATGGCTGCTGGGCGAGCAGAAGACGGCCTTTGATGCCTATTTCAGCACAAACGAGCCGTGCTGGGTGATCGTCCATCTCAAGGACGGCTCCGCCGTTGGCGGGTATTTTGGTCAGGACTCCTATGCGTCGGCTCATCCCCAGTCCGGTGAGTTCTATCTCCAAGAACTTTGGGCCTTGGATGAGAATGGTCATTTCGATCGGCCGATCCCGAACTCGAAGGGTGCGATTTTCCACCGGAACGACTATTCTTGGCTGGAGTTCTTCCGCGACCAAGTTGGCGATCTCATCTAATTGCTGAGACGAACGGAGACCGTGAGCGATATGGCTGAGCGCAAGTCTGTAAACACACAGATTCACGCGATTCGAGGTGGCTATTCGCCAAAGACGGACGGCCCGAAAGTGCCTCCGAAGGGCGGCACCGCGGCGGTTCGATGGACGCCTCGCGATAGCTACGCTGGTTCCGTTATTGAGGCGCCCGTCCGTAAGGGTAAATGATCGAGCTCGTCATCGACCAGCGGCGCAAGGACCTGGGCGGGTTCGAGGTGGGCCGCGTCCTGCCCTTCGCCAAGCGCCGGATGGTGGGGCCCTTCGTCTTCTTCGACCACATGGGCCCCGTGGAGTTCCAGCCGGGCTTTCCGCGCAACGTCGACGTCCGCCCGCACCCGCACATCGGCCTTTCCACCGTCACCTACCTCTTCGACGGCGAGATCACCCACCGCGACAGCGTGGGCGTGACCCAGCGCATCCATCCGGGCGAAGTGAACTGGATGACCGCGGGCAGCGGCATCACCCACTCCGAACGCTTCGAGACCCTGCGGGCCGACGGCGGCGCGATGCACGGCATCCAGGCCTGGGTCGCCCTGCCGGTCGAGGACGAGGAGATCGATCCGGCCTTCCATCACCATGGCGTCGACGACCTGCCCACCTACGAGGCCGGCGGCCTGTGGGCCCGGCTGGTGGCCGGCGAGGCGTTCGGCGCCAAGGCCAGGGTGCAGACCCGCTCGCCCCTGTTCTACGTCCACTGGCGGCTCCAGCCGGGGGCGCAGGCCCAGCTTCCCGCCGAATATCCCGAGCGCGCGGCCTATGTGGCCCAGGGCGTCGTCGAGGCGGACGGCCAGACGCTCCAGGCCGGCCAGATGGCCGTGTTCGCGCCGGGCCAGCCGGTCCTCTTCACCGCCGTCACCGAGGCCGTGGTCATGCTGCTGGGCGGCGAGCCGGTGGGGCCCCGCTTCATCGAGTGGAACTTCGTCTCCTCGTCCAAGGACCGCATCGAGCAGGCCAAGGCCGACTGGAAAGCGGGCCGCATGAAGCTGCCCGACGCCGACCACGACGAATTCATCCCCCTGCCCGAGCCGGCCCCGCCGCCCAACCCGATGAGCTGATCAGTCCCGGCCCATCTGAAAGACCGGCTGGAAGCAGCCGAGGATCAGGCGGCCGGCGTCGAACGGCGGCTCCCCGGCCGTCTCCATCCGCGGATCCTCGTGCATCCGCGCCTCGGCCGCCTCGAAGCTCGCCTTGTCGGGCCACACCTGCCAGGTGAAGACGATCTTCTCGCCCGGCCTGGCCGCCACGGCCCGGCGGAAGTCCGTCTGCTTGCCGTCGGGCACGAAGTCCTCCCAGGACTCCACGATCTCCAGGCAGCCGTACTCCTTGAAGAAGGCCGCGCCGTTCTTGGCCCAGGCCCGGTAGGCCTCCATGCGATCGGCGGGAACGGGGATCACCAGTCCACAAATGTACATGGGGCAGGCTCCTTCTTAGGCAGCCGGTGCGTAGCATGGCTGCGTCCAGCGTCCTGTCAGCAGCAGCGGTTGAACATGCCCCCGATCCGTCGCAAGTGGGCGCGATGAACGTCAGCGTCTTCGACCTCTTCAAGCTGGGGGTCGGCCCCTCCTCGTCGCACACCATGGGCCCCATGACCGCCGCCGGCCGGTTCCTGGCCTGGCTGGGCGAGCGCGCCCCGCGCACGGCCCGGGTGGAGGTCGTTCTCTACGCCTCGCTGGCGCTGACAGGCCGGGGGCACGCCACCGATCGCGCCGTGATCCTAGGCCTCGCCGGCTTCGAGCCCCGGACCCTGGACCCCGACGCGGCCGACGCAGCGCTGGCCGCCATCCGCGAGAGCGGCCGCCTGGCCCTCGGCGGACGAGGCGAGATCGCCTTCGACGAGGCCCGCGACCTCCTCTGGGAGGGCCGCACGCGCCTGCCGCAGCATCCCAACGCCCTGAAGTTCGCGGCCTACGACAGGACCGGCGCGCTGGTCGGCGAGCGGCTCTACTTCTCCATCGGCGGCGGCTTCGTGCGCGACGAGGACGAGATGGGCCAGAACGCGCCGGCCCCCGACGACATCTGCGCGCCCCATCCCTTCGCCTCGGGCGCCGAGTTGCTGGAGATGGCCGAGGCCGCGAACCTCTCCATCGCCGACCTGATGCTGGCCAACGAGGCCGCGCGCCGCCCCGTGGCCGAGGTCGAGGCCGGCGTCGAGGAGATCGCCCAGGCCATGTACGCCTGCATCGACCGGGGCATGCGCGCCGAGGGCGTGCTGCCGGGCGGCCTGAACGTCCAGCGCCGGGCGCACCAGGTCTGGAAGAGCCTGGTCAGCGACGCCGACCGCCGGATCGCCGACCCGCTGGGCGCCCTCGACTGGGTGAACCTCTGGGCGCTGGCGGTGAACGAGGAGAACGCCGCCGGCGGCCGGGTGGTCACCGCCCCCACCAACGGCGCGGCGGGCCTCCTGCCGGCGGTGCTGCGCTACTACGACCGCTTCCACCAGGGCACGCCCAAGGGCCGGCGGACCTTCCTGCTCACCGCCGCCGCCATCGGCGCCCTCTACAAGACCCGGGCCTCCATCTCGGGCGCCGAGGTAGGCTGCCAGGGCGAGGTGGGCGTCGCCTGCTCCATGGCCGCCGCGGGGCTGGCGGCCGCGCTCGGCGCCACCAACGCCCAGATCGAGAACGCCGCCGAGATCGCCATGGAGCACAACCTGGGCCTCACCTGCGATCCGATCGGCGGCCTGGTGCAGATTCCCTGCATCGAACGCAACGCCATGGGCGCGGTGAAGGCCATCGACGCCGCGCGCCTGGCGCTCCTGGGCGACGGCCAGCACTCGGTCAGCCTCGACAAGGTGATCGCCACCATGAAGCGCACCGGCGAGGACATGAGCGCCATCTACAAGGAGACCTCGCTGGGCGGCCTCGCCGTCAATCTCGCGGAGTGTTGACCAGCCATTGTCGGGATCGGCGCACGTCCGCCGTCCTTGGGCCGTAAGGTCGTTCCGACCGGACCCATGGAGACAGAGACGATGCGCTACATGCTGATCGTGAAGGCGACGCCCCAGTCGGAAGCCGGCGAATTCCCGCCCGACGCCGAGCAGATGTTCGCCGAGATGGCGGTGTTCAACAACGAGCTGATCGCCGCCGGCGTCATGCTCGACGGCGCGGGCCTGCAGCCCAGCAAGGAAGGCAAGCGGATCCGCTTCGAGGGCCGGGGCAACCCGATCGTCACCGACGGGCCCTTCGCCGAGACCAAGGAGCTGATCGCCGGCTACTGGATCCTCGAGTGCAAGAACCTGGAGGAGGCCCTGGGCTGGGCCCGCCGCGTGCCGTTCTCCGACGGAGAGCTGGAGCTGCGCCCGTTCTTCGAGCCCGAGGCCTTCGAGGGCCTCGTGTCGGACGAGGTCATGGAGCAGGAGAAGGGCTGGCGTGAAGCCCAGCGCGAGCGGGCGCTCAAGGCCCAGAGCTGAGGCCAGAGCTGACCTAGCTCAGCGCCTTGCGGGTCTGTTCCCAGTACTGCGCGCCGGTGATCAGGGTGACGATCGCCGCGAGCCAGAAGAGGCCGTGGGCCGCCAGGGCGAAGCCGCTGCGGACCACGGTCTCCTCGGGCAGGGAAAAGGCGCCCCAGGCGGCCACGAACAGCTCCATGGCGAGCGCGACGAGCTGCAGCGTGGTCTTCCACTTGGCCAGCAGGGTCACCGGCAGCGTCACGCCCTTGCCGGCCCCCACCTCGCGCAGGGCGCTGACCGTGAACTCCCGGAACAGGATCAGGCCGGCCGGCAGCACCACCATCGGCTGGGGCCCCAGCGACAAGAGGCCCAGCACGGCGCCGCAGACCAGCACCTTGTCGCCGATGGGGTCGAGGATGGCGCCCCAGACGCTGGTGGCGTTCAGCCTGCGCGCCAGCCAGCCGTCGAAGAAGTCGGTCACCGCCGCCACCACGAAGGCGTAGACCGCCCACCGCTGCAGGGCGAACTGCTGCAGAGGGTCCAGCCGTTCCGAGAGGTAGGGCACGGCGCCCGCCGCGGCGGCCAGGGCCACGAACATGAACAGCGCCAGCACCAGGCGCATCGAGGTCAGGATGTTGGGCAGGGACTTCATCGGGCTATCGAGCGCGCCGCCTTGAGCTTCGTTCCGCGAAAAGCTTAGCCGTGTTCGCGCGGGCGCGTCAGGCCTTATGGAAGTGGGCGTAGATCCGCTGGGCGAGCGCCTCGGAGACGCCCTCGATCTTGGCCAGGTCCTCCACCGACGCGCGACTCACGCCCCGGGCCGAACCGAAGGCGTGCAGCAGGGCCCGCTTGCGGCCCGGGCCCACGCCGTCGATCTCGTCCAGCGGGTTCCTCTTCATGTCCATGGCGCGCCGGGTGCGGTGGCTGCCGATGGCGAACCGGTGCGCCTCGTCGCGCAGGCGCTGGAGGTAGTAGAGCACCGGGCTCTTGGGCTCGAGCATGAAGTAGGGCTTGCCGGGGATGTAGAACCGCTCCAGGCCCGCGTCGCGATCGGGCCCCTTGGCGACGCCCACCACCGGGATGTCGTCCACGCCGAGGTCGGCCATGATCTCCATGACCGCGCCGACCTGGCCGGCGCCGCCGTCGATGAGCACGAGGTCCGGCCGGATCGCCTCCTGGCCCTCTTCCTCTTCCTTCACGAGGCGGCCGAAGCGGCGGCGCAGGACCTCCTTCATCATGCCGAAGTCGTCGCCGGGCGTGAGTTCGGACGAGCGGATGTTGAATTTGCGATACTGGCTCTTCTGGAAGCCCTCGGGCCCGGCCACGATCATGCCGCCCACGGCGTTCGTGCCCATGATGTGGCTGTTGTCGTAGACCTCGATGCGCTCCGGCGGGGCCTCCAGGCCGAAGGCCTCGCAGACGCCGGCCAACAGCTTCGATTGGGCCGAGCTCTCGGCCATCTTGCGCCCCAGGGCCTCGCGGGCGTTGGTCAGGGCGTGCTCGACGAGCTGCCGCTTCTCGCCGCGCTGGGGCCGGGCGATCTCCACCTTGCGGTCCGCCTTCTGCCCCAGGGCCTCGGACAGCAGCTCGCACTCGGACGGCAGGATGCTCACCAGGATCGACCTGGGGATCGGCTTGTCATCGTAGAATTGGCCTAGGAAGGCGCCCATGATGTCGGCGTCCTCGTCGGTCCGGTCGACCCGCGGGAAATAGGCGCGGTTGCCCCAGTTCTGGCCGGCGCGGAAGAAGAACACCTGCACGCAGGCCTGGCCGCCCTCGGCGAAGAGGGCGAAGACGTCGGCCTCGTCCACCGTCTCGGGATTGATCTGCTGCTCCTGGGCGACCGAGGCCAGGGCGCGGATGCGGTCGCGCAGCCTTGCGGCGCGCTCGAACTCCAGGTCCTCGGCGGCGGCCTGCATCTCCTGCGCCATGCGCTCCATGACCGCCCGGCTCTTGCCGCGCAGGAAGGCGCCGGCCTCGTCCACCAGGGCGGAATAGTCCTCGAGGCTGATGAGGCCGGTGCACGGCGCCGAACAGCGGCGGATCTGGTGCAGCATGCACGGCCGCGTGCGCGTCTCGTACACGCTGTCCGAACACGACCGGAGCAGGAACGCCTTCTGCAGGGTGTTCAGCGTGCGGTTCACCGCCCAGGCCGAGGCGAAGGGGCCGAAGTAGTCGCCCTTGATGGTATGGGCGCCGCGGTGCTTGCGCAGCTGCGCGGCCGGGTGCTCGCGGCGGATGACGATCTCGGGGAAGCTCTTGTCGTCGCGCAGCAGGACGTTGAAGCGAGGCTTGAGCTGCTTGATCAGGTTGATCTCGAGCAGCAGGGCGTCCGTCTCGGTCCGGGTGGTGACGAACTCCATGGAGCGCGTCAGGTCGACCATGTGGGCGATGCGCTGGGTGTGGAACCGCCCCTGGGCGTATTGCAGCACCCGCTTCTTCAGCGAGCGGGCCTTGCCCACGTACAGGACCTCGCCGTCCTCGCCGATCATGCGATAGACGCCCGGCCGGTCGGGCAGCCGTTTGACTTCGTCCTTGATGAGCGCGGCGCCCTTCAGGGGGGCCTCTGTGTCCAGCATGGACGGCAATATAGGCAGGTTCGCTCGCCGTGGCAGGCCGCAGGAGCCATCGACGCAACCAGCTTCGCCGTTGCGCGTTCCGAGACGGATCGGGGGTCGTGGCGTGAAGGTCATTTCGGACGAGGTCGCTGTGGCTCCCGAGCCTAAGCCCCCGGAGCGCCCAGACCAGGAGCGCCCGGACCTGGCGGCGGCCTTCCGCGTCCTGCCCAGCCCCTACATGGTCCTCGACCGGGAACTCCGATACGTCGAGGTCAACGACGCCTATTGCGCCGTGCTCGAGCGTTCTCGCGAGGCGCTGCTGGGCCAGAACCTCTTCGACCTGTTCCCCAACCCAGGGCCCGCCGGCCGGCGCCTGCGGGAGTCCTTCGAGCGGGTGCTGACGACCGGGCAGCCTGACTCCATCCCGCTCATCCCCTACCCCATCGAGCGGCCGGCCAGCCGCGGCGGCGGCTTCGAGATGCGCTACTGGTCGGCCGCCCACGTGCCGCTGTTCGACGGCGAGGGGCGCCCGGCCTTCGTCATGCAGAACACCGTGGACGTCACCGAGTTGCAGCGGCTGAAGGAGATCGCCTACGGTCCCGGCTCCGACGCCCTGCCCCCGGCGCCCGGCGAGAAGGACATCCTGCTGCGCGCCCAGGAGGTTCAGGCGCTGAACCAATCGCTGCTGCAAGAGAGCCAGGGCCTGCGCGACCTCTTCATGCAGGCGCCGGGCTTCATGGCCGTGGTGACCGGCCCCGAACTCCGCTTCGCCCTGGTCAACCACGCCTACCTCCAGCTCATCGGCCATCGGCAGGTGATCGGCAAGACGGTGGCCGAGGCCCTGCCCGAGGTGATCGACCAGGGCCTCGCCGATCTCCTCGCCAACGTCATGCGAGACACCGAACCCTTCGTCGGCCGGGCGGCGAGCGTGCGCCTCCAGCGTGCGCCGGGACTGCCGCTCGAGGAGCGGTTCCTGGATTTCGTCTACCAGCCGATCCTGGGACCGGACGGCGCGGCCTGGGGCGTGTTCATCGAAGGCAGCGACGTCACCGCGCGCGTCCTGGCCGAGCGTCAGCAGAAGCTCCTGCTGGACGAGTTGAACCACCGGGTGAAGAACACGCTCGCCACCGTGCAGTCCATCGCCAGCCAGACGCTGCGGACCACGCCGGACGCCACCGCCTTCCGCGAGGCGTTCGAGGCGCGGCTGATGGCGCTATCCACCACCCACGACCTGCTTACCGCCACCAACTGGCGCAGCGCAGCCGTCCGGGACGTGCTGCTCAGCGAAATGAGGCCTCACGGACCGGAACGTTATCGCCTGAAGGGACCTGACGTGGCCCTCGCCCCCGCGCAGGCCGTGGCCCTCGGCCTGCTCGTCCACGAACTCTCGACCAATGCGGCCAAGTACGGCGCGCTCGCCAGCGCCGAAGGCTGCGTCTCGGTGAACTGGAGCGTCCGGGAGGGTCTGCTCGACCTCCTCTGGACCGAAACCGGCGGACCACCCGTGGCGCCGCCCACCCGCAGAGGCTTCGGCTCGCGGCTGATCGAGCGCAGCCTGGAGGGCTCGCTGGGCGGCCGGGCCTCCCTCGACTTCGCGCCCGACGGACTGGTCTGCCGGGTGCGCCTGCCGCTGGGTCGGCAGAGCTAGATCTTCACCGCGCCCGTCGAGAGCTTCTCGAACACCGACTTGGTGATCTTCACGTAGCCCTTCCTGGGATCGTGGAAGAAGAGCGGGCCTCTGATCCGGTTCGGGTCATAGCCGTCGGCCACCAGGTCCATCTTGCGGATCTTGAAGGTGCCGGTGGTCTCCATGGCGGGCAGCAGCCTGACGAACACCGGCTGGGCGTAGGTCGGCAGCTCCCTGGCCACGTGCTCGCCGAACAGCTTCACATCGAACTCCGGCCCGACGACCAGGGCGGCCATGCCCGCACGGCCGTCGGCGCCCTCGACAGCGACGCCATAGACTGTGGCCTCTTCCACCCCGGGCGCCGCCTGCAGCCGCTCGGCCACCTCGTTGGTCGACACGTTCTCGCCCTTCCAGCGGAAGGTGTCGCCGATCCGGTCCACGAAATAGAGATAGCCGTCGGCGTCCTGGCGCATCAGGTCGCCGGTGGCGAACCAGGCGTCGCCGCGCTCGAAGACGTCCCGCAGGACCTTCTTCTCCGAAGCCTTCTTGTCGAGATAGCCCGTGTACTCGGCCCGGGCGTCGCCGCCGATCCTGCCGATGCACTCGCCGACCTGCCCCGGCCCACACTCGATGCAGAAGCCGTTCGGGCCCCGGACCACCTCCTCCTTCTCGACGTCGAACTGGACGAGGCGGATGTTGAAGCGGCTGCGCAGCCACTTGGGCGCCCGCCCGACGGCCCCCTCGCGGCCGTCGAAGTTGAACAGGCTGACGTTGCCCTCTGTGGAGCCGTAGAACTCCAGGATGTCGGGGATGCGGAAGCGCTGCTTCATCACCGGCCAGATGTCCGGGCGCAGGCCGTTGCCGAACGCCAGTCGCAGCTTGTGCCGGGTCTCGTCCGGGTCGGGCTCGTGGTTCACCAGGTAGCGGCAGAGCTCGCCGATGTAGACGAACATGGTGCAGCCTTCCTGGACCACGTCGCTCCAGAAGTGGCTGGCCGAGAAACGGCGGCGCAGCACCACCGAGCCGCCATTCAGGAGAGCCGCGCCGAGGGCGCAGAGGCCTCCGGTGGCGTGGTAGAGCGGCAGGGTCACGTAGATCCGGTCCGAGGCCTTGGCACCGGTCGAACCCGCGAAGCCCCGCATGTAGAGCTGGGCCCGCATGTGGGTGATCCGGGCGGCCTTCGGCATGCCCGTCGTGCCCGAGGTGAAGATCAGCAGCGCCGTCTCGGCCGCCGTCATGTCCTCGCGCAGGGACCGGTCCGGCGGCAGCTGGCTGCAGCTCTTCAACGCCTGGACGAGGTCGCGCTGGTCGCCGAGGGCGCGGCCCAGCACCCACTGCTGGAAGGTGCGCTCCAGGAGCGGCCTCACCTGCTCGAAGACCGGCGAGGTGTCGGCGTCGACGATGATGTGGCTGGCGCCCGAGATGTTCAGGCAGTGGGCCAGCGGGGGTCCGGCGAGCTGGTTGTTGATGAGCGCGGTGACCACGCCGACCTTGGTCAGGCCGTACCAGATGGCGAAGTACTCCAGCCGGTTCGGCATGAAGAGCGCCACGGTCTGGCCGCGCCGCAGGCCCAGGCCCTTGGCCCAGTGGGCGTAGCGGTTGGCCATGGCGTCGAGCTCGCCGTAGGTGACCGTGCGCCCCTCGAAGGTCATGGCGGGGCGATCCCGCCACTTGTCCATCGCCGCCTGGAGGTCGTCGCAGACGAGGTTGCGGCTCTCCTTCGAGATCGATTTCACCCGGTTCAGCGTCCGGGTCAGCCCGCGCAGAAAACGCCACTCACGCGACAGCCTGGCCTTAAGGCGCATCCATTCCTCCGACTTGGGGCTGCGAGCTTGGGGATGACCCGCCCGGCCGGTCAAGCGAGGCTTTCGGGCGTGGAGGTCACGGTTGCTCGGAGACCCCGCAGGGCGCGGGCATGGATTCTGGCCGAATTGCGGCGTGGGTGGGTCGACGGTCGACGTCCCGCATCAAGACTAGAGCCCATACCAGAAACAAATACACAGGCGCGCCAAAGTTAATGGCAAGCGGATCGGCGCTCTCGGGACCCGCCAATTCATGGACACTATTCCGCCACAGCCCAGCTTTGCCCATCGATCCGGGGAACCCAGGCGAGGTCACATCGTTTTGACTTGGCGAAATTTTCTGGAGGGACGACATGTCCATGGAAACCAACGGCGAAGGCGAAGGCTCGCTGTTCGCCCCCACCCCCGTCTGGGAACGCGGCCGGAAGCGCCGGGGCCTCGGCCGCGGCCGCCCCTCGGGCGCGACCCACCCCACCGTGGCCGCCGAGCCGCGCAGCTTCGCGGACGCTCCCGATCGGCCGCCGATGACCGACACGCGGCGGATCACCGAAACCCCGCCCATGACCGAGCCCGCGCTGGACCGTCCCTTGGAACGTCCGGTGGGCGCAGCGGCGGCGCCTGAGGAGACCCCCGATCTGGTGGCCCCGATCGGCGCTCCCATCGGCCGGCGGACCGCGGCGAAACGCCGGAGCGGCCTGCCTGTGGCCGTGGCCGCCGCGAGCGTCGTGGCCCTGGGCGCCGTGGGCGCCGCCGGCTGGTACGCCAGCCAGCAGGACCAGGGCGTGGCCGAACTGACGCCGGGCGGTCCCGCGACCGAGGAGGGTGTGGCGCTCGCCCAGGCGACCCCGACGCCCACGGTTCCCGCGGCGGCGCCGATGACGCCGCCCGCGCCGACCGCGACGACGGCCGCGGCGGAGCCTGCTCCGGCCCCGCGCGTGACCGCGTCGGCCGAGCGCCGGACCGCCGCCCGTCCGACCACCGCCGCCTCGCGCGCCAGGCCCGCGTCCGCCGCCAGCGCGACGGAGACGGGGATCAACGCGAGCGGGACGGCGACCCTTCCGGTCGGCCCGCAGCCCTACTCGGCGCTCAATCCGTCGGCCGACACGGCCACGGACACCCGCACCGACATCCCCACGGGCGCGGCTCCGCTGACGGCCACGCCGACGCCGGCGCCGATCCCCGAAACGCCGCCGACCGCGCCGGAGGCCACGCCTGACCCGATGCCGTCGCCCGGCCCCGCCGCCTCGCCCGAGGCGGTGACGCCGCCGATGCTCTAGGACGAAGATCGCCCGTCCGGGGCGGGACCACCCTCATAGGTGAGCAGCCTCTGAGGTCTCCCGCCCCGGACGTGGAATTTCCCCAGAATGGGCGCCCCGGGCGGGGCGCCTAGGTAGTTTTACGGAGAGCCCTGGGCCCCCTCGACGCGTAAAATGCTCCCGTCAATCAGGACACCGCCAGTGAATCCGCGTCGCCGCACCTCCACCTTCGAGCTCCGCCTGCAAGGGCGCGGCGCGGACGTGCGCGTCGAGAAGGTGACCTGCGGCGAGGCCGAACTACTGACCCGCGTTCCCGACCTGATCCGCCGCGAAGGCCTGCACAGCGTCGAGGTCCGCCAGGACGGCGAACACCTCTACACCGTCGCCGGCTAGATTTCCGTCCTTCGAGGACTCATCGCGCAGGATCATCGCCGATCGCCACGATCGCGATGAGCCGCGGACGGCCGTCGCCGGACGTCCAGCTGAAGACGTCGCCCTCCGCGAGACCGATCAGGGCCGCGCCCACAGGCGACAGGACGGAGAGGCGGTTCTCGTCGATATCCGCGGCGTCCGGCGGGACGACCTGGACCCGGCGCGCCTTCCCGGCCAGCCGGTCCTCGTAATCGACCCAGGATCCCAGGCGCACGAAGGGCCGTCCGCGCCGCGTGTCGGACACGACGACCGCCCGCTCCAGCTCCCGGGCGAGCAGCTCGGCGCCCGGCCCGTCCTGGCGGGCCAGGTTCAGGAGGCGGTCGTAGTCGGCTTCCGTCACGTGCACGGCAGGCGCACGCACGGAACCGCTCTCCCGAGTTTTCGGGAGGCAAACAGATGAATTCGGCAAATTTCCACACTCGCTCGGCCGCAGAGGCCCAAGCGCTTCTTCAGATGAATTTCAGATATGAGCGTATGCCCCCGAACCCTGGCCTTTCGGCTCTACACGGGTTCGGGGCTAGCGGCCTGCGACGACGCGGCCGGCGTGGTGCGTTCGGTGCTGATTTGCAGCCTGATTACACATAGCATCTGGAACATGGGATGGGCGGCCCGCAAAGTCAAATCCAGGGGGCCGCGGCGGCCTGAGTGCAGACCCCCTTTTCCGCCCCCGGTCAGGATGGGACGCTCACCCAGGCCCGTTTCCTGCACGGACCGGCCCATGATGTTCGAAGCCGAGACACTTCGCCTCCTCGAGATGCGCGCCGCCGCCCGCGGCCAGCCCGTGCTGCTGGCCCACATCGACCAGGCGCTTTCGGTCATCGGCCGCCTGGCCGAGGCCGACAACGACAACGACCTCGACGATCTCGAGAGCGCGGTGGAAGCCCTGGCCGCCATGGTCGGCGCCCCGGCCGTTCGGCACTAGCCTCCGTTCATCGCCCGTTCGAAGCGATCAAGGAGCGCGTCGCCGTGTGAGGTGACGTGAAGCGCCTTCTGCTTCGGATTGGCGGGATGCATGAGTGGCCTTGTCAAGACGCTCATGACGGCGGCCATCCGTTAGCTCTCGCCGGCCGGAGCCCGCCCGAACAGGGCGGCGGCCTGGGCGTGGAAGGCCTGCCGCTCGCCCAGGATCCTGTCCCGGAACGGCCGCTGCAGGTCCCAGTAACGCCGGGGATCGGCCATGACCGCCTCGATGCGCGCGGCGAGTTCGCCCGAGCGGACCTCGCCCTCTTCGAACTTGAAGACCTCGGGGAGCGGGAAGTCCTCGTCATGGGCGCCGGCGCCCTTGCGGTGGACGAAGGCGACCGCCCCGGAGGCGGCGGCCTCGCGCGGAAGGCGGTCCTGGCCGGGGAAGTGGCCGAAATCCACGTAGACCAGGCGCTCCGAGAAGATGTCGCGCAGCTCAGGCTTGCTGAAGCCCTTGAGCGCCAGGCCGTCGAGGCGGGGATGGACCTCGAAGAAATCGCGGCCGAGGTCGCCCCCCTTGGCCGCGTTGTAGGCGCAGGCCAGGCGCGGCGGCGGCCCGGCCGGAGGCGTTTGCGTGAACAGGGGCGAGGTGTAGTCGCGCAGTTCGGCCACGTTGGGCGCGCCGCCCTCGCGCAGGAAATCGCGGGCGTAGGCGCTCTGCCAGAGGTGGATCAGGTCGGGCCGGGCGAACAGCTCGCGCCGGACCGCTTCGTCCTCGAGCTGCGGGGCGCCCCGATAGGCGTTGTCCACCGACAGCCACCAGATGGCGACCTTGCCCAGCTTGAACCGATAGTGCTGCAGCGCCAGCGCCTCGGGCAGCACCACGAGGGTGTCGGCGTCGCGCGGGACTTCGGGTTCGAAACGCGGCGCATAGGCGGCGTAGAAGTCCACCATCTTGGCGGCGAGCGGCGAGGCGCTGCGGATTCGGTCCTTCTCGATCCGCACCCCGTCGCCGACCCTGAAGTAGACCATGTAGCACTCGAGCCCCAATCGGGTGAGCGCATGGGAGAGCTGATGCAGCGCCTCCGGCCCACCCGTCGCGGCCGGGGGACAGAACAGCGCGACGCGCCGGATGTGACTGAGATCCATTTTTGGTCTTCTTGCGAGGGCTCGCCCGTGTCACCGGGGGCGCCTGACCTGTCAAGCATCCGGCCCCCGCCGCCATGAACCCGCCGTCCCCGTCCGCCCCCGCCGTCCGTCCTGCGTCGCGTCGCAAGCCGTTCGACTACCTGATCGTGGGGGCGGGGTTCGCGGGCTCGGTGCTGGCCGAGCGGCTGACCAGCCAGCTCGGCAAGCGGGTGCTGCTGGTGGACCGCCGGCCGCACGTGGGCGGCAACG